>Ga0182024_10001963_pt1 | contig 51921 bp, 53 predicted proteins | sample P32metaG_FD_120480 | JGI IMG/M metagenome (GOLD analysis project Ga0182024, IMG submission 120480) | Permafrost microbial communities from Stordalen Mire, Sweden - P3-2 metaG (Illumina Assembly) | ecosystem: Environmental > Terrestrial > Soil > Wetlands > Permafrost | place: Sweden: Stordalen... | reverse complement strand
TGGAATCCAGTGGAGCACAGGCTACTCAGCGAGATCAGTAAGAATTGGGCGGGCCGCCCACTCGACAGTTACGAAACCATTGTGAACTACATTCGTACAACTAAGACCACGACAGGGTTAACACACAAGCGGCACTTCTATTTGCTCGTCATAGCGCACCAAAAGTGGTGCCGGACCTACTGGTTCTCCGTAAGGTCCAGATTGGCATTAGCGATAATGCGATCGAGAACATCGGCGAACAGCTCAAGCTCCTTATCGGATATGCCAGACAGCAACTGCTCTCTAGCCGATGCGGCCACCGCCGGCAGCCGCCCGTTCAACTCTTTGCCCTTCTCCGTCAGCCTGGCTCGCCAGACGCGCCTATCTTCCTTGTCTCGTTCGCGAACAATCAGCCCTCGCTCTTCCATGCGATCGATAACACCTGTCATTGTGCCGCCAACCTGCTGCACCTTTTTTCCAATAGCGGAAATTGCCAACCCATCTTGCTTCCAGAGACACCGCAAAACCAGAAAATGCGTCGGTGTCAGATCGAAGGGCTCCAAGCGGCGCTGCAATCTCCTCGTCAAAAGTTGGGACAAGATCTTAATTCGATAAGGCACATTCGCGTGCGCAGAGGCGGCTGCCTTCTTCTTGTCAGGCTGGGTCATGAGGATCCACCGCTTCAGATTTCACGGACAGCTGACTGGGCTGCACACTGGCCTGCTCAGGCGTCATCTCACCTGCCGTTTTTGCCGTTTTCAAACCGCTGCCGACAAGAAGTGCGCCGACCAGCACCACCGGCACGCACCATAGTATTACCGCTGGTGTCAGGTTGACACTGTAGATAACCATGCAGGTCGTCAGTGCATTGTGGGCCGCATGCAACAACATGGCCGGATAGATGGAGCCGCTGCGCCAAACCAGCGCCGCCAGAAGAATGCCTAACAGGGTGGTCGGCACTACACGGTAAGCGCTAAGGTGAAAGATTCCGAAGAGCAGTCCGACCCACACGCATAGAGCCAGAGGTTTCATGCTCTTTCTCAAAAGACCCATAATCGCTCCCCTGAACATCAACTCTTCGCAAATCGCCGGAGTCAAGGCGACAATCAATAATATCTCCCACACGGGTTTATCTTTGGGCACCACATATGCTGTCAGAGTTTTCTCAAACAGTTCGGGCATGGGCAAGACAAACTCTTGCAACTGAGCGACACCGGCACAAATGAGCACGGTCGCTGGAGCCAAAAGAAGAGCTCCAATTGCAACCCGCCAGGAACAGGGCCTGATGCTTAGCGTTTCGCGCAGCGGCAGCTTTAAGAATTTAGGTGTAAGAACGGCGCCGGGAGCAATTAGAAGCCATTGGCTTGCCGCAATGCCTAAGAGGACGGAACCGGCCTGCCACACCTGACCGACATAGAACATCAGGATAAACTCCAGGACATACAAGCCGGCAACAGCACGTTTGAAATCCTTGCGCAGCCTGGGCGGCGCCTGCACGGAAAAGACCACATTCTCTCGCTCCAACTGCCCCGAAGCAAGCCAACATATATAGACCGCGTAGACCGTGGAAGAGCCCAGCGTCAAGCCAATCTGCGCCCATTGATAGGAGCCCTCAAAACACTGACGCAAGCACAAGCAGATGTTTGTCACGGGCACCAGATAGAGCACGGGTGGTACATTGGCAATCGGCATGGCGCCTAAGGCGCACAAAACCAGATTGATCAGAAAGCATACGGTCAGATAAGCTTGCCCCTGCTGAAAATTACGGGCATAAGCAGACAGCCACAAGGCGGAGGCGCTAAGAAACAAGATCAAAGGCGTCAAAAGAACTGCGGTGCAAATCATCGCCATCACCGGCGCCACCACTCTGATTTGCTGTCCGCCCCAGTAACGCATACTGAAACTGACCGTTGCAAGAGTGAGCAGCACCACGACAATCCCGACCGTAGAAACAACTGCCAGCTTGCCCAGCATGATATCGGTTCTGCTGATCACAGTACTCAAAAGAGCAGTCAGTGTTCCTCTTTCCTTTTCGCCTGTCACCATATCTAGTGCGGGGGTGGCAGTGACGATCAAGACGAGATAGACGAGTGAGAACGGCAGCCCAAGCGACAAGACCTCATTCAATCGTGACCGGCTTGAGGCCAGGCGCAGATGCTTGATCGGCAGATGAAGCCACGAGTCCAAGATGCCATGATCACGCAGGTGCTGATCGACTACCAGTGACTGCACTTCCGTCAAAGCATCTCGAACGGCAGTAACCGTATCAGCATCGGCAACCAGATTTCTTACCTGGACCTCGACCACAGGCTTGTTCTGTGCCACCGCACCCGGTTGTCCTTTCTGTGCCCCAGGATCCTTCTGCGCACCAGCATCCGAGAGACCTTTCGGTGCCTGGGAATCGGGCTGTACCGGACTTGGCTCCCCGTCCGACTGCCCTTGCTTGGCCACGACGTCGCCCAGACCATGTTCTACCCGCACGATGGCATCAAGCTTACCGCTCTTTAGGTCGCCGATCTGGCCGGGTCCGGCAGAATCAACGATCGCCAAGGAAGCAAATGCACTCTTGTACGGTAGCAACGAGCTTGCTTGCCCAGCCAGGGCCACTTTTACCGTAGTGTGAGTTTTGATCTCCTCGTGAAAGGCAACCACGTGCACCGCGAAATACAGGAGCAAGGGAAAAGAAAGAGACGGCATAATAATAAACATGACCAACATGCGCCTGTCTCTGACCAACTCGCGCAACTCTTTGCCGTAGACGGTACCAATATCAGATAAGCTCAACGACTGGCTCCCTTACGCAGGCCAGAAAAATATCCTCCAGATAATTTTTTCCGGTTGCTTCCTTCAATTCATCAAGGCTTCCTTGAGCGAAAATCTTTCCTTTATGCATTATGGCAATTCGATCACACAACTTCTCGGCCTCATGCATGATGTGCGTAGACATGAGTACGCACTTTTTTGATTCTTTACACAAACCGATAAACTGGTGCATAGAGAGAATGGCGATAACATCAAGCCCGTTAGTCGGTTCATCCAGAGCAATCACTGGTGGATCGTGAACTATAGCCCTGGCTATGGAAACCTTTTGCCGCATGCCTGTAGACAATTTCTCGCAACGCCTGTCTGCAAAAGCACCAAGATCGAGCATTTTGATCACCGCTTCCACCCGTTGATCAATTTGCGTTCTTGGGTATCTGTTCAGGCGAGCGAAATATACCAGGGTTTCTCTGGGCGTCAACCGCTCATATAATCCGGTTTCCGACGATAGAAAGCCGATTCTCTTGCGCACTTCCTGCGGTGCGGCAACGGCATCAAACCCCTGCACCGTCACTTGCCCTTCATCGGGGACAAGCATGGTTGCTATCATGCGCAACAATGTCGTTTTTCCTGCGCCATTGGGCCCGAGCAGGCCGAGAATATCTCCGGGCTGGCAAGTAAAACTGACGTTATCTACAGCGGCAAATTCGCCCCGCTCCTTGTCATAAAAATGTTTGACTAAATTTTTTACTTCCAGAGTCATCTTCACCGCCCAGACTTTTGCGAAGCAGTCGAGCCGCCCGCGCCGCCAGGTACGAAAGATAACCGCTTCAATGAAAAGTCGGGCACCATCATCTTGCCGACAAAGTAGACACAGGCTGCAATCAAGCATATCGTTTCCACAAAAGCGAGTGCGCAAAAATAAGCGGACGGATGTCCTTCCTTGATCAGAAGAAACATGTTCAGATAGGGAACCAACGCCGTTTGGGAGTTGATGTTTGTGCCCGGAAGGGCGCTCATTGTCGCCAGTAAAACGCTAGCCAGCAAGGGCGTTGAAATTAGAATCTGCCCTTCTCTAAGCGACGTGCCAAAAACAGCCAGAACAAAGGTCGAAGCACAGCCAAGTATTGTGGCACTGACCAATGCCGCCATGGTCAAGAACCAAAAGGTCAGATCTGCCTGTTTGAACAGATCGAAAAGCACATATATATTGGGCAACATCGGCTTCAGCACAGTCACCAAAACTCCAAGCAAGCAGAAAAGGTAGATCAAACCTGAAGTAATTGCCACAGTCGAACAAGTAATCAACTTGGCAAATACCAGGCTGTAGCGTGAAACAGGCGCCAGAAGTGTTGTGTAAAATGTGCGTTGCTCCTTTTCCGCAGTCAGCACACACAAGCACGCCGCTCCGCCAACAAGCATCATTTCGCAAAAAGCCCCACACAGCATCAAGGATATGAGATAGAAACCAAGGGTTTCAACAGTCTTTGCATAGGCTCCGGTACCGACCTTTCCCAGCCCGATTTCCTCGATTTTGAACGGTTTTGCCAGAATCTGCTCAGTCAATCCGTGCTCCTTCAGCTCATGCAGCAAGTCGGTGCGCGACCTTTCACGAATCAAACTTGTCAGCCGCACATCCGTGGTATCTGCCAGGGCTTCATTGGTAGCTAATTTGAATGTATCGTCGACGAACTCTAAAGAGGCTTCGATAGCGCGACTTTTAAGAGCGCGGGCGGGATCCGAAGATTGCACCACCTGGAAATACTTGTTTTCGGCGATCGCCTGACGCACTTCGTCAAATCTGGCATCCGTATCGGAGTGCTCAATTAAGGCAACTCGCAGCTTCTTGTGCTCTTGCATGCCCTGGTACCAGAACATCGTCTCAGAAACACAAACGGCAACCAGCGGAAAAAATACAAGCGGAGCAATGAGACCATATATGAGTATGTCCGGGTCACGAAAAAGACACTTGAGCTCCTTTTCGATCAGCCAGAAAATGCTGCGAACCGTTTCTTGCACAACAAAACCCGTTCATCTTTCACTATTATGCCCGACTTGCCCTTGACGCTTCTGAATTTGCGCTTTTCACCCAGCTACAGGAGAAAACGTGCTTTGATCTGAATTATGGCTAACGGGCAACAATTGTTGAGCTTCAGAAGCCTTGCTCAAGCGCATCTGCTTTTCCTGAGCCTAAGCGCCAGCAATGCGACTCCTGCTCACGCCCTTGAAAAAGGCTGGGTCTTGAAACAAACGACAGGCATGACAGGAGACCACACCCTGTATGTTAGCCGCAACGGTCTACGAGTGGACAGCAATGGAACAGATTATGTGATCTTGTTGAAACCTCCTACGTGGAGAGTGATTTTTTTCAATCGCAAAACCAAATCTGTGTATGAAGTCGATGCTGATCGCTGGCAGGGTCGTCTTGCTTTTGGCGCTCTTGGTCTTATAAATGCAGGGCGGTTTAGCGGATTATCAATAAAAGATGCCGGCGCATGTCAGGTTTCAGGTCTTAAAGCCAGGCATATCACCATGGTCAGCTCATCCTGCGGTGACCAAAACTGCTGACGGGCAACTTGTTCGAAGCTGCGACTACTTTGTTGCCACTGACATGCCTGTGCCGGCCAAAGCAGCCCATGTCGTGCAGAGGTTTTCCCAACTCAATCATCACTTAGGATGATGTTAGCAAGTCGGCTAAGCACTATGATGATAGTGCAAAAAGGAAAGGATCTTAAACAAAGGAAGTGGCTAAAAAGAATGAGCCACGAACGTTCTCTAACGGCCGAACCCAAGCATAACCCTCTTAAGGGCTGTTTTTCAGGGGCATCGGCCGTTTCTGATGTCTGCGCTCTGGTCAATCCTTGTGCGCGCAGTAGGCGCTTCAACTGCGCGATACCATCGGCGGTGATCTTCGCTTCACCTACGCCCAATTGGTTGAGCCTTCAGACTGCCCAAATCGTATGACGTTATAGCGTGACGATTTAGACATGGGGCACCGGCAGAGCATTCGTGCCTCTCTGCACCTTAACACCAGGCGTCAGTGTTGCGTTTTCGTCCCAGGCCGATGGTGTCAAATTCGTCTTTGCCTACTTGAGTGCGCACTCCCATCCGCCTGAGGGCGCAGTTGATAGCCATATCGCTCAAGCGCACTTTGTTTTCCGTCCTGCCAAAGTGGCCCCAACTTGTGGTCGTTGGCCCAAGGATAATCTTATGCGCTTGCCACAGTATGGCTACCTGCTCTCCGGCCCCCGATTCATAGGCTGCCTCCACAAACGCCACCGGCGTAAAGACCGAAAGCTCCAGCAACAGTGATACTAATTGCGGTGTCAAGCGGCGCGGTTTTATCGATCCGAAAAATTCGGGAGTTTTTTCGTTCAATGACATTTCGGCATCTTGGGCAAGCTCGAAGAGGAGTTCGTTCGTGACAGGGATGAGAGCCAGACCATTCTCCAACCCAGCGCATCGCATCTCCCGAAAGCGCCCATCACTGGATTTGATCACCGCCTCGAATCCGACAATTGCTGCGAGCTCGTAATCCACTTTGTGTCACCTCCATCCTTCCCAAAAGCAGTCAAGCAAACATTTTGGTCGTGCCACGAGCTCGCCACAGACTCGCCACATCTCGGTCATGCACTGTCGTATATATTGTCGTCATTGCAGCACAACACAACATAACCACCCCTTAAAGACTAGCCGAATGGCTCGCAGTGTTGATCTGAAATTGCTGATTTAGCCCAGACAACAAGTATTAGTACTTTCATTCGCCGCACACCCAGGACGAAAGGAGAATTTATTATGACCGAGATATTAAGAGCAGTAGCGGATAAAACCTCAGAAGCAGTCTCAGCGGTCCACAGCGCATCAAACCACTTATACGAAGGACTCGGCATCACTAGTCCGGTAGGAAAGATGGTTGGCGGAGTTGCTGAAGTCGTAGGCGGTGCGGTCATTGCGTCAGCAGGTGTGGCGGCCTCCGAGGTAGGTATAGGTATTCCAGTTGCGGCCGCAGGCGTTGGCATTGCCGCCGATGGCGCTTCGCACATAGCGGATGGGTTTCGAGGGACAGTAGACACGATCCGTGAAGCGCTTGATTTTAGCCTTACAGACATCTACAAATGACATTGCTAATGCTTACATGCCGACCGGTTAACTTCGTACCCACGTTCGATCCGGTTAGCGTCCGGCATAATGAAAAGTGAGCCCGATCACTCCATCACCCAAATTAACGCCCGCCGATGGTGTTGGGAAGGGCTCGGCGGCGTGCAGATTCCGGTGGGATCTTGCCACTGCCCGCGGTAATTTGAATGTTATTAAGCATGCCGTCTTTGTTAATCGAGAATTTCATCGAAACATCCAAAGGTGTTGGCGAGGTCAAAGGCGGGTCCCATTTTGCTTGAGCGGTATTCAGTACAGTGATGAGATAGTCGCGAGTAGGATTTCCAGAAGCACCAGAAGTATTGGTGTCGCCTGATGACAGCGTCATCTTTCCGGAGCTGGGTTCAATGGGCAATCCCCTGGCAATTTTGTCTCTCAGGATTTCAGCTCGTTGAGCGTAAAAGAACAACAATGTATCAACATCTGCCGAACTCAATCGGCATGCACCGATATCGTGCAGAAACATGATGTCTTGTGGATTTTTGGAATGCCCGTGTATTCCTAACATGTGTCCAGTTTCGTGAATGCAAGCCGTTTGGAAGCCAGCCCAGTTGTATCCGGGGATTGCGTCGTTGCGAATGGCCAGGGCAATGTTGGCGTTAGAGTTTATCCACACTGTTATCTGGTGATTCCAGCACAATTAACAATGCCTATGCTGGGATCAGGAAGCAGGTGTGTGACCCAATCGACTTTCACTTTTGCAGTTTCGGGATTGTCAGACACTATGTAGCTGAAGAGTCCGCCTGTGCTTTGCCGCCACAATTCCAGCCCCCACAAAAAGGTTTGTTGATGCATGCACGGGCATCGGGCCGGAACAAATACCGTTATTGGCGCCTTCAGATTCCACAACCCTTCAATCCCAACATCTCTAGAGTAGCCTGGGGACCCGGTCGGCTTGCAAAATTGGGCTGCCTCAAAAGGTGTCATCGCTACCGCTTTCGGGGCCAGCAACCAGGCATAAGTTATGGCGAGCACAAGCCGTCGCAAATTGGAGAAGGTCATGCTAATTACCGCATCGTCAGGCAAACTCTATCTGTAGTTGTGCCCGCTAGATAGAGGAAAAACCCAGCTAAAATAGTCAAGCTAATGCATGAGGAGCTAATATATGCCACCAGGAAAAGACAAGCGTTCCTACACTCCATTACTGGCGGCACTTTTCGTTCTTGTTTCTCTGCCGTGCCAGGCAGCAAATGATCCTTCCTTCGAACAGGCCAGGCAGCTGGAAAGTACAGGCGATTTCAAGAAGGCAATTGAAGTATATGAGCAGCTGTGGCAAAGCCATCCTGACGACGATAATATAAAGGAGGCGCTGGTTTGGTCCTGGCGCCGGTGGAGCAATATGAATCCGGCCAATGCTGACATTGTCTTCGGCTTTGGGCAAGAGTTGCAGCGGCTTAAGGAATTCGATTTGGCCCTGCACGAGTATTTCTGGGCAAAGTATCTCTCTGCCCAATCTGCGGCGCATGCAGATGAATTGATCGCCGGCTGTTACGAAGCCCTTGTTCGCGAGCAGCCGATGATACTAAAGACGGTGCCCAACCTGCAGCCGTGGTTGGCGACGGTAAAATCCCAGCTGCAAAATGAATGGAGGACAAAACGTCATTCTGGCACTTATGGCATTAGAGTCGAGTTCGCTCCATCCGGCAAAGTGCGCATGAATGAGCAGCGCAGCAGCAGCGGTGACCCGGCAGAAGACGGCAGGCTGGGAACACTGCTCAATCAGGTGAATATGCAATCACTGCCTGGCGGCTTGCGGTCACTCGATTTGGAGTGCGTGTTTAATTACCAGTCAAAGTCGATTGATTTGCTCGTGTCAGGACTGGGAACGGATATTGAAAGCATAGTCGTTGAGCCGATTGATAGCGCTACCTTGAAAAAGCTCCTGGAGGAGAAAGGGCTGGGTAAACCGACTCCGTAGGCCGTTACAAGTGTGCCTGCACTTTCAGAAACTTCCTACATAGTGCCTACAGTTTTTGACTCGATCTTGAAAATCCGGGACCGACGGGACTCGAACCCGCGACCTCCTGCGTGACAGGCAGGCGCTCTAACCAAACTGAGCTACGATCCCAGTAACTCTGTCGGTAATTACCAACAAGGATTTGCAGTATAACACAGCGGCAATCGCGCCTGCCAAACGAGAGCAAGCGTGTAGCGCAGGGGTTGCAACTCTTTGGATCTACTAACAGGAAGGGTCGGTACCTGAGTTTGCGGAATTCTGAATAATCAGGAAGGTCGATTCCGCCAGGCCGGGGGCCGCTATGACACGGCGATTTCACAATTGCCCCTTAATATAGGTAGTCAGGCGGCTCTAGACATAGGCTAGGAAGGGGAATTTTCGATCGTACGCAACACTTGTTAAACAGATCTTAAAATCGATCCTGGTTTTCAAGTTTGGACATATAGTAATGCCACGAGGGCCCCAGGGCTAAAAGTAAATGCAAACAAGAACTCTAGCACTGGCAACAAAGATGATTCGGCAAGCGAGCACGAGGGCTACTTGCAGCACATCCGGCATCGGGGCGGTAGTGACAACGATTTGAGTCTGGTGAAAGCCGGAACCTCATTCGATTTTATTGGGCAATGACGGTTGCGATTACTGCAACCAGGAGTTAAACATGCAAATCAGCACAAAAGTGCACACCTCAGTGACATCGGCAATGCTTCTCAGTTTTCTGGGAGTGGCCTCCACAGCTGGAGCACAAACAGCAGAATATGTTTCTCCGACCGTAACATCGAAGACAGAGATGACCACGCTCATCGACATGAACAGACTGCACCTTGGCGACAATTTCCGGCAAGCTGAGCAGGCCAACAAAACTGCTTTCTATAACGCTCAACAAGCGCAAGATCAGCCACAAATGGCGCAAGTCATGACTGATTCCGCAATCTTGAGCACATTGGAACAAGATGGAGGCGCTCAACCCAAGGCCGAAGAAGCACTGAATATAAGAAAACGATTGTTTGGTGAGAGCAGCCCACAGGTGGCGGAAAGCTTGAACACAGTGGCCCTCATACACCTGACCAACAAGAACTACACTGCCGCCCAGGAACAGGCAAAGGCGGCTCTTGCTCTGGAATACGCCAACCCGGAAAGAGATGCTCTGCGCATCGCCGACAGTTATGACATTCTTGCCAAAGCTATGTTGCAACAGGCAGGCAATACCCAGGGCGAGAAACTGGCCAACATGGCCATGGATATCCACCTGAAGGCACTGGGACCGTCGAACCCCGCAGTTGCTCGAGACTTGTTCACCCTGGCCAATTTTGCCCTTCTAAAAGGTGACACAGACAAAGCAAGAGACCTATTTTCCAGAAGTCTGAACATTGCAGATGACCTCCAGAAACCGTCTGACTTGCTTGCTCTTTCAACCCTGTCAGCCATTGATGGCAAGATGAACGAGAGCAAACAGTTGTTCGAAAAATGTATGACAGTCTGCAACTCTAAGTATGGAGCGCAGCATCCGGTCAGCCTGGGCACCAGAGCGCTGTACGTGAAAGTGCTTTGGAACCATCAGCGGTGGCTTGAAGCGCTTCAATCGCGCGCCGATCTGCCCGTCTCAACAAGTTCAATTGCCTCTCTCACCGCCGAAAACACCGTGTTTGAGAAAGCGATTCAGACTCCGCAAATCCACACCTACAATTGGCAAAATGTTGCTCTCTGCCTTATGTTCACCGTTGTGCCGTTAGGGTTGCTGGCAGTTATGGTTCTCTACCGGAACGCCTTCAAAGTGCCCACGAGCCATGGCTTCAATGAGTTCATCGAGAAGAGCGGAAACGTCAACCCAACGATTGCTGTCAATCAAGCCGCCAGAGCTAAGATGGGTGCCAACACAACGCCTAGCGGCAGATTGGCTCTCAAGAATCTGAGAGATGCAGATCTGGCCAAACACAAATAGACATCCGAAGCAGGCGGGACGCCTGCGCTCCCGGATCTAGATGCAGGTGCCTGCCTCCCGTCCAAACATCAGTTGTTTCATGACCAAGCCTATCCATAATGGATGGGCTTGGTTGATTATTGGCGCAATATTTGCTGTTGACTTAAGGGCACAACTCAGGTAAAAGCATCGTATGGACAGGCTAAAAGTGTTACTCATAGACGACGATCCCGGTTGCCAGTTAGTGGTTAGAACCCTGTCGGAAATGAACGGATGGGACATAACTGTGCGCTCAAACGCCATTGATGGGCTGGAGACCTTCAAGCAAGAGCGGGAGAAATTTGAGCTTGTTTTGATGGATTGGAAGATGCCTGTTATGGATGGGTTGGAGTGCACGCGGCAGATCAGAGCGTTGGAAAAAGACATGAAGGTACGCACAACCATCATCGGCATAACTGCCCATGCCTTTACTGAGCATCGCCAGCAGTGCCTGGCTGCCGGCATGGATGACTACCTGAGCAAGCCCTTCACAATGGATGAGTTCTATAGCAAAGTGCAGCAGTGGGTCTAAGACCACCGTGCCACCTAGCCGCCGCGAACTGCTAATCAAACTGGATCAAGAATCCAAAGAGCCCCTGTACAAGCAGCTCGCCGACAAGTTGCGAGAAGCCATTCTGGCTGGGAGAACTTTTGCCGCCATCCAGAGATCTCTGCCAGCAGCTGGGTTTGTCTCGCTTCACCGTGGTTGAAAGCTACAAGATCTTGTCCACACAAGGTTACGTCGAAGCAGGCAGAGGCGCCGGATCTCGCGTTAGCATGCAGCTACCGCAGGCGGTGCTCCCGTGCCCCCCTTCCCATGACGATGCTCTGCCCCCGAGGGAAATCGCCGCCACTCAACTTTCTCACTATGCGCAACGACTTCTTGCCATTGGCCCTCTGACAGAGGGCAATCCACAGCTGAGCTCCGAGCTCAATGCCACCAGTTTGGATCTGTTGCCTCTAAGATGGTGGCGCCAGGCAGTTTCTAAGCACACCCGCTTGCTGGAGGGGCCTGTCTTTCAATTCAATAATGATCCGCAGGGCTATGCGCCACTACGACAGGAAATCGCTGGTTATGTGGCCCGCTCTCGTTCAGTCAGGGCAGCAAGCGATCAGATCGCGATCTTCTCCGGGTTTCAGCATGCTCTCGAGTGTGTTTCACGAGTACTGCTTACGCCGGGCGATTGGGCAGCCATGGAAAATCCCTGTTACATTGGCGCTTGCCGCACTCTTCAACTTCAGGGAGCGCAGATTGCCCCCATTCCAGTTGATGAAGAGGGAATGGTTGTTAGCACCCTCTGGGTTGCGCCCCACAATCCAAAATTGATTTACGTCACCCCCTCTCTTCAAGACCCCACAGGAGTGCCGCTCTCGTTGCCACGACGGTTGGAGTTGCTCGATTATGCCAGACACGTGGGTGCCTTCATCATAGAAGATGACTATGACAGTGAGTACCGCTACAGCAGTCGCCCAGTTCCATCGTTGCAGTCTCTGGATGAGCATGGCACGGTCATCTACGTGGCCACGTTTCGGAAAATGCTTTACCCTGTTGTTCGCCTCGCCTTTCTCATTTTGCCACCGCCTCTGGTGCGAATTGTGAAGTTGGCAAAAGCCAGCGTCGAAGGTGATCTGCCCATGCTCGAACAGTGCATTCTGCGCGATTTCATTGAGGAGGGGCACCTCGAGCGACATATTCAGCGCACCCGCTCCATCTACAACAAACGCCGGCTCGCCCTGGTGCGGTCCATTTCGCATAGCTTCGGGCGCAAGGTGACGATCTCGCGCGAGAATTCAGGTACGCATCTTCTCGTTCAATTTCAAGTCGATCTGCCCGATTCGCAGATCGCGCAGCTGGCTGCAGATAGTGGTGTCACTGTGATCAGCACCCGCGCCCTTTACCTCACCAACCCGATTTCGGGTGAATTTCTCTGGCCGTTTTCCCACCTCGAGCAAGATAGTGTTGCCCGGGGTGTGACTAGCTTCGCCCGCAAAATCAAGGAATTGGTAGGCCAGGCGCCGCCCTGAACGTGAAAATCTCTCGCATACGAGAATTCAAAACAGCCCAGTTTTTATCTCTCTAGAGAGATAACGGCAAAACAGCAGCGTCCTGCAAGAAAGGGAGATGCACGATTAAAAAAGACTCAGGGTTTTCCCCATTTATTTAAACGTCTGAAAATCGGAATATCCTTCAATTCAGCACCGACAACCCAGGCTCATTTACTACCTCTTCCATCTTTTTTCGGATAGTGGGTTCGTCCTTTGTGCGAGGATTGGCAATGTCTCAATATTATCTGCCCACCGCCTCGTCGGCGCGTCTATACGTGCATGACGTCAAAGGTTTTCTTTGGGCGGCTCTCGGGGCTGTCTTGCTGGTCGATTTACCCCTTGCTCTCAATCAAGCGCGCCTACCGGCAGTCGGCGCCGCTTGCCTGACGCTTCTTATTGTTGTGCCGACATTCCTGCTCGCTTACGCAGTCTATGGCGGCGCCAGAAAACAAAAGCAGTTCAGTGTCGCCAGCAACGAGAAGGAGGCACTGGAGTTGTGCCTGGCATCGCTGAGCGAGCTCGACGATAACTTTGTCACCGAGCTTGACGAAAAGAAGGGGCGGGTGACGGCAATTTGCAACGTTGGCGGCAGCGATTTGCAACTGCAGTTCAGGGTAGTACCTTTGGCCAGCGGGTGCTCTCACGTCTATCTTTCCTGCCAACCTGTCGATCCCTGGAAAACGATCGACTTCAAGAACAGAAGCCGGGTCAGCCTGCAGCTGATCCAAGAATTCATGAAAAGCATGACTGAGGCAGGGACTGAGTGGGATCATGCCCATAGCAGCAATGTCCAGCGCCACCATATCTGCCACCGTCCGACAACCGCTTCGCATCAACGATCCTGGGCGATGATCGCTTGTTTTGTTTTAGGTGGAATGCTTGTAATGGGAGTTGCCGCCTTGTGCCAGCATCATTTCGCAACCGGCAGTGCTAAAGCGACCGACGCCAATACACCTGCCTGCGTCAGCGCTGTCGCTTGCGTGTCCAACCGTACCCTGTTGGTTGCACCAGGCGACAACCTGGACATGCCGTCAGGCAAACGTACGCAAATCGGCTCACTCGACGGCCGCATTTATAGAGAATATGACTACCTGCGCTCCACTCTGCATGACAAGGGAGCTGTTTATGCCGGGCTGGGAAAAGCTGGCCTGGCACGGATTCAATATGAAAAAGCAGTGCATTTGAAAACTCTTCTGTTCAATTAACCTGTGTCAAAGCCATCAATCAAGCAGGTTCCAATCACTGAACAGATCTGCGAAAATGCAGACGATGAAATCGCTTGCCCAATGGCTAAATAAATCTCTGCTGCCCCACGGCACCTCAACAACGCAAAAAGCGGGCTACTATGCTGTGTTTTTCTCAGACGGACAGCTCCAGCATTTTGGCTGTTACCAAAACGGACTCTGCGATTATGGGTGGCACCTGGAACTCGAACATGGGGCCGAATCAGGTCGGGCTCAGTTGAATTCAGGCAGTGGCGGCACACCTGATTGCGAAATCTACATTCGCGGCCAATACTCCCCTGTCGGCGCCTGGTCAACTAACGACCGCCCGGTGCCCCTGTCATATCAAGAGTGGGTGGTGGGCTGGATCAAAAAGATCGTTGATGCGGAAAAGCAGAACAAGCAAAGCAGGCAGACTGTACCGACCTCGTCCAGCAGCCCAGTAGCGGGTGTTGCAACCGGCCCGTGGCCTCCGACTAAGGAGGGCGCGAAGATACCAAAGGCAAAAACGAGCGTGCTTGATAGCGTTGCCGGTGCTTTCCCTTGCCCGAACTGCACAGGCAAGACAATGCAGATCATTCATCGCCTGCAATTGAAACTGGCAGATTGGGATGAATCACAGATCCAACTCCTTAAGTGCCCCGGCTGTGCGTACCACGCCATGGCCTGGTACGAAAGGTCAGGCGAGGGTGGCAATGAAACCGTTCAACACAAAGGATTTCGAATAAGCAGTACATATTGGCGCAGCATGCTGCAACGAATAGGCAGCTGCCCTTCGCCTACCAACCCTGACTGCAGCTGTTATTCTCACATCTGGTTAGCCCAGCAAGGCAAGTTCAACGAAATTTCCGAACATCAAGATTGGTTCAATCTTCAGGTGTAGATTTGAGCGCATGCGAATGTGGCAGGGCCTATACTGAACAGACACGCCTGCTGAGAGAGTCATTTCGCTCTTCTGCCACCGAATGCGGCGCGAAGCTCAATGCGAGCAGCTACACCTTGTGGTGCTTCTGGCAAGAATCCGAACAGATGTGGTGCCCGTCAGCCTCGTTAATTGCTCTCTGCACTGATTTTTGCTCTTGGACCAGCTCTTCCTCAGTCTTTTTACACTCCTGAGTTACCGGCTTGCCGCCTGGGTGCAGGTAGTCGATGTTGTCTTTGTCGATTGTGATCTGTTTTTCTTCTTGCTTTTGCATAGTAGCTCCATTCTGATTTTTGGCGCTATGACGGGCAAAATCGATTATGGTTCCTTGGCCAAGGTCATCCGTGAATATTTTCATTCGCCGCTCGGCCTTGAGGCAAACTGATTAACGCGCAGCCTTGGTATCATCGTCGAATTCAACCTGCTCAGGCAGATCTCGATCAGTGTAACGGGCGGTGGCGATGTCTCTCTGGGCCAAGAAAGGATTTCCTAGCTTGTGATAGACAACCGCACGGGCCAGATAATATCTGTAGCGCATCGGCTCTTTTAATATTGCATCGGTCAGGTCTTTAAGCGCGCCTTTGAGGTCATTTATGCCGATCTCCACTTGCGCTCTCTGGTAAAACAAGTCGGCAGTAAAAACCGGATCGGAGTCGATTGCATTTGCCAAAGCCTGAAGCGTTCGCTTTGGCTCATCGCATTTGGAGATAAAGTCCGCCATCGATAAGTGTAACGGTCCCCGAGGGGCAGTTGGTGCCGCTGCTGGTGCTGGTTCGTTTACCCGTTGCACGTTTGCCTGAATCACGCTTTGCAAGACGGGGGCCGGCATGGCCGGCATGGGCATATCTACGCTGGTGGCAGTGAGCACTGACGGGGCTTCTGGCTTGGTGGCCTCGGCGCCCTGTTGCGACACCGCTGGGGCTTGCGCCTTGCTTTCTGGCTTGCTTGCCTCCTCGCTCTGTTGAGACAGCGGCGCTGGAAGCCTGCTGTCCTCTGGGCTTGGCTGAGCTGACTCTGGCGGCGCATCTATCTTGCTGCTCTCTGGTTTGGACGGGGCTGCCAGTACTGGTGGCGCTGCCATCTTGGTTCCATCAGGGTTCTGTTTGCTCATCGCCGCCCGAAGTGCATCGATTCGATTTTCATTGGTACCACGGGTGGTGGACCCATAGGCAAACCGTTCCAGGCGGTCCATGCGCTTCTCAACTGTATCTCGCTCATAGGTCTCACCAAAGAGTTTCTGTTCCAGCCCGCCAATTTGCAATTCCATCGGAGTGGGCGCCGCTTTATGTTCAACCGGCACCACATCTGGTGCGTCAGCGGCTATACTGACCAGCGGTTGGGCGACCAGGCTGACAGCTGCAACAAACGTAATTCCAAGCTTCTTCGTGATTCCAAGCTTCTTCGTGATTCCAAGCTTCTTCATGAGGTCCTTTCTGTCATCGCTTGATCTGCCCATGAACAGAGCTATCTGCCGAGCCTGGAGTCTTCAGTGCCACCGTTCCAGATATAGCAGTCTTCTCGATTGTCAACAGATCATATTCTTCTTTCAATTTGCCGAATTCCGCTGCCAGCTCCTGTTCCCGTTTATCGCGCTCGGCTGCATTAGTCGCTTTTTTCGCGGCCAGCAGAGACTCCTGCTCAGCTACCTTGAGGCGATTCTCTTGCTTGTTGAGTTCTTGCTCAGAGCTGAGAATGCGCATCTCATCCATTCTCATTGAGTTTGCCATTTTGGCTGCCTGCGCGTCGCTGACATTCAGCCTGACGCATATGTGGGGTGGTTTGACGTTGGGCAGATGAAAGTCTTTCGTATGCAATTCGAACTGCTTCAGATTTGCCTGGTACTGTTGCTCATTGGCATGGCAGGCTCCCACTGTCTTTTCGAAGTCGTTGATGTGTGCGTTGTAGGCGTTGGCGTGATTACGGAACTCGTTGATATCTGCTTCGTATTGCACCAAAGCTTCTTTGTACTCTGGGGTGCCTGCTTTCAGTTTAATTTGCAGTTGCTGGGCCTGACCGTTGAGCCGATTCGCTCCGTTTATCTCGGCATCTGCGCGGCCATGAAGCTCAGTTACTTTCTTCTTAAATTGTTCGTTTTGGGCAATCAGGCGAGCCGCATTCTCTTCTCTTGTCTCTTTGGCAGAACCCATTTGCACACCGGCAATGATCAGAGCAATCATTGAAATGGTGGCTGGAATTATAGTTCTCATGCCAGTTTTCATGCTCAACACCTCTCAGTACGACTGCAGGCCGCTCTGCGAATTAAACTTCTCCTTCACTGCCTGTAGTGCCTCCGGCGATGGTTCGTAGCGAGACGTACTGGGCCCTAACCGGGGTAACTCGCTCAGTCTGAGCTGGGTCGCTCTTAGCTGCACAAGCGGATCTGGCGGAGCGGTCTGTGGCTCGTGATCTTCGTTGCCATAGTAGCGAACAAACAGATTAGTACCAAAAGCACGCAGTTTAGCCTGGCCTTCATGCTTCTTATCAGCAAGCAGATATTGCAAATTGTTGGCTGAACTCTGCAACTCGGCCTGTGCTTGGGTGCCGGCGGCACGAGCGAGATTAGCCTGCACCTGCCCATCGCTGCGGATGTAACTTGTGCGAATGGCATACATGTTGCTCATCTCGCCCATCTGGTACGTTGTTCCGCGTCCTCTGCCACCCCTGCTGATGGCCGAAAGATCGCTGCTCATGCGGTAGCCCAGGGACTTTAATTCGTTGTTCGCTCTGGTTCCCGCCCAGGCGGCTTCCCGATTGGCTGTGGCACCGTATCTTTGCTTGGCATCAGCAGTCTCCCGATTGATCATGTCAATGGTTTTGGACGTTTGCTCTGGCGTATCGGCAGGAGTGTGCTTGTCTCCCTCAATTTGCCCAGACAGCCGTGTCACCGCCTGTTTGGCATACTTGCCCTGAACGCTGAAAGGATTTATGCGGAAACAGTTTTGATAAGCCTCTTTAGCAGATTTTGGATCATACAAATTCTCCAGAGTTTTTCCCAAAAAATAATAGACCGACTGATTGCCGGGGTTTTGCGCTAGCGCCTTGTTGAAGAAGTCTTCAGCTGCGTAGAAGCGTTTCTGATCGAAAGCTTCCATGCCCTGGTCGACCAAGCTGTCAGCAAAAGCTGCTGACCCTGTCAGGACCAGTGTCGCGGCAAAGGATAGGAAAAATGTTCGACGGAAATTCATTGGTGGATCTTTAGAAAAAAGGGATCTTGTATCGGCCAATCTTATAGAGGCGTTGTGTGTATTGCGTGGATCTCAAGGGGATTCGCATATTAACTGTTCCCGCCCGGATTCCCAATTAATCCAGGTATTTTGGAGATTTTGCCTGAGGGTCATTGGGGAAGCGATTCGGTTACCAAGCGAGAATTATTGCCTATAGGCATAAAATTCGGCAAAACTTATGTCTATAGGCAATAATCGTCAATAATTGCCTGTCCAACATTGCGCATTGACATTGGCACCACATGTGATGCACAAGAGCCCATCTGGAGCTTGGAAAAGTTGTCCCTCAATAAGCAAGACTCGCTGCCGCTGCCGTCTGTCATCCGATTGCGACATTGCATAGTAGGCAAAGGTAAGTAAAAAGAGAGTGGGAAAATCGTGAAAAGGGAGAGGTGGCGCGAACGCCACCCCTCCCTTCCACAAACAGAATCAGTGCCCGACCATCCTGTCCCAGGCCGCCATGATCGAGCGCCAACCGGCAGCGAACCAGCCGGTGATGCCCGCCCAGTAAGGACTGAGGAAGGTGACGACACTGTTGTAGACAGCCACGAAGGCGATCCACAATTTGCCGAAACGCGCCCAGCCCCGGTCATAGAGAGCCGCGAAGATGGGCAGCAGGAACTTCGTGCCCGTGGGATCAACGACGTAGCGAGCGCCGATGAACCCAGCCGGGAAGAACAAGACGAAGACGAGGCTGCCGACAAGAACCGCCAGCGGACCCGCCAACCACCATCCCAGCACTTGCAGCGGTGCGACGAACACACCGGTTGCAATCGCTGCAGCCGTTGCACTCACCCCGCCCACCAGCTCAACGCCAGAGCGCAAGATGTAGTGCCCACCGACCACATAGCTGAACATCACCAGGAGCACGGTAGCAATGCTGCTCACGATGTAGTGCGCCATAACGAACTGGTGCGCACCGAAGAACAGGGCTACGGGAAGAGCAAGCGCGACCAAGCCGTTGAAGAGATGCAGAACCAGCTTGTCGAAGTCTCCTCGGTTGTCGCGATAGCCCCAGTAGTACACCGTTTCGCACTTGTCGACGAGCTTCTCGAACTTCGTCCACACCGCCGTATGAGCTGCTACGAGCCAGCCGGTGCTTTTGTATGCCTTGAAGAGGCGCTGGTAGCCCAGCAGCAACCCAGGATACGCCAGAGCCCAGATGATGAACGCTGCCACCACACCGACGGCGATGGCGGCGTAGTGGCCGCCGATAAAGCCGAGACGGCTGTATTCGTGGAACGCGTGACCACCGGCGACTAACGCAAGCACGCTACCGGACAGATAGTTGCCCGCATCCGAATCCCACACTTTGCCGCCCAGGGTATACGCCAGGGCAACCGTGAGCAAGAGAATCGGAGCCGTCGCCGTCACAGGCAAGGCGATGGCGCTGCACAGCAACCAGGTACCCCAGCCAGCAAGAGCCGTAGTGACCAGGTTGAGCGTTTGACCAAAAAGGCGACGAGCCGGATTTTCCGACTGTTCGTAGGCGCCTTCGAGCAGGGGCTTGAGGGTGGTGAGCACCCAGTTGAGGAAGTGGTCGCTGAAGAGAAGCAGCACTGCCGGCACAAGATATGCCGTGGAGAGGCTGGCGACAACGACAAAGGCGATGACCGCCGCGGCAAGGCCGAATGCCAGGGCAAAATGCCCCACAAAGGCGGCCGCTGCAAGGCTGAGCAGAATCGCCACTGCCGGCAATTTGCCGTAGTGAACAAGCCTGCAGAGCACATCAGCCACCGAGGCAAAGACCAGGAACCCGACGACTCCGCCGGCGACCGAAAGGGCCAGACCGACCAGACCGGTCGACAGTGCATGCGCAAAGAGGTAGATGCTGTAGCCCAGGTAACCTGAGCCGAGCACCGCGATTGGATACATGACCGTCTTAACCAAACGTCCGAAGAACGATTTGCGGGTTGGGTCGACGATCTTCTTCCACATGCCGCCCGAAAGGGGCAACGCTTGCACGATGTTGAGACAGGCCGTCTCAAAGTGCTTTTGAGCGAAATCGTCGACGTCTTTCCAGATCCGTTTGGTGACGTGCCAGATGGGTTTGAGGAAGGTCAGCCAGAGGATCGGACAGCCGTAACCGGCGGCAGCCAGGAGTGCGACGAATCCACAGAACAGCCACAGAGGCATGGAATGCCCGTGGGAGCGCATCAGATTGCCGATCCAGAAGCTGCTGTAGAGAGAGCCGGCGATTGCCAGTGGAGTGTAGACGAGGCCGTCCGACCAGTTCTCTCTTTCGTAGATACGCTTGTACAGCGCTTTGGCGCCTTGCCAGGGTCCGATGACCACCAAGGCGATGAAAATCATGAAGAACCTGCTGAGCCACCCTTGCGAGTTGCCCGTTTCATTTCCGAGAGACATAGCTTTGTCCTCTTTCTAAGACGCCGAGGCGTCGACTAGGTACGTGACCTGTGAACAGGCCGGGGTTTGAGCAGGAACGAGTCCTGCACATGACACATAAACAAGGCCACAACCACAACATCTCACCGTTGGTCCAAAGACCAGGGGATTACAGCTGAGATGCACAACTACTGTTTGCTTAGCGGGTTGGGCTTAAAGAAAAAATTGTGGGGGAAATTGATGCTTAAACTTAGATCTGTGACTATAGGCCGATCAATGGTTGTAATGAACCATGAGTACTAGTAGTGATTAAGACTTTCGAATACCTAGCGCGAGCGGATCTAGGTTTATCTAAGATGCAATTTATTGACGCTAGCGCTGCGCGCGGCACCGCATACAGTGCCATCAGATAAACTCGAACTCAGAAAGCGTAATAGTCTTCGGGTATCGTCTCGGTCGGACGCCAGTCAAGTTCTCCTGCTTGAGCCCCTTTGTAGCGCAAGAAGGTAGCGGTCATGATCTCTTTGTCTAACTTGGGATCTTTCCTGCGGCTGGCAAGAACCCATTCACAAGCAGAGGCTGCTTCCAGTTCACCAATAATCAGCAATACTATCTCAAACGATCTCCCTCCTCAGCGCACCGTATTTGGTGTCATGTTATTGCGCCGAGCATGTCTTGAGAATTTAGGAACGGTCCGCAAGTGTGCAGCCTTTTGCAAGCCGCCTCTGGGCATCGTAATTACTGAGCGCAATCGTTTCCGCTTATCTATAGCGTGGTAAGTCTATCGTATTGGAGCAACCACGCTCAGACATCCAACTCAACTGGACTTGCGAAGGCTGGACAATGCTAAGAAATTCTGCTCGTTTGGTCAGGCCGCTTTTTTGCAACACATCAGCGTTGATCCTAACGCTTAGCCTGTCTGTCTCTGTAACATCTACTTTGTTAAGGGCAGACGGAGCAACGCCAGAGCTAAAGAAAGAGCTTCCGAAAGTCGAGCTCACGAAAGAGCAGCCAAAGGTCGAGGCCCTAACGAAAGAGCAGCCGAACGTCGACCATCCGCAACCGCAAAAAGCGGTGCCTCTGCTTCAGGGCGAAGCTTCCAACGTATGGACCTACAGCCAGATGGGCTTTCACACCAAGACGGTCAACGGCACCGAAGTGATTGATGAGGTGAAGCTGGGCACCCCAGCATCGGAACAGGGACTACAATCCGGCGATCAGATAGTGACCGTCAAACAAGAAAGCCCAACGCAAGCCTACATAGAATTCCACAGAGACAACCATCTCTACAGGGCAACAATAACGACAGGCAGCCAAGCATCCGGGATCGAATTGCGTTTTCGTAGCGCGCTCAAGAATGGCTCAGCAGGCTTGTCGTCAGGGGTTGCGGATGCAGCCCAGCATCCCGACATTTACAAAGCGATCGCGCAAAGTGGGCAGACTATAGTTAATCAGACAGTCGTTAACGTGCAAGCCTACTGCCCATGCACTTCCAGCGATCCTGGTAGCGGCCGCACCACTGCTGATCCATGGACTGCTGCTAATATCACCATCCAACCCGGACAAAGGCTCTGGCTGGACACTGATCCAGGCGCTCAATGGGATTGGACTACAGGCTCAAGTTGCGATGTCAACGGCATTGGTTATGACTGCGGCGGAAATTCATTGCTGTTCCGCCAGTCACCGTCAATCCCAGCATCCAGTTGTGCGCTTATCGCATGGGTTGGCAGCCAACAACCACCTGGTAGCACACCCGGACAGATAGTTTGGAATGCCACAACCTATTCCGATCCAGCCGCATTTGCAGTGGGAAACTACAAAACTGATTATTCGCCGCAAGGATCAGGACAGATCTATTTCATGCCGAATGATAACGCCCCGGGAGACAATTCAGGGTCTATCAGAGTGCGAGTAATTGTGACGAAGACTGGAAAATAATGCTCGGCACTCCGTGTAATTTTAGTAGAAGATATAAGCAATGAAAGCCATCCTTCGTGTCTTAACTTCCGGCATTTTGTCACTCTGCAGTCCCCTATACACCTATGCAGAATCAGGCAAAGAAGCGCACACAACGCCAAAGAAAGAAGAGCCCACTGCCGGTGTCACTCTACATCAGGAAAAGCCTGCGCTGGCTCCTGAAAAACCGTCATCAGCGATCGGTGCACCAAGCACCGCAGCGCCGCCCGGAACTTTCAATTTGGGGGTAGCTGAAACACGCAAGCTAAGCGCTGCTGAAGAGGCCAATGCGAATCGCTTGAAGACGATGTCGAATGAAGCTATTCAGAAGGAGGCAAACGATGCCTACAACAAACATGATTTGGCGCTCGCTCGCCAACTTTACGATACTCTCTGCCAGCGCGACCCTAAGAATTCCGCATACTTTGCCGGTGCCGGAAGCACATCATACGATCTGGGCGATTTCCCAAGCGCATACGCAGATTTGATTACCGCCTGGCATTTGGCGGGCAGCCAAAACAGTCCAAACACTACAGCGTACGCGAACACGGCGCAGTTGGCCGTTGACAAATTGCAGCAAGGTTTCAAGCTTTCTTGGGGCTACGAGGCAGGAGATCCTGCACTGATTGTCAACGCCGCCACTCGACTATGGAAAGCAGGATACACAAAGGAAAGTATTCAAATGAATGAATATGCTTTGAAGAATGAGCCTCTTTGCGCACAGATAGCGGCGTACAATCTTGGCGCCATGGCCGAAAGCGCTGGAGAATATAAAAAGGCTTTGCCCTTCTACCTCTGGGCCGGTCAGAAAAGCCACCAGCTTGAAAGCGAGGTCGGACAGTATGCCGATCCCAAGCTTTCCGCGCAAATCACCAAAGGACTGACTCAGCTGCCCACCTGGTATATCGATCAAGCAGTGCGCGACACCCAGAGAGCGTTGAAAGCGAAGGTGAATGGCTGGCACGGATGGGACCAGGGCACCACTTCTGATATCTGCCCGCTGTGTGCGATCTCGCGCACACAACCAGACTACAGGGGCATGCAAGACACGTTGACAGAATATGACGTGAAGCCCTGATGCTGCTCAACCATTATTTGCTGACGAAAATGAGTGAGGTGAGAGCGTCCGCGCGACAGCACTAGGTTTCGAAGCTCTTCCAAGTTTTCGCGAAGTCCTTCTCTTTGGTCACGCTGCCCCGAGAGCGATCTGTAATGCAACCAATGCCGTAATGTCGCAGCACATTTTCTAAAATTTGGCTGCCCGTTGTTCCGGCGTACTCTTTGGCATGTTTGGCTTCGTCAGCGGCGATTCCGACAAAGTGGATGATATGTACAACGCCACTGAGTGTATGAAACTCGGGTTCGATCCGGCATCGAACACAGCCAGCAGGTGCCCTTCAGGACCTTCTTGCATGAGGTCACCGGAAGGAATCCGATGCCCAGGAAGAAACGGTCTTTCACTATTCAAAATGTGTCTGGCAAGCGACTCAAGAAGGTGGAATGGCCACGTTTCTTCCTGCAATGTCGCCAATGCGAACTCGATTCCAAATCCGCAGGAGCCGCCTTCGAATCCTTGCTGAAAGTCGGCAAATTCGGCAGGTTGAGATAGTCCATGCGTCACGTATAGCCAATTCTTTCTCTGTTCGGTCGGTGGATAACAAAAGAAGGCAAATCCAGGAATCGTCATCTCCCATGTCTCATCACCTGACTTTATGACTTGGTCGGGAGGTGATGTCGGACCAAACTGACGAGCGAACTCGTTTTCACGAGATTCCATAGCAGCTTCGTACCAGTTGTCTTTGTATTTAGCCTGCGATTCAGCCATGAGCGCTCCGATTTATGCTGACTATGCTGAACTGGACAACGCCCTCACGATAACATCAGCGCTACGTCTGCGCATTAATCACCGAGTATTTTGTTGGTGGCAATCAGAGTCAAGGGTTGTAGTACCGCGCTTGTGTGCGCGAAATCGCACAATTCGGGCAGATCTCCGAGCCCCCTACCTCCGGATATCGAGTCGCCTGTGTCCATCCATGCCAGACAACGGCATTTCCTTTCAGGGCTTTTTCGGTATCACTTATTGCCTGTTCGATATCCATGGCCGACAGCTCATTGAGGCTTTTGGAGATTGCAACAGGCTTAGGATCATGCTCTGCTTCCAGCTGCTGCCTTGTCTGCGCAGCCAATTGGTAGTATTGCAAAGCTTGCTTATACTCTTTTTGATATTCAGCGGTGGCCCCCAGATTGTAAGCGGCTATCTGTGCATAATTGGGAGAATTCTTCAGGGCATATTCGTTCAATTGCACACTCTCTTTCGTAAAGCCGGATTTCCATAACCTGGTGGCAGCGTTCAGAACCACTTCTGGATCCTCCACGTTATAGCCCCACGTAAGCCTGAACAGTGGATCGACCTTGCTTTGTAGGGCCTGAACAGCCACCTGAGCCGCGCCACCATATTCGGTATTCTCTGCCTTGGACAAGTTCTCAGACAAATGCCAGGCGACAACAAAATTGGCAAATGCGCCGGCATAGTCACCCTGATGGTACTCCACATAACCGGCACCGTAAAAGTAAGCAGCCTTCTTGGGATCACGCTGGCTCAGAAGCTGATAAAGTTCACCAGCTACTTTCAAATTATGATCTGCAAGCGCGCTGTTGGCCGCACTAAAGATCGCATCATTATTCGTTGACTTTTTCAGTCCGTTGACAGTCTTCTCATCAAAAACGATATGCTTGTTGGTCGCCTTCAAGCTGAAGGTCTTTAGCTTTCCAGCTGGGGCAGCAACCGGTTTTTCGAGGTGTAGCCCAGGAGCAGCAGCGGGCTTTTCGATCTGTAGTTCAACGCCACCAGTGCTTGCTTCTTTTTTCAGCTTTGCGCCGGATGCTCTTTCCTGCGCATTCACCAGATATGGTGCAGAAGAAATCGCGACAAAAGTGAGTATTAGAAACAGTGCGCGCATGGCATTCGGTTGTCCTTGAGGTCACGTCCAAGATCAGCTGATTGACCTGTTAATCTTGATTTGGCAATCAGCGAACACCCCCGCTGAAAGATGGGGGGGCATTGGGCACCGCCGCCGGTGCTGAGGGGTCGGCAGGGGAGGCATTTGAGGTTGTCTGCGCGGCGCTCCCAGCCTTAGCCTTCGCCTTTGGTGGCCTTCTGGTCGAATTGAAGGGTGTCAGTGAATGATCCGCTATGTAATTAGGTTCGAGATTCAGCACCTGCGAATAATCTTGAGCTGCTTTTGCCGAGTCGCTCAACTTTGAGAAAGTATTCGCCCGCCAGAAAAAGCCGTCAGCACTGGTGGGTTTAAGCTTTATGACCTGGTTGAAATCTTGTTGCGCTACGTCGAACACCCCCAATTGATACAAGGATTGCCCTCGCTTCAGGAAGGCTTGCCAATCATTCTTGTTATTGTTGATCACTTGATTGAGAAGATTGACAGCCCCCTTCAAATCACCCTTAGTCATAAGGTTGGCGGCGTCGTCGTAAGGATTGCCCGAGCTGGGTTGCTCGGACCCAGCTTTGCCTGGAGCCTCCGCCTCCGATTTGGTCGGGCCTGCTTTTGCAGCTAACTGTTCACCGCCGTTGAAACTACCTACCAGCGTTTTGAAGCGCTTCTTAAACCCCACGTCTATGTCAGGCGGAAAAGATAAACGTGTTAAAAGGTACTTGTTCTGCTGCTTTGAATATGGCGCCATGGTCAGATTGGTATGAAATCCATCTGCCACTTCCGAGGGCAGCCGATTTTTGTCCTCGCCTTTATACTCTCCGGATTTAAGCGTGATATCGCAGAGTATGCCACCAGATGCCGGTGCCAACACCATGCGATCGGAATAAAAGTCTGTCTCGTTTTTGCATTTCTCATCGAAGTGCATCGTTGAATTTGATATGGTCACATTTGCCTTGGAATAGAACTTCTTGACCAGGGTTGCGATACTTTTAAAAATGTCGTTTAGCTGCGCTTGCGGATCAGCTTGTGGCGCCACTGCTCCTGTCGCTGCCGGCGTCTCACTTTTTGCGGGCGCACCAGTGACTGCGCTGCCTGAGGTCTGAGTAGACATGTCCGCGGCTGGCAGCGGGAGCGGAGTCGAGACAACCGTGGGCACTGCGGCAGGGGAGATGACCACCGGTGCTGAAGGCGTAAGTGTCACCGGGCTAGAGCCATCCTTCACCGGGCTAGAGCCACCCTGGTTGGCCCCCGCACCTGTTGAAGATTTTTTCCGAACAGTTGCTGCCGAGACGAGGTTCTTTAGACGTTGATCGTCCGCTCCCGTTCGAACCTCGCCAAACACCAGCTTTTCCAGGCGTTCCAAACGCTGAGCCGCTGTCTCCCTGGGATAGGTCGTCTCAAAGAAACGAGTCTCGAGGGTGCTCAGCTGGTTCTCGCTGGATTGGGCGCCTCCATCTTTGGCAGTCACGGATGGAGTAGGGGATTGTGCAGCGTCAGTACCAAGCCAACTGTAATCTTGAACATCAACTCCGGGATGGGGCGGAGGAGGATTTGGCACTCCATTGGTGTATCCGTATGGATCTGATGCAATGACCTGAGTAGACACAGTCATAGTAGTGGAGATCCCCAGAACCAATAATACTGGTTTGACTTTCATAAAATTCCTGCCGCTTGCCCCGCCTGGGTACCTTTATTCCCAAAGGCCAGTTTTTTGCACAGAATTTGCCGCTCGAACAATCCCTCCCATTCCTTATAGGATAGGACTGCTGAGCTCACCACTGGTGGTGCCGTCCAACCTCTCTTGATCACATCAGTAACTATCTTCTGCGAGTCTTGGCCAGCAGCCTGAGAATCTCCATATACAGCCAGACCAGGGTGACAAGCAAGCCGAAGCCACCGTACCACTCCATGTATTTGGGAGCGCGAGCCAGTGAGCCCTGTTCGATGAAGTCGAAGTCCAGAACGAGATTAAGGGCAGCAATGAGCACGATGAACAGGCTGATGCCGATGCCCATGGGGCCAGAATCGTGAATAAATCCTATCGGATGCCCAAAGAGGCCAAGCACCAGGTCAAACAGATAAACCAGGCAAATGCCCGCCGTGGCGGAGAATACGCCCAGCTTGAAATTTTCGGTCGGCTTAATCAGCTTCGAGGTATACGCCAAAAGCATCGCCAGAAGCACTGCCACAGTAAGTTCCATTGCTTGAGCGACAATGCCCTGGTAGGCGGCATTGTACTGAGCTGAAATCCCACCCAGGGCCAATCCCTCGAATATCGCATAAAGAGGAGCCAGAACCGGTGCCATTTGCTTGTTGAAGATGAGCACCATGGCGCTGATGAAACCTGCAGCCAGTCCACCCCACGTCAAGATTGTGCTGACTAAAGGCGTTGCGCTCTGCGACCAACTCAAGGCCCCGGCTGCGATAACCAACAGCACCAGCAAAAACGTCTTCTGAACCGTCCCTTCCAAGGTCATGACCGACGAGTCTCCAAACGCCGTGATGCCCGCAGCGCTCTGGGCACTGAAAGTGTTGGCATTTAACGCCGGGTTGCCTGTTTTGTACGCCATCGGATTTCCCCCCAAGGATTCTTCTTTCAGCATAGCCTGTCTCTGCAGAGAATTCTCGCCAAAGCATTCTCGCCAAAGAACTTTGCCGAAACAAACAGCATATGTAGCTTTTGACCAAACGCGAATCTGTCTTGCGCACTATACTGGTGAGAGACAAGCTCATCCGTAATCGTTCGGGGAGGACTCTCGTGCCACGAATCATGATTGCGGGAGATCCTCTAACCATCGAGGTTTTAGAACCGTTGTTGGGCGGGGCCGGTTACGAATTGATCTTGGTCAGTACCACAAAAGACGCTCTCACCAAGATTCATAGCGAGAAGCCGGACATAATCATTTGCGGCATGCTCTTCGAAGAATCCCGCATGTTTGATTTGCTCAAAGCCGTCAAAGCAGACCCAGCCATATGCGAAACAAAATTCATTTGCAGCCGCGTCGCTGTCTCTGATTTGCCCGATGCGGTTATGGATGCCATGAACACCGCCAGCCGTGCTCTTGGTGCCACCATGTTCCTGGACATCTTCGCCCTGATTGAGCAAGGCAAGGAGGCACAGGTCGTAAAGCTGATTGATGATTGCCTGGCAAGAAAACAGGGTGAAACTTGATCGATGTGCTCTTTGTCGAGGCTAAGATTTTTTCGAACAAATTTTATACTTTCTATTGCAGAAGACCGCCCGAAATCGGCAATAAAAAGTATATATATCTTTTATTGCAGAAAATCGCACCCGCTCTGAAATAAAAGGTATAAATGCTCCGACTATTTTGATATTACACCCTCAATCAATGCAGTTTGATCGACTTGGAAGCTACTTTCCAGCATCTCGTCCGTTGATCCCGTGAAACGCCAGGGCACTGGAAAGGAATCTTTAGTGAACAACCACCCGCCGAGCATAGTCTCCGCTCTTGCTCTTGCGCTAGCGCTTTGGGCAAGCCTGGCAGCGCCAGCCGCGCAGGCCGATTTACCCGCGCTCATTCCTCGGCGCGAGCTTTTCTTTGATGACGGAAGGTACGGCGTCAGCCTTTCCCGCGACGGAAAAAGGGTGTCTTATATTGCTCAGGATAAAGAGAAGCGGATACAGCTTTGGATTAAGACGGTCGGCCAGGACGACGACAAAATGATCGGTCCGTCCAGCAAAAGCGAGATCGTCAATATCGGCTGGCAGTTCGACAACAAGCACATTCTTTATCGTCAAGATGTAAGCGGAGACGAAAACTGGCACATTTTCCAAACCAACATTGAGACAAATGTGACTCGCGACCTGACGCCTTTTCTTGGTTTCCGGGCTCTTCCCGTCGACAGTAGACCCGAGTTTGCCAATGTACTGCTGGCCACAATCAATACCCGCGACCGGAAGTGCGAAGATCTCTATCGCATTAACACCACATCTGGTGCGTTGCAGTTCGAGCACCGGAACCCTGGTGGTATTCTGCAATGGCTGGTCGACAAAAATTTAGAAGTTAGAGGGTGGCAGCGAATAGTCGGGTCAACGCACCGAGTGTTGGTAAGCAACACATCTGCCGGACCGTTTCGAACAGTTATCACCTGGGGACCGGAAGACTCGGACGGCAGCGTCATTGGCTTTACGCCTGATGAAAAGTCGATCCTGATTCGCACCAGCAAAGGCGCCAATACGGATCGCCTGCTGCAAGTGGATATTTTTAGCGGCGACAAAACAGTTTTGGCGGCAGATCCACAGTTTGATGTCGGCAATGTTTTGCGCACAACTCGCACCCGCGAGTTACAGGCGGTGTGCTTCGAAAAAGAGCGTCGCCAGTGGAAAGCAGTTGATCCGGCAGTAGCAGCTGATATAGAGAAACTGAGTAGCTTTGGCAAAGGTGATTTCTCCATTTCTGACGAAGACATCGACGACCGCCTCTGGTTAGTGCAGTTCGATCAAGATACCTCTCCTCAGAAATACTATGTCTATGACAGGAAGTCGCAAACCGTTGCCTTTTTATTCAGCAGCCATCCGCTTCTGGACAAGTACACATTCTCTGCCATGCAATCAATTACTGTCACCGCCCGCGATGGCATGAAGCTCTTCGGTTATTTGACTCTGCCTGTCGGCATTGAAGCGAAAAATTTGCCCATGGTGTTGGAGGTGCACGGGGGTCCGTGGAGCCGGAATCGTTGGGGCTTCAGCCCAACGGTGCAGTGGCTGGCCAACCGAGGATACGCCGTGCTGCAAATCAACTTTCGCGGCTCCACTGGTTACGGCAATGATTATATGCATGCCGGCGATCGCGAATGGGGCGCCAAGATGCTCACCGATCTGATCGACGCCAAGGATTGGGCAATTAAACAAGGATACGCCGACCCCAAACGTATCTGCATTGACGGCACCAGTTATGGTGGCTATGCAGCCCTATCAGCTGCCGCCTTCACACCAGGCGAGTTCACTTGTGCCATTGATTCGGCCGGACCTTCAAACCTGGTCACTTTGTTGCGGTCAATTCCGCCGATTTGGGAGTCAGAGAAGACGATGTTTGCCAAGCGAATTGGCGACTATGTGAGAGAACCCGAGTTTCTGGAATCACGCTCTCCCTTGTTCAAAGCAGATCAGATTCGCATTCCTATGATAATTTCGCAAGGAATGAACGACATTCGCGTCAAGCAGTCGGAAGCAGATCAAATTGTCGCCGCTGTCCGCAAGAATGGAAAACCAGTTGAATACTTGCTTTTCCCAGACGAAGGACACGGTTTGCGCTCCCAGGATTACAGCAGATTCAGAGCGCGCTGCGAAACTTTTCTGGGCAAATACTTAGGCGGTCGCGTAGAGTCAGTAGGCGAAGGTGAGGAGTCGGATCAGCTGTTGCATTAAGTCGGGCCGCATGGATGGTACCAGGCGAAAGGCGAAAGTAGAGAGTTGTGCGGTCTTGTGCATCTACCTACGCTGACTTATCGAAAAAGATATATTTTTTGATTAAACTCAGCATGCAGTTTCGTCCCGAAACAAGCGTCATTATTGGTATTTAGGCAGATTTTGCTTGTTCTGGAAAATATACCGAAAAACGTAAGTCAGCGTAGGCCCGGTTTGAGTGATTGCCTAATGGCGTCTGCCACCAGACTTCTTCGGGCTCGGCTTGCCCCCCAAAGTGTAGGTGCCGGTTGCATTTACGTTCATGCCGTAGCCGCAGAAGTTCGGGTCTCCGTCTTGCTCGACCAGCACACTCTTGCCGGCAAATTTGAAAGTGATTTTGCAACTGCTGCCAAATTCGGTGGTGGTGTAGACAGCGATGCCCTTTGTTACCGGCAGTGTTGTTTCCGTCTCTCCCATGTTGGGACCGTTCGGGAAATCCTGTGGTGATGGATGCTCAGAAGGCCAGTAAGCAAAAAGGTGCAGCTTGACTTTGCCGCCTGGAAGTACCTGGACGTCTAGCGTGTCGCCCGAGGTTTTTTCCGTAAAGTGCCCTGTGCTTGCGCCCCCCGAGCTGGTGCCTCTGGAGCCTCGCGAAAACACCGGCAGGCACCAGCAGCCTGCAATCAACAGTATGGTGCAAAGAAAGGCCCTGTCACTGATAGCGGAAGTCATTTTGGTTCTCCTAACTCAGTTGCCCATAAATCGCCCGACCCTTTTCTTTCGCATCATTCGCCAGCGGATCATACAGAACGGTTTGTTCGTCGTCTCCACTGTATATTTCTTCCCACGTAACTGCCCTGATTGCTTTTTCTTCAATGTCCGCAACGCCGCTACTAAAAACCTTCTTGAAGGCTTCCTCCGGCATTGAATAAAACGCCCAGTTAGTTGACACTTCTCCTCGTCTGCGTTGCGCAATTTTACTATCTTTAAAACGAAGCTACCCCAGAAAACGCACCGGGAGAGCCCATTACCCTTAACGCGCTGCGTAACACCTCCCAGGCTAGCGTGCCGGACTGGAGATTGACAGCCGCCAGCGTTCCCCACGGTGGTGGCGTATACGGCACTGGTCCTTTATCTCCCGCTTTGAGCAAATACTCCCGCTTCAAAATGTATGGGGTGCCACGTTGCTGTGCCACCTCGGCCTCCAGGCGCGTGCCCGAGTCAGCCGTCGAAGCTGTCGAAGCAGGCGAAACGCCTGCGTTGCCGATAGACTTAGCATCCTTGCGAGCATCCTGGCGAGGAGTCAAGGTGACAACGGCAGCAATTCGATTGGTTGGCGTAACTAAAATCTGGCGCTCCGGATCAAATGCCATTCCACCCCAATTCATCCCACCTACGTTGCTAGGCGCTTCCACTGTACCTCTGGTGCTGCAGCAGTTGCTTGCGCCGCCAGCGTTAGTCCAGAAAATATCGCCAGCACCATAGCCACTATGGCAGCGCTATGTGGTTTGTTGTGTCCAGTAAAGCTAGTGATTCTTGGCACATAAGACCTGAGGTAGAACTCTGAGCCTGGCTTGCGTTTATATCTTAGTCTAGACGGACGCAATAACTTCTTCCCTTGACGCACTCCACAAGTGGAGTAATAATAAAGATATCTCCACTCATGGAGGGACTGGAAGTGACCCATGCAGCATCAGACCGAACAAAACTGCGCAGCCCAGTAGCTCTCAGAGCGTTTTTCAATATTGCTGAGAAGTGGCAGCTAAACAACAGCGAGCAAATGACATTGCTCGGACTGAGCAGTGACTCTACGTTTTACAAATGGAAAAGCAATCCCGAAACAGCAAAACTCGATCAAGACAAGATTGAGCGGATCAGCTACATTCTGGGTATCTTCAAAGACCTGCAGACGCTGCTGAGTGACACTGCGGCAGCCGATAGTTGGGTCAAAACAGCTAATAATGCCCCTCTTTTTGGTGGGCGATCGGCGCTGGAAGTGATGTGCCAGGGGCGTGTGGCGGATCTGTATGTCGTTCGGCAGTATCTGGCATCTGAAAGAGGCGTCTGATTGCATATTCCGACACTGGATGTCGATTGGGCGCCCTCCTTTCGCATAATCGCGGCGAGATATCCCCCAGTCAATTTTTTCGAACGAATCTCAGCCGACCCCAAAGAATGGGAGATATTGCTCGAGATCGAAAAACTGACTGATCCAAGTCTCAATATCGGAAATCTTAGCCTGGAAACCGCTGACCGTATCGGCGGTGCGGGGGCTGGACGAGTCTTGCCCTCCTTTACCTTTCTTGATCCCAATCCACCCGGCTCTCGATTCAGCAACAACAAGTTTGGAGCTTACTACGCTGCAGACGATCTAAATACAGCCGTGGCTGAGACTGTGCATCACAGAACCGCTTTCTTGGTTAGCACCGCACAACCACCGCAAGACTTGGATCAACTATTGATTCTCGCCAATATCAGGGGCGCGCTGCATGATATTCGAAAGATGGGAAAAGCATTGGGCACTGTATATAGTGGCACAGATTACGCAGCATCCCAGTCACTTACCGCAAGATTACGCAGTGCAGGCAGTCTGGGGATTGTGTATGATAGCGTTCGCAGATCCGGCTCAGAATGCATTGCCGTTTTGCGTGCGCGGGTAATCTCCAATGCACGCGAGGACCGCCACATCACCTATAGATGGAACGGTACGCGCATCACTGGCTTCTATGATAAAGGCAATTTCCAGGCACTTTAGAAAATCCGGTAACATTCCAAGGGAGGCAAATGACTGAAGTAGAATTGTTTTTCAAAGCAATTACCGACGGCAGCGATGCAGAAGTCGAAGAGCTTCTTGAGAAAGACGCCAGGCTTGCAGCCCAACGAAATGCCGCTGGTGTCTCCGCCATACTCTTTGCTCTCTACCAGGGCAAGCGTGGTGCCGTCGACTTAATGCTCAAGCAGAATCCTGATCTGGATGTGTTCGAGGCATCGGTGCTCGCAAATATAGACAAACTGCGATCGCTGATCGAAGGCAACGAAAATCTGTTAAACACCTACTCGACTGATGGGTTCACTCCGTTGCATTTGGCCTGCTTTTTCGGCAAAGTCGCCTCCGCAAAATACTTGGTAGAAGCTGGAGCTGACACCAATGCAATTTCTCTCAATGGTGCCGACTTGAGACCGATCAATTGTGCGGCTGCCTCAAGAGATCTAGACTCAGCCTCTGAGCTCGTTCAGTTGCTTCTTAAAGGTGGCGCTGATATCAAGGCAACTCAAAAAGGCGGATATTCCGCACTACATTCGGCCGCTGCTAATGGGAATGTCAGCCTGGTCACTCTTCTTGTCAAAAGCGGAGCGGACCAGTACGCAAAAGCTGATGGAAAGACGCCCCTGGACTTTGCGCGCGAACGAGACAGAACGGAAGTGGTGGCAGTGCTCAGCCCAAAGGTGGCTGAAGTGTCAGGCCCAGCCTCCATTGTGTAACCATCGGGAAAGATCGTCTTATTATCAAATTCTGCATCTATCAATCCAACATGCTCAAGCTGCGTTTGCCTGAAATCAGCGCCCTTCAAAGATGCGCCACGCATGTTGCATCCGTGCAGTCGAGCATTATGAAAAACGGCTTTGTCCAAAATCACATCACACAGGGAAGCACCTTCGTGGTGGGGTGCTGAGTGAGACTTGATGGTATTATAACCGCCGAGTTAGTCTCCCTTTTAGAAGCAGAATTGCAGATGGAATTCACTAAACTTTCAGAAGAAGAATTGGTCCAGTTAGGCGGCATGTATCAATATTGGAGCGGTGTGCCAACGTTTCCACCGCCCTCACAGCCAGCGAGCTGATGTTGCAATACGTGGCTCACATCGCTGACTACCGCAGGAAGTAACGAAGGAGTATTTGTGACCCTCGACCTCACCCCTCCCGAAAAGCTTGTTCTGGCAGTCGGTAGTTCCAGCGTCGATGATCACCGAGAGGTCGGACAGGAGTTTCTTGAGATCTTCATCAAATACAGTGGCATCAAACCGAATCACCGAGTACTCGACGTGGGGTGTGGATGCGGGCGGATGGCACTTCCGCTGACGGGCTATCTGACGACCGGAAGTTACGAAGGATTTGACATTTCAGTAGAGGCCATCGAGTGGTGCCAGGAGAACATCAGCCCGCAGTTCCCGAACTTCAAATTCCAGTTCGCTGATGTTGCGAATTCCAAATACAACCCACAAGGCAGGTACAGAGCTCGGAATTACAAATTTCCACTTCGACTTTGTCTTTCTAACCTCAGTCTTCACGCACATGTCGCGACCGGATGTTGAGAACTACGCAAGGGAGATTGCGAGAACGCTGAAGCCCGGTGGCAGAGCAGCGATTACGTTCTTCATCATGAATGATGAATCCGAGCGTCTAATAAAGGCGGAGCCGGGCGAGCTCACCTTTCTCCATAAGTACCGAGGAGGAGGCGGCGGCGTCAGAGTACAGACTCCGGTAGATCCAGAGGCGGTTGTGGCATATTCGGAAAAAGCGGTGCGGCGCCTGTTGAAGCAATCTGGGCTCACGCTTACAGAACCGATCCATTTCGGCTCGTGGTGCGGGCGGCAAGGGACGGTCACGTTTCAGGACTTGACGCTTTCGGAGCGAAAATTGGGATCGCAAACGCGGGGCCGAAGATTTTCCGTCTGGAGGTGGCTAGCCTCGCGATTCTCCGAGAAGCGGCTTTCGCGAAGTACTGTGGATACTGGGCACTAACATCCACAAACTTTTTTCCAAGCCCCTGGTGTGCTAATCAGTTTATTGCCAGTCCACTTCGCCAATATTACTCGCTGGCGAACTGTTAGCGGGCACCGGCAGTAGCATTGGACAAATTAAAGGCGCGATTGGACCAATTTATGTTTATAATCCCTATATATCCCAGTCCCCTTAGCAACCAAGTATTTGCCATGAATAGGGCCCGATTAGGATGTCTTGATTATGGAGAATCTCCCATGAATCCACACGCTATGGCCTTGACGGTGCCGCAGGAACGAGAGGTTCAGCGTCTGCGATTCGATGTGGAGGGCGCAGCCTCAACAGAAGCAGGCGGAACGCCTGCGCTCCCGGGATCAGCGGCGCCTGACATTGCGCGACTGCCTCAGGAGCCGGCACCGATGCCTGCGTTGACGCCGCTGGAGTACAATTGCCCATCATCCAAACCGTCTCAGCGGTTCGATGCATTCTTGGGCAGGCTTTGTGGGCTTCTGAAATAACGATGTTCCACAGCCCTCTCTTCCGTTCACATCCAATGCAGGCGCAACACCTGCGTTCCCGACGCTGCCGTAAAGCCTGGACTCCAATTATTCAGTATTGGGCTAGATGGTTCTAATAATTTGCATAAGAATCAGTCCGCCTTGCGAGACTGTCGCGATTAAAACGAATCTACGTCCAAGTCTTCTGTTGAACTGAATCTGGAGAAACGCCAATGAACTCATTATCTGCGCCCATTTCTCCTTTTGAGATGCTTAGAGCAGAGTTGAGCATCCTCAAGGGGACGGGGTTGTTCAAGCTGATTAGCACATCTTCTCGACAGGAATTCCTCCACCAGGAGAACGGCACCACAAGCATTCGTTTTGAAGTGCGCATGACACAACAGGAGGTGCTGGATCATACGCACGCTTCCTTCTATCCACACGTAACCACTCTCACTGTTCCACGCGAATTGAGCGGAGAGAACTTCCATCTCGTCATGGTCGACCGACCATCGTTAACGATGACAATCACGCCCCAGGACCAGTACGGCTTCACATCTGTGTTTGTGACGCGAGAAAGCAACACTATCGCCAAACTCTCTCAAAGGTACAAAGATTTTATTGCCAGACTGCTCGGCATTCTGAAATAAAGTCAGAAAAAAAACCGGGGCATGCGCTTCCTAATTTATAACAAGATCCTTTATGGTAAAAGTCTTCTGACTCAACCGGACTGGACACTCTGCCGACCATTTCGAGACCAGGCGTTTTCAATGCCGCCACATGCGGTGCGATATGCTGGCCATGTAGGTTGGAGTGATGATAATGCGCGTCTTGTTTGTTTTCGTTGTTCTCTTGGTTGCCTGCGGATTCGGTGGTTTCTGGTGGTGGACAACTACTCCTCAATATTCGATTGAACAGGTTAAGGTAGCCGTCAAGTCGCACGATCTGCAGAAATTCAACAAGTATGTCGACGTTGACACTGCCTCATCACGAATGGTCGATGATTTTCTCGACAAGCCGATGCGCAAGGTCCTTGAACCAAGCTTGATCGGAGAAGTATTCGTCGCAGGCGTCATCGGCCTCTTTCGCCCGCACCTGGCCAGTGGTATCAAGCACGAAATCATCAGCTACGTAGAATCAGGTTCCTTTAAGCCCAGCGCCGATCCGTCCGACACCGATAGAGTGGCTCCCATCCCTAGCTGGATGTCAGGACGGAGCAGTGTTTCTCTCGATGCCGCCGACTCTCACTTCGGCTTTCGTGCTCATTCATTCAAAGGCGTTGCCTCCACCCAGGTAAGCGGAGCTCTGGCGCAAGTTGAGCTTTTGTTCCACAACGACAAATACAATCGCGACCTTAATTTGGATGTACAGATGCGAAAAATGGACGGATATTGGCAGGTTATCGAACTCTCAAACTTCCCAGAGTTTTGCGGCAAACTGGCTCGTTTGCAGGCGGACAACGGCTCGAGCGAAGATCAACAGAGCGTCGATCAAGTAGCATCGCCGCAGAAAGTCACCGGCATTTAGTAGTGCTTGCGTGAAAGTGAAGCTTACCTTTGGCGAATCGCTGCCACTAGACGCCAACCTCCACTCGTGGGATAACGGTATCAGGCTTGGCGAGAAAAATATGAATACACAAGAGAACGGTTTATCCGGGGGCCCATGCCCAGGAGAAACAGCGGAGGATTCCGCACACCTGCGACCCAGTCGACCGCTGGGTAGATATGGCACCGATGCCCAGATCGCGTCAAGCGAAGATAAGATTCGCGATTTGCACACAATTTATCTGCAAGAACGGGTAACCGATGCCGGTTTCCAGTTAATGGCTAAGTTGCAGCTGCCTTATCTACGCGAGTTGCACATCATCGACACTGCTATCTCGGATCAAGGAATTATTGCTATTGAGGAGATGACCGAGTTGCGCTGGCTCAACATCGACAGAGCGAAGATCGGCAACAGCAGCCTGGTGTGCATTCGCAATCTCGAGAACTTAGTCGGTTTGCACCTTACAAGCACAAGAATCAATGACGCAGGGCTCTGGAAGCTGGGCCGGCTGAAGCAGCTAGAATACTTGAATCTACAGCAAAATGAAATATCAGATCTTGGCATGCCCGATCTGGCCAAGCTTGAGAATCTGAAAACACTTTGCCTTGATTACACACTCGTGTCTGATAGTGGACTGCTTAAACTGATCGGCATGAAGAATCTAAGAACCCTGTCTTTGCTCCATACAAAAGTCACCGCCATTGGTGCAGCCTGGTTACAGGTCTTGCTACCGGAATGCCTGATCCGTTTGGCAGGTCACCCGATCACTTTCGGGGGTCTGCCTATGGGTGAGCCTATCCGTATCTCTCTTGTTCTACCTAGCCGTTTGGACGATCAGCAGCAGTGCGGAAAGTAATGCTTCAGATAGTTGACTGACTGAAGCACGCTCCTTTTCAGCTGTGAGCTGTACTTAGAATGTGAGTCGAACTGCTGAGCAGACGATCCGGCAACAACGAGAAACAACACTACCAGGGCTGCGATCGTGGCGGCGCGCTTCGGTTCATGGCGCGACTGCTCAAACAAGTGGATTGGCAGGAACAACAAGTTGTCGAAAAAGGCGAATAGGATGTTGCGTGTGTGCATCCTGCGCAACTTTCTGCTGGGAGGCCCGACTCGAATTGAACCTAATCCCGATTTCCATCGATCATGTACGTGCATAACTTCCCATTTATTCGGAGCCCGGAAGATACGCTCTTCTTCCAGTGTTTGCATCATGCTGTTGGATGCTGTTTTGTTAAAAATACTGCTTCGTTCAACGTCTTTGTAAGCGCTGGATTTCTGACTGCTCGCAAAGAATTTCTTGTTTTCCATTCGCCACTCCACACCAAATCGGTCAGAACCACATATGGTTCCCCGTGAAATTGGTCTAATTACCCGCAGCTACGAATGTACACCCGTTTCTTTGTAGAGAATGTTAGCTACATGACATCTTAAGCATTTATTGGATATCATTAACAATAAAAGGCACACAAACGGCACTTTTAGGCACCAGGTATGGTGAAACTACTAATTAGATCGCGGGCAGACATCTGGCACATTTGGTGCCCGCAGAGTCCCAGGGAACATCGACTAGTCGAGTAGGTCGACGAAGAGTGAATGGTCACTTGCTGGTTTCAGATGAGTCGGTATCATCCTGGTTACTGTCGTCTTTGCTATCATCGCCGTTCATTGCATCTTCTTTTGCACGCCGGGCATCATCCTCGGCCTCTTCCTTGGCATACTGAGCCTCTACCTTCGCCGTCTCTGCCAGGTTTTTCTTTTCGTCTGCCGAAAGATGATCCATTGTCAGGTTAATGCTCTTGACCGGCACATCATCGGCTATTCCAACTCGTGCCAGCCCTTCGGAAAACGGGCTCACTTCGTTAAATGTCGGCAGGATAACAGTGGTGCCTTTGGCATCATCAGCAAAACCCCAGCGGTTCCGTACCATAAAAGGCGTCAAGCCTTCAGAAAATCTGCTGGTTGAAACTGGAGACAAACCGTCAGACATAGCAAGGAGGTTAGAGTACTTCGCCGGCAGCACGAGCCTGCCTGACTTGTTTATTAGCCCTGATTTTCCCTTTATGACAACAACCGCCAGACCTCTGCAAAAGCACGTTGCCCTGTCAAATTGATAGCCAATCACGGTCTTAGCATTTTTATCAATGTATCCCCATTTGCCATTCTTGCAAACCGCTGCCAGTCCTTCAGAAAAGTCGCAGGCATCATCAAACTGAGGCTTCGCTATGATCTTTCCGCTAGTCGAAATAAAGCCCTGTTTATCATCCTCATTGCAAACCCGTACCACGCCTTCTCGCACTTGGAACACGCGCTTAGGATACGCCGGTATCACATTGGCACCAGTTCTATCAATCACCTGCCAGTACTGCCAGCCATTCCCTTTTAATCTAATGCAGGCGATGTTTCCATGGAACGGTGGAGGCATGCGCCATTGGCAATCGTGTGGTGTTGTCGCTACGGCTCCCGATTGATCCAGATACTGCCAGTGTCCGACATTCGCCACCGCCGCTAATCCGCTGGAGAAATTCTCCACATAGCCGAATTTAGCTGGAATCACCATCTTTCCTGATTTATTGATAAAACCCCACTTGCCGTTGATTTTTACTGCAGCCAGTCCCTCGTGGAAGCTCGCAGCATCGTCAAACTTTCCAGGAAATGCCTGTTTACCCAGTTTGTTGATGAATATAGATTTGCACTTGCGGGGGCTGCGCGGCAGCAACTCGAAGTGGTTTGGCGCCTCTGGTCCTTCCAACGCCATCCCAAGGTCGTAAATGTAACCATTTTCTGTCAGGAATTTCTCCCAGCAGTAGGAAGCGGTGACGAATCCGAATATGCCAAGCAAAGCGATGGTTCTTTTCATGTGATTATCCGCTTCAGTTCTGTGTTTGTTGATTCCTTGATGACGAAACGGTGAGATAACTTATCTATGAATGTCTGCCTCGCACCGGCCACCGTGACACAAAGCAGGGCACCATATACGAGGTAGAACAGTACAAAGCACAGGCCGGCAATTCTCCCCGTGTTCCCAACTTTTGCTGCCGTCACGCCAAGAAAAATGAGGAAAAATAATGGACACAAGCTCATATATGTGAGTCCTTGAACGACTTGCTTGACCATTGCCGGCCAAAACGTCAGTTTGCGCCCCTTCAGGCTTGTCACTTTCAGTCCCAGGGCTATTTTTCCCGGAGTGGCAGCCAATCGGCTCGATTCAAAAGCGGCGAAGACAAGCATCGTAATTGGCACCGTCAACGATACCACCACAACGCTTAAAGTGATGATGTAGTTGAGCGTTTGCCAGTCAATGATTCCACCATATGGTGACAACCAATTAGATACTACTGCGGCAAGCGTTACACAGACTGCAGATTCAATAAAGTAAAAGAGAATGCCATCCAGCACAGAAGCAAGTGCGCGGCGCAACAAAGAGGGGTATTCTACGTTTGAATCCACCGGCGGCAAGTTTGCGGCGATCGACTTCGCTTCCTCTCTTGAGTGCCCCCACGCAACTTGAGCTGGAGAAACTGTTTCGCGATCCGACATAGCAATGACTTCGGCTTCGGTTTTCACTTCTACTGCCGGCAATACGTAGGATCTGGTCAGGCAATCGTGAGCAAGTTGCCTTCGATTGCATTTCCAAAGCAGCAGCACAGGACAGAGAATGGCAGCCAGATTGATTTGTTTAAGAGCGTGGCGAAAAGACGCTCTCAGCAATGAAAGCGGTCTGCCATCGGCTCCCCACACCTTCAACCCGATCATCGACTTTCCTGGAGTGGCAGATAGTTTTGAGCTCTCAAAAATGACGTGATAGATTGCATTGACAGCAAACGCAGAGGCGCCGGCTGTAATGGCAACAATCACGCCAGGGAGATACCACATATGGTTCGCGGAAGCGTGAAGGTCGAAAAACCACCACCCGATCGCAGCCACCAGTATGATTGGACCAAAACTGCACAGGCAATCAAAGAATCCAATGCCAAAGGCGAAAGCACCACACGACAAAAGCGCATTGTGTTCGACATCCTGGCCGTATGGACCGAGAACGATTGCGGCCGCTGCGATTGTGGCCACCGCCATGCTTAGTGAACCAGTAGCGAGCGCGTCAAGGAAGCAGGCGCGGGCTCTTATCGAAAGTAGTTCGAATAAACCGAATTTCTCATCCACTTGCAGGAGTGGGTAGCGGGCGGAATCTCTTTTATTTGTATTTGGTCCTGGTAATTGCATATAGATGCGATGGTCCGATTTCCCACATCTTAGATTGTTTCTTGACAAGCAAGTCTGGTCTTAATGAACCTACTATGTTTGTGCTCTGGCTCGATATCACTTCATTGGCTCACTTCTGAGATTCGCACATCGCGTGGATGCTTGAGTTTGGAACTCGTCTGGCTCAGGTAAACCTCCTTTGATGATCCAATCATCTAGCTGATTCAGGTCTAGCGCAATTCAGATGTCGAACTGATCTCAGATCGCTCTAACGAATAACTTTTGCGATTTTTTATATCTTTAACGTGCTAGCAGCCTCTGAAAGCCAAGCAATTTAATCTGCATATCACTCTAACGAGATAGCTTTTGCGATTTTCTATCCACATGGGGCGAGTGCAGGTATTTCTTGGGCGAAAATGTGGATGCTGTAGACCAGGAGGCCAGGTTGGCATAGACAGCTCTACTCGTTCGGCGAAAGTTGGTGTCGATGAGCACGACCAGGTGTTTGTTGATGCTGGTGGAATTAGGCGTACTAAGTCCAGATGCTATCTGATCTTTGACTGTTGGAGGTTGCCCAACCTCTAACGCAATTGGTATCGGCCAACCTTCTAACGTCATTGGCACCGCACGAGCTTTTACTTAGACTGCACAGGCATGAGCAAGTAGCGATAGTTCTCGTCGCCGACGCTTTTGATGATGATCGGTTTCAGTGGGCCGGTCATCTCCAGATTTACGTCTGGATGCCCCAGGCGCATAAGCACGTCCAGTAAGTAGCGCACATTGACTGAAAGATCCAAAACCTGCCCTTCAAAGAGCATGGATACTTCTTCCTGAGCGCGCCCCAGATCTGGAGTATTGGCTGTGATCTGCAAAGTATCACCTTCAAAATGCATTTTGATCAGGTGTGTTCTGTCATCAGACATGACGGCAACACGCTCAATTGCAGCAATCATTTCATCTCTGGCGAAGGTGGCTTGATATGTAAATTGCGTCGGGAACAGCTCCAGGTAACGCGGATACTCCCCGCTAATCAATCGGGTGGAGAGAAAATGCGAGTCGGTCTCAAAGACAATTTGCCCGCTCGTTAACGCCAGCCTGACTTCACTGCCGGTGGCAGATTTCTTGTCCAATCCATCAAGAAGCTTGACCAGCTCATTGCAAGCGCGAGCTGGAATGATTGCTTTAAAGGCGAAAGGTTTATCCAGAGTGGCTGTCTGTGTCTTTGTCTCCCCTTCGAGCTCTTTGTCAACTTCAACCTTTCTGGCCGCCGGCACTGCGACGTTCAAGACTTCCCAACGATTTGCCAGACGACTGCCATCAGTGGCTGCGCACTCGAATTTGCCGTTCTCAATCACCATGTAAATGCCGCCGAGAATGCTGTTTTGCTCAAAACTGGCAGCAGCAAAACCGGTTTGGGCAATTGCCTTTCTCAAAATTTCAATCGGCATGAGGACGCCCTCACTGCCTCCGGCATCGACAAAACGCGGAAAATCGTCGGAAGCCAATCCAGTCATATTGAACTTGGACCGCTGGCAGGTAACTGTCGTGTCCAGCGATTCCTTGTCGACCTGGAAACTGACTAGTTCATTGGGAAGCTTGCCCACGATCTCAAGCAATTTCTTACCTGGCAAAGTGATTGATCCTGGTGTATATACAACCGCACTCGATCGTGTTTCGATCGCCAGATCCAGATCGGTGCCACGAAAACGAACCGTATTGCTGTCAATAGACTCAATCAGCACGTTGCTCAAAATCGGCTGCACGACGCGAGTTGCCACAGCGTTGGTTACATCCTTCAAAGCTCTGGCGAGGACATCTTTTTGTACGGCAAAATGCATATCGTTCAACCCTCTGAATATAAGTGCGCTGCCCGCTTGATTGCGTGGCGTACGGTGGTTCTGCTTCCTAAAAGATTATCTTCCTGACAAGAGATCTACAAGAGGATTGCTCAATGAAACTGTGACGTTGTGCCGTTCTAATTGTTTGTTCTACTTTGATGTTTTTAGTAATTGATCCAAATAGGACTAGTAGGGGGAGCATTTTTCTGTAGATAACCTCTGAAGTATCGAATGCTGTTGGATCTGCCCTGTAAGTTTCTTGTTTAAGGAGTGTCCAAAATAAATAAAAACCAAAATTGGTTTTTCTGATTCAAACAAGTCCTGCACAAACTATAAACAAGTTATGCACACCATTTGAACAGCATCTCAATCTGCCAACTGGCTAGTCAATTGCTTAACTGCATAGGCGAGATCGGCATCAGTAGCCAATAATTCCTTGACCTTATCGTAAGCATATAGAGCGGATGTGTGCTTTCTATTACTGAAAGCCTCTCCAATTCTGGGTAAGCTCATTTGCATGATTTCATGAGCGAGATACATAGCCACGTGCCTTGGTACCGTCAAATCCTTTGTGCGTTTGCTGGAGCGCACTTCGCTGGGCTCCACCCGGTAATGCGCCGAGACTACATTTATTATCTGATCGATAGTCAGATTCTTCTTTTGTTTTGCAGGCGCTCCCGGGTTGAGAATGGAGCGCAGCATCGCAGGCGTCAACTCGCTTCCACCCATGCTGGCATAGGCGTGAGTGCGGATGAGGGCGCCCTCTAGTTCGCGAATATTGGTTGTATAAAGAGAAGCGATATATTCCAAGGCATCATCTTGAACCTGCATAGACTCAAGGTCACGCTTCTTTCGCAAAATCGCCACTCTTGTCTCCAGATCGGGCGCTTGAATATCAGCCACCAGTCCCTGCTCCAGGCGACTGCGCATGCGCTCCTCGATGGCAGCAATGGCTTTTGGCGGCCGATCGGAAGATAAAACCAGTTGCCGCCCGCTCTCGCGCAAAGCGTTGAACGTGTGGAAAAACTCTTCCTGACTGGATTCTTTTCCTTCCAGAAATTGAATATCGTCAATCAAAAGCACATCCACCAGGCGGTAGCGTTTGCGAAATTCGCTCATGCTCTTGTCTCTGACGCAATTGATGAAGTCATTAATGAATCGTTCGCAACTCATATATCGCACCGACATCTGCGGCGAATGCTTGAGAATCTCGTGCCCAATCGACTGCATGATGTGTGTCTTACCCAGCCCCACTCCACCATAGATGAACAACGGATTGTAGGACGAACCGGGCTTGCCGGCGACATTCAGGGCAGCAGAATGGACAAAGCGGTTGTGCGAGCCGACCACAAAAGTATCGAAAGTATATTTCGGGCTTAAATCGGAGCGTGCACTGAGGCTTGCCAGCGGGCTGCCCGGGCGATGATGCGGATGTGGATTGGCTGAAAACTCCGCGCCACCATTTTCGACAAAGGAAATGGAAGCGATGGTTGGAGTGTACTTCTGGGGTTTCAGCGAATCGTCAATATCAACCTTCAAGACCAGCGGCTGCAGGTTGGTTACTTCGAAGACGGCATCGCAAACGGTCTTACTCTCCTTTAGCGCCATCGTGCGAGTGAACCCGTTGTATACGGCGATGACGACCTCTTTGTCGTTCACCGCCGTCAGCTGAGAGTTGTTAAGAAACTGAATGCTCCCCGGGCTCACCCTCTTAGCAAGCAGGGCAAGCACATCGCTCCAGACCTCCTTGTTGGATTTGAGGAGGCGCACGTCGTCTTGATTCTTTATCGTCATGCTCAGTTCCGGTTCTAGTTTTGGCTGTGAGGAGGGGGTGGACCGAGAAGGGTGGACCGCGCATTAAATTACTGGAAGATTGATGCCATGAACCCGGACGCGAAAGCCGTTTTGACCAAGAGAGATTGTCCTCAACCCAACCAAATACAGCCTGTGCAGCCGGTATACAAAGCAAAAACTGAGCTGGGACTCAGCTTCCTGACCCCTTGCAATTTCTGCTTCCTTCGTAAAATTTTTAGACAGTTCTTTGTCAGAACTGGCGCTAAGTCTCTGGGGAAGATGATAGCATAGCGGCTTATTTACAGTCAGGCCAACAAATTTTAAAGTATGGCCGGCTCAGGAGTTTGCAGCGATGAAGAGAACGTTGCGCGGTTCAACCGCGAAAGCGAGAAAAGGCAGCGGGTTTTTGAAACGGATGTCCAGCAAGAATGGGCGCAACGTTATCAGTGCCCGTCGCGCGAAAGGCAGGTACCGCCTCTCAGTCAAGTAGCCATTCGTGCTTCCAAGGCATGAGCGGTTGACGCGAGCCGGCTTATTTACTCGTGCATATAATGGCAGGAAAAGCGTATCCAGCTCATGTTTGACGCTCTACGTAGTTCCTAAAAACACCCGACCAGGGCAAAAGCCCCCGGTCGGTAGCTCAATTACTAAAGAAATTGAGCGAAAGAGCGCGGACACGCCACCTCTTGATAAAATGCCTTCAGTCAGAATGCCTCTCGCCGGCTTCGTAATCGCGAAAAAAGTGAGTAAGAGCGCCTGCAAGCGCAATCGCGCCAAGCGCAGAATCAGAGAAGCCTACAGGCTCATCCGTCATGAATCCCCCGAATTTTGTCAGAGTCTGGAACAGTGGTACGCACTTGTTTTTGTTCTGCACGACAAAGTTCTCACCGCCAGCTGGGAGGAGATTCGCCAGGCAGTAAGCAGCTGCTTGTCCAAGGCCGCCACCAAGTTTGGTCGGCAGGGCAGCTGAGATTTATCAGAGCAGGCGGGACGCCTGCGCTCCCGGGGTTTAGCAAACGCGGCATTACTCGACATGAAGAAACCAGAAGCTCCAGTTTTACTTTCTAACTTTGCCGCAATGGCGCTCATATTGCCGATTCGCGCTTATCAAAAGACGCGGTTTTTGAGAGGGCGGTCATGCAGATTTTATCCAACCTGTTCAGAATATGCGGTGCAGAGCCTGCAGCGATTCGGCGCCGGTTATGGGCTAGGGTTAGCAATTCTGCGCATCTGCAAATGTCATCCATGGAACGATGGTGGCGTTGATATGGTGCCGGGGCAGCGGAAACATTTTTCGATGCTCTCGTGTCTGAGTCCAGGAAAGTTGCATGAATACATGCAGAGGTAGCACCAGTGAACTTTGATTTGACCTACTCCTTCATGATCCCCGTGCTGCAGTTTTTTGCCAAACAAACACACAGCTACGGATGGTCCATTGTCTTGCTGACCGTTCTGGTGCGTGTTATTTGCTGGCCTCTGGTGGCTAAACAAACGCGGTCCATGCAGGCAATGTCCAAACTGCAGCCAAAATTGAAGGAGTTGCAGGAGCAATATAAAGACGATAAAGAGCTCCTGGCGCAGAAGCAGATTGAGTTTTACAAGAACAACAAAATGAATCCTATGGGCGGTTGCTTGCCGATGTTGATTCAGCTGCCGATTCTTTTTGCCTTGTTCGGAACCTTTACCGGCCCACCTTTCGGCACTAAACAGGTGGATGTGAAAATAATGGTGGTTGACCAGAAACAATCCACCGAAGCGAAAAAGAATGAAGTATCTGGTGGCAACAGCCCCTATGTTTCCCGAGAAGGAACCACTGCCAAGGTGGTCGTGTTCCCTGGCGATATGACTGTTGTGAAGGGCGATACGGTGGACTTTGGTGTTCGCGCTGTACAGGGCGAACTGCCACCAAACTTCCATGCTCAGTGGCGAGTCTTCCCAAAGGGTGAGCGGGAGCCGTTGAAGCTTAAGGAACTTGACGCAGACGGCTACCGTGTGCCGTTTAACGAGCTGGGCGAATTCCATGTCACGGCAGGAATACCAGGAATTGCCAGAGACGAGCCATTCGGATTTATCCACAGCCTGGGAAAAGTGGCTAAGGGGGCAGATCTTCTCAAACCCGCCAACTATGACAGCACGGCCTTGATCTTGTTGTTCGGCTTGACTATGTTCCTGTCGACCAAGTTTTCAGGCGCTGGACCGATGGGCGGTGGCAAACCTGAGGACATGACCGAACAGCAAAAAGTGCAGCAAGACACCATGAAAGTGATGCCGCTGACAGTAACCGCCATGTTTTTCTTCATCCCACTGCCAACAGGAGTTTACCTCTACATGGTAGTTTCCAACATCTTGCAGACGATGCAGACCTTCCTGGTTATGAAAACCATGAAGACCGAGTTGGTAGATGTAAGTAGTGACAGCACGGTAAGCTCCAAGAGCCCGCCAGATGTAAGTAAGGGCGGCACAATAGATGTAAGTAGCGATGGGACAGTTACAATGTTCAACAAGGAAGGAAATACGTACAGCGCGAGCGGTGACGATAAGTCCAACGGTAACGGCTCGCAACCTGACGTTACTATTAACACCAAGAAGAAGAAGAAGAAGAAAAGATCATGAGCCACATGGATTTCATCTCGGATGACAACGCAAGAAGCTATCTGGAAAAGATTCTTGCCATTCTCGACATCGAAGCGTCAGTGCAGCAAGAAGAAGTTGATGACACCACGATTTGTTATCGCATCGAGTGCAAGCCCGATGATGCGCGGGTCTTGATTGGGCGCAACGGTGCCACATTGGAAGCGCTGCAGTTTGTCGTCAGACAGATGTGCAAGAGTCAGTCGAGCGACCAGGGGCCGTTTGTCGTTGACATTCTCGACTATCGTGCGCGCAGAAAACGCTCGCTGGAAGAGATGGCGAAGAAGGGTGCCGTAGCGGTTCTTAACGGTGATGTGGAAAAGCATGGGCTTTTGCCGATGTCGCCTTATGAGCGCAGAATCGTGCATCAATACCTGCAGGAAAATTTCGCCGATCTGGCTTCTGAGAGCGAAGGCGAAGGTCCTGAGCGTCATATCGTGATCAGCTTCAAAGGCTTGCCTTCGGACAAAGCCAACGATGATGACAGCGACGAAGATTATTATGCGGAAGAGCCTGCAGAAGGCGCCGGCGCTCGGGAAGTCTAATTCGCCGAGCACTTACGAGTAGTGCGACCAGAAGCCCTTTTTGCGCTTGTGTTTCTGGCGGAGTTCTGTCAGGTATTCGGCTCGTGGTTGGATATTGCGCCAGTCGCGAATTTTTGGTGCCAGAGAATCGAGTTTCTTCAGATAACTTACGCCGTGTCGATAGGTTCTGGAACTTGCTCTGGTGAGAATGGATTGAAGCAACGCTCGATAGATCACGGTGGCAGCTACAAAACGGTCATGCTTCAATATGGATTTTGCCATCGTCAGAAGATGTGAATAAGAGTCACCATCCAGCTCTTTGGCGCATTTGACGATGTATCGATCGGCATCATCAACACGGCCCATTTCGATGAGAAAACCGGCATCAGCGCAATCGAACTCTTCGCTTGCCAGAATCAACTTCGCTTGCTCGGCAATCACGCAATCACGCTTGTCTTTTCCAATAGCCGCAAGCAGAGCCACTCGCCATAATGTTTCAGCCAGCTTCTCAGGGTTGTTCAGCGTCTTGTAGATCTCTATGAGAAGCTGATCGCGTTCGTACACCATGAAAGATATGTCCTTTGGAACGCGCTCGATCCAGCTAAGTGCCGCAGCCGAATCGCCACATTCGAAGTGCAATTTTTCGATCTCTACCATTGCCGCAGTCGACAGCTCTCCATCAAACAAGGCACGCCTTGATTCTTCCAGAAGCGTGGGGTCCTTCAGTTGCTTGGCTAAATCCACGATCCCGATGAGCCAATGCCTGCCTTCGTATACGTCTCCGTCGGATTCAGCCAGCTTCCAAAGTTTATCAACTGCTGACCGTATGAGCTGTTCAGGAATATACATCGCCATTTTTTCGAACAGCACATCACGTACTCCGTACGCATCTTCTTATTGAGCTTGATCACGAGGTCGACAAGCCATTCTTTGTCGTCACAACCGGACGCATATAAGACAAAGAGATCTGCCGCGTCGTGCTTGAACACATCGCCGATGGTGCCATCCGAATCATCACAATGATCAAGAATGTGGACATCAATCTCATAGAACGCAGCAACTGCTTCGACGCCAGCGCGAGGCTCGGTGATCGACGCCTTAAGATCTTCAAGAATTGATATTAGTTCGTGCGCGTATGACTCGCTCCTGGAGACAAAGTGGCGTCGTCGCTTCAGATTCGAGAGTCTCGACTTAAAGCTTTTGGCGTTTAGGTCTTTCGGTTTGTCTGTGGACATTTGGATGATCCCCGCGCTTACCTGCTCAGACTTCATCGTCGTTATTGTCTTCTGCCTTGATGGGCAGGTGGTTTTGCCCGCACCGACGACCTACGGACTTATTTTGAAAGTTGCCAATTCCCGAGGACATTGTATCGACCCGCACACGCTTTGGTCTGGTTGCAGCCTGGTGGCTTATCGATAACAGGATATGGTAGATTTGTGGTGGTCGGAGGTGTGACTAAGACGCCAGAATCCGAAATCGACACGCCCGAGAGCACTCAATATCGAAGTGTTGGGAACGACTCCCGCCAAGCCAGGGTGTCAGAACAGCAAGAAGGGATCGAAAATTACGAAAAGCGCCGGAAGATGCATGTTGCGAACCGATGCGACCACTCTTTGATGATACCGTATATGGTGTCTAATCGGACAAATTTTTTTAGCAATGAAACATAATTATCATTATCGACACCGCGGATAATTGTGCTACCGCAGTTGGCAAGGGGAAGCGTAGGCAGGTCACGGTTCGCGCACGCTGTTAGATGACGTAATCCATTTGGCATTACATATTCCAATTCCACGTACTCTATAAGAAAAGAGCTTTTCGTTAGGATCAAAACGGAGATCCAGATGATAGATATTTGGCTCTTTGTTAAAGGAACCGTACGCGTCGAATGTTGAAAAATATTTTGAATTACCCCCTGCAAGGAAATGATCGCGAGGCTTACCCCACATCTCTACCGCTTGTGTCAGAGTGAGGTGAGTCCACACCTTGTTGTTCGTCAGATCAAGAAATTCCTTAGATTTCGCCCAGTTTTTAGGCACGCCATTCGACGCTAATTTCAATGGATCTCCAATGAAGTCCACTAAACGGCCAATTCCGGAATCATCCACTAGCAGAAAGAATGGAAGCGATTTTGGTGGAGCAACCAAAATTGATGCATGTCCGGGCTTGTACAAAATTGCAGCATCCAAGGCGGTGTCCGGAATAGGACCAGTGGCTCGAGACGGAAGCATTAGAGCCAGCGCAAGGATAATCACAAAAGCTACAAAACAGTAAGAGCGGCTCGCTTCTGGCTTCTGTAGTTTCATTTCTATGCTCCAAATAACTAGGACGAGAGCTTTGTGCCCCCGTCCTAGTGTACCCATCCGATGATGGGGTTAGTCACCACAACTTGTATTAGTTGCAGGACTTGAAGTACCGCTCAGTACGCTCTCAGCCCATGTTATTGTGCAGCCGAAGAACGTATTGTTGAAGACATTGTCAGGCACCGTGTACCCTCTGTGTCTATGATGAGTGAGACAAGTTCGGGAAGAAGTTTAGTGTAGTGCCCGAGCTGACAGCATAAGGATCTTGCATCAGTCCGGATATGTGGCGCATAGGTTTTGCATAGCCTTGCGTTGGTATCATATTTGGTTCATGCTGTCCTTTGATTGGAGCTAGCATGGATCAAAAAAATGGAAATTCCACTGCCGAAAAAGAACGTTATTGGATAAGAGTCATATTACGAGCAAGAGGCTGTACCGAGGGAGTGAGAGCCTATTGCGCAAAGAGAGACGTTCCCCTCAATAGTTATTACTACTGGTTCAGGCGGCTTAGAGTCAATCATCCGGAGTGGAAAAATTTGGACACGCATCCATCGCAGTCTGACAATGGAAATTGTTCCGAGCAGCAGTCAGGGCCAGAGACAGAAGTTAATGAGAAGCCCGTGCGCCGCAAGTTTTCAGCCGCCTGCAAGGCAAAGATTTTGCAGGAGGCAGAGTCAGCGCCACCTGGGATGGTCGCGGCACTCTTGAGGCGGGAAGGGCTGTATTCTTCGCATCTGCAAAAATGGCGAGCAGAGGAGTCCAGGCGCGCACACGAGGTTCGCAAACGTGGGCCAAAGACAAATCCTCTGGCAGCGGAAGTTAAAAGGCAAAGAGAAGAGATTGCTCGATTGGAAAAACGGCTCACGAAAGCCGGCCACATTATCGAGCTGCAAAAAAAAATTGCAGAGATAATGGAGATTACTTTGGACGAGATTCCAGACGACGAATAGCGGCTGGAATAGCCGGATATGTCGCTAGAGACTTGTGCAGTGCAGACGAGGCTTGCGCGGCAGTCAGCATGCC
>Ga0182024_10001962_pt1 | contig 51938 bp, 51 predicted proteins | sample P32metaG_FD_120480 | JGI IMG/M metagenome (GOLD analysis project Ga0182024, IMG submission 120480) | Permafrost microbial communities from Stordalen Mire, Sweden - P3-2 metaG (Illumina Assembly) | ecosystem: Environmental > Terrestrial > Soil > Wetlands > Permafrost | place: Sweden: Stordalen... | reverse complement strand
CAATTAGCCTCTCCACGCACTTGCCGAACCTATCGCCAAGTCGATTTCAAGCCGGCCTATGACCCTTCCAGCGCGATCCGCACCGCAGCTCACCACCAAATCGATCCCTGTGAGAAATGGCGGCTAGAGCATTTCGGGAATTGTGTGGACCGAAAATTTGTAGGTATCCCACCCATTCCGCAGAAAAACGCGGAATGGAGGGGGCACGGAAGTCTAAAGTAAATCCGAAAATGCGCTAGTGACAGGCAGTCTGATCCTGAAATTCGTGACTTTCGGTCATGGCGGCAAAGCCTTGGGCGCAACTCTGAATCTGATCTTCGAGCGGGCCGTTGTGGAATTCATCCGGCGATATGAACGCGGCCTGTTTGCGCATCGTCAGATAGAGGTCATTCAGCTTTTGCATGTTGTTGAATTCAGCGGAGAGCAATGGAGACGCGCTGCGGTCGTCGTCCGTCGATGCGGCTGTGGAAGCGAGCGCGAGATTCTTTTCTGCCAACCGGCGCTGTGCGGCTAGCCAGTCTTCCGACGCCGGAGCGTTATTCTGGACCGCGGTGACGACAGCGGTTCTCCATTCCCGGATCACGCTCAACTCTTCGATGCTTGCCCGGATGAAAGCTGCTGAGAGCCCTGCCCTGGCATGGGGCGCTTGCGCGACTGCATCCGAGGAGGGAAGCGTAAGAGTCGTCTGGTTGGCTTTGAACGTAAGAGTTCCCTGCGTCAGACGGGCAAGTGTCTCTATTTCGACATAGGACTTTCCGTCGATCTGAACGATCTTTGCTTCGCCTGGGTGTCCGGCGATTACGAACGTGGAAGCCTTCTGGGCGGTTTGCGCACTGATGTTGACGGGCAGCATCAGGGGAGTGGCCAATATGGCTGCAAGAACGGCAAATATCGTTTTCATAAGATCTTCTCCAAGCCTTCTCTACCAGTCTCCCATTGCCTAGTTTCGCGCACTGTTCAATCTTGCGCACGACTGGCGGAGGTGCGCTTCTCGGACAGCGCAAAGATATAGCGCTCAGGCTTTTTTGTGGATGGGGCAAGAACGGGGCGACGCGCTGCCAGCTGATTTTGCTCGTCAACGCACATGATTCGCGCTACTATCCTCCTGCGCCGGTTTTGGCATCTAACCAGCGATGTGCCCGGAACAGGATGGCGCTTCCTGACCTGGCAAAGGAGGACTATGGCAAACCCGAAGAAATGCGCGAATGCGGCCTGTACATGTCCTGCCCCCGAAAAGGGAAAATATTGCAGCCCTCATTGCGAGGGCATCGGGACCAGAACGGAAATTGCGTGCCTTTGCCGTCACGAAGATTGTGGCGGCAAACCTGCTTAAATTGAAGCCTTGGCGTGGCTTTTGGCCGGAGATCAGTGAAGAACAACCGCAGATTCTTCGACTCACCACCCCCGAACTCCACCCCGGAACTGAAAGACGTTCGGGATCCCGTTCGCTCAGAATGACAGCCAGTTTTGTGTGGCGTATTTCAGGCTCAGGGCGCTAGTGTCCTGTCTCCAAAGTTCTTGGCATAAATCCCGAAATGCAGCCGCGGATCCTTCGACTCACCACCCCAGACTGAAAAGCGTCTGGGGCCCCGTTCGCTCAGGATGACACCCTGTTTGGGGAAATTTGGGACTGTCAAATTATGATGCGAACTTTTGGGACAGGACACTAGTCGCCGGTATGGATGTTGACCAGCACTTCGGCGCCGTGCGCGCCGGGGGACACGGTTTTTGTCTGCGGTGCGCGCCAGTGGTCGATGTGGCTGATGCGGTGTACGCAGCCGATGGTGCAGTTGGGCGCGCACGACTTGGCGGTCAGGAACTCGCGCTTGACGTCGGCTGTGGTGTAATCGGCGATGGGCACGCCGGGGTATCCGCGCTGCTGGCTGCAATAGTGAACCAGCCCGTCTTCACAGATATAGAGGTAGCGCGAGCCGGCTCGGCAACGCCAATCGTTGGGGCGGCCCTGCGCAATTGCCTCCTGAAATTTGTCGAACTGGGCGTAGTTGGTCTTCTTCCTGTGGGTCATGGCGAAGTAGACTTTGGCCTCGTCCTCCTGGAGTGGCTTCAGTTGCCCGCTGCCGTCGTGGATGATGCCAATGGTCGACTCAAAGCCCAGCTCCAGGGCGCGCTTGCTGATTACCAGCGCGTCGTTGGGATCCTTGAATCCGCCGCCGACCACGGAGTTGATGTTCACGTGGAACTCGGCGTACTGGGAGAGCATGACCAGCTTCTTGTCCAGTACCTTTAGGCTCTTCTTTGAGACTTCGTCCGGGTCCAGGTTGTCGATGGAGATCTGCATGTGGTCGAGGCCGGCCTTGTTCAGCCGTTCGATCCGCTCCACATTGAGCAGGTAGCCGTTGGTGATCATGCCGGCAATCGCGCCGGTGCGGCGGATGCGGCGGATGACGTCGTCGAGCTGGGGGTGGGTCAGGGGCTCGCCGCCGGAGATGCCGATCATGGCGGTGCCCAGCCGGCCAAGGTGGTCGATGCGCCGGTTCATCTCTTCGAGTGGGACCGGCTCGGAAACCTTGTCGAACTCGTTGCAGTAGCCGCAGGAGAGGTTGCAGAAGCGCGCCGGAATGATCTGCGCCAGGACCGGGTGGCCGGTATGCGCGAGCGCACGGACCACCATGGCGTACTCGCGCACCTTGCGCGTGGCCGCTTTCCAGCGCCCGCTCAGCGTCGATCTCCGGGGAATGGCCATCTCTTCTATTGAAACACAAGAGAGGACAGTGGTCAGGGGTCAGAGATCAGGGATCAGGGAATAGGGGGAGAGACTAAGGGTACTGAGGGATTGTGACGTTCCAGATGCACTGGTTTGGCGGGAGGGGGTGGATTGGGCATCGGAATTGCGCATGTATAGATACAGGGATTTCGGGAGATTTTGGGAAAAATTGGCCCTGTTTTACGCTGATTCGGATGATCGGAAGGCGATTCAGTCTGGGCGATTTGGGGCGAAAAGACTGCGATTTGTTCGGTCAGTTTCCAGGGAACAGGGATCAGGGGGCAGAGATTAGGAAGCAGTGGACAGGGAACATCGAACAAAAGATTGCGGATTGGCGATTGAGTACGGCCAGAGTGGATCGGGTTGGTCGACACATCGGCGTTTACCAATACCAATCTAGCTTTTGGCAAGTAAACCATGCTGGATGAGCGTTTTGGGGCATTTTTCTGACGGGGAAGTCGCCCCACTGGTTTAAAATAAGTGCGCCGGAGAGAAATCATGGCTGCAGTTCGTGCCGTACCAGTTGACGAATAGCCAGGATGAAATACAAATGACAAAGGAAGAGCCACAATGAAAGTCAACGATTACACGCTGCTGCAGATCGGAGAGAAGATTGAGAATGGCGAGATTCAAGCCTGCCCGCATTGTGGCAAGAAAGGCTTGGCTGAAGAAGTGAATGGTAAGATGTTCTTCACCCATTTCCAAGCCGTTGGATTTAACGCATCAGGTTTACCGGAAATGAAATGGGAATGGTGCCCACAGCCAGCCTCATCAAAGTAGAGATCACGCAAGAGGATTCTATGTTCTGTGATAACTGTGGCCTCGCACTTCAAGATGGATCTAAGTTCTGCCCGCATTGCGGCAAACGCAGAAGTCTGGAAGAGTCTGTTTCCGACCCTCCCCCAAAGATTGAATCTCCGGTAACCGAGAATGTTGCGACGGAATGTGAAAACACTCTTGAATCAAATGTGCCAATATCGGACGATTCCTCTTCCCTCGCCCCTGTTGACCTTAAAGGCCGCCCGCGGCACGCTAATGCCGGTTCGATCACGCTGGGTGTTTTCGGGCTGATTGTCTTTATCGTCGGCGCTGTTCAGGGCTTCATCCCCATTTTCTTGATTGCGGGTTTGGCATTCGGTGGGCTGGCATGGCTTTGTGCTGCTAGGTGGCCTCTGTCTGAGGTTTTACTTTCAATCGTTCTGGTTTGCTCTTTACTTGTGGCTGGGTTAGTTGGAGTCACGCTTGATCAGGACACATTCGGCCCACGATACCGTTATCTGACACAGGGGAACCAGGAATTGCGTATAGACGAGAAGGCTGGCCGTACTGAACGACTGGCCGTCGGCAGTTGGATTCCGGTAGCCTTTGATAAGCCGCCTCAGGATATAGCAACGCTAGGGGGCAATATTCTTGAAGGCATTTGGGATGTGCAACTCACAGAAGGCACATGGGGTCACTACGGGGACCAAGAAGTATGTTTCACTATCAAGAATTCATCCAACTATGTTTTACAAAGTGTGTCCATTACTGTCACGACACAGCAAAAGGATGATCCGAAGAAGGAGCCAACAAGCTCAGAAACTGTGATACTTAAGAGTAAGTTTGGCGGACTTATCCCCAAAGGAGGATCCGATCTAATTTGTGGCACTGTCGCGCATGTGTTTGCACCTGGCGAGAGTTGGAGTTACAGCCAGCACGAGGTGCTTGGCTGGAAGTGATTTATCTTTTCTCTGAGGATATTCACGGCAATCCGGAATCTGTCTCTGATAGTTTAGGCTGGCTGTTTGGGCGCGGTAGCTCGCCAAATCTCCGGATACTCGCGCTCGGCCCTCTGAATAAGCCTCTCTGGGTCGTCCAATCTGAAGTGTTTCTGCTGTTCGCGCACTATATAGAGGATCAAGATGTGCGCGGTTTGCAGGGTGTCGTCGGCCTGTCTCGGCTGTGCGCCAGCGTTAAAGCTAATCCCCCCTTCCGGGTTTTCTTCCAGTCTAGCAAGCATTGAATGAACGGTGCTATGTACGTAACTCATCGGGATGTAGTAGCCCGGAACAAGGTATTTTTTGAGCCATGGCGATTTCTTAGCCATCGAAACAATGTCCAATTTGCTCCATGTATGGTTCATCCGTTTTGTGCCGCACTTTTTACAGTCGTCAATCATGTAGTTCTCTTTAACGGCCTTAAATCGGCGTTCTCGCTCCTCTTTGATTTCTTCGCTTATCGCTGTCTCTCCGTTGTTTTGTAGGATGGACTGCATTAACTTGTACTCTGAGATATGGTTATATTCAAGAAAACATTGCACCTCATCTGGATGATCTTTGAGGTAGACCATGGTCACGGCGCGTTCGTACAAGCCTCTGAGAATCTGTGCGGCGGCAATCCCAGATCCGTTCCCAGCCAGAAGGATAATTTCAAGAAAGTCCTCCACGCAGCATCTGCCGAGAACAAATATAGCGCGGTCCGCTGGACCCGCCTCTTTGAGTTGTCGTTGAAAAATAAGGCGCAGGAGTTCCATCAGGTGAGGAAGGAGATCGAAGAATCGCCTGTTTCGTCTCAATGTTTCCGACCATTGGTTCTGGTCACCGAAAATGATCTTTTCATCCACAGTAGCATGTTAAATCATGCACCTCGGCCCTAGTCTCCCGACATTAGCGAGTCTGATAGACGCGACTGCGCGGGCAGGTGTTTGTGAATTGATAGCGGCCAGAGCTGAGGTCACCGGAAGAGGTTCTGGCTTTACGAGAAATCGCAGAGCCATACGTCGAGGATGATAACTCCTCAAAAGTCGGCTTATGGTAATTTGCGGCCTGGGCAGGCACAGCGCGCGGGGTCGAGCGCGGCTTCCTACCCCATCGGCTATGGAGGTGCCGGGGCACCTCCATAGCCTGCCTGGGCATCGTGAACACCCCGGCTTCGCGCGGGAGGTCCAATCCTGAAAAGCGCGGAAGATTTCAGGTCGTAAAGGCAAAATCTGCGGTGCCTGGCGCTCATTTTCTAGCCGATTTTTTCCCAAAACTACCCGAAATTCGTGACTCTCTAAGTGCGCGTTTCCGCCCCTCCAAACCCCGCAATTGGGGGAATGTGTGCTGCTCCAACGTCACGTTTCGATCATTTGACCCGTTTTCGCCGCGCGACCAGAAAAGCGCCCCCAAACAGCAAAAGCGCCGCCCGTGGGCAGCGCTTTTGAAAGAAACGGCAGAAATCGGCCTACAACGTCGATTCAATCTCGAATCCCCAGGCCTCTAGTAGTGCCTCTGGGATATACTTGGAATTCTTGTTCCGCCGAGCCCACTCCCGAAGGCGGGTGGACCGAATATACTGGTCCGGGCTGAGCTTGAACTCCTTCACAATCTGCTCGAAGGAGGTCACGGTAGGTATAACAGGGCCGATGGGCTCCGGCTTGCCCCAATTTGGATTTCCACGACGCTTTGCCATTGATTTGGTTGTCCTTAATAAAAATGGTGGATTGCCCGTTTTCCTTGGATACAGGGTGGGGAAGCCTGCCAATCCAGAGGAAACTCTAGCTTCTTATTCTACCTAGATTTGGTTTAAAAATCAATAGCTAAATCGCTAAAATCCGCATCTAAACACGCGTGGAGTTTTAACTTTTCAAGAAACGTATCTCATTGTTCCATCAGGGATTAGCTGCCAAACCCCCGGTTCCAGCCCGGGCCCCACGCGGTCTAACCACGAGCAGGACTGGTAATGCCCTACCCCGTGGTGGCACGATACTCTTATGACAATACCCCGCCGATGCCTGGGTCGATACCTGGTGGCCAGCCTGCTGTTTCTGGCCGTCGGGCTGGCGCAGTGCAGCGCCGTCGAGCTGAAGATCAGCCGCGACGCCATCGAACGCACCCTGAAACAGCAGCTCTTCAGCGGCTCCGACGGCCGCTATTACCTCAAGGGCAATCCGAAGAGCGCCTGCCCGATTTATGCCGAGAACCCGCAACTCAGCTTTGCCGACGACCGCATCGTCGTCAAAGTGAAGACCCATGCGCACCTCGGCAAATCCGTGGGCGGCGCCTGCCTCGGGCTGACGTTATCGCTTCCCGCCGAAGTCTCTCTGGCCCCCAACGGCGAGAACGAAACCATCGGCTTTCGCGACGCCCGCGTGGACCGTGTCAGCGACCATCAGGAACTCAACTTCGTGCTCACGCCGTTCCTCGCCCACCAGATTCCATCCGCCATGAAGGTCAATGCCGCCGACCTGCTGCGCAAGGCGCTTGAAGGCTCCACAGCATCCTCGGGGTACAAGGTGACGCTAGAGAAGCTTAAGATTCACTCGGTTGAGATTGAGGGAGACGCGCTGGTGGTTGACGCCGATGGGGGTTTGAGCGTGAAATAGGGGCCTATGGATTTCACTCGAAGAGACTTCGCCAAACTGGGCGCGCTGGGCCTGGCCGCCCGCTTCGTCCCCGAACTCAACGCACAGACACCCGCCAAGAAGACCGGCTACGCGGTCATCGGCCTGGGCCGCATCGCGGACCACTTCATGCGCGGCGCGATCGTCACCTCGAACTCGCAGATCACGGGTTTGGTCAGCGGCCATCGCGACAAGGCAGAGCGCATCGCCGCCCAGTACGGAGTGCCGTCCACCTCGATTTACAACTACGAGAACTTCGACGAAATCGCGCATAATCCAGCCATCGACGCCGTCTATGTGGCGCTCCCCAACTCGATGCACGCCGAGTACACCATTCGCGCGGCCAAGGCCGGCAAGCATGTGATCTGCGAGAAGCCGATGTCCATCAACGTAGCCGAAGCCGAGGCTATGATCGCCGCCTGCAAGGCCGCCAACGTCAAGCTCATGATCGCCTACCGCTGCCACTACGAGCCCACCAACCTCAGGGCCGTGAAACTTATCCGCGACGGCGCCCTCGGCCAGGTGCAGGCCATCGAAAGCGCATTCGGCTACAACAGCGGCCCCGACTGGCGGCTCAACAAGAAACTCGCCGGCGGAGGCCCGCTCTTCGATGTCGGCATCTACTCGCTGAACGCCTGCCGTTACCTGACAGGCGAGGAACCTGTGCAACTTACCGGTTTCGTTTCGACGATCGATCACGATGGCCGCTTCGATCAAGTGGAAGAAAATGTCTCCTGGACCATGAAGTTCCCTTCAGGGATCGTGGCCAGTTGCAACACCACCTACGGCGCAACGATGACCGGCTATTTTCGCGTACATGGGGCGAAGGGGTACCTGGATGCCAATCCGGGATTTAACTACGACGGCCTTCACCTGCGCGGTGAGTTTTCAGGCACGCAAATCGACGAGCCCAACCCCGCCCGCGACCCCTCCCAATTCACTGCCCAAGCCGATCATTTTTCCAACTGCGTGCAGAACGGACTCGAGCCGAAGACTCCAGGCGAAGAAGGGCTTCGCGACATGCGTTACATAACCGAAATCTACCGCACGGCGGGAATTGCGATCTAAGGAGGGGCAACTTAAGCCCCTCCCAACCCCAAAATCTTGCGATTGGTTCCTGATACCGGCCGCTCGTACATTCGTCGAAGGGCCGACCCATCATGCCAGCGAGCCGCTCCTGAATGAGCGCGCTCCATCTGCCGCAGACTGTGTCTCACTGTAGCTGCATATACTCCCGCCCGGACGATGCCCAAGCCATGATGCACTAGAATATATTCGCCTATGAATACGATTGTGATTCCCGATTCCCCGCGCCTCTGGGACTGCGTGAGCCTGGGCGAAGTCATGCTCCGCCTCGATCCCGGCGAGGGCCGCATCCACACCACGCGCCAATTCCAGGTCTGGGAGGGCGGTGGTGAATACAACGTGGCCCGCGGCCTGCGCCGCTGCTTCGGCCTGCGCACAGCCATCGCCACAGCACTGGCCGAAAACCCCGTTGGACGGCTGGTGGAAGATCTTATCCTCCAGGGCGGCGTCGATACTTCCCTGCTTAAGTGGGTTGCCTACGACGGTGTGGGCCGCACCGTGCGCAACGGCCTCAACTTTACGGAGCGCGGATTTGGCGTGCGCGCGGCAGCTGGATGTTCGGATCGCGGCCACACCGCCATCGGCCAGGTGAAGACCGGCGATTTTGACTGGAAGTCGATCTTCGGTCCCGAGAACGGCACGAAGTGGTTTCATACGGGAGGCATCTTCGCGGCGCTCTCCGCCTCAACCGCCGAGGTAGCTGTAGAAGCCATGGACGCGGCCCGTCGTCACGGGACACCTGTCTCTTACGATCTCAATTTCCGCGATTCGCTGTGGAAGTCGATCGGCGGCAAGGCCAAGGCGCAGGAAGTGAACCGCGATCTGGTGCGCAAGGTCGATCTGCTGCTTGGAAACGAGGAGGATTTCTCGGCGATGCTCGGCGTCAAGATCAAAGGCGTCGGCGACGACTTCGCCGAGCTGCCTATCGCCGGCTATGAAGAGATGCTGCGCGAAGTGGCGGCGGCTTATCCAAACCTGAAGCTGATTGCCAGCACGCTGCGCACCGCGCACACCGCCAGCCGCAATGCGTGGGGCGCGATTGCTCTTTATGAGGACCAGATCGTACACGTTCCCCAGCGCGACATCGACATATTGGACCGCGTGGGCGGCGGCGATAGCTTTGCTTCCGGGCTGATCTACGGCCTGCTCGCGGGCAAGCCCATCGAGTGGGCTGTCCGCTGCGGTGTGGCTCACGGCGCTCTGGCCATGACCACCCCTGGCGACACCAGCATGGCCACGCTGGCCGAAGTTGAGCGACTCATCCAAGGCGGGTCGGCGAGGATCGCCCGATAGTTCTTTGTCCACATGATTTTGATTCCGGCAATTGAGCCTAGTTCGATCCCAGGTCCCAAAATCGGGATCTCCACCCCACAGACAAGAACCCGCCTGTGGGGACCCCGGACCTGGGGCACCCAGTTCACACGGAATAATAGAGGAAAGAATGCCCGAAACCGCACAGGAAACTCTCGAACGCGTAGGACTGATTCCGGTGCTGCGCGCCCGTAATGCCGCCCAGGCCCATGCCATTGTCAAAGCCATGATCGCCGGCGGCGTGACCGTCGTTGAAGTCACCATGACCGTGCCCGGCGCAATCGATGTGCTGAAAGAACTGAAGAAAGAGTACGGCGCTCAACTGCTGCTCGGGTCGGGCACCGTCACCACGGCGGCGCAGGCCGAAGCCACCATCGAGGCAGGCGCGGAGTTTGTGGTCAGCCCCAGCCTGCACCTTGCGGTAATTGCCGCGACCAAAGCCAGCGAAAAAATCTCTATCCCCGGCGCGCTCACCCCGACTGAGGTGATTACCGCCTGGGACGCCGGTGCGGACTACGTCAAGATCTTTCCCTGCTCGGCGATGGGCGGCGCCAGCTACCTCAAGTCTCTGCTTGCGCCCTTCCCGCACCTCAAACTCATTCCCACTGGCGGTGTTACGCTGCAAACCGCGGAGAGCTTCCTCCTGGCCGGAGCCCGTGCCCTGGGCGTCGGCAGCGACCTTGTCAACTTGACCGCCATCGACACCGAAACCCCGGAGACCATCACCGAAACTGCCCGCGCCTATTTGGATGTATTAGCGCATGTGCGCGAAAAAGCTCGTCAGGCAAATTAGGGTGGTATGCAGCCAGGCTATAGAGGCTGCGGAAAAAAGGCCGGTGATCGGTCGGGATGGGCGAAAAACATCCCTCAGGGGCTCAAGCCCTCATTGATTTTGAGCCACTTACGGCACGACTGAAGTCATGCCCTGACACAGAGCCGAGCCAGAATAGAGCTTTTTCGCAGCCTGGATCGTCCAGATCGTCGAAAGGGAATTCAGCGACTTAGCAATCCTCAATTTACAGTTGTGATAGACTAGACCTAGTCAAGTCAAGGAGGATCGCCATGCAGACTGTGAATATCTACGAAGCCAAGACCCAACTGTCGAAGCTTGTCGATCTGGCCTCTTCCGGGACGGATGTGGTGATTGCGCGAGCGGGAAAGCCCGTGGCCCGGCTGACCAGCCTCACGCAGAAGGAGAAACGAGCTATCAGCTTTGGAGCGCTCGAGGGAAAAGGCTGGATTGCGGATGATTTCGATGCGCCACTCCCAGACGACCTTCTCGCTCAATTTGAGGGACGCTAATGCGCCTCCTGCTGGATACGCATATCTTCTGCTGGTCGTTTTATGAGCCTAGACGGCTTTCCCTGGAAGCGCGCGAGGCGATGAATGGGGCCGACGAAGTTTTTGTCTCTTCAGCCTCCATGTGGGAAGTTGCGATCAAAGTCCGTCTGGGCAAAATGAATGCAGATCCGCATGAGCTCTTCGAGCAGATTGAGGCGAACGGCTTCCACGAACTACCCGTGTGGTCGAAACATGCTGTCCTCGTAGCTAACTTGCCGATGCACCATACCGACCCATTTGATCGCCTTCTGATCGCACAGGCAATGAGCGAACCATTACATCTGCTCACAGCCGATCCGCAACTGAGGCAATACAGCGAGCTAGTCGTCCAGGTATAGTTCCGCTGGAAATCGCTTATGTCCGACTCAATCGAAACCGCGCGGCGCATTTATGCCGAGGAATTGCGCTTCCTCACGCATATGTCCTCCTCCGCTCTATTGGCCGCTTTCGCGACCGTGCCGCGCGAGCGCTTCGTAGGGCCAGGCCCGTGGCGAATCCTGGGCACCAAGGATTTACAGACGAGCGAGGAGACCGACCCCAGGCGCGTCTATCAGAACGCGCTTATCGTGCTTGACGAGGCGAAAGGCATCAACAACGGCCAGCCCAGCATGTGGGCTCTCTTTTTCGATCAGCTTGGTGTCGGGCCCGGCGATCACGTGCTCCACCTGGGCTGCGGCACAGGCTACTACACGGCGATCCTCGCCGAGCTCGCCGGTCATGACGGTAAACTCACAGCGATTGAAATCGATGAGGCGCTTGCGGAGAGGGCGCGCGCGGCGCTTGCGCCGTGGCCCCAGGTCACGGTCATCCACAAAGACGGCTCCGTTGGGCCGTTTGAACTCGCCGACGCGATTGTCGTAAGCGCAGGCGCTACGCATCCTCTGCCGTCATGGCTTGCGGCCCTCAAGCCCGGAGGCAGGCTACTGTTTCCGCTGGCTCCGGCGAAAGGGCCGGGAGCGATGGCTTTGCTGACCCGCATGAGCGAGAATCGTTTTGCAGCAAGACTCAGTTTTGGAACTTATTTCATCGCATTCCGCGGAGCATGCGATCCCGAAGTCGGCAGGCTGCTCTTTGAAGCATTGCGCCGCGATCTGGGCGCCCATGTCAAATCGCTGCGCCGCGACCCTCATGAAAAGGACGAAACCTGTTGGCTGCAAGGCGACGGCTGGTGCTTCTCAACACGCGAGCCTGCTCAAGCTCAATCCGCATGAAAATTGCCGGCCCGCCGGCTCACAGGACTCGTTGCAACCACTTCCCTGTATGCGACAGCAGATTGGCGGCGACCTCTTCCGGCGTGCCTTGCGCAACAATCCGTCCGCCGCCTTCGCCGCCCTCCGGTCCCAGATCGATCACCCAATCGGCGCACTTGATCACGTCGAGGTTGTGCTCGATCACAATCAGCGACCCGCCGCCGTCGATAAGTTTGCGAAAAGCCGTCAGCAGCTTCAAAACGTCGTCGAAATGCAATCCCGTCGTCGGCTCGTCCAGAATGTAGAGCACGCGGCTGGCCTGCGAAGGCTTGGCATTCGCATTCGCCGCGCGCACCTGCGCCAGGTGAGCGGCCAGCTTCACGCGCTGTGCTTCTCCGCCGGAAAGCGTCGTCGCCGATTGCCCCAGCCGGAGGTATCCAAGGCCAATCTCGTCGAGGACCGCAAGCTTTTCAAGCAGGCGTGTCTGCCCGGCAAAGAAGCGCAGCGCCTCCTTCACCGTCATGTGCAAAACATCGTTGATGTTCTTGCCCTTGTACTCGACTTGCAGCACCTTGGCCTGGTAGCGCGTGCCGTTGCAGTCCTCGCAAGGCAACTCCACATCGGCCAGGAACTGCATCTCCACGGTGACCGTGCCGTCGCCCTCGCAGGTATTGCAGCGCCCGCCGGGCACGTTGAATGAAAAGTGTCCCGGCGTTAGCGATAGCCGTTTCGCTTCCGGCTGCGCGGCGTAGAGTTCGCGCACCAGATCGAAGCCCTTGATATACGTAATCGGATTTGAGCGCGGCGTCCGCCCGATCGGCGTCTGGTCTACCAGCACCACGTCGTTCAGCCGTTCCACGCCGGTCAGGGACTTATAGACGGACGACGGGTCGGCGCCCTCTGTATGGCCGAGCGCGCGCTCCACGGCTCGATACAGCACATCATGGACGAGGGTCGACTTGCCGGACCCCGAAACCCCGGTAATGGCCACCAACATTCCCAGGGGAATCTCTACATCCAGTCCATGCAGGTTGTTCGCCCGGGCACCGCGCAGCACCAGCCTTTCACGCCCCGGCGCGCGCCGCCGCGTCGGCACCGGAATTGAGGCTTGGCCGGAAAGATAACGCCCCGTCAGCGAACTTGGATTCGCTTCAATCTCAGCGAGCACGCCCTCGGCAAGGAGCTTGCCGCCAAACTCGCCGGCCCCCGGTCCCAGGTCGAGCAGATGATCGGCGGCCCGCAGAACATCCGCATCGTGTTCCACAACCAGAATTGTGTTCCCCAGGTCGCGCAACTCCCAGAGGATATGAATCAGCCGCGCCGTGTCTCGCGTATGCAGGCCGATCGACGGCTCGTCGAGCACGTACAGTGCGCCCACCAGGCGCGAACCCAGCGAAGTGGCTAACTGAATCCGCTGCGCCTCACCGCCTGAGAGGGTCGATGCCAACCGGTCAAGCGTCAGGTATTCCAGGCCGACGGCATCCAGAAAATTCAGCCTCTCCTTGACTTCATGCAGAATAGGCCCGGCAATCTCCTCCTGCATCGGCGTAAGCTTCAGCGCCCCAAAGAATTCCTTGGCCTGTGCGATGGTCAATGCCGTCGCCTGACAGATGTTTCGCCCATTGATCCGCACCGACCGGGCCTCGGCTCTCAGCCGCTGTCCCCGGCAGTCCGGACACTCCGCGTAGCCGCGATACTTGCTCAGCATCACGCGCACGTGGAGCTTGTACTTCTTTTTCTCCATCTGGGCAAAAAAACCGAAGACTCCCGTGAATATCCCCTTGCCGCGCAGAACGATCTCGCGCGCTTGTTCCGGCAGGTCGCTCCAGGGCACATCCAACGGTACGCCAAATTCGGCGGCATGCTTGCGAAACTCCGTGAACCAGGGCCGGTACTTGGGCCGGTTCCAGGGGTCGATTGCCCCGCCGTTCAGGCTCAGCCTCTTGTCCGGAATCACCAGGTTCAGGTCGAAGTCCACGGTATTGCCGAACCCCTGGCAACGCGGGCACGCACCGAAGGGATTATTGAAGCTAAACAATCGCGGCTCCGGCTCGACGCCCGGCCGGTGGCAGCTCTTGCATTCATATGCGCCAGAGAAGCGGTGGCGCTTCCGCGCCTGTTCTTCCCCTAGCTTCGGATTCGCCCCAGACAGATCTTCGTCCGCGAGGCGGGGGACCTCCTCGAAAATCACCTCACCGCCCTCGCGATAGGCAATCTCCGCCGCGTCCACAATGCGCGAGCGATTCTCAGCGCTGACCACTATCCGGTCTAAAAGTACAAACACGGGAAGGGTGAAGTCCAGGTCCAGCAGCGACTCAGGCGTTGAGAACTCGACAATCTTGCCTTGCTGGTAGAGCCGGTTGAAGCCCTTCGAACGCAACTCAGCGAGCCGCGCCTTGAGCGTCTCGGTGTGAGGCGAATCGCCACCACTCACCACTGGCCTGGACTTTGCGGCAGCCTTCGCAGGCTTGGCTGCCGGCTTCGCTGCCGTCTCAGGCATGGGTGTGGCGCTGGCCACCGGAAACAGCACATTCAGCCGGGTTCCCTCGCCCAGCGCAAGGGTAGCCTCGGCGATCTCGTCCATCGAGTCGCGTTTCACCAGCCCATCGCAGAAAACGCAGTGCACCGTCCCGCAGCGCGCATACAGCAGGCGCAGGTAATCGTAGATCTCTGTTGCCGTGGCAACGGTCGAGCGCGGGTTGCGCGTCGAGTTCTTCTGCTTGATGGCAATGGCCGGCGCAAGACCATCGATCAGGTCAACATCGGGTTTCTCAATCCGCTCGAGAAACTGCCGCGCATACGCCGACAGCGACTCCACATACCGCCGCTGCCCCTCGGCATAGATAGTGTCGAAGGCAAGCGAACTCTTCCCCGACCCCGACACTCCACTGACCACCGTCAGCTTCCCATGGGGAATCTCGCAGGAGATGTTCTTCAGGTTGTGAGTCCGCGCACCGCGGATAATGATGGCGTCGTTCAATGGGCGGGCACCGCAAAGAATTCGTCCAGCCGCGTCTTTGTCCCCTCAGCGAGCCTCAGAGCGCAACCGGCCATTCTTCATTATAGGATGCGCTGCAAGCGGAGCGGCTTGACATGTGTCTCCCTCAGGGCTGAAGCCCACGTGAATTTTGGCGGGTTCCTGTACGGGCTGAACAGGCTGCGGAAAAAGGCGGAAACGCAGGCCATGCTGCAAAAATGACGGTAGCAGGGGCTGAAGCCCGCGTTGATACAAGGCCACTTGCGGCCCGGCTGAAGCCGTGCCCTTATTACAAAGCTCATCGGATCTGTGTCCAGTGGGAGTTTTTCCGCAGCCTGTAAAGCCCGTACCCTTCAAACTGATCCACTGCCCATAGCCGACCGGCGCCCAACCAGCCAGTTCCTCTCGAATAAAAAACAAAGCGGCAGCGAACCTATCGGTTCGCTGCCGCTTTGCTTAGCTTGAATCGCGACTCTCCTGCCGCTTTTAGAGCCCAGGATCCAGTTCGCGCAACGCCTTGTCGATGTGGTCGACCGAGCGCTCCCGCAGCCCGCGATTCTCAGGCAAATCGTGCCCGTGATCCACGTCGCCACGCGCCTCTCTCAGCAGTTTCACCGCCGAGTGAATGGGCCAGCCTTCACTGCCTCCGCTCTGCGGCGGCGGCGTATGCCAGGGGTTCTTTCCGTCGTCGCGCGCGGCAGCCTTGATGTCATTGATGGCCTTGTCGATCTGTTCAATGGCATGTTCCCGGTGACCGGCCCAGGCGGGGCGGGTATCGTATTGCAGGTACGCACGGGCCGAACGCAGGTCGGAGAGTGCGTGAAGGTATGCGGGGAGCTGGGCATGCGCCTGCGTGGCCGGCGCCACTAACAGGAATGTCAGCAGCGCGAACGCTGCCATAGTGAGGGATTTCAGACTACGCATTTGTCAGTTGTACCTTTCTTGGGGAGATTACTCCAACTGCCTAGAGCGGTTCCACAATTCACGTGCCCCATTTGGTATCGCGGAAGGTGGCTTTTTCTTGAGGAAAAAGCCACTTGAGGGCAGTGCTTTTGGGGAGCAGCAATTGTGGAACCGCTATAGCCGAGAGGATACTCCCTTCACCCCTCTTTGCGCCTCAGGAATCTACGAATTTTTCGGCCCGATCCTGCACACATTGTTCGGGATCCACATAGCTAAAAAACTACAGCCTTGACTAACCACATGATGAACCACCGCAACCCAGCCCTGTTCCCTCCCGGCCTAAACGCGTCGAACCCCCAATCGTCCAAGCGTTAGCCCTGCTTTGCCCCGTTAAACTGGTCAGTGAGGTATTTCGTGCTTCGTTTCACCTTGTTCATCCCATTCACGTTGCTCGTTGCGGTAGTTAGCGGATTCGCACAGGACTCCGCACCGAAAGAAGCAACGCAGGCCGCTACACCCCAGACTGTCTCCGGGCCAGTGGCCGACGCCGAAGCCGACCTCGTCAAATCCGATTGGAAGGCTGCCCAGGCCAAGCTTGAACCCTGGCTCGCCGCCCACCCCGCCGATTCCCGAGCCCTGTTCGACGCTGGTTACGCAGCCGACGCGCAGAACCGCCTCGATGACGCCGCCAGCCTGTACCGGCGCGCAGTCGAGGCCAATCCGCAATCGTTTGAAGCTCATCTCTCGCTCGGGCTGCTTCTTGCCCGCCAGAACAAGTTCGATGAAGCCCGCCCTGAGATAGCCGCAGCCACCAGCCTCAACCCCGTTGACGCCGCACCGGCCATGAAAGCCCGCGCATGGCGAGCCCTGGCGCAGATCGACCGCAATATCGACACGACCGAAGCCTCCAACGATCTGCTGGAAGCCCTCAAGCTGAGCCCAGAAACTCCGGACGATACGCTGCTCGCCGCCAACCTTGCCGACCAGGCCGGCGAGTACGATGTTGCCGAAACCGCATACCGCCGCGTGCTTGCAAAGGACCCTAAATCGGCCGACGCCAACGCTGGACTGGCTCACCTATTGATCACACGGAAACAGTATCCTGAGGCCGAAACCCTGCTGCGCGCCGCCCTCCAGCAATCCCCCGGTGACCCGGCCCTCACCGCGCAACTTGCCGCCGTCCTGGCCGCTCAGGACAAGGGCGAGGCCCTCCCGCTCATCCAAAAGCTTCACGCGGCCCACCCCGCAGACCCGGCGATCACCCGTATGCTGGCTGAGGTGCTAGCGGAAGCGGGCGACCACGCAGGATCCGACGTGCTCTATGCTCAACTGCTGGCTGCCAGCCCCAACGATCCCGCCCTGCTGATCGGGCACGGCGAGAATCTGACTCGCCTGCTGAAATACGCTCAAGCCTTCGCAGCCTTCGACAAGGCCACTCAACTCGATCCCGCCAACGCCGATGCGTGGAGCGGCCTGGCCTTTGCCGCTTCGCGCACGGATCAGCCTTCGATCACATTGCACGCTCTTACCATGCGGTCAAAATACCTCCCAGAAGTCCCTTCCTCGCTTTTTCTTTGGGCAACCGCATATGACACGCTTCACCAAAAGTCGGAGGCAGTGACTTACTATCATCATTTTTTGGATTTGGCCGCGGGAAAATTTCCCGATCAGGAGTGGCAGGCTCGACAACGTATCAAATTGCTCGAAAACAAACCGTAAGACATGCCATCCTGCAAACTGAAGTGCGGTGATCTCAATTCAATCTGCCGCGGCGGTCAAATTCGTGGGACTTTAGTGGGACGGGACATCTTTCCGCTTGCAATTTCCCATCTAAAGCTCCTATAGTCACGGCCTGGGGTACTGCGGATTTCCAGTTGGCAAGGCTTACGAGATTGGGAAACCCGCTCGAAAGGCGCTTCAGCGGAGGTTCCTCATGCAGTACAGGGTTCCGTTGGCAGTCTTGGTTCTTTTTGCCGGATCTGCGGCCCCAGTTCGCGGGTCGGGGTTAGACGACAAAACATTCGACCAGCAAAGCATCAATGCTCTTGAAGCCAGGGCCAGCCAGGCACAGCCACGCGATCAGTGCTTCCTTTACGCGCAACTGGTGCATGAGATGACCGAGGTGAGCCTCCGGCAATATGCCGCGGGCGATGCGACAAAAGCCACCGACATGCTCAAGAAGATCCAGCTGATGGCGCATAAGATTCATCTCTCTGTATCCGACGGCGACAAGCGCCTTAAGGACGCGGAAATACTGCTCCGCCACACTGCCTTCCGGCTCAACGAAATGCTGCATAACAGCAGCCTCGAAGACCGCCCCCTGGTCGAACAGACCCTCGCGCAGGTGAACCAGGCCCAGAGCGAGGCGATGATGCAGGTCTTTCGCAAGTAGGCGGCAGCGGAGCGTGAGCCACGCGCATGGCTGGACAAGCCCGGACAATCTCGCGGATTTGAAACGACAAGGCTGGCAGGTTGAGTTTTTAGCATGGGGGAATCCGTGCTATAACAGACCCACTATAGTTGCGGCGTGAGCCGCCTCAGGAAAGACTAGTCTGGACACTGCCCCCGATCTCTGACGTGAGAGCCAATGCGTACCCTGCGCTGTTCTGCCGCGATTCTGATCTGTCTGCTCTGTACCGCGCCTTTGCGCGCGCAGCAGGAGAAGCGCGAGCCACTCACCGAAACCCAGATCGAGCAGATCCGCGAAGCCGGCGACGAGCCGGATGAGCGCGTCAAACTCTACACCCAGTTCCTCAACGAGCACGCCGACGTCATCAAGGGGCTGACCAACCGTGCAAAGTCCCCCTCTCGCAGCCACCGCCTCGACGATGAGCTCCAGGATTTTACCGCCCTGATGGATGAGTTCGGCGCCAATCTCGACGTCTTCTCGGACCGCCATGCCGATATCCGCAAATCGTTGAAGCCGCTTCCCGCGGCCACCCAGCGCTGGTTGGGTATTTTGCGCACGCTGGCAGGCGAACCGGGCTTCGACCTGGCCCGCAAAGAGGCCATCGAAAGCGGCGAAGACCTGGCCGACCAGGCTACGCGCCTGCTGAATGAGCAGACCGAGTACTTCAACATACACAAGGACGAAAAGGGCCAGGACCGGGCAGAACCGAAGTGAGGACAGGGGTCAGGGATCAGAGATCAGAGGTCAGGAGACCACCGCACCGACAACCCGATCGCTGATCCCTGTTGTGCTACCCTCCATCTTGGTGAGCGCAGACTTTATTCCCATCTTTGAGGAAGAGTACCGGGCCTTGCGCCCAAGGGCGCCGATGCCGGCCATCGTGGTCCGTTTCCGTCGCTTTACCTCGCTGAACACCAGGATCCGGCTGCGCGAAGGGCAGATTCATGTCAGTCTCTCGGACCTCCTCGAGGGCGCGCCGGAGTCCGTCGTCCGCGCTATCGCTCACATTTTGCTCGCCAAGCTCTATAAGAAGCCGATCGACGCTGCCCACAACCTGCGCTATAAACGGTTTGCCTATTCGGCGGCCGTCACTCGCCAAACTGAATTGATTCGCGGCGCGCGTGGCAACAAGCGCTTTTTCGGTCCCGAAGGCCGCTTCTATCACCTCGAAGAGGTCTTCGACTCGCTCAACGCGCGCTTCTTCGGCGGATTGCTCGGCCGGCCCCAGCTCACCTGGAGCGAGCACATCGCCAAGCGATCGCTCGGCCACTACGATGCCGCCCATAACACCATTGTGGTCAGTCGCGTCTTTGACCGGCCGTCAAGCCCGCGCTACGCCATCGAGTATCTGCTCTATCACGAGATGCTCCACCTCAAGCACCCGGTTAAGATGCACGGCTTGCGCCGCTGCGTTCACTCGCGTGAATTCAAGGCCGAGGAAGCTCTCTTTCCGCAACTAGCCGAAGCGCTGGCGTTTATTCGGCGGCTGTAGCGTGGCGAGTTTGCTAGCACTGCTGTCATTGCCAGCAGAATCGTGCTATCCTTACGTCATGGCAACGATCACGATCCGCAATCTCGACGAGAAGGTCAAGCGCAGGCTGCAAGTCCGCGCGGCAATCAAAGGCCGCTCGATGGAGGCGGAGGCTCGCGATATCTTGTCCAGGCTGTTGGAGAATAGTTCTGAGGCGGCTCACGTCAAACCGGAAGAAGATCTAGGGACAGCCATTCGCAAGTTGTTTGCTCCGCTCGGCGGAGTAGAACTGAATATTCCCCCTCGCCGCAAATCCCATCGGCAAATTCCTACCTTTGAATGATCCTGCTCGACACAAACGTGATTTCTGAGGCATTGCGCCCGATTCCCGCGCCCGAAGTACTTTCCTGGCTGCGATCTATCCCGCCCCGTCAGCTATGGACCTGCACCGTCGTAATCGCCGAACTGTTTTCAGGCGTGGATCTGATGCCCAGCGGGAAGCGCAAGCAACTTCTTCGGGACAAAATGGAGCAGCTGGTATCGACGCTGTTCGCCGGCCGCATTTTGAGCTTCGATCTGGCAGCGGCTGAAGCCTACGGATCCATCCTGATGGCTCGTCAAGCAATGGGCCGTCCGATTGACGAAATGGATGCCCTGATCGCCGCCACTGCTTTGACGAACGGCTTTGCATTGGCAACACGCAACATTCACGACTTTGAACACTGCGGAATCCAGCTCGTGAACCCATGGCTATAGATCGAGCAATCCCTGAGCCGGCTTATCGATGGCCTCGGCAGCCACTTGCGGTTCGTCGCCGGCCGTTCCACCGCCCGGACGCTCCGCGAATCATGCGGCGCACAGCACTATTCCGCGGAGACGCAATAAGACCCACGCCAATGCGGCCAGCCCCGCGCCCCACGCCACGAACGCAAGGTGCACAACCCACAACGGCGCCTCGCCTACGCGTTTCAGCAGGAAGGGCAGAAAATTCCAGCAGGTGATGTGAACGTAGTCCCAGGGGTCAGCGGCCATCGCCGGTGTATTCAGCCCCCAGGCGTCCATCTTCCCGAATGCGAAGGCAACAATGTTCTCAAGGCGCAGGCCGACGACAAACATGGGAAGGTCGAAGTTATCGATCTGATATAGCTCAAGCGACAGCCAGAATGCGACAGAAGCGGCCTGGACCACGGCGCTGATAGCAATCAACACGACGCCGAGACTCCAAACCATTTTCCCCAGATCGCCACGATGGCGAAGCAGCAGCGGGACGGCGAGCAGGGCCGCCAGCTCGGCCGCGGTTGAAACGTAGCGGTCGCCCCAGGCGGAATTGCCGTTCCACACGGTATATTTCGCGTAAAAGCAGATGTAGGCCGACAGCATCACAAAACCGGTGATTGCATATGCCTTGACGGCGGGGCTGAAACGTTTCCAAGCCACCGCGATAAGCAGAATCATGAGGATGAGCAGCGGGTCGAAGAGAAAGATCGATTTTTCCGGCGTGAAGAGCGCCCCGAAGAAGCCAACGTGGAAGGGAGTCTCGAATGGATAACTGGCCGGTAGGGACGGGTTGCGCTGCTTCATTTCGACAGCGGTCAAGCTCATGTAGGTGTTGAAGAACGACCCGAAGCGATAGAACTGATAGATGCGGTCGAGTAGCCCGAAGAACAGATACACGGGGAGGGCGGTCGTCAAATAGCCGCGGCAACGGTTCCAAAGCGCCTGACCGCGAACTCCTTCCAGCCACACAGCGAGCAGAACGAAGAGACCGCCAGCCAGCAGGTCCAGGCCGGTTGTGAGGCGGGTGAGCAGATTCAGTCCAAAGGCGCATGAGCCAATCAGGAGAGCGCGGCGGTTGCCGTTGCGCAACCATTCATATTGGTATGAAAATCCGATAAGCGTCAGCAGGCAAATGTAGTTGTTCTCCATCATGTTTTGCGTGTAATGGAGATGTGTAGTAAGCAGCAGCAGAGCGAGAACGCCCGCAACCGATTGCTTTATCCCGAAGTTCAACTGGGTCAGAAACCGGAAACAAACCAGAGCGGTGAGAACAGTGACGAGAATATTTGTGCTGTAGCTAACAATGATGTTGCGTACGCTCGGGTCGTTTCCGTTGTAGTTGGCGAAAGCCGGAAGCCGCTCTATGTAAGTTCCGACCACATCCGCCGGCAACATCAGCAGCGATTGGCCGATGCCGTAATAGCTCTGTATCCTGCCTCCGCGGCCACGCACGCCAAAATCGGGATATTCGGCGGGGAATACCGGCGGTTCGGCGGTCCAGAACGCGTGTGTGGATTGAAGCCGATGCTGCGTATCCGAACAGCCCAACTCTCCAGATTGCACGGTGAACGCGATAAGGCCGGCTGCGAGGGCCAGCAGGAAGAGCGGAGTGCGGAACCACTTGCGAATCGGCACGATCACCATCTCTATTTAGCGTAACGAAGGTTCCCGGTAAGCGGCCCTACGCCGCTTTCTCTACCGTCTCGGCAGCCTCATCAGGCCCGGTTACAGGCCGAATTGCCGCCCACCAGATCAGCGCGGCGCCCGCAATCACCGACCCAGCGCTAGCCAGTTGCGCATTCGATAACCCCCATAGAACCTTAGGATTGCGGCGCACAAATTCAACCAAAAAGCGAGCTATCCCGCTCAGCACCAAATACTCACCCACAATTGCTCCCGTGTGGTGAGGCTTTCCACCGCGCCACCACAGCCACCAGCCGATCAGCAACCCCATGGCCAGCTCATAGAGCGGCGTCGGATGCACGCGGACCACTGTCGGCTCAATGCCGTGCGGGAAGCTCATGCCCCACGGCAATTTGGTTGGGATACCGTAACAGCCGTCCCCGGAAAGAAAGCATCCGATGCGCCCGATACCGTAGCCGATGGCCGCAGCAGGAGCGGCCAGATCCAGTATTCTCAGGCCGCCAACCTTCGCCAACCAGCCCTGAATCACCAGCGCCGAGATGCCGAAAAGCAGCCCGCCGAACCACGCAAAACCAGCCGAATCCCAGAGGACCCGCCAGCCAAGTTCGTGGAATTCGATGGGGGTGTCGATGACGTGCCAGAGCTTGGCGCCCACGATGCCAGCCACCACGGCAATGGCCACCATCCCCACCGCGTCCGGCCCCGCTCCGTCTGGCCCAGCTGTATCCAGACCGATATGCGCGCGTTTAAAGCCCCGGTCCACTACAAAAGCAGCCGCGACGGCAGCCAACCACAGCATCAACCCAAACGTTGGCAGGTTAAAGTGCCAGATGTGCAAGTAAGGCAACATATTCTCTCAAGTATAGACGCGTGAGCGCGACGAAAGCTGCACTTGCGCTGCGATCGGTTTCTGCCTGCGATTTTCACAGCGGCGGGTTGCCAACAAACCAGGATTCCGGGCGATACTGTCTGCATGGCTACCACCACCTACCGGGACCTCGAAGTTCTCTATAGCCGCCAACAGATCGCCGAACGCGTCGCCGAGATGGGCGCCGAGATTGCCCGCGACCTGAATGGAGAAAAGCTGGTGATGGTGGGCGTGCTCAAGGGCGCGGCGACCTTTCTGGCCGATCTTTCGCGGGCTATTCAAGCCGATGCTACCTTCGATTTTGTGTCCATCTCCAGCTACGGAAAGGGCATGCGGACTTCCGGCGCAGTCAAGCTCATCAAGGATCTCGACCAGCCTATCGAGGGCAAGAATGTGCTCATCGTCGAAGACATTCTCGACACCGGTCTCACCCTCACCTACCTACGCAAACTATTCCTGCATCAGCGCCCAAAGACTCTGCGCATCGCTACGCTGCTCGACAAGCCCTCGCGCCGCATCGAAAAGATCGAAGCCGACTATGTGGGCTTCTCCATTCCCAACCTCTTCGTGATCGGCTATGGCATGGACTACGCCGAGCGCTACCGGAACCTGCCCGACATCTGCATCATGACCCCCGATCATCCGGAGTAGCCAAACTCCTGTTCACGCGTCACATCCCTTGCCAGCCATTTCGCGTTAGCATCTCCGCATCCTTCGATGAGGACCTGAGATGCCTCTGTACCGGTCGAGATGGCTCGCGCTATTCACTTTGGCTGTGTCACTGCCAGCCTGCGCCGCTTCAAAGAAGCCCTGCGTCAGCGCGGAAGAAGCCTCCAGACTCGTCAACAAGGATGTTTGCGTCACCGCGTATGTTTATGACGTGGTGCAGTTGCCGGATGGAACCCGTTTCCTCGACGTGTGTGCACCCCAGACCCCGGACGAAAGCTGCCGCTTTACCATCGTGAGCCTGTGGGAGGATCGCGACGAGGTCGGAGAACTGCGCAAATATCGTGATATGAATGTGCAGGTTCGCGGCATCGTGCAGCCGATGCATGGCCGCGCGGGCGTGGTGCTCAGCCATGCCCGCCAGTTCTCCGGCGGACCGCCGAAATTCAAGCCCAACCCCATGCTAGCGCGGGGGTTCAATGCAGAGCAGAGCCGTCCGCCCGTCAACGACCCCAATCTCCGCTCTCAAGGCGGAGGACGGGCCTTCATGAACACGCGCGACCAGGCAACTCGGCCGCCGAAATGAGCACTGATCCGGCAATCGCCAGCAATCAAATCAGGCTGTTTCTTCAAGCGGCGGCGCAAACCTTGCGCCCGTTCGCAGAATCACGGCGGAGATTACCAGAAAAATCAGAGTAGCGCCCAGGCCCAACCGCAGGCTGTTGGTTCGGTCCGAGATAGCTCCAATGATCTGCGGGGAGAAGGTGTCGCCAAAGAAGTGGATGCAAAAAAGATTGAGTGAAATGGCCGTGGCCCGCACCGGCGCGGAAACCGAGTTCACGATCGCCGCGTTCAGAGGGCCGGTGTTGAGGAAGAGAAAGAACTCGGTGACAAGCAGCATGGGAATGACCCACGCAGGCGGTCCGAAGAACAGCAGCAGGCCGCAGGGAAGTGTGAGGGCGACGCTCCAGAAAGAGAGCAGATAGAGAGCGCGATCATTGGTGCGCAACCATCGCTCTGCCAGCCATCCACCGGCCAGGGTTCCGGCAATGCCGTCGATCACTGTGATCGCGCCCACGACCACGCTGGATTTGCCCACCGAGAGCCCCGCGGAACGGTGCAGAAACGTGGGGACCCACGCAGAGATTCCACCCATGGCAAACGTCAGGGTGGCCAGCCCAAAAGTGGCCGTCAGAAAAGCAGGATTGCGAAACAGCCCCCAGAAGGTAGTGCGGTTGAATGTGGGCTTAATGTGGTCGCTTGCGCCGCGCTCCGGCTCCCGGCCAATCCAGCCATAGAGCGCGGCGATGGCCAGCCCCGGAATCGCGCAGAGATAGAACGGCGCGCGCCAGCCCCACAGCGTGCCCAGCTCCCCACCCGCCACGTAGCCGAGCGCCGCGCCCACTGGAATGGCCAGATAGAAGATCGACAGGATGCGGTTGCGATCCCGCTCAGGATAGAAGTCTGCCAGCACGGCCGGCGCGAAGATGCCGAAGGTCGCCTCGCCCACGCCAACCAGCGCATGACGCATGTACAGGGTCCAATAGCTGTGGACCCAGGCCGTCCCTAGAGTGGCTACGCTCCACAACACTGCGCCGGCGATGATGAGCGGTTTGCGGCGGAAGCGGTCGCCGAGCCAGCCGGTCAGCGGCGCCACCAGCATGTAGACGACAAACAGCGCCGTGGTCAGCGCGCCCATCTGCTGGTCGGTGGAGTGAAATTCCCGCTGAATCAGCGAGACCTCGCCCGGCAAAATGTAGCGGTCGATGTAGTTGAAGAGATTCAGGCCAAGGAGCAGCAGCAGCGTCGCCAGGGCGGGGCTGAGGCGGGGACGTGTTGGTTGGGGCGCGGTGGGCAAGAGAAGTTGGGCTCGCAAAATTGTCGAGAGGTACAACGAATATCACAAGTGGGTATCGTAGGCCCACATCTTTGCAATGGAATCAGGCTACTGGCCGGGGCCAGCGCGCCTCGACGGTGGTTCCGATTCCGCCTCGGGGACGGAACTCGCCGCGGACCACGGCCCATACCGGATCGCACGCTTTCACCACGTCTTCAAGCACCTGGTTCACGATGTTCTCCTGGAAGATGCCCAGATTTCGGTAGCTGAAGAGGTACTCTTTCAGAGATTTCAGCTCCAGGCAGCGTTCGCGCGGCATGTACCGAATCGTCAGCACACCGAAGTCGGGGAGCCCTGTCTTGGGGCAAACCGAAGTCAGCTCCGGGTCGTCGATCAGGATCTCATAGCCGGGAAACTGATTCTGCCAGGTCTCGATGGCGGGAAAGCGAAAGTCGAGGCCAGCCTTGGCATGGGCATCGGTATAGTTTGGAGTGTTGCGGGATTCCAGAGCCATAACCTCATTGTACGAGGGCGCAGCATTTTACGGGACGGCGTTTGCTGGACCGCTTCTATAAAGCAGACATCCCCAGTGATGGACTTCCATCACTGGGGATACGAGGACATTGACCTTTTTCGAGAGCCGAAGCGCTCTACTTGGTCTGGTATTTGCGGCGCAGCATAGCTGCCATGCCGAGAATTCCGGTTCCAAAGAGCAGCAGACTGGATGGCTCAGGGGTAAGCACACCACCCTGCGGAGTCGCTGTAACGTCAAAGTCGCCAACGTTGTCGCCGTAGGATCCGGGGGCACCGCTGCCGAAACCGCCGCCGTAAGGGGCGTTGCCGTACTCGAAGGAATCGCTGATGCCGAGATAGAGTTCGGTAGCGCCAGTCGGCACGTAAAAAGTCTGAACAGATCCAGTGCCATCGCCTGTCATGCCGTCGCCAATATAGAAGACCTGATCGATGAGGGGTGAAAGCGATGTGAAGGCCGTGCCTGAGCCGGTCGTAAAGTTAAGCGAGGCGGGTGCAGGTCCCGAGGCAGTGCCATCGACGAAGACGCCGACCAGATAGCCTTGGCCTGGGGCAGTAATGCCGGAGATGCTTCCGAAGCCGCTGTTAAACGACGTGGGGGCAACCCCTGAGCCCTGCCCATCGGCATCGTTCATTACATTGCCGCCGCCATTGTTGAGCGTTATGGTGCCGCTTGCAGTAAAAGTGTACGAGGTAACGCCGGACGAGATGGAGATAAGGTCGGGCGCATTCCCTACCCCTAACGGGCCAACCACGGTTTGGCCGCCGGCCGCATAGATATCGTCCATCGCATTCACGGAGTCGGCAAGCGCACAAGGCGCTACAGCAATGGACAGCACTCCTAAAATGGCAAGCTGGGCAAGAACGGGGACTTTTCTCATCGTGCGGATTCCCTCCAAGGCAAAATTGATACTAACCATATGACCCCCATAGGCAAGTTTCAGACACACATCGCAGCAATCAAATCGTACCATGATTGCAACGCCTGCCAATCTTCTTCCTGAAAAAGCGGATCAAAAAACTCGTTGTTGCACCGAGGTTCTCAGCCTTCGGTGTCGCAATTCCAAGGCCATCAACGCATACTTTATATTCAATTACTTAACTGATATTTCGTGGGAGAATATGCAAATTATTGCAGTCCATGTGAACCTAAATTTCCACTTTCCGTCTCAGCTAAGAGCAAGGGCGCTGAGGTCAATTATTCTCCCCGGGGCTCTCCTATTGCGTGCGTTTCATGCCAGCAGCCTAGCTACCTGCGTGAGGCGGCTGGGACAGAAAGACCGCTTCTCGCCGGTCCCATCCGCGACGACACATTGGAATCAATGGCCGCGAGAGGGCGCATCATCTGAACCGCGAAGAGAGCTGCGCGCACTGGCAAATCCATATTTTTCCGCTCCCAAGGGCCTGTTTTCGATTCCTATATACTGACGTTGGTTAACTGAATGGCTGAAGAGAGAAAGCAAGCGGGCCGACTCTGGCTTTGGGTGGGTGCGGTCATCCTTATCGTCATCGTCTTCTTCATGGCGCGGTCCCTTATGCGGGACCGGTTGCCGGTGCGCGAAGTCCAAGTAGGACGCCAGGAATTGATTAGCACAGTCAGCACCAATGGCCGCGTCGAGCCAGTGGCGAATTATCAAATTTATAGCCCCGTTTCGACAACTGTGAAAGCGGTCTATGTGCAGCCCGGCGACAAGGCGCCAGCCGGAAAGCTGCTGATGCTGCTGGACGATGTAGAGGCGCGTGCGCGGTTAGCCAGCGCGGCAAGCGGCGTCAAGGCTGCCCAGGCCGTGGTGGAAGCTGCAACCCACAACGGAACCCTGCAAGAGCGCGAAACCGCAGCCAGCGAGGTTGCCCATGCACACATCGACCGTGATCAAGCCCAGCACGATCTGGATGCCCTGATCCAGCTCAAATCCGCGGGCGCGGCTTCGGCAAGCGAGGTGGCTACGGCGCAAGAGCGGCTGGACGCTGCCGAAGCCAGCCTGCGCGCTGCCGAGCAGAGTGCTCACAACCGCTACTCGACAGCAGAAGTTGAGCGCGCAAAGGCGGCGCTCGCCGATGCGGAAGCCAACCTGAACGCGGCAGGGCAGATCGTCGCGAAGACTTCGATCCATGCCCCGATCGCCGGAACCGTCTACAAGGTCGATGCAGGGCGCACGGAACTTGTTGAAGAGGGCAAACTGCTGCTAGAGATGGCAGACCTGACCCATGAACGCGTGCGGGCGTACTTTGACGAGCCTGAGATTGGCCAGTTGGCCGTGGGCCAGAAGATTCAGATCAAGTGGGATGCCAAGCCAGGCCATCTGTGGCTGGGACACATCGCACGCACACCCTCAACGGTAGCCATCTACGGCACGCGCACCGTGGGCGAGGTACTGGTTGAAATCGATAGCGGCGATAGCGACCTGCTGCCCGATACCAACGTGACCGTCACAGTAACCACGGCCAGTGAACCAAATTCTCTGGTTGTGCCTCGGGAAGCGCTCCACTCCGAAAACGGCAAGCCCTTCGTCTACAAGGTAGTCAACGACGCTCTGGTACGTATCCCGGTAACTACCGGCGCCATCAGCCTCACCCAGGTAGCTATTCTTTCAGGGCTCACGGAGGGAGATTGGGTGGCAACGGGGACAACCAACGGACAGCCCTTGCAGGAGGGCATTCCGATCAAGGTTGTGCGGTGAGGCTGCTGCTGGCGATAAGAGCGCTGCCTCCAGCTTGGCTGGCGGCGGCCGTTGTAGTTTCAGGGCCTGCCCAGGCCCCCGCTGCTCCCATGCAACATGAGCAGTTGACGCAGCCCCTGGTCCAGGCCAATGCGGCTTTGCAGGCGGGCGAGGCGGACAAGACGCTTGCTTTGCTCAAATCCCTTCCCCCATCGGCCGAGGCCTCGAACCTGGAATGCCGTGTGCGGCTCATGCTCGAGCAGTGGAATGCGGCCGCAGCCGCGTGCCAGGAGGCGGTGCGGCAGGATGGTCAGAACTCCAACTATCACATGTGGCTGGGCCGCGCCCTGGGCGAGAAGGCTGACCGGGCTTCCTTCTTGACCGCGTACTCACTGGCCAAACGCGTGCGGGCGGAGTTCGAGGAGTCAGTGCAGCTAGACCCCCACAACGCCGACGCTCTAGCCGACCTGGGTGAGTTTTACCGGCAAGCTCCCGCGGTGGTCGGCGGCGGCATTGAAAAGGCGCAGGGCATCGCCGCGCAACTTGACAAGGTGGATCCAGGCCGCGCCCATGAATTGCGCGGCCGTATTGCCGAAAAGCAGAAGGACTTCGGCACGGCCGAACGCGAGTTCAAACAGGCAATCGCGATGGGAGCCCATCCCGCTTCTCAATGGATTGGGCTGGCCAACTTCTTTAGCCGGCGCCAGCGGTGGACGGAGATGGAATCAGCCGTGCATAGCGGCGCAGCCGCAGCCGAACATGACAAGCACTCCGGCCTTGCCCTCTACGACGGGGCTTCCCTGTTGATCGAGAACAATCGCGATCCGGCGCTTGCGGCCAAAATGCTCGATGATTATCTGGGGGGTTCCGTCAAGACCGAGGAAGCGCCGGCGTTTGTGGCGCATATCCGGTTAGCGCGCCTGAAAGAACAGCTGGGCGACGCCGCGGCCTCAAATCGGGAACGGGCGATCGCTCTCGCCTTGGCACATGACTACAAACCCGCGCAGGATTCGACTGCCCAGCAGGCAACGTCCCGTTGATCCAAGAATCTATAGGAAGAGTAAACGTGAGATTCATCTTCAATCCGCGCGGAGCCTGGACGCCAATCCTTCTGGGATTGATGTTCGCGACTGCTCCCTGCCTCGTGCAGGCACAGGTCTCTCTGGCCACAGTGGTGGACATGGCCCAACACAACTCCAGCGCCGTCAAACTGGCTGAAGCCGATGTGCAAAAGGCGCAAGGAGCGCTGGAACAGACCAGGGATGCCTTTGTGCCCAGCGTAAACCTTGGTGCGGGACTCCCGGCAGCACCTGCCGTGGGCTTTACGGGAGGCGTTCCATCTATTTTGAACGGTAGTATGCAGTCCATGGTATTCAGTCTTGCCCAGTTCCAATACATCAAAGCCGCGCGGGCCGGCCTCGCAGCGGCTAGTCTCAATCTCAAGGATGCCCGCGAACAGGCTGCTTTGGACGCATCCACGGCCTACATCGAATTGGACACGGTCAACCAAGCACTACAGGTCGCGACCGAGCAGGGGACCATCACCGAACGCCTGATCAAGATTGAGGAGGAGCGCACCGAAGCCGGAGTTGACCCGCTGAGCGACCTGCTTCAGGCAAAACTGACCGGCGCACAACTTCGGCTCAAGCACCTACATCTGGAGACGCGTGCCGCCACGCTCAATCGGCAGATTGCCACCCTTACTGGACTGCCCCTTGGCTCTATCGTGCCGGACCGCACCAGCATCCCGGAAATTCCGGCTGTGAGGGTAGACGATGCGAAGCCGATCCCTCTCGCCGTCCAATCGACTCAGATGCTCGCCCTCTCCAAGCAAAAAACGGCCAGGGGGGACTGGATGGACGAGTATTCTCCCCGATTGAGTTTCAGTGCGCTCTACAGTCGTAACACAACGATCCTCAATAACTTCAACGAGTATTACAATCAGGCCCACCCGATCCCAACCAATAACTTTAGTTCGGGATTCGACATCCAGATTCCTCTGTTCGACTGGAGCCGCGGTGCAAAAGTAAGGCAATCGGCAGCCGAAGCCCTACGCGCGACGGTTGAAGCCGAGCAGGCCCGGCTTCAGAATGACATTCAGATTGCCACGCTCACCGGCAACCTGCGCGAGTTGGATACCCAGGCCGAAGTTGCGAGTCTAAAACAACAAATCGCCGACGAGCAGCTCAAGACCGTGCTCACCCAGCTCGAAGTAGGCAACGGCGCGGAGACTGGCCCCAGCGCTCAGCCGCAACTGACCCCAAAGGCCGAGCAGTTGGCCCGCATTGACGAGCGCCAGAAGTTTGAAGAAGCGCTCGATGCCTCGCTCGACCTCGCCAAGGCCCGCCTCAGCCTGCTGCGCGCCCTCGGCCACATGGAAGACTGGCTCAACGAACTGCACGCAAAGTAGACCAAAACCAACCGAGACCGGCTGGAAAACAGCCGGAATGTTAGAATAAAAGGGATGACTATGCCCCTGAAGACACTTTTTCTGAATCCGCCCTCGTTCAAGAACTTTGACGGTGGCGCGAGTTCGCGCTGGCCGGCTACGCGCGAGATTGAGTCCTACTGGTACCCCGTGTGGCTGACCTACCCCGCCGGATTGCTGGAGGGGTCGCGCGTGCTGGATGCCCCGCCGCACCACGTCTCCGCCGAAGAAACCATCAACATCTGCAAGGACTACGAGTTCTTGGTGCTCTTCACCTCGACCGTGGGCTGGGAGGGCGACCAGCGTTTGGCCGAGGCCATCAAGGCCGCCAATCCATCCATCCGCATAGCCTTTGTCGGCCCACCGGTGACCACTGACCCGGATCGCGCTCTTAATGAGTGCTCTGTGCTGGACTTCATCTGCCGCCGCGAGTTCGATTATTCCGTGGTCGAGTTTGCCCAGGGCAAGCCGCTTAATGAGATTCTCGGCGTCAGCTATAAGCTGGACAGCAAGATCGTCCACAATCCCGACCGCCCGCAGATCGAAGATCTAGACGCCATGCCCTGGGCCACAAAGATCTACAAGCGCGACATGGACGTGACGCGCTACAACGTGCCCTTTCTGCTGCATCCCTACATTGCGCTCTACTCCACGCGCGGATGCCCGGCGCAGTGCACCTTCTGCCTATGGCCGCAGACGCTCAGTGGTCATGCATGGCGCAAGCGTTCGACGGACGACGTGGCAGCCGAGCTGGCCTGGGCCAAGCAGAACTTCCCCGCGGTCAAGGAGTTCTTCTTCGACGACGACACCTTCAACATTCAAAAAGCTCGCACTATCGAGCTATGCGAAAAGCTCAAGCCCGTAGGCATCACCTGGAGTTGCACGTCGCGCGTGACCACCGACTACGACACGCTGAAGGCCATGAAAGAAGCCGGCTGCCGCCTGCTGATTGTGGGCTTTGAGTCAGGCGACCCGCAGATTCTGAAGAACATCAAGAAGGGCGCTACCGTCGAGCGTGCGCGGGCCTTCGCCAAGGACTGCAACGACCTGGGCCTCGTTATCCACGGCGACTTTATCCTCGGTCTGCCTGGCGAGACCAAGGAGTCGATCCGCAACACCATCAACTTCGCCAAGGGCCTGGATTGCGAGACTATCCAGGTTTCCATCGCCCATGCCTATCCGGGGACTGAATTTTACGACTACGCCAAGGCCAATGGCTTCATCACCAATGAGCGCATGGAAGACGGTGGCGGTCACCAGATGGCGCACATCGAGTATCCGGGGTTGCCGACCGACTACGTCATGGAAATGGTGCACAAGTTTTACGACGAGTACTACTTCCGCCCCAAGGCCGCGTTCCGCGTGGTGTGGAAGGCGTTTGTGAATCGCGATCTACCGCGGCTCTACGTCGAGGCCCGGGCCTTCCTCAAACTGCGCGCGCAGCGCAACAAGATGGTGAAAGTTGCACGCAGTCATCAGGCCGATCCGCCGGCCCCCGTCAGCGCCGGCGCATAGGCCCAGCTCGGATTTAACCCATCGAGGGCGGACGCACATGCGCCGCCCTCGACTTGTATCTAATTACTGAATAAGGATCATCTAAGGACGGATGGCTCACGCAAGACTATTGCCGCGGCAATATATGATCCTGGGACTGGTGGCCGTATGCGCTCCTCTCGGCGATACCTGTCTTTCGCGCGGCATGACCAGGTTGCCGGCCATCTCGCTCTTGCATCCTGCCACGCTCATCGCCGCAGTTTTCACGCCCTGGATCGCCGTGGGCATCGCGCTACTCATCGGTTTCTTCGCCAGTTATCTCACGGCCCTTTCGTGGGCAGATCTCACCTTCGTACTCCCGGCCACGGCCTTCGGCAACGTTATCGTCGCTGTGCTCTCGCGCTTCTGGCTTCACGAGCAAATCTCACTCGAACGCTGGGCTGGAATTGTGCTGATCACGGTCGGTGTGGGCTTCGTCGCGCATGGTCCCTCGTTGACTGAAAGGCCCGAGACCGCAGTGACGGCTCAACCGGCCGCCGAAATCGCAGAGGAGCAGCCGCGATGACAATTCCCTCCCCTGCTTCACCAACCGGCTTCTGGGCCGCAACCGCCATGATCGCAGCCATCGTCCTTTGCTCGACAACCGGTGAGGTTCTCACCGCCGCCGCCATGAAATCGGTCGGCGACCTCGATGAGATTCGCGCCCGCTCCGGTCTCAAGGGCGCCATTCGCGCCGTCCTGACTTGCCCACTCTTTTTTGCCGGCGTCGGCTTTTTGGCTCTGGCGTTTTTCTCTTTGCTCTTTGCGTTGAACCACCTCAACCTGAGCCTGGTCGCGCCCGCCTCGGCCTCACTCACCCTGGTCACCAACGCCATCGCCGGCAAAATCTTCCTCAAGGAAAACGTAGACAGCCGCCGCTGGACCGCCGCCGTGCTGGTCTGCATTGGTGTTTATCTGCTGGCTCATTGATGCGCAGCTTCTTGGCTGCTAGCTTTTAGCTCTCAGCTCTCAGTTTGTTGTGCTTCTTATGTGGACAGAATTCCTTACATAGTGATCGCTCCGTCCGAAAGTAGTTTTGCACCTTCCGGGACGTTGCCTCGCCAAAACGCACTTCGATGTTCCTCGTTCCCGAGGTCTATCTCAAAGTGAATCCACTGGCCGTCTTTTCCCAGGACACCAGCATTCCACGACCCAGAGACGTGGTCATCGAACTGCCAGAGAATCGTATACCCGTGTTCGTCCGAGAATCCTTCCTGATCAGCTTGCAGAATTCCACCGGCGTGTCGCCACACCCCTCCGTAGACCCGATGCATCAAGTCAAAACCATCGTCTATCTCGGTTCCGGATAGCAGTTGAAAAGAGTAAATCACTTTGACTTTGGGCAGATACTCTTTGAGCCATGCAACGGCTGAGTCGGGTTTGTAGTAGGACACACCATCGATAAACTCGTTCAGCTCCTCGCCGCCAAGTTCCCCTGAGACGACTAGATCTTTCTCGATCAATGCAATCGGAACACCGGAGGGATGCTTGAGAGTCAGCGCCTCCCACTCGTCACCCACACGCTCATCGGCTTCCAGCAATGCTGGCAATGCAAGCTTTCGCAATTCCTCAAGCGGGGCTGGATTGAGTTTCGTTCCCAATATCCGAATTCGATAACCCACAGGCGTAACCTCCCCCAAATTCTAGTTGAGCGACCGTTTGGGCCATCAGCTAGAGCCTAAACAGCCAGGAGCTTCATCAACCCCCGCGGTTTCAAATCCGCATTGAGAATCGTCTGCGGCTCTCCCATCTCTAAGCAAAGAGCCTCCGCTGCCAAATGCCCTGACCGCGCGGCGCTTTCCATCGTCGAAGGCCATCCAGTCGCGGTCCAATCTCCTGCTAGAAACAGACTCGGCCAAGGAGAAACAGCCGCTGGCCGCGCAGCGTCGATGCCTGGGGGCACGCCGAAGGTCGCCCGCACTTCTTTGACCAGCGCAACCTTCTCCAGCTTTGCCTCTTTCACGCGTGGGAAAAACTCAGCCAACTCCGCAACCGCCTGCCGAATCGCTTCCTCGCGCGGCAGCGCCACAAACCTCCGTGAGGCACTCTGCACCAACTCGATGTAGTGCCCGCCGCGCCCCGTCTGCACGCGCGACTGGTTATACATCCAATGAATCTCGCGATCCAGCAGCACCGCATGTTCCAGCTCCGTAATCTCCCGGTCGAACCACAGATGCACGCTGCACAGAGGCCAGTGCTCATGCTTCTCGATCTGCCGCGCCAACGCCTCCGCGCCCTCCGCCGCAGGCAATTGCGGCAATAACTGCGCCGTCGCTTCAAACGGCATCGCCACAATCACAAAGTCCGAAGTGAACTCACCTGCGCGCGTCCGAATCGTCCATTGAGAAACCTCTTCATCCCAGGCCGCGCCCTCTACATGCGTGTTCAAATGCACGCTGCCGCCGCGCTCTGTGAGAAACGGAGTCACGCCCGCGTATAACTCACTCAACGGCACGCGGCTCACCCCCATGCTGCCCGCCTCCGCCGAGTTCAAAAACAGTTCGCGGATCACCTTCGCCGCATAGGGTACGGCAATCGAGTCGATCTCCGCATTCAGCGCGCTGGCAATTACCAGTCGCCAAAAACGGTTCAGCGCCCCCTCGGTCTGCTTATGCCGCCTGAGCCAATCCCCCAGAGATTCAGTAGTGGCATCCAGCGGGTCTATCTGCATCATGGCCCGCATCGCCCGCCCCAGAGCCAGCTTGTCTTGAAAGCTGAAGGCCTTCGCGCGCAGGAAGCTGGGCGCGCTATGCAGAGGCGCCGGCAAGCGAAGAGGCCCCAACTCAAATGGACCCAATCGCGACCTTCGTCCACCCGGCTCGATCATGGTCATGTCGCTCGTCCAATGAATCTTGCCCGCGACGCCGATGCGCCGGTAGAAGCCAATGAGATTTGTGCAGCAACCGAAGAGGACGTGCTGGCAATTGTCGATGACCTCGTTGACGCCCGGATGCAGATAGGAGCTGGCCCGCCCGCCCAGATAGCCGCGCCGCTCCACCAATTGCACGCGGAAGTTAGCCTCGGCCAGCGCGCAGGCCGCGCTCATGCCGGCTACGCCACCGCCAATGATGGTGACGGTCCTGCCCGAATTTTTGTCCGAAGTACTCGACATCCGAAGTTGCTTCACTTATGTGAAATACGTTCCATCAGAGGCTAAAGCCCACACATATTTGCTGCGTTTGCGGCACGGCTAAAGCCGTGCCCTTTCAAAGCATCAAAACCGTCATCAGGCTTGATGCGGTTGGAACCGTGCCCGTTCAACACCAGACAGATCATTGAAATCAGCCGACCAAGCGCGCCCATCCCATCCGCGCCAGACCCACGCCTAGAATGCTGAGCTTCTCTGCCAGCGGCACACTCGCACGCTGCGAAAATACATCATAGTCGGCGCGCTCGATTCGCTTGAGCAACCCATGGTAGATCCGCACCAGCACCCACAACGCGGGCCGACTCTCGCGGTCGATCAGCGGCATCAGCGCTTGCGCAGACGCGTAGAACTTTTCCGCGCGCCCTGCAATCTCTGCCAGCAGTGCTCGTTCAGCAGGCGTAGGCGGCGCGCCCGAAGTACGGTGCAGCAACCCATCCAACGAAACCCCGTGAGCCGCAAGATCCTCCAGCGGCAGATAGACGCGGTTGCGCTCCGCATCTTCACCGACATCGCGCAAGATATTTGTCAACTGAAAGGCGATGCCGGTCTCCTCGGCCAGCTTCTCGGCCCTCTGATCCCTGTAGCCGAAGATGCGGATGCACACCAGGCCCACCACCGAGGCCACCAAATAGCAGTACCGATAGAGATCGCAAAAGGTGGCATAGGTGTCCGGCTCATCGCTCACGTCCGGCTTCAAGTCCATGGTCACGCCATCTACAAGCTCATCCAGCAGATTCAACGGGATCGCAAATCGCTCGACAGCATCGCGCACCGCCAGGAAAACCGGGTCGAAACAATCGCCGCCGTGGCACATGCCGCGCCAATGCGCTTGCCAAGCGTCCAAAAGCCTGCGGCGATCCTCGCGCGAGAGGCTCTCATCGTCGGACAGATCGTCAGCCTGACGCATGAAGGCGTAGATAGCACAGATGGCGTTGCGCCGCGCCTCAGGCAGCGCTACAAAGGCGTAGTAGAAGTTCTTCGCCTCGCGCCTGGCAATCGCCGTGCACACAGCGTAGGCCTCAGCCAATTCAGGCCCATGCTGCTTGTGCCCGCTCACCGTGCCTCCGTCCAATGGATGTTCGCGCGTCAATCCGCCTGCTCTGCGCGCCGCCCGCGCCTGCCGAGACGCAAAAAGGGCAGCAGCTTGGCTGCAACGGCCCCAAGCCCGAGCTTTGCCTTGGCGCTCTTCGATATAAATGGCCTGCTGCTCAGCACGTCGTAGGACTGCTGCTCAATGGCCCGCAAAATCTCAAGGCCGCCACGACTGAACAGATCGAGATCCACCGCCAGATCACGCCGTACCATCCTGATCAGCGGAAGTCCCTCCTCAAAAAGTCCGCGGGTGTATTCGACCTCGCAATGCAGTAGTCCGCGAAACGCTTCCGTCGCAATTCCCTCGGCAATGGTTTGATCGCTCACATGAAAGAAGGCCATGTCTTTCTGGGGCAGATAGATGCGTCCCCGGGCGTAGTCCGAGCGGACATCCTGCCAGAAGTTGGCCAGTTGCAACGCCGAGCAGGTCGCATCCGAAAGCCGAAATCGCTCTTCGGCTTCATCGTCGCTCGCCTCGCCGCAGGCGTAGAGCACCAGCCTGCCTACCGGGTTCGCCGAGTAGCGGCAGTAGTCCAGCACATCCTCCATGGTTTGGTAGCGCGTAACTGTCTGGTCCTGGCGAAAGGCCGTGAGCAGATCGGCAAACGGTTCCTTGGGAATCCCGCACTCGCTAATTGTCTCGGCCAGCGCCACGAACACGGGATGGCGCGCGTTGCCCTCGTAACAGGCATCCAGCTCCCGGCCCCAAAGTTCCAGAAGCGCCATCGCAACATTGGGGTCGCCCACCTCATCGCCGAGATCGTCGGAGATGCGGCAGTAAGCGTAGATCGCATGAAAATGTGGGCGGAGATCCTTGGGAAGAAACCATGAGGCAACATGGAAGTTCTCATAGTGCGACTCAGCCAGTTGCTGGCAATACGCGCGCGCCTCATCGAGCGTAGGCGCAGACTCGGGAATGCGGTAGCTCTCCGGCAGCGCTGCCCAGCCGCGGGCAATCAACTCCTCCGGCGGAGCATCATAGCCCAGCGCCTCTCGGTCCAATGCCGATTCTCTTTCCCATTCGGGGTGCACGCCGTCCGTCCTGGTCATCGGGTCGCCTCAAGGCACAATGGCGGTCTTAATCTCGGTGCTCCGCTTCATGAGCTTCTCAAAAACGCGGTTGAGCTCGTAGAGATGGGCGTGGCCGGTGATGAAGGCTCGCGCTTGAAAGCGCCCTCCCGCAATCAGAGCCAGCGCTGTGCGGCAAATGGCCGGCGTGTGATGGAACGTGGATCGCAACGTGATGTCGTTGTAATGAATGCGATTGGTATCCAGAGTCACATGCGTACCCACGGCGCATCCGCCAAAGAAATTCACTGTGCCGCCCTTGCGCACAAGTTCCACCGCTTCCTGCCATGCATCCGGGGCCCCTACCGCTTCAATCGCAATATCCACGCCACGGCCCTTCTCTGTCAGCGCGCGGGTCTCGCTGATCGCTTTGCGAATGCTGGACGTCTGCACCACGTGCGCCGCGCCCAGTTGCCGAGCCGCTTCCACCTGGCCGTCGTGCCTCACGATGGCGATGGCTTGGCAACCGGCCAGCGCGGCCACATGCAGAATCATCAGTCCCAGCGGGCCGCCGCCAATCACTGCCACTGTATCCCCTGGACGCGCGCCGGAATCCTCAAATCCATGCACCGCGCAGGCCAGCGGCTCTGTCAGGGCCGCGTGCTCCAGCGGCACGTGGGCCGGCACAATCAGTGTATTCTTGGCCACGATCCGCGCGGGGACACGGATGAATTCGGCGTACGCGCCATTGTTAAACAGCAGATCGTCGCAAAGGTTTTCCTGGCCACGTTCACAGAAAAAGCATTGCCCGCAGGGCGCGGAATTCAACGCCACCACTCGGTCGCCGGGAGCAAAATCCGCCACTCCCGCGCCAGCCTCCACAATCGTTCCCGCTAATTCATGCCCAAACAGCGCGGGAGGCACAATCATCCGCGCATGGTATCCGCGGCGAAAGACCTTCAGATCCGTGCCACAGGTAAGCGCCGCGCCCACGCGCACCACCAGTTCCCCGGTTTCCGCTTTGGGAATTGGAACCTCTTCGATGCGAACATCTTCACGGCCGTGGAGGATTGCAGCCTGCATGGTGCCGCGCCCGTGGAGAAGCGCGTGCTCGACGGTTTTGCGACCCAGGCTGACGGCGGATTCGACCTTGCGGCGGCCTCTGACAACGACAGTCTCGACCGTATTCAGGCCTGCTTCGACGACAGTCTCGACTGTGTTCAAGCCTCCCTCAACGACCGTCTCGACCGTGTTCATGCCCCCCTCGACAACGGTTTCGACCGTCTTGCGGCTGCGGAGGATCGCGTCTTTCACAGTGCTCGCCAACGAGTTCCCCCTACTCAGCCCCGGCCCCAGGCACAGACTCAATCATAATCTTCATTGAGTCTCCCTTGGGGTGCGATGCGATCTCAATCGCTTCAACCGCCTCCTCCATTTGGAAGCGGTGCGAAATCAATTGCGTTAAGTCAAATCCGTTTTTGTAGCCCCCAAAGACCAGATCCGTCACTTCATCCAGAATTTCAAATGAGGACGAGTAAGAGCCAAGCAGGGTCTTCTCGTCCATGCACACCGCGCCAGGGTCAAAAGTCGCAGCGCCGTACTGGGTCTGTGCAAACAGCATCACTTTGCCGCCGGGCCGCACCGCATCCATCGCGGTCTGGATCAGGGCATTGCCGCCCACAGCCAAAATCACCGCGTCTGCCCCGCGCCCCTCTGTCTCTGCCAAAACGCGCTGCACGACATTCTCGCTTCCGGCATGAATAGGATCTTTCAGCCCAAACTTTGCCGCAATCGCGTGGCGCTCGGGATAAAGGTCCGAAGTCAGCACCCGCGCTCCGGTCCGCTGTGCCAGCGAGGCGTGCATCAGGCCGATCGGTCCCTGGCCAATCACCAGCACCGTATCGTCCGCGGCAAGATTCAGCAGCTTCACGCCTTTCAGAACGGTATTCAACGGCTCGGCAAAGGCCGCCTGCTCGAACGGCACGCCGTCGGGAATCCGCACCACGCCACGGCTGGCCGCGATCCAGTCCATGACGCGAATGTACTCCGCAAAGCCACCGCCTGATGGCTCAAAGCCCGCGGTAACGCCCACTTTCTTGTAGAGAGTGCATTGTGTAGGCATCTGCTTGCGGCAGTAATAGCAATCCCCGCAGGGAACGTGATGGTGGACTACCACGCGCTCACCGACTGCGAAGCGCGCGCCGTCGCCCACTTTGACGATGGTTCCCGCCATTTCATGGCCGAAGATGCGCGGCGCCGAGTGCGAGCCGGTGTGAATCTTCTTCAGATCCGTCCCGCAGATGCCGCACGTAGCCACTTTGATCAGCAGTTCCCCCGGCCCGATGGCCGGCACGGGCACCGTCTCCACACGCATGTCGTTCACGCCGCGATAGACCACGGCCCGCATGGTCGCGGATATCTTTCCCTCGGTCAGTTGTTCAACGCTTGAAGTTTGGGTAGCCATTCAACTTTCTTATCGAACCTCACTGATCCAGAATATCGAGCAGGGTCTCCCTGATGCTTCGGGCAGCCATTCTGCTATTCTCGCCCATCCGCACCAGTGCAGGCCAGTGCCAGGGCCGGACAAGGACAAAAACAATGAAGCGGGCCAGCTTAAAGTGGCCGTCTGACGCGATAAATCGGTTGAAATCAGGCAATTTGTCCGTGAAACCGTCGCTGATGCCCTTCACGCAATAAAAAGGAATGTCGCGCATTTGGGCCAGGCGGGCCACCGCTGCCGCTTCCATATCTACCAGGCCAGCCCCGTAGGCGGCCGCTAGACGCTGCTTCTCCGCAGCGTCGGCTACCTTCGGGCTGGTGGCTAGCCAGAGTTCTCCGGCGCCCGCATCGCAACGGAAGCGTTCGCCGGTGCGGACGTCGATAACGCCTGCGACGTTGTGGGAGGTGCCGGGGACGAGTTCTGAGGTAAGTGCGCCCGCCCAGCCTACGGAGAAGACCAAATCGATGGGACCGCCATCCTCGATAGCGGCGAAAGCGCGAGTCGCAGCCTCCTGTCCCGCTCCAGCGCATGCGGCGATCCATTCTTCTTCGGAATTGCGCTGGGCCCAGAAACGTACGTTGTTGCGACTACTGTGCGGCCAGCCACGGACCAGCGGCTTCAGTTCGTCCGGGAAGGCGGCAATGATGGCGACGCGGGTCATGTTTGTCTATGTTCGGGTTGTTTGCCGTCAATAGCCGAAGTTTGTCCAGGAATTAGCATGAGCGGCAATTGAATTGCGATTGAGGCCACCAGCGCAACAAAAGAAGCTCGCACACTCATCCGCGAAGTTGCCCAGAAGAATGCAATCCATGGCAAGATGTACGCCAACGTCAGCCATCGGCTCCATCCGAGGTCCTTGAGCCTCCCTGCCACTGCGAGTAACCAAAGTGGCACCCAAAGGATTGCCAAGACCAAAGAGAAGACATAGCCCGCGTACGAGTCCGGTGCCTTGTGCCATGCCACTGCCGAAAATGATTGAGCAGAAAAAAGCACTGCAAATGCGAATTGCCCTCGTCCCAACGGGCGCGGCAACTGGAGAAAGAAGTTGTTCAACATTACTCCTTTCACTTATGGCGCATAGCCATGCGCCCGGAACCATTCGATCGCCGCGCGCATCGCCGGATACACCGGGACGATGCGAAAACCCAGCTCCTGCTGTGCGTGGGCACTGGAAGCATACATTTTCTTGCGGCCCATCCGCACCTCCTCCAGCGTGGCTCTCGGCTCACGGCCACGGATGCGCCCGGTAATCCACTCCTCGAAGAAAGCATACGTAGCGGCGACGGCAAAGGGAATCTTCATCGTCGGCGAGGGAATGCCGGTAATCGCCGACATCTTGTCGAGAATCTGCTTGAGTGTCAGGTTTTCCCCGCCGAGAATGTATCGTTTGCCCGGCTGCCCCACCGTCAGCGCGGCCACGTGGGTGCGCGCCACCTCGGACACATCCACCAGGTTGAGTCCGGTATCCATGTAGGCGGGAAACTTGCCATTGAGAAAGTCTACGAAGATGCGCCCAGTGGGGGTGGGCTTGGCGTCGTTGGTTCCAATGGGCGATGTGGGGTTCAGAATTACGACCTGCTGGCCGCCTTCGGCCGCCAAAACAGCCTCACGCTCGGCCAGAAACTTGGAACGTTTATAGTGCCCCACCATGTCCTTGAGAGAAACCGGTGTGTCTTCATTGATGACGATGCCGTCGGTCCTGAAGTGCATTGTCGCCACGCTCGAGGTGTAGACCACTCGCGGCACACCGGCCTCTCGCGCCATGCGCAGCAACTCGCGCGTCCCGTCCACATTGGCGCGGTACATCGCTTTCGGATCGGGAATCCAAAGCCGGTAGTCGGCGGCTACGTGAACCACGGCATCGCAGCCGGCCAGCGCGGGCTTGAGCGACTCCGGCTCGCTCAGGTCGCCTACGTGCGTCTCGCCTGCGATGCCTTCGAGGTTGGCCAGGTTGCTGGATTTGCGGACGAGAAGGCGGAGGTCGGCGCCCTCGGCAGCCAAGGCTCGCGCCACGTGGTGGCCTACAAATCCGGTAGCGCCTGTAAGGAAAATCTTCATGCAGTCGTGGTCACTGACTTCATTCTATTGCACTGCCTTTGGCGCTTCGAACTAGCTTGGTTTCGCAGTTTCCCACTCTTATGCCAGGAAGAAAGCATAAGAATGGAGTAGAAAGTTGGCGACCGTCGGCAGCGAGCCGGGCGAATAATGCAAATTTGCATTATAATTGGAATGCGGTTTGGAAGGGTGGAGCGAAAATGGCGACATTGACGGTCAAGGTCACGGAGCGGGGGCAGGTCACGCTTCGCAAAGAGGTTCTAAAGCATTTCGGCGTCAAGCCCGGTGAGAGGCTCGACATTGCACTGCAACCCAATGGCACGGCAACAGTGCAGGCTGCCAGGCCAAAGGGGTCCATTGAGAATTTTATCGGTCGCCTTGAAGGCAAGACCAAGAAGGTCGCCACCATTGAAGAGATCAACGAGGCCGCGGCAAGAGGTTGGGCAGGGCTTCGATGAAGATTACCGTTGATACGAACGTGCTCGTTCGTTCGGTGGTTCGGGATGACAAAAAGCAGGCAATGGCCGCAGAGAAGTTGTTCCGTGAATTTGAAATCGTCGTGGTGCCTCTGGCTTGCGTGTGTGAGCTAGTCTGGGTGCTTGATAGCGTCTATGGCTTTTCGCGCGTTGAGATACTGGGCGCGGTAGAAGCGCTGGAGCAGGCACCAAACATAGCTCTAGACCGTGCGGCTGTTGAAGCTGGAATAGCAGTAATGCGGAATGGCGCCGACTTCGCCGACGGCGTGATTGCTCACGAAGGCAAATGGCTTGGCGGCGATCTCTTTGCTTCCTTTGACAAGAAAGCTGTCAATGCGCTCTCTCGGTTGGGCCATCAAACGCGACTGCTGAGTTGATCGTGTCGCCTGGGCTTACTCCAGCGCATCCGGGACGAGCGCGATATTCTTCTCTCCGGCGGCCTTCTTGGCGTTGTAGGCCTTCACCCAATCTTCCCAGTGCTTGCCCGCCGCGCGATCTTTGCCGCTGAACTCGACGCGAGCAATTTCGGCATAGCTCACCTTGCGCTTGTCTGTCGCGCTTGGCGAGAAGTACTGCACATGGGAATCCGCGAGCGTGGAGCCGGTTTGGCAGTTGAAGATGTAGGCCTCGATGCGCTCGCCGTTTTTCAGCGTCAGAGTTACATCGCCGCGATAGTCCAGGGCCTTGCCAAGAGCCAGCCGCAGATCGTCCTCGTCGGCCAGCGCGGGAACCCACCCCTCGAGCTGCTCGTGCTCGAAGCCCGGCGCCAGCTCCAATTCCTCGACCTGCTTGAGCGTATATTTCAGCACCTCGGCGGTCATCAATTGTTCCCCTCAGGGGCTAAAGCCCAAGTTATTACGCGGGACCTGGCGGCACGACTGAAGTCGTGCCCTTTCAAAGCTGTCACATCGACTTCGGCGGTCATGCGTGCGTCTCCTCGAGACTGTGCGCAGGCTCGGCGATCTGCACCAGCGTGGCTGGACCATGCGGCGCCGGCTCATTGAGCAACTTCAGCGCGTGCTGGTCTCGATACATGCTGAATGTTCCGCGCACCATGCCCCAGAACCCTCTGAGCGACCCAAAACCATCCATCACCGCGGTCGGTTCATAGCCGCAACTGACCATGCAGTTAGCGCACTTGGGGTTGCCGCTGGCCGCGCCGTACTCTTCCCACTTCGTAGTTTCCAGCAATTCCTTGAAGCTCTCCGCGTAACCGTCCTGGAGCAGGTAGCAAGGCCGCTGCCAGCCGAAGATGTTATAGGCGGGCGAACCCCACGGCGTACACTCATACTTCCGGTCGCCCATCAGGAATTCGAGAAACAGCGGTGACATATTGAACTTCCAGGTGGGCTTCCGGTTCGAAAGGATGGCCCGAAAGAGCCGCCGCACGCGCGCCCGTCCCATGAAGCGATTCTGATCCGGCGCTTTGTCGTAGCTGTAGCCCGGCGAAAGGACGATCCCCTCGACGCCCATGTCCATCACTTCGTCGAAGAACCCGCGCACGCTGTTAGCGTCGGTGCCGTCGAAGAAGGTCGCATTCGTAGTCACGCGGAAGCCGCGCTTCACGGCCTCCTTGATACCCTCGACCGCGATGTCGTAGCCACCCTCACGGCAAACTGAAAAATCATGATGCTCACGGTCTCCATCCAGGTGGACTGAGAAGGTGAGATACTTCGACGGAGTGAACTCCGGCAGGCGCCGCTTCAACTCCAGCGCGTTGGTGCACAGGTAGATGTACTTTTTGCGCGCCACCAGGCCATTCACAATCTCAACGATCTGCGGATGCAGCAGCGGCTCGCCGCCAGGCAGCGAGACCATCGGCACGCCGCACTCCTCGACCGCGGCAAAGCACTCCTCGGGCGTGAGCTGCTTTTTGAGAATATGGGGCGGATACTGCACCTTGCCACAACCGGCGCATGCCAGGTTGCAGCGGAAGAGCGGCTCCAGCATCAGCACCAGCGGATAGCGCTTATTGCCTGCCAGCTTCTTCTTCATTACATAGGTGGCAACCGTCCACATCTGCGAGATAGGAACAGCCATCTTAGGATTAACCTCCAGCGCTGATTGCGGCGCGTTCCATGGCCCGCCGATAGCTGGTAAGCGCCATCAGCGGGAAATATTGGCGGTACATGTTGTAAGCCAGATAAAAGACCCGGGGGAAGCCTGTACCTGTAATGATACTCTGGCGGAGCTTTCCCTCGCCCATCGACTCGTCCCAACTGCCGTTTAGCTGCTGGCGAGTGAGCAGCCAGCGAACGCCTTTGGCGAGTGAGTCGGACCGGTCGTCGCCCGCGGCCAGCAGCCCCAGCAGCGCCCAGGCCGTCTGCGACGGCGTGCTGGTGCCCACGCCCCGCGTATTCGGATCGTCGTAGCTGCCGCAGGTTTCGCCCCAGCCGCCATCGGGATTCTGCACCATGCGAATCCACTCCGCGCCCTGCTGGATCTGCGGCTCGTGATTGTCGATGCCGATCGCTTCAAGCCCGCGCAGCACGAGGAATGTCCCGTAGATATAATTCACGCCCCAACGCCCAAACCAACTTCCATCCGGCTCCTGCTGGCTGAGAATGAATTTAATGGCCTTCTCCACGCGCTTGTCCTCCCGCGTGTAGCCATAAGCCGCCAGCATCTCCAGAATTCTTCCGGTTATATCCACTGTCGGCGGGTCCAGCATCGCGTTGTGATCCGCAAATGGAATGTACTGGAAGATCATCTTGGTGTTGTCTTTGTCGAAGCTGCCCCAGCCGCCGTTCTTGCACTGCATGGCAAACTCCCAGGCAATGGCCCGCTGCGCGACGCTGTGCTGATAGCTTTCGCGAGGGTTATCCACTTTGTTCAGAGCCAGAAGCACCTGCGCGGTATCGTCGGTGTCGGGATAAAACTCATTGTTGAACTCGAAGTACCAGCCGCCTGGCTCGGTATTGGGAACCTTCACTGCCCAGTCGCCCTTGTGCCTGACTTCCTTTGCAAGCATCCAATCTACGGCCTTGATCATGCGCGGATCGTTGCGCGGCACACCGGCTTCGCCAAGCGCGTAGACTGCCTGCGCTGTGTCCCAAACGGGCGAGACGCAGGGCTGCATACGGAAGGTCGGCTCCGGCATGGCCTCGCTGGCCGGCTCTTCGATGCCCAGCTTCTCAAACTCATCGCGCGCGCGGATCACCTGCGGATCGTCCTCCGAGTAGCCAAGGCAGCGCAGCGCAATGATGGCGTTCAACATGGCCGGATAAATGGCGCCCAGCCCGTCGGTCATCTCCAGCCGCGCCAGCATCCATTTCTCGGCGCGCTTCAACGCCAGCGCGCGCAGCGGGCGAATGTGAATCGCTTCCGCCCAATGCGTGATCCTGTCCATGATAAGAAAAAAACTGCGCCACGATATGAGCGCCTTGCGATCCATGCGCAGCCGCAACTCCGAGTTAACGCGCCCGCCTACAAATAACTCATCGATCCCCTGCTCTGGCGGAATCTTCTTGAATGGCTTCTTGGCGTAAATAATGGCTAGTGGAACCAGAATGGATCGCGACCACGAAGATATCTCGTAGATGTTGAAGTAGAACCAGGTGGGAAACAGAACGATCTCGGGAGGAATCGCGGGCACCGCGTCGTAGTCGTACTGGCCAAGACCGCAAAGATACATCTTGGTGAAGGTATTGCACGCCACCACGCCGCCGTGCTTGAGAACCCACTCCCGGCACTTGACCAGCCGCGGGTCGTCCGGGCCAATCCCCATCAGCTTGGCGGATAAATAGCACTTCACTGAAAGTGAGACATTGCCCGGCCCGCCGGGATAGATGCTCCAACTGCCGTCTTCATTCTGATAGCGCAGCATCTCGGCCAAGGCGCGCTTGAGACGTTCTGGATCGCCGCTTTCCAGTTGGGTATGGAGATAGATATAGTCGGCTTCGAGCATCGCGTCCGCTTCCAGCTCCCCGCACCAGTACCCTTCAGGCCGCTGCTCGGAGAGAAGGAAATCCCGTGAGCGGACGATGGCAGATTCGACGTCGGCAAGATCCGCGTCAATCCGACCAAATCTCGGCGCAGCCGGCCTGGATGCCGCGGATTGGGTTTTCTTCTGCTGTAGACTCATGCGGTTTAGAACGCCTCAGGATCTCTGTTCCTTGTTCTCTAATCCCGATCTCTGACCCTTGACTTTTACCGCACCGGCAAAGCCTCTGCCCCGCTTGCGCTGCCAATCGCCTGAATAATCTCCGGCGGCAGCCCGAAACGGACATTTTCCGGCATCACTTCTACTTCTTCGACGCTGTCAAATCCATTTAGTCGCAAATAGTCGACCACGTCCTCCACCAGCACCTCGGGAGCCGACGCGCCCGCCGTCACCGCGACGGTCGTTACGCCTTCAAGCCACTTGGGATTGATCGCCGCGGAGTTGTCGATTAAGTAGCCGATCGTCCCCAAGTTCCGCGAGACCTCGACGAGACGGTTGGAGTTCGAGCTGTTCGTCGATCCCACCACCAGCACCAGGCCGGCATCGTGAGCCACATTACGCACTGCTACCTGGCGGTTCTCCGTCGCGTAGCAGATGTCTTGTGAGTGGGGCCCGGCAATGTTAGGAAACTTCTCTTTGAGTGCGTGGATGATGTCCCGCGCCTCGTCCAAGCTGAGAGTCGTCTGCGTCAGGTAGGCCACGCGGTTAGGATCCGGCACTTGAAGTGCCGCAACCTCAGCCACGTTTGAGACTACCTGGGTCACCCCCGGCGCCTCGCCCAGTGTGCCTTCGATCTCGTCGTGGTCGCGGTGACCAATCAGCACCAGGGAATAGCCATCCTTGGCAAATTTCACCGCTTCGATGTGTACCTTGGTTACCAGGGGACAGGTGGCGTCGATCACCCTCAATTTGCGGCCTTTGCTGAGTTCCCGCACCGCCGGCGAAACCCCGTGCGCCGAATAGATCACCCGCTGCCCATCCGGCACGTCGTCGATCTCATGGACAAAGATCGCGCCCTTTTCTGCCAACTCATTCACAACATAGCGGTTATGCACAATCTCACGACGCACGTAGATCGGAGCGCCGAAGGTTTCCAACGCGATCTTAACAATATCGATCGCACGCACCACACCGGCGCAAAAGCCGCGCGGCTTGAGCAACAACACCCGCTTTTTACCGGGGGAAGTCTCGGCGTGATTTCCGTTCGAGATGGATTGGGACACGGTAGGGGTCACACTGCCAGTATACCAATCACTGCATCGAAGCAACAGCAAACAATGGCGGCAAGAGCGTTTCCTCTTACCGCCGTTGTTATTACCGCCATATTTACATCTGCGGAGCGAACCCCTAAAACAGCGGCTGGGTCACACTGAAGACATGGCTGATCTGCGTTGTCGGAACAGACTGGGGACCAATGGGCGGAAGACCTGTGTTCTGATGGCATGAGAAGCAATTGCTCGCCCCCTGCTGATAGGTCTCCATGGTGCTGTTCGCCAGGGGAACGGTCCCTACCCCCGGCAGCCCTCCAACGGGATTGGACCCGAACGGCGTCCACGTCGCCCCGATCAGGAAGTAGTTCCCGCGGAGGTCTCCGCCGACCAGCTGGCTCAGTACATTGTTATTTGCAGACAGAATCTGGGTGTTCGATGCAGTGTTGCTCCCAGGCGTTCCGAAGGGTTGCAAGCGCGAAGTGTTGCTGGGGCTAATGGTGAATCCCGACGCTGCCTGAATCGAGTTGGCCACAGGAGTGCTCGATACCGACATGTGCGCCGTGTTGAAGGTAAGCCCGGCGCCATTGGCTGAAAACACCCAGGGACCCGTTGTCGGCTGCGTGACTGTCTTCGTGGTGCTGCTCGTTGAGGTATACGAGTAGGTGGCCAGGGGCGTATTGTTCTGGTGCTCAAAGCTAGCCCAGACCATCTCCGGGTGACCGAGTGTGCTGCCCACTACGTGAAGGCCCACCAGCGCGAGCGTAACGGTCTGCTGCCCGTTGGGCGTCCACAGAGATCCGCTTACATGCTTGTAGGTGGGCACAGTCGCCTCCTCGGTGATGTAACTGCTTGCGTTGGGCAGACCCGACGCCAGCACCCAAGCCGTCTTAATTTCGATCGCCAGAGCATCCGGATCGGGAAACGAGCTTGCCGGCTTCCCATGCGCCGCTGCATAGTTCAGGATGTTGGTCAGGTCCGTCTGCGTGGTCGGAAATTCATTCGGCGTAACAGTTGTAATCGCTCCATGCGACACACCAGTTAGAAAGTACGCATAGACGTCATTGACCATCGTGGAGTAGTAGATCAGCGAGCCGTTCGCCGCCGTCTGTGCCTCCAACACACTTCCATCGCCCGCCTGGCCCTGCTCGGTGTCGATCACCGCCAGCGTCGGATCGATGAAGATGTTGATGCCGTCGATGTTGAACTCCTGCACGATCAGCGGATTGATCTCAGCCCGAAGCATGAAGCGCGGGACCGCGGTTTGTATATGAGCCGCGTGGATCGGGATCCTATTTGCGCCGAGAAGCACCGGCTTGCCGGCTACCAGCCGCACATGGGCAATCGTAACCAACTTGCCGGTCACATCCCGCACCTGTGGAGTCAGCTTCGGGTCGATGGGCTTCACTTCGAGCAGCTGGTTGGAAGTATCCACTATGACCGGCAAGCCATGCAGGCCCACTTGTGCCGCCCGCAGCGGGAACACCCGGATCACAAGCGGCGTATGCGGTAGTAGCGTGCGCGTCGTCCCATCCAGCGGCGAAACATCGTAGAACGCCGGCGAGTCGAAGATACGCCCGCCACCGCCACCGTATTCCGCCGGAGCCGGCGAGGTGAGCCATAGAAACATCTGCTGGCCCCACTGATAAAAATCGCAGGGAATACTGGTATTGAGATTACTCAGACTGTTAGCCGGGTTAACGACCCCATTGAGCGTGACGCTGCCTGACTGAAACCAAGTGTCGAACGTGGACGTCGAGAGCGGACAGGCGTTTTGCGCGTCGGTCGGCAATGAGCCCGCATAAGCGGCCGTTCTGCCCGCCAATATAGCAAGGAGTACAAGAAGCCCCGCGGGAATCCGCAAGTGCAGCCCTAAGGCGTGGCACATGGCCCATGCAATTCTCTTCCGCCATATCGCTCCAAGGGCGGAAATCGGCTTCCGCCACGCCCCTGGCCCGTTTGCGGGCCTATTCTCATGACCATTCCATTGAACCGCATTCATACTTTGCATCGCTCATTCTCCTTGACCTGTCTCGGTTCGGGTAGACACAGTTGTCTCCCTGGGGTTCGATTCGTACGCATTCCCTTTCCGCGCTTTCGGGGGGAGGGCGAACACGCTTAAGTCGTGGCGAAGAAAATTTGCGCAGCGTTACACCGAAGCGCGAAATTCCATACCCGATGACAGGACGCGACTCAGGTGGCATTGCTCCACGCTCGAAGTACGGAACAGATGCCTTGATCCTTCGTTCGCTTCCTGGGGCAGAAATTAGCCGCGAAGTGTCGCCGTGCAGATTCCTCCTGACGCAGCACGTACCCCTGGTTACACGGGGATGGGAATGGGGTGTTCCGCGATACAAAGAGAAACGGAGACTGGGCGGGTTTTCCTTTTGTTAGCGGGCACGGCGCGATAGCGTGAGCCCGTCTCATTGGCTTGAGTTGAGCCGAGGGCTTGGCGGCATATGCGGAGTTTCGGGCGAAGGTACGGGACGATTTCGTCCATTGGCGCAATTAGCGGAGTCTTAAACCTGTAACCGATGACACGGGCGTCATACCAACGAAATATGATTGTGGCTATAAGCGATGAAGCTGGACTCAAACACATAGGCCAGATTTAACGTGGCCGGTTCAGTCATTCAGTATCAGGAGATAGCAGAGTTGCGGAATTGGCAACGCGAACACGCATTCCCGGCCATTGCTTTGGCTTTTGCTCTAAGCGTCGCTGCCACCTCGTTTGCACAGGACGGGAAACAGCATCCATCTTTTGAAATATTGACGCACCGTATGGATGTCGATGTAGACGGAGCTCCTAACGCTTACGGTCCGCCAGGCATGCAGACACTCGACATCCTCATGAATGCGCATTACCTTAATCGCGCCGACAAGAAAATCGTCGGTTATCTGATTGACGAACACAGTCGCCCAATTCTACAAGGCCCAAAAGATCCCTTTCCGGGTTATTACATTTCTCAGACAGCCTTTACTGACATTGAGAATCAAAAGGAACGGGATCCACGGCGCTATGTCGATGCCCGCAATATCAATTATGTCGTCCGCGGAGACGTGGCTCGACGGCGCGGTGTTCGGGTGGGTGATTTCGTGTCTGTTTTTTCGAAGCGCACCCACAGGGGCGTCTTTGCTATTGTCGGGGACACAGGCAATCCCACAGGCGATGAGGGATCGCTTCACTTGATGCAGGATCTCGGATATCCGTTTTACGACGGCAAGAATGATTCGGTTGAAAAACCTGAGATCGTCATCCGGTTCTATCCAAACTCCAACCCAAAGCATCAATTTTTCTTCACTCAGGCCGAACTGGACGAAGCAGCCACGAAGCTTGGCCTGAGGCGGGATTTCTCCGCTGCTCCCAGAACCAATTGATAGAGCGCCCCACGGCCCTCCGAAGCCGGAAGCTGGCTTCGCAGCCTGAAGAAGATCGACGGCCCAACGCATTTGGACGCAAAAAGACAAAAGCCGCTGATTTTTTCAGCGGCTTATCATTCGTTTTAGGATGTCTTTGGATGTCTCTAAACTTAATCTTGGTAGGCACGACTGGACTCGAACCAGCGACCTCTTCCGTGTCAAGGAAGCGCTCTAACCAACTGAGCTACGCGCCTGCAAACCAATACTTACGGTAGTCTATCAGGATCGCGGCGACCGGGAAAGACTCAGGGCAATCGCATGAACGATGATGTTGTCTGAGTAGATGCGGGATCAGGATTGATACTCGTTTTTGCTTGTCGTCGGTTTTTTCTGTTTCCAGGAGGAGTGATGGAGACAGAAGGCAGAT
>Ga0182024_10001961_pt1 | contig 51945 bp, 41 predicted proteins | sample P32metaG_FD_120480 | JGI IMG/M metagenome (GOLD analysis project Ga0182024, IMG submission 120480) | Permafrost microbial communities from Stordalen Mire, Sweden - P3-2 metaG (Illumina Assembly) | ecosystem: Environmental > Terrestrial > Soil > Wetlands > Permafrost | place: Sweden: Stordalen... | reverse complement strand
GGGAGCTACACGAAAGATCACCAGATCGTGATGGCGCACAACAATTGGACCAGCTACCTGGAGGGCGCGCGATGGAAAATTATTTTCGACATCGTGCCGCAGACCGGTTACGCCATGCTGATGGACGGCTACCCCGGCGTGATCGTCAGCGACGACGATTTCGGCGTCAACTCGGATGGGTTGATGGTTACCGAAACCACCATCACGGATTTTCACGGCTGGGATCCCAACGGCAAAGCGGAATTCGTGCGCGCGCGCAAAGCCATGCAGTACGCGGGCTCGATTGATGAGTACGTGAAAATCATGCTGGATGGAAACAACGGCGGCTACGCGAACGACTGGCTGTTGGCGGACCGCAAGACGAACGAAATCGCTCGCTTCGAACTGGGCTTGAAGCACAGCAAAGTGTGGCGCACCAGGGATGGATATTTTGTAGGCTCGAATTTTGCGAGCGATCCGGACGTGTTGAAAGACGAGACTACGTTCGATGTGACGAATCTGGCGGCTTCGGCAAACGCGCGGCACGTGCGCTGGGACGAATTAATGGCCGCGAACATGGGGAAAATTGATACGAACCTGGCCGAAGGATTTCTGGCCGACCATTACGACAGCTATACCAAGCAGACGGGCGCGAACCGGCGCACGCTGTGCGGGCACGGCGATGCGGTGACTCCGGGCGATCCGGGTTTTGCCGTGAAGCCGTACAATCCGTTTGGCGCGGTGGAAGGCAAAGTGATGGACACGCACATGGCGGAGACGATGAGCTTCGTCGCGCGGATCGGGCATCCTTGCGGCACGGATTTCAAGTCACAGCCGTTTCTCGACCAGCATCCGGATTATAGGTGGCAAGCGCCGGTGCTCGAAGATATGAACGCAGGGCCGTGGACCGCGTATCACGCGGGAGAGCACGCGCCGAATCCTTGAGATTGGAGTTTCTTGCGGTACTCGCTGGTTTGGTTTGGGCTGCGCGGAAAAATTGGCGCCGCGCGGGACCGTCGGCTGGGACAGGGTTGCCGACGGCCCGAGCGCCGTCAAAATAAAACCGACTACTTTTCGCGGGCTAGCTGTTTTTTACGACCCGAAGATTATTGGTCACCGAGAAAACATTCCGCACGCCGTTCGCGCGAAGGCCGGCCAAATCCTTATCCGTTTGGTTATCCACCACGCCTTCCAGGGTCACGTGGCCATTCTTCACAATGATGTGAATGCTGGGAATCGTACCCATGCCATAGCGCTGTAGCGAAGGAAACGAATAGATTTCACGAAGTTCTGCGAACCGGATTTGGTTATCGAAGGACGATAGCGGAAGCACTTCGATTTGGTCGTCCACTTCCTGCACGCCCTTGATGCGCTTTACGGCTGATGCTGCTTCATCCTTCACGACCGGTCTTACAACCTCGCCCGAAAGGATGACTTCGTTTCCCTGCACGGTGTACTGCAAATTATCGAACACCGAATACCACGGGAGCATCACCAGTTGGTGGCGCACCTGGTCTGCCAGCACAGCTTCGGAATTAGCGGTCGCGCCGGATGATTGATTCTTGTCCGGCACTGGCGCGGCGGCGGAACTGCTGGCCGACAGGCCTATGGACATTGCGAAAACAAATACGCAAAACAGAGTTGCGAAACTATTCCTTGCGAACTTCTTCATGGCCTTTCCTCTCTTTTGGCCCCCCACATTTCATTTAGATGCGGGATGCGTGAAGAAGGATTGCGTGTGGGCTAGACGCATTCGGGGCGCGCAGAGGTGTGCTGCTTATTGATTTGTGGGGCGTCAGGAGCGACTGCGGAGCTGGGCGTGAATCAATGCACCGGCGCGTTGAGGGCGGCCATTAGTTCGACGAATGTTTCTGCGTTCAGGGCTTGCTCGATGGCTTCTTTGCGGCTGAACAATTCGCTGGCATCCAGCAACAGGTCGTTTTGAGACTGATTGTCGCCGGTAAGAACTAAAATGATCAGCTTCGCCAGTTTTCCGTCGCGCGCGTCGAAGTCTATTCCGTGTGCGACTCTACCCACCACAACCAGAGGCTCGAGCAATCCGTTGACCCGCGCGTGCGGAACCGCCAGGCCGTTTTCCCAGCCGCTGGGAGCCACGCGCTCGCGTTCCTGGACCAGGCGCAGGAATCGTTCTGGAGAATTGCTGACGGCGTCAGCCGCGGCGATGCACAGTTCCTGTAAAACCTGTTGCTTGGATTGCGATTTCAGCGCGGGGAAGAAGAGCTTCGCGCTAACGGTGTCTTTTAGCGTGATCGAGCGGCGGCGGCCGATCAGGAATTTGATGGCGGGCGCGGAAACCAGAGACGTGAAGAGCGCCATGATCACCAGAGCCACGAACATGGTCTCGCGAATTAAGCCAAGCTGCAGCGCAAGGAGCCCCAGAATCATTTCCATCGCGCCGCGCGCGTTCATGGCCAGGCCGACACCCCACGAGGTGCGGCGGTCCATGCCGCCCAGGCGCGCGCCCATTCCGGCGCCCAGGAGTTTGCCGATGCAGGCCACGCCGATGACGGTAGCGGTGATGGGCAGATTGAAATTCGCGACGAAATTTGTGCGCAGGCCGATGCTGGCGAAAAAGAAAGGAGCGAAGACGTTAGTGACGATGCCGTGGATCAGCTCGGACGTCCGTTTCCGCAGGTGGGTGGATTCGCCGACCGCGATGCCGATGATGAATGCGCCGAACACGGCGTGAATTCCGGCGTATTCGGCGAATGCAGCCGCGGCCAGCGTAAGCGTGAAAATGAAGCCGAGAACCCCGCCGGGCCAGCTGGTGTGCGCCTGAATGTGCGGCAAGAGCTTGTCAATCAACCAGCGGACTACAGTGAGGGCTAGCACCACGAAAGCCAGAACCAGGAGGATGGTGCGTTTCACTCCGTCCATGGATGAGCCGCCGCCGCTCATCATGCCCAGGATCATGGAGAAGAGGATCCAGCCGACGAGATCGTCGAACATCGCGGAGGACATGACCACCGTGCCCATCTCGCTGCGCAGGAGGTTCAAGTCCATCAGGATCTTGGCGATCACCGGCAACGCGGAGATGGATAGTGCCGTGCCAACGAAGAGCGCGAAAATCAGGCGGTCGGCACCGGGGGCCGCGCCGAGGAAACGCGGAAATAATCCTGCGGCGCCGAAGCCGAACGCGAAGGGAATAATCACGCCGAAGAAGCTCACTAGCAGCGCGCTCTTGCCTTGGCGGAAGATGCTGCGCAGGTCAATTTCAAGTCCGGCGATCAGCAGGAAAAATACGACGCCCAGGGTTGTTACGGTTTCCAGCGCGATGGGAAGATTGCCGGTGGCGGGAAAAAGAAATGCGTACAGTTCCGGTTTGAAATGGCCCAGGAGAGTGGGTCCCAGCAGAATTCCGGCCATGATTTCGCCGAGCACCGACGGCTGGTCCAGTTTTTGCATCAGCTCGCCGGCGAGCTTGGCCGCGCCCAGCAGCACGGCCAGGGCTATGAACATATGCATTATGTCGTGTGGAGCAAGATGCGGCATTCGCTGAGGCCCCTAACGCGCCGAAAGTGCGTCGCGTTCGTGTGTAACATGGGCTGGAGCGTATCGCAACAGAATGCGGCGGCCGAGATGCAACATATTGCGGCGGAGCAGAGACCCAATATGGAACTTGGATTCGAGGCTCAATTGCTTCCGGTTTTGCTATTTACATTACAGTAACTGGTGTTAAGCCGCCTGCTATCTAGTTGAGCGCACCGCGCTTAGCGGCGCTGGAATTCGGCGGGTCAAGATGCTACAAAGCAATGAGCTTGTGAACAGGTGTGTCCGTGGCCGAAAATTGCACCGCCAAAGGCTGTAAGATCAACGTCCCCGCAGGTTTAGCCGCGGAGCATCTGTGCATCATGCACTTCACACTTTTCATTGAAAATGAGTGCGCGGAGATGCGGCGGGAAACGGCGCTCGGTAATACCAACCACGAACGTCAGATGGAATTCATCACCAAGATTTCAGGGCGCGGCGAAGCGCTCGTGAACGTGGCCACCAGCGGATTTCCGATGTCGGATGAACTGAAGGCGCGGGTGCTGAGCACTTTGCTCACTTTGATGAACACCAGGGAAAATATGGACCGAGCGGCGATGCGGCAGTCCGCGCTCCGGCGATTCGTCGGCTGATTCTTCCTTTACAAAAGAAACGCAAAAACGTCTATGCACCGACGTAGCGCGCGTAGAGCGAGCGTGCTACTGCGGGGTCTTTTGTGCCTTTGACGATGGCGCGGCCATCGGCGAAGACCGTCATCTCATACGAGGAAACGCGAAAGCGCAGCAGGAATTTATTGTGGTGCACGGCATCCGCGGAAGCTTTGACGATTTGGCGGCCCATCTCGTCCAGATCGAGCCTTCGTCCGCGTTCGTGAATCTGCACCGAGTCGCGCCCGCACATGGTGATGTGCGGCTGAGCTTCTCCTTCGAGATAAATGAATTCGCGGCGCACGCAAGCGCGGCAATTTGATTGGCGTGCCACGCGGATGGACTGGAAGCGTCCGCTCCAGACGTCTGTGGAGACCAAGCGTCCGTGCAAGGCCTCCGGTTTGCCGGCTAGAATTTTTGTCGCTTCGGCTGCTTCGACGGACGCGATCACGCCCACGGCGGCATTCAGCACGCCTACGGTATCGCAAGTAGCTTCCGCGCCAATCGCCGCGGACTTTTCGTCGCCTTCCAGCAGGCAACCGAGACAGGCGGTTTCACCGGGACGAATCGTCATCGTGACGCCATAACTTCCTACCGCTGCGGCGTAAATCCACGGCACATGCAGCGAAATCGCGGCGTCATTCAGCAGCAAGCGCGTCTGGAAATTATCCGTGCCATCGAGTATCACCTGAAATCCGCCGAGAAGTTCCGCGCAGTTTTCCGCAGTGAGGTCCGCGACGATGCCTTCCACGCGCACATCGGAATTGATGGCACGCAGGCGGCGTTCAGCTGCCACCGCCTTGGGCAGCGCCTCGCGCGCGTCCGCTTCCTCGAAAAGCGTCTGGCGTTGCAGGTTCGACGGCTCGACGAAATCGCGGTCAATAATGCGCAACCGTCCCACTCCGGCACGCACTAGCAAATTGGCCACCACGGTGCCAAGTGCGCCGCAGCCCGCCAGCACCGCGGTCGCGCCGAGCAGTTTTTTCTGGCCCTCTTCACCAATTCCGGCGAAGAGTATCTGACGTGAGTATTTTTCGCGTTGTTCGCTGTTCATTCTTGTACTCTATTAGGGGTGGAGGAACTGTTCTCAATTCAATATCATAGCGCCTTTTCGCATCCGGCAGGCAACGCGGCTGTGCTAACCTTTCCTCTTACCTCCAAGGCGAATGAGAATCCCGAGGAATCGGCTATGCCCACAAGCCTGCGCCTCTTACCAGACCGGGACTTGGGGAACGATTTTGGTTTTCGGCGTGCTGCTCTGCAGCCTCCTCGCTGGTACATCCGTTCGCGCGCAGGAAAACGAGATCGAAGGCCAGACAGTCGTTGAAGTTCGCATCGTAGACGAAACCGGGAACGCGCTGCCGGGTCCCACCCCCACTCTCCCTCTAGAAATCGGCAAGCCTTTTGATTTTGCGGCGGAACGGGAAAGTCTGCGCGTTCTGTATCGCACCGGCGATTTCGCGGACATACGGGTCACGGCCGCTCCCCTGGCGAAAGGAGTGCGCGTGGAGTTCATCGTGCAGCGGAATTTCTATAACAACGTGATCCGCGTCGAGGGCTTGAAAGAGCCGCCTACGGAAGCCGCCGCGCTCGCCTCCATGCGGCTCGCCCTGGGCGAGCCCTTCCGCGAAAGTTCGCTGCGCGAGGCCATTGACCGCCTGAAGGACACGCTGCACAGCGAAGGTCTTTATGAAGCCGACGTGAAATGGAGTCTCACGCCGCACGAGGCGACGCGCCAAATGGACGTGCTGATAACGGTGCAGCCGGGCCCGCGCGCCGTGGTGGGCAGTTTCATCGTCAAGAACCAGACGCCTTACCCCGATGCGGAACTGATCCGGCGCTCGAAAATGCAGCTGAAGAATCCGTTTACGTCCGCGCGAGTCACGCGTGCCTCGCAGCGGTTGAAAAAGTATCTCGTCAACCAGGGATACCTGGGCGCCGGCATTTTGATCACGGCGGGAAACTATGATGCGACATCCAATCTCGTCGCGTTGAACTACCAGGTCACCACCGGCCCGCGCGTCAACGTGGCCGTGGGCGGCGCGCACATTAGCCGGGGCAAACTGCGGCAGTTGCTGCCGATCTATGCCGAGGGCGCGGTGGACGACGACCTGTTGCAGGAAGGCCGCCGCAACATCCGCGACTATTTTCAGCGCCAGGGATATTTCGATGCCGACGTTCAGGTGAGTTCTCGCGACGACCCCAAAGCGGGTGTACGGCTGATCAGCTACGAAGTTTCCCGTGGTGACCGTTCCCGGCTTGCCGGCATTTCATTCCACGGCAACAAATATTTCAGCAAGGAACTTCTGGAAGGCCGGTTAGCGCTGCAGCCGGCGTCGTTTGCCTCCAGCGGCCGGTTCAGCCAGACGCTGGTGCGCGACGATGGAGATTCCATTCGCGGGCTGTACCTTTCCAACGGTTTTCTGGATGTAAAGGTCACTTCCGCCGTTGACACGAATTATCAGGGCAAGAAGGGGAACCTGTTCGTCACCTTCCAGATCGTCGAAGGACCGCAGACGCTGGTGGAGGCCTTGCAGATTGATGGTGTTCACGCCATGCGCAAGGATGCGGTGCTCAACGTGGTGGGATCTTCTCCGGGCCAGCCTTATTCCGCGGCGGCCGTCGCCAGCGACCGCAACAATATTCTGGCCATGTACTACAACGACGGATTTCCAGAGGCGCGTTTTGACGATAAGGCTACACCCGGCAGTGCGTCCAACAGGATGCGGCTCGCGTATCAAATCACCGAGGGCCCGCGCATCAGCGTAGCGAAGGTATTGCTCACCGGCTATCAATACACGCGGCCCGGGATTATCGCGCGGCAAGTGGTGATTCAGCCGAACGGTCCGTTGCGCGAGGGCGACGTAGTTGAATCGCAACGGCAACTCTACAATCTGGGAGTTTTCACGCGGGTACAAATCGCTCCGCAAAATCCCACCGGGACCGATCCGCAAAAAGTGATGGTCGTGGACGTCCGGGAAGGCGGCCGCTACACCATCGGCTACGGATTCGGTTTCGAAGTTCTGCAAATCGCGAACCCGTGCCCCAGCTCGCCGCCACCCAATGCGCCTCCTTGCAATCCGAACAGCACGCAGATCGCGGCAAGCCCTCGCGGCATTTTCGAAGTTTCCCGCGCGAATATGTTCGGGCGGGCGCAGACGCTGACGTTCAAGGCGCGAGCCAGCACGCTGCAGTACCGCGCGTTGGCGTCTTACTCGGCGGACAAGTTTCTCGCCAAGAAGTCGCTCAGCGCGGCGCTGACGGTATTTGCGGATAAGACGCTGGATGTGGCGACTTTCACGTCCGTTCGCTACGAAGCGCAGTTTCAAATCTCCGAGAAACTTTCGCCATCGAGCTCACTGCTGTACCGTTATTTTTTCCGGCGCGTGGTTGCCACCAACCTGAACGGCACGATTTCCGAAGACCAGATTCCGCTGTACAGCCAGCCCACGCTGGTATCAGGTGTTGGCATTACGTATGCGCGCGACCGCCGGGATAATCCCGCCGACCCAAAATCCGGAAACTTCAACACCGCGGACTTGAGCTACGCCGCAAGAACACTCGGCTCCAGCGCGAGTTTTTTCCGTGTCTTCGTGCAGAATTCTTCTTACCATCCGTTTGGCCGCGCCTTTGTGTTCGCGCGTTCGACGCGCTTTGGAGTGGAGGTACCGACCGGCACAACCACCGGGAACGCTCCTACGAATTGCGCCGACGTTACTACGACAGGGCAGATCATTCCGTTGCCCGAGCGTTTCTTCGCGGGCGGCGCGCAGTCGCTGCGAGGCTTCAGCCTGAACGAAGCCGGGCCCCGCGATCCCTGCACGGGTTTCCCCATCGGCGGCCTGGCGTTGCTGATATTCAACCAGGAATTGCGCTTTCCGATGAAGCTGCCGTTCATCGGCAACCGGCTGGGCGGAACAGTCTTCTACGATGGCGGCAACGTCTATAGCGACGTGGATCACATTAATCTCTCGTGGAAGTCCGCTTCGCCGACGGAGCTGAATTATTTTTCGCACACGGTGGGATTTGGCGTGCGCTATGCGACTCCTATCGGCCCGGTGCGCGTGGATTTTGGCTACCTGCTGAATCCGGCGGAATACTCGGTGACGCCCACGCCTCCGACGGTGCCGCCCACACAAACATATCGAGTGTCCCATTTTGGATTTTCTTTCAACATCGGGCCGGTGTTCTGATGCGACGCGCGCTGCTCATTTTCGGATTGTTGGCGTGGAGCCTGGGATTCGCGGCAAGCCGCGCCGGCGCTCAGACCGAGAGCTATTCGGAATTGCCGCCGACTCCGGGCACTTCGGGTTCCTCTGGCGCGCAGCAGGTGGATGGCGTGGCGGCGCGCATCGAGGACGACATCATCGCCGAAAGCGAAGTGCGCGAGCTCGGCGCGTTCCAGATGCTGGTGGATGGGAAGGCGAAGCCGCGCGCGGAGTTGATCCGCGAACTCAGCGATCAATGGATGATCCGTTCCGAGGCCAATGCGACGAAGTACGCGCATCCACCGGCCGCGGACGTGGACCGCGCCTATGCGGAATTCGTGAAACAGTTTCCATCGCCGGAGGAATTTCAGAAACGCCGCGCCGACGCGGGATTGACGGAAGCGGCCGTGCGCCGCATGGTCGCCCAACAGTTATATCTTTCGCGGTTCATTGATTACCGCTTCCGTCCGGAAGCGCAAGTGAGCGATGAGCAGGTGGAGGCGTATTACCGCGACGAATTCTCTCCGCAATTAAAAGCGCGCAACGAGCCGGTGCCTCCGCTGGACGACGTGGACGACACCATTCGCGAAGTGCTGATCCAGCGAGCCATCAGCGACCGCGCCGCGAAATGGCTGAACGATTCGCGCGGCCGACTGAAGATCGATATCGTGTCGCAAGGAAGCGGCTCATGAAGCTTCGCTGGCCGCATGGGCTGGCTGCCGTGACGCTATTGATTGGCGCCATTGCCGCGTTAGTATTCTGTATTTTTGAGTTTGGAATCGCCCAGCGTTGGGCGCGTAATTCGCTGGTGCGTCAGCTGGAAGCCAGAACGGGTGCGCGCGTCGAGCTGGGCGGGTTTCATCTTCACGCGCTGCACCTGCGCGCGGAACTCGATAACCTTACGCTGCACGGATTGGAAGCTTCCAGTGATGCTCCGCTATTTCACGCGGACCGCGTGCAAGTGCGGGTCACAGTGCTCTCGTTTCTACACAGGGAATTTAAAATAGACGAACTGGTGGTGGACCGCCCCGAACTGGCTGTACGTTTTGAAAAAGATGGCCACAGCAACGTTCCGCCTCCAAAAACCCGGGCTGACGCCGGTCCCTGGCAGGAATCGCTTTTCAATTTGCGCGTTGGCCGGGTGGAACTGCGCAATGGCGGAGCGAACATCAACGACCGGCGAGTTCCGCTGGACGTGAAGGGACAGAATCTCGCGTTTCTATTGCAGTACGTGATCCCGGCCGAGGGCAATGCGGCCTACGTCGGGAACCTCAGCTGGAACCAAGTGGAACTAGATTTAAGGCGCGACGTGCCCTTGCGTTTCGATCTTTCCACAAAATTCGTATTGCACCACGACTCGTTTGAGCTGGACGAACTGGTTTGGAAGACCCTGCACTCCGAGCTGAATTTGCGCGCCGAGCGGCCCAGCTTTGCTCGCGCGGAATGGAATTTGCATTATCGCGGCCGCCTTTCGCTGGAAGACGTGCGGAAAATCTTTCGCGAGCCGCTCACTCCGGACCTGATCGCCGATTTTTCCGGCGAGGCTCGCTACGCCTCGGGTGATTGGACCGGCAGCGGGCACTTTGACGGCCACGACGTGAAGCTGCCCTATGAGTGGTTCCATGCAACGAATATCGAAACCACGGGAAATTACACAATCGCCAAGCAAAAGCTGGTGGTGGAAAATCTCGCGATTCGCGCGCTGGAAGGTTCGCTGGACGGCCGCCTGGAAATGGACTTACCGACGCTGGCCTTCCGCACGCAGACCCATTTCCATCACGCTAGCCTGGCGGATGCCATCGCCGCGGTGAATAACGCGGGTTTTCCAATTAAGACGCTGCATTGGGACGGCGGCATTGACGTGGATTCGTACAATAGTTGGACGGCGAATTTCAAACATTTCCGTACCAAGGGAGAATCGCGCTGGTCACCGCCGGCCGTGCTGACGCCGGGAATGATTCCAGTTACCGCGCGCATTTTGTACGACTACTCGGAAGACACCGAGACTTGCGCGCTCGACCACAGCGAAATCACCACGCCAAACACGCAAATCGAATTTGATGGCGCGCTGAGGGGCGTGGATGCCACCCTGGAATTGAACCTGAAGACGCAGAATCTGCTCGAGTGGGACGATTTCATCAACCGCCTCCGAGGCGTGGATGCGATTCCCACGCGCGTCGCGGGCAGCGTAACATTTCGCGGACGCATCCTCGGACCCATTGCCGGGCCTACATTCTCCGGACACATTCGCGCGGCCGACGCGCGTTACGGTGATTACCAATGGGATGAGATTTACGGCGACCTGGATTATTCGCTCGACGAATTCAGGTTTAGCAAGGCCGTGGTGAGGCGAGGGCAGGCGTCCATTAGCATGGATCTTTCCATGCAGCTTGACGGCGACTGGAGTTTTGTTCCGCAAAGTGTGTGGTCGCTCACGGCGCAGACGGAGCACGCTCCCAGCGAAGACGTGCAAGCCATGGTCGGCACGAGCTATCCCGTCACGGCTTCGATTTCCGGCACTTTGAACGGCAGTGGCACCAGCGCTGTGCCGGTGCTCGATGCCAACGTGATTCTCGAGGACATTCAAACCAAGGGCCTGCATTTCGACCGCCTGGGCGGCAACTTGCATTTCGCGCGCGATGAGATCAGGCTCTCGCGCGCGGAACTGCGGCGCGATGCCGGGCGTGTCTCGGGAGAGATTCTCTATCGTCCCAAGGAAGAAACGACCGAGTTCAACCTTACCGGCAGCGGCATACTTCTCGACAAGATTCAGGCATTGCAAAATCCGTCGCTGCCGCTTGCCGGGAGGCTTGATTTTGCTGTGCGCGGCAGCGGGCCGCTGCGCGCGCCCGTAGGGCAAGGCGATTTTCACGTCCTCAATTTGAAAATCGGCACGGACGAGGAAGGAGATTTTCACGGGCGGCTCGATTCCGACGGGCACGCTGTTCGCGTGGCGCTCAATTCGGAAGGGTCGCATGGACAATTGCAGGGCCAGCTCACCGTGGGACTGTCGGGCGACGAGGAAATTTCCGGGCGGCTTTCAGCTGTGCAGTTCGATCTGGATCCGCTGTTTTCCGCCGGTCTGCATTTGAAGAACCTCACGGGCCATAGCGTAGTGGATGGGAATTTCACTTTGGCCGGCGCGCTGCGCAAGCCCGACTCGCTCGAGGTGATTGCGGACATCTCGCGCATCTCGTTCGACTATCTGTTCGTTTCCTTGCAGAACGATGGGCCGGTGCAATTCACGTATCATCGCAACGAAATTCGTATCGCGCAGGCGCATCTGCACGGACCCGATTCGGATTTTCAGATCAGCGGCTCGGCGCGCTTTGACCGCGAACGCCCGGTGCACGTCAATGTAACCGGCGCCGTGAATCTGGGGTTACTGAAAGGAATGTTGCCGGACCTGCACGCGCAGGGTGAGGCCAACGTAAACGTGGCGATCGAGGGCACCATGTCTAAGCCGCGTATCACCGGCCGAGCCGCCGTGCGCGATGCTTCCGCGAACTATTCCGATTTTCCGGTGGGTCTCAGCCATTTGAACGGTGACCTGGTTTTCGACCGCAGCCGATTGCTTTTTGAAAATGTGACAGCGGATTCCGGCGGTGGGCAGCTGACTTTGAACGGCAGCGTCACGTACGGAGAAGAAGGTCCGATCCGCTACGAAATCTATGCGAGGACGCCGCAGGTGCGCGTTCGCTATCCCGCGGGGATGAGCTGGCTCACGGGCGGCACGCTGCAGCTTGTGGGGACCACCGAGCGCGCCGTGCTCAGCGGAAACGTGGAGCTGAAGCGGCTGTTGTTTGCACCCGGCACGGACATTACTTCGTTTTTTGGAGCTTCGCCGGATACTTCGGCTGCGGCCGCGGCCTCCTCCGAGTTCATGCGAAATCTCACGTTTGACGTTGCCGCGCATACCAGTCCCGGGGCGCGCATTGAATGGACCGGCGCGCAGGTGGAAATTGACAGCGATTTGCATCTCCGCGGAACTTGGGAACGCCCGATCCTGCTAGGGCACATCCACCTGCTAGGCGGCGAAATGTCGTTTCGCGGAAATACTTTCACGCTGACGCGCGGAGACATCAATTTCGCGAATCCTTTTCAGCTGGATCCGGAACTGAACATTGAAGCGACCTCTACGATTAGCCAGTACGTCGTCACGATCAATTTTTCCGGCCGCGCGAGTAAACTTTCGCTTAGTTATCGCTCCGACCCACCGTTGCCGGATACGGACATCATCGCTTTGCTGGCGCTGGGCAGCACCGGCCAGGAAAGTGCGTTGCGCTCCACGGCCGCGGGGTCCAACTACGGCGCCACCGCCTTGCTCTCCGAAGCGGTTTCCAGCGGCGTCGGCGGGCGCATCGAACATTTATTCGGCATCAGCCATTTTCGGATTGATCCGTTCCTGGCCGGGACGGCCACCGAATCGAACGCTTCCGCGCGCGTTACCATCGAGCAGCAGATCACGCGGGATCTCACCGTCACGTATTCGTCCAACGCGGCGTCTGACCAGGAACAGCTCATTCAAGTGGAATACCACGTGAGGCGCGATCTCTCGGTTGTGTTTCTGCGGGACATCAACGGCACCTACGGCCTCGAGATCAAATTCGTGAAGCACTTCCACTGAGGATTCAGTTCATTCCGGCATGGCGAATAGCGATTCCGGCACAAGGCGCACGCGCCACGGAAGCGGCCGGTCGCGGAAGCGTTCCCATTTTTCCTTGAACACTTCCGCTTGCAGCTGCGCTTCGCCGGCTTCGCCACGCAAACGATCCAGACTCAGAAACAGCGTGATTCGGAAGGGCGTCTCCGAGGTACGCACGACCCAGCAGGGGAAAACATTTGATTCGCCCGCCGCTTCGCCGGCGGTCTCCAGGAAATCAATGTGGTGCGCGCGAATTCCAATGTACTTCGGCGGCGCGCCGGGCGCCTGCGCGAGGCGCAGACGGCAAGCCCAGTCGAGCGCCTCCACTGTGCCGTCCGGATTCGCGTGCGCCTGCGAAATATTCTTGCAGCCTGTGAGCCGCGCTACCTCGGAACTTGGCGGCCGCCGGAATATTTCTTCCTTCGCGCCAAACGCCGCCACCCGGCCGCGCGCCAGCACCAACAGTTGTTCGCCCAGCCGGTAGGCTTCCTCCATGTTGTGCGTCACTAGCAGCGCCGGCCGGCGATAACTTGCGAATGTTTCCTGCAGCTGCGCCTCGACTTGCCCGCGCAGATGCGTGTCCAGTGCGGAGAGCGGCTCATCCAGCAGCAGCGCCTCCGGTTGAATCGCCAGGGCGCGTGCCAGCGCTGTCCGCTGCTGTTCGCCGCCCGATAATTCGCGCGGGTAACGCTGCTCCAGTCCCGTCAGATGCGTGCGCGAAACGAGCGAAGCGGTGCGCGCGGCCTGGTCCTGGCGCGGCAAATCGTGCAGACCAAAAGCAATGTTCTGCGCCACGGTGCGATGTGGAAACAGCGCGTAATGCTGAAACAACATGCCGATGCGCCGCTCGCGCGCGGGGACTCCCACACGCCGCCCCGAATCGAAGAGGATACGGTCGTTCAACGTGATGCGCCCGCGCGCGGGCCGTTCGAGGCCCGCAATGCAGCGCAAAAGCATGGACTTGCCTGCACCCGAAGCGCCCAGAATGCTCAGCGGCGTTTCCGTCGCGCGGAACGCAACGTTCAGCGTGAAATCCGCCAGCTTCTTCTCGATGTGTACTTCCAGAGTCACGTCAGTGCTGTCCCCAGCGCTCGCGCCGCAATCGCTGCGCGTGTGTCCAGTAGTAAAGGCCGCCCAGCAGCGCGATCGAGATGCCGACGTCCACGGCGCACCATGCCATCGCGCGCTGGAATTCGTTTGCTTCCACGGCAAAATAAATCGCGATGGGAATCGTTTCGGTTTTTCCCGGAATATTTCCCGCGAGCATCAGCGTCGCACCGAATTCTCCGAGCGCGCGCGCAAACGAAAGAATGGTGCCCGCCAGCACTCCCGGCCAGGCGAGAGGCAGCGCTACTTCGCGAAAAATGCGCGCTTCGGTTGCGCCCAGGGTGCGCGCCGCTTGCAGGAGATGCGGGTCCACCTGTTCCAGGGCCGCGCGCGCCGTGATGTACATCAGCGGAAAAGCCACGACCGTTGCGGCGATCACCGTCGCAGGCCATGAAAACACGACGGTCGCGCCGAATTGCAGCAGCAGTTTGCCGAGCGGGCCGTTGCGGCCGAAAAGCAGCAGCAGAAGAAATCCCACCACCGTCGGAGGCAAAACCAGCGGGAGAATGAAAATTCCGTCAACAAGCGCCGCGCCGGCGCCCGCGCGATTCTGGCGCCACGCAGCCGCGGCCAGCCCTGCGACCAGCGTGACGGCAGTCGCCGCCAGGCTGGTAGCCAGCGATATCAACAGAGGAGACCAATCCATCGCGTGAGGATTGTAGCTGGATCAGTTCTTTACGGCTGATTTTTCCACCGACGTGAAGCCGTACTTCTGGAAGACTGTGCGCGCGTCGGGTCCCCCCAGAAATTCCAGGAACGCGCGCGCCGCGGGCATATTCTTTGAGTCGCGCAATACCGCGGCGGGATAGAGAATCGGATCGTGGGAATCCGCGGGAGCGACCGCGATCACGCGTACCTTCTTAGATGTGTTCGCGTCGGTTTGATACACCATCCCCGCGTCGGCGTTACCCGTCTCCACGTAGGTGAGCACCGCGCGAACATCTTTCGCATAGACGACTTTCTTCTCCAGCGTTGCGAACAGGCCGAGGTGCTCGAGAGTCTGCCGCGCATACATTCCCGCCGGCACCGTGCTGGTTTCACCCAGCACGAGAGTTTTCACTGCCGGGTTGGTGAGATCTTGAAAACTGTGGAGCGTCGCAGCCTGCGCCGGCGCTATCAATACCAGCGCGTTGCCCACCAGATCGCGCCGCGAATCCGCCTCGATCAAACCCTGCGCCGCCAGTTCGTCCATCAGCTTTTCAGCGGCCGAAAAAAATACGTCCACCGGAGCGCCCTGCTCGATCTGCCGCGCCAGCGTTCCCGAGCCGCCGTAGTTAAAAGTAACCGCCGTGCCGCTGCCGCCGTTCTTGCGGTGTTGCTGCAGTTGGAAAATGGGGCCGAGTTCGTCCAGCGCATTCTTCAAGCTGATCGCGGCGGAAACCGTGATGGAAGGGGATTGTTGCGCCGCCCCTCGCAGTGCAAAGCTTCCCGCCGTTCCCGCCACAAATAAAAAGAGGAGGCTCGCAACGACGAGCCTCCTCCCGATGAATCTAGTGATGTCTCGCAACATCATCGAGACTCCTGCGTGCGTGAAACTACTACAACCCATCTCATAAATATTCAACCGCTTTGAAAATACGCGGCTTCAGGGCCTAAAGCCCCTTTTTTTTGCGCGGCTTTCTGGCGGGGCCCTTCGATCCTGCCGCTGGCAGGATCTCAGGATAAACTGAAGCCCCGCCCGTTCCGGTCCAGCTACTATGAGATGACTTCTACGCGTTCTAACGCTCCGGCGCTGCCGGTTTTAGTGTGGAAGGCGGCGGGGCGGTGGCCTTGGCTCCCGGCGCGGGCGGTGCCGGGGCCGGAGCACTCGACGGCACTGGCGCCGAACTATCCGGCGGAAGCATCTGCTTCAATTGCGGATACTCGTCCATCATGCTGCGCAGAGCGGCGATGGCCGCAGTGGTTTCAATCTGCTGGCCGGCGCTGCGCATCTGCTGGTCCACATCCGGCATTTCCTTCACGATGCGCTGGCCGATGGGCGATTCGTAGAATTTCGTCAACCCCTGAATGTCCTCCATCGAAAAGTGCTTCGCGTAGATGGCTACAATCGCGTCGTTGACGGCCGTGGGCGGAAGGCCAGCTGTAAATTTTTGCGAGAACGTGTCCATGAATTTCGGCAATTGGTCCGCCGTCAGCCCGCGGCCAACGCCATTGTGTACCTGCCCGGTTATGAAATTCGCGATGCTTTCGCCCATCTTCGAGCTTTCCGTAATGTCCATCAAATGCCGAATCGCTGCTTCCTTGGCGGGGTCTATTTTTTCCGCAGCCGGCGGAGCTTGCGCGGCCGGTTTTGCTGGAGCCGCCTGTCCGGGAGTGGCGTGCGGCGCCAGTGTTGGTGGTGTGCTGGCCGCGGGTGTTTGCGCCAGCGCCGGTCCCGCCGCAAATAGCAGGCCGGCGATCACGGCTGCTCGTAGCTTCATGGAATTCTCCTGTTCTTCGCTGCAGGCCCTAGGTCACTGCTGCCATGACATGCGAATCCAAGAATCGTATCGAACGTGAGCGGCATATGCAATTCGGTGGCGCGATTCGCGAATGAAAGTCGCGGCGTCGCCCTGAGCGCAGCGAAGCCTGCCCGCCGCAGGCAGGGATCCCTCTTCGGTTGCAGTCTCGCCCGCGCTCCACATCGAAGAGAGATCCTTCGTCGCTACGCTCCTCAGGATGACGGCGCGGACGGTTTGGATGCTTGGGATCGTGCGATGGGCGTCTCGTCGGCCGCGTAGGGACGGGACCCGCAGCGCGCCGGCGCGATTGAGGATGCACATGACCAGCGATGGCAGGGTCGCCACTGGCTGTGATAACTTTTCATGTGTGAGTATTCCTTTGCGCAAGTTTGTCACTGCTAACGTCACGAGTTGTATCGCGGATAGCGTTACGCATGGCGCTATGCTTGGCGATTTCGCCGGGACCTCGCGCCGATGATCTTCGGCGGCGGTTCTTCCTCAGGCGCGATCCAGGATTTCGCGGCGGCGCGCCATGAAATGGTGGCGCGGCAAATCCGCTCCCGCGGCATCATCTGCTCGCGCGTCCTCGAGGCCATGGCTTCCGTGCCGCGTCACGAATTCGTCCCCAGCGAAGCGCTTGCTTCGGCCTATTCCGATGAAGCGCTCCCCATCGGCTGCGGCCAAACGATTTCGCAGCCGTTTATGGTCGCAGCGATGACCGACGCGCTGCAGCTTTCCGGCACGGAACGCGTGCTGGAAATTGGCGGCGGCTGCGGTTATCAGGCGGCAGTGCTGTCGCTGCTGGCGCAAGATGTGATCGCCGTGGAACTGCAGCCCGCGCTCGCGAGCGCTTCTCGCGAACGCCTGGCGCGGCTCGGTTACGGCAATGTGCGCGTCGAAGAAGGGGATGGTTCGCTCGGCTGGCGTGCTCGCGCGCCGTACGACGCGATTCTTGTTTCCGCGGCTGCTCCCGCGATTCCTCCGCCGCTCATCGAGCAGCTTTCGGATGATGGCCGCCTGGTAATTCCCGTGGGCGGCTCCGATCAGCAAAATTTGCTGCGAATCGTAAAGCGCGCAGGCGGGCTGGCGCAGGAATCGCTGTACGCTTGCCGCTTTGTGCCGTTGCTCGGCCGCCACGGATGGCCTGCCAGCGTTCCGGATGCAGTCCAGGGATCCGCGGCGCGATGAACGCCCCTGTCTCCGCGCCCGAACTTTCCATCATCATCCCCGCCTACAATGAAGAGGGCCGGCTATCGCGCACTCTCGCGCGCATTCGCGAATATTTTACGGGGCGCCGCGTGCCGTCGGGCATCGCGCCCAATATTTCTGTGGACCAGCTTGAAATTCTGATCGTGGATGACGGATCGAAAGACGGCACCGCGCGGATTGCAGAGGAATGGGCGCGGGAGATGCCCTTCGTGCGGCTGGTCTCCAACGGAGAAAATCGCGGCAAAGGCTACAGCGTGCGGCACGGCATGCTCGCAGCGCGAGGCCGCCTGGCTCTCTTTACCGATGCCGACCTTTCCTCGCCGATTGAGGAAATCGAAAAGCTCCTGGCGGCCCTTGCTGCTGGGAACGACATCGCCATCGGCTCGCGCGCGCTGGACCGTTCGCTGATTTCGGTGCACCAATCGCGTCATCGCGAACTCGCCGGGATGGTCTTCAACGGATTCGTGCGCGTGATTACCGGACTGCCGTTCCACGACACCCAGTGCGGCTTCAAGATTTTCCGGCGCGAGCCTTCGCGCATCATTTTCGAACAGCAGCGCATCGAACGCTTCGGCTTCGATCCGGAAATTCTGTTTCTGGCCAAGCGCCACGGTCTGCGCACCGCCGAAGTGCCGGTGCGCTGGGCGCATGACGCAGGTACCAAAGTGCAAGTGCTGCGCGATAGCGTGATGATGTTCTGCGATCTGCTGGTGATTCGCTGGAACTGGCTGCTCCGCCGCTACCCCAGGAAAAACGACGCGCGGTAGAAGCCGGCTTCTATGCGTCGCTGAATGATTGCCCGCGCGGCTGGTCTTTCGCCAGCGGCGGTGGAGCGCTCGGCTCGCTGAAATCCTTGGTCCAATGCCAATTGCGGATTTCCGGCAAGTCCTGGAAATGTTCGCGGATGTATGCGTGGTGCTCGTATAATTTCCGGTTGAACATATCAATCGCGTCGGACGCCTGCGAGCGCAGCCGCGGGACGTGCTTCAACGCGTCAATCGCGAGGTGGAACCGGCTCATTTTATTCAGCACGACCATATCGAACGGAGTGGTAGTGGTGCCCTCGTCGTTAAATCCGCGCACGTGGAAACGCCCCTCGTTCGCGCGGCCGTGCACCATGCTGTGAATCAGCCAGCGGTAGCCATGGAACGCGAAGATAACATCCACGTCCCGCGTGAAGAGCGCCTCGAATGAAATATTGTCCATGCCGTGCGGATGGTCGTCGGGGCTCATCAGCGAGTTGAGATCAACGACGTTCACCACGCGCACTTTGATGCCTGGCACGTGTTTTTGCAGCAGCCAAGAAGTAGCGCAAGCTTCGATCGTCGGCACATCGCCCGCGCACGCCAGTACGATGTCCGGCTGCGTTCCGCCGTCGTTCGTCGCGAAATTCCAGATGGACGCGCCCTGCGAGCAATGCGCCAGCGCTTCGTCGAACGTGAGCCATTGCAGCTCCGGCTGCTTGCCGCAGGTGACGACGTTCACGTAATTCCGGCTGCGCAGGCAGTGATCGAACACGTTCAGCAGGCAGTTGGCATCGGGCGGATAGTAAACGCGGGCCACCTCGCTGCGGCGTTGCAGTGCGTTGTCCACAAATCCCGGCGCCTGGTGACTGAAACCGTTGTGATCGTTTCTCCACGCATGGCTGGTGAGGAACACATTCAATGACGCGAGCGGCCTGCGCCAGGGAAAATCTATGCATTGCTCGAGCCATTTCGCGTGCTGCGTGACCATCGAATCCACAGCTTGCGCGAACGCTTCATACGAAGACCATATCCCGTGCCTGCCGGTGAGCAGATAGCCCTCGAGCCAGCCTTCGCATAGATGTTCGCTGAGCACTTCCATCACGCGGCCGTCGGGTGCGAGGTGGTCGTCAATCGAAACTGTTTCTTCCATGGTGCAGCGATTCGTTGCATCGAACACTGCGTTCAGCCGGTTCGAGTTGGTCTCGTCGGGACAGAACAGCCGGAAATTAGTGGGATTTTGTTTAATGACGTCGCGCAAATATTCCCCGAGCTTGCGTGGCGCTTCCGCGACCACTTCGCCCGGACCGGGCACTTCCAGCGCATAACGCGCGAAATCCGGCAGGTCCAGCGCTTTCAGCACGCGCCCACCGTTGACGTGCGGACTTGCGCCCATGCGTTTGTTTCCGTCGGGCGCGAGCGCTGCAAGTTCCGAGATCAGGCGGCCTTCCTGATCGAATAGCTTTTCAGGCTGATATTTGCGCATCCATTCTTCCAGCAGCTTTAAATGCGCGGGTTCTTCGCAGACGTTTGAAAGCGGCACTTGGTGCGCGCGAAAAGTTCCTTCGATGCGCACTCCATCCACTTCTTTCGGGCACGTCCATCCTTTCGGCGTGCGCAAGATAATCATCGGCCACGGCCGCAGGATCGCTTTGCCCCTTGCGCTGTCAGACCGCGCGTCCTGCTGAATCGCTCGAATTTCCGCGTAACAGTGATCCAGTGCACCGGCCAATTGTTGATGTACGATCGCGGGATCATCACCTTCGACAAAGTATGGCGTGTAGCCGCATCCGCGATAGAAAGCCGAAAGTTCGTCATCGCTCCATCGCGCCGTCACCGTGGGCCCGGAGATTTTGTAGCCGTTCAGATGCAGGATCGGCAGCACTGCGCCGTCGCGCGACGGGTTCAAGAATTTCACGCTCTTCCAGCTTCCTTCGAGAGGGCAAGTTTCCGCTTCGCCATCGCCGACGACGCACGCGACGATCAGGTCCGGATTATCGAACGCGGCGCCGAACGCGTGCATCAGCGAATATCCCAGTTCACCGCCTTCGTGCATGGAATTGGGCGTGTGCGGTCCGCAGTGACTTGGAATTCCTCCGGGCGTGGAAAAGGAGCGGAAGAGCAGACGCATGCCGGCCGCGTCCTGGGTTATTTCCGGATGGACGTCCGTGTAGGTGCCTTCCAGATACGCGCAGGCGTTCAGAGTGGGGCCGCCGTGGCCTGGGCCGGAGATATAAATGATGTCGGCGCCGGTTTCGCGGATCAGCCGGTTCAAGTGGACATAGATGAAATTCTGTCCGGCGGATGTACCCCAGTGCCCCAGCAGGCGCGGCTTGATGTGCGCTTTCGTGAGCGGTTCGCGCAGCAGCGGATTATCGAGCAGATAGATTTGCCCGACGCACAGATAATTTGCGGCGTACCAGTAGCGCTGCATTTTGTCGAGCAATTCGGCGGAAATCGCGCCGGTCGCGGTCGGCGCTTGTTCCTTCGGGGGCTGCGGCGGGGCTTCTATTGCGGTGGACAGCTTGGCATCGAAACTAAACATGGCGACCTCACTCCGTTTTTGGCGCTGTTTGGCCGAGAACGGCCTTTGCGTGTTGCACGATCATCAGATCTTCGTCGGTTTGTATGACGCGCACGTTAACGCGGCCGTCGCTTGCGGATATTACCGGCGCGTTCGCCGCATTCCGCGCGGCGTCAATGCGAATTCCCAAAAATTCGAGGCCGTTGCAGATGCGCTCGCGAATGGCTGGCGCGCGCTCTCCGATTCCACCCGTGAAAACGAGCGCATCCAGCCCTCCCAGCGCGGCGGCGTAGGCGCCAATATATTTTTTCGCGCGATAACAAAATGAATCGATCGCTTCGGCTGCGTGCGAATCTTGGGCTGCCTTTTCCAGCAGCGTCCGCATGTCGCCCGTGCTCCCGGAAACGCCCAGCAATCCTGATTGCTTGTTCAGCAGTACTCCGGCTTCCTTCGCGGACATTTTTTTCTCCGCGAGTAGATACAGAAGCAGGCCTGGGTCCACATCACCCGACCGCGCGCTCATTACCAGCCCTTCCAGCGGCGTGAATCCCATGGACGTGTCCATGCTTTTTCCATCTTGCAGCGCCACCATGCTCGCGCCGCTGCCCAGGTGCGCGATGATTACGCGGCCGGTGGCCAGTTTCGCGTCAATCTTGCGCAGTTCTCCCACGACGTACTCGTAGGAAAGTCCGTGGAAACCGTAGCGTCGAATGCCTTCGTCGTAAAACCGCCGCGGCAGCGCATACATTTTCGCAACGGGAGGCAGCGAGCTGTGGAACGCGGTGTCGAAACACGCCACCTGCGCTAGCCTCGGAAATTTCTTCGCGACGAACAGGATTCCTTTGATCGCCGCCGGCAGATGATCCGGATCGAGCGGCACCAGTTTTTCGAGTTCTGATAGAAATTTCGGCGTGATCCGCTGCGGCTCGTGGTAACGCGCTCCGCCGTGAACCAGCCGGTGGCCCGCAGCCTTCAGCCCCGAAAGATATTCGTGCTTATCCAGCCACGCGAACATCACTTCTAGCGCGGCGTTCGAGTCCTTGCCTTTTACCGATGAATTCAGCAGCGCCGCCCCGCTGGCATCGGCGATCTTCAAGCGCGCGCCTGCCGCGTCGCCATAATCTACGGATATTGAGAGCAAAGCTTCGTCGCGAGGTCCCACTTCGTAGAGAGTGGACTTCAAAGTCGCCGATCCTCTGTTCATCGTCAATATCCGCTGCCGCTGCGAAGCCATATCGAATCCATCCTACAGAAACGCGCAACCGTCCGCACGGCCAATTGAAAGTCATTCCGAGGTGCGGCACCCGACAATTCTAAGACGTTCGTTTGCGTGGTGTCGAAGGGTGTGCCAGCCGCCCTCTACACGATTCACCGTATTGTCGGAGGGACTAGAATGTAGCTTGAGCTACTGGAGTGAGCAACGTGCCCCCAACCGATGCATCTGGCCGTTCGAGACTAAACAAGCCCCGGACGATCCTTATCGCCGACGACAGCGAAATGGTGCGAGCGAAAATCCGTCAGGCACTGGAGCGCGAAACAGACTTCGAGATTTGTGGCGAAGCGGCCGATGGAGTTGAAGCGGTGGCGAAGGCTAAAGAACTGACGCCTGATTTGATTCTACTGGACGTGAAAATGCCGCACCTCAATGGCCTGGAAGTGGCGGGAATACTACGCCACACGCAGCCGCGGGTTCGGATAATGATGGTGACCATGTATGCCGAAGAACTCAACAAGAAGCTGGCATCCCTCTTTGGAGTCGATGCTGTGTTCTCGAAATCGGAGGGCGTAACCAAGTTGATCGAGCGCGTCGAGAATCTTTTGGCCGCCTAGAACTCGCTACTGCTAGGTATTGGGCTTCCTCCGAGCGGTAAGCGTCTATTCCTTCTCCAGTTTCCGGATTCTGCTTCCCACGACCAAGGCAGGAGCCTTGCCGTTGTCCCATGGCGGGTAGGTCACCCTTCCACGCAGCCCAATCGAACGTGGTTGAATTGTCGAAGCGGCAAACTTCAGTGCACCATCGGCGTTCGTGGCACAGCCACTCCTGGCTGTGCGGCGCGATTGTTTCCACACCCCCTGCCTTTGAATTTGCAGCGGCCGGTTCAGTTTCATCGAACCGGGCAGCCGTTGACGTGGCCTTTGACTGTGCTGTTGCTGTCGCCATAGCTGGGGGCACGGCATGCCTGCCCACCGCAGGAGGGCCGGCAGCGCCGGTTCGAGGGGTAGCGCAAGCGGAGAGCTTCTGCGTCATCGGCCCAGCGCGCGAGGTGGGAGCTCGACGGAGTGATTGCCACGACACCGCCTCCAAACGCGCCCGATTCAATCTTCGCTTTATCTTCGCACAGCGATCCGTTATGATGCTGTCGGTGCGTTTAGCGCTTCCGGCTCGGTCGATGGCAAAGCCAGCGAGCGAGTTGAGAGCAGGTCGGCTTCGATGGAGAAGCTCGGTGGTTTGCGGACTGGCAATCGCCTTTCCAGAAAACCGCGTGAGCAGACCATCAACATCGCTAGTTCGGGATGAGGAAGCCTGTCTTGCCGTAAGGGTTGAAGAGCCGGTCGTAAGAGACAGCTCGAAGACCCACCGGCGCCCCCTGCTGTCACGGGTACGGAGTGTGGCGGCGACTAGAATTTTTCACGGGGCGGCGGCCAGGAGGCGTTTTGTGCTGGACAAAAAAGTAAACGCGCTAGACTAGGACCTGCTGGGATCAGGCGTCGGGCGGCCGTGCTGGCTGTTCGGTGTCGCGGCCCACCGCTCTCATTCAGAGAGTCGGACTGGAGGCGCGTTCGTTTAGCGCTTCCGCCTCGGTCGATGGCAAAGCCAGCGAACGAGTTGAGAGCAGGTCGGCTTCGATGGAGAAGCTCGGTGGTTTGCGGACTGGCAATCGCCTTTCCAGAAAACCGCGTGAGCAGACCATCAACATCGCTAGTTCGGGATGAGGAAGTCTGTCTTGCCTTAAACGGGCATTGTGAAAAAGGAGTAACGAGCCGTCGCCTGACCCTACGACTCCACGGGCGACGGCATCACACATGGCAAACTATTTTCGGCAGTTATCCGCTCCGGAAAATCTCCTTAGGGCCTGGAAGAAACTTAAGAAAAAAAAGCATTCTCAGGGATTCGACGAGCAAACCATCGAGGAATTCAAAAATGACCTTGATCGGAATATTCGTCAAATAAGCGCGGAGTTACGTTCGGGCGCATTTGAATTCACTCCGCTGGTCGGACGTCTGCACGACAAGCCGGGCGGCGGAAAACGCCCACTTAAAATACCTGCAGTGCGTGACCGGGTCGTGTTGAAGGCTGTCCAGCTCCTGATTGCGCACAGATTCGATAGGTACAACCTACCTTGCAGCTACGGCTACATTCCAGATGTAAGCACCAGTGATGCGGTGGACCGCGTCAAGGAACTCGCGGCTTCGGGTAACGTCTGGGTGCTTGAAGCAGACATGTCAAAGTTTTTCGACACGGTGGACCAGTCGCTGCTCATGGACAGGTTTGTAAAGCAGACCGGGATTCGCAGTCTTGAAGGATTGATTCGACGCGCACTTCAGGTCGAAGTCGGCAACCTCGATTCATTTCGGCCCGACGAGAGAGAGATGTTTCCACGGGCAGATTCGGGTATTCCTCAGGGTGGCGTCTTATCGCCGATGCTTGCGAATTTTTACCTATTCCCGTTCGACAAAGTCATGTCTAACGCGGGATTTAATCTGGTTCGATACCCGGATGACTTTGTCGTGATGTGTGCCTCGGAGATACAAGCCCAGTCAGCGTATGTCCTTGCAAAGAACATTCTGGAGGGTACACTCCGCCTTAAGCTTCACGCCCTTGGTGATGTGAATTCGAAGACAAGAATCACACTCTACTCGAAAGGATTCACGTTTCTTGGTCTTCATTTCCAAGGAGGCAGGACTATACCTGGCTCGAAGTCGGTGGCCAAATTTAAAGAGAATGTTTCAGTGATAACAGATCACCGTCAGGGACAAAATCTTCTAAAAACGCTCAACTCGTTGAAGAACAGGATCGAGGGCTGGGGTAATGCGTACAAAGCCTACGATTCGTTGGAGACATTCCAGAACGTCGATGGTTTTATTCGTGAGCGCTTGGCGGACTACCTGAGAGCTAACGGCCTATTGGGCAAGGGACGAATCCTTGGCTATCGCGAACGGAGATTCCTTGGAATCCCTTCGCTCGAAGGAATTTTGCAGCGAGCGCATTAATGACGAGCGCTCGCGGGTGGCTGCGGATGAAAAAGGGAAGTTGTAAGCTGTGTTTGAAGGAACGAAACCTTTGCGACAGCCACTACATGCCGGGGGCACTTTACAAACACAGTCGCGCGACCAAGCTTAAAAATCCACACCCTATCATTCTGACCGGCACCAAACCGAAGCGCGGCACTGGCCAAATTCGAGACTATCTACTCTGCCAGGAGTGTGAGAACCGATTTAGAGTGCGTGGCGAAACTTGGGTGCTGTCGAATATTCCGCATGACTATGGCAAGCCGTTCGCGCTGCGCTCAGCTGCGCTTGCTACGACTCCAGCCATCATGCGAGGCGATGTGGGGCTCATCGCGGGCCGGACGACTCCCGCCTTCGACATCGACCAGCTAATTTATTTCGCGGCGAGCATCTTTTGGCGCGGTGCGGCACATGAATGGTCACAAGCAATGGGCCTGGAGATTCCTCCGATTTCTTTGGGTGCGCACCTGGAACCCTTGCGCGCCTACCTTAACGACGAAGCTTCTTTTCCGGCTGACCTCTACATCACGGTGATGCTGCACCCATACGAGACCGTACCGCCCGGCTTTATACTTCCGCACGCTTCATCTGTGCCGGGATGGAGCCGCTATTGGTTTTATGTCACTGGCCTCGGTTTCGTTCTAGATTTTGGCGACAGCGTGCCGCCAGAAATCATCAGCCATGCCACTAGCAAATCGCCTGAACAGTTCGTCACAGTCAGCAATCAATTCGCAGAAACGCTGCGAGAACGTATTAGGCAGTTGACGGGCGATTCCTCTGAACTGACGGAACTGTTTAAGGAAATCGTTGCGGTGCGTGCGCACGAAACCAAAGATCCAAAAGTGTGAGCCCGGCGGGTGGCCGACCCTTCCACACGCTCGACACGTAGGCAGTAGGTTTTGAGGGTGCCGCAGTCTCGCCCACCTGCGGGTGGCAGGCCGCAGGCGAGGGTGCGGGTTTAGACGCAGCGTCTCTACAGCCGTCCCTGCGAACTCTTACTCCGGTTGGCGATTCACGCGGCCGGCCGATCCTTCCCGATTTTTGTTTATCGGAAGACGCGCACACGAACCGCGAACCATTTACTTTTCACTGACTTACCACCCTACGTATTTCTACGAATAGCGCCGCAAATCCCATTGTGTTAGCGTAAGTCGGGGCACTATGGAAGCTTCCCAAAAGGACGCAACATGCGGAACGCGGCCCATCCTCAGACCCCCACCCACCCCACGCACCGGTCCGTCCCGCCCAGCCCAAATCAATCGCTAGCGAAACATAATCGAAAACCGATGCAACTCACTGAAAACAATCACCAGCGGCCCAAATCAATCGCTAGTTTTTGTCGTGTTCTTCGCGATCACCAAGACCAAGGTGCCCTTCCCGCCGAGCGGGACGGCCGCTGCACTCGTTCGCAAACTCTAATCGCTACTGCCCCAGAATTAAAAACGGCCGCAAATGATTGAAAACAAACAACAGCGGCCCATTCTAATCGCTACTTTTTCCGGCGTTTTGGGCGGTTCGCGCGCGGCGCGGCCAGGGTCGGCCCTCCGATCCCGCACTGCTGGATCTCAGGATGAATCGCGCCGTGGCGCGAATCAGAGATTGGCGTTCCCAGGTTCCCGGGGAACGGCGCGCGTCGCCTCTTTTAATTTGCGGCTGCCGGTGGCGGCTGGGATTCTTCCAGCAGCTCTTTCAGGTATTGCTGCCAGAGGGCGGCCCAGGTGTGGGTGCCGTGGCCGTGGGTCTGGTCGGAAATGGGTAGCAGGATGAATTTTCCGTTTTTCACTTTTTGGATTTCGCGCTCGGCGATGCCCAGCTCCGGGGGATTGATGAAATCGTCGGCGGAATTCACGAACATCACTGGCACGGAAATTTTCCCGAGGCCGGCGGAAGGATCGTAGTTTCGGGAAGCATTCACTGCATAGAGAATATCGTTCGCGTCCAGGGTTGCCATTTGCCGATTCATCACGTCCTGCAGCCAGCGGTCGGCGGCGTCGCGGGTGGGCAGGCTTTCCTGCATGGGGAGCGGAGCGCTGCCGGCGATCAGCAGAATGTCCGCGGCGATTTCCAGGCCGGCGCGGGGCTCGGTGGTGTAATCGCCGTTCTGCCAATCGGGATCCTGGCGAATTCCGGACATCAACATTTTGCGCCAGAGGCGATTGCGTCCGGCAATTTGCACGGGCAGGCAGGCGAGGGGCATGAGCGCGTCCATGAAATCGGGATAGGTTTCGCCCCATATCCAGGAGTGCATGCAGCCCATGGAAGTGCCAATGATCAATCGGAGATGATTGACGCTGAGGCCTTTTTCCACCAGTTCGTGCTGCGCGGCGACCATGTCGTCGTATTCGTACTGGGGAAAATGCGCGTGCATGCCGTCGCTGGGCTTGCTGGATTTTCCGTGGCCGATGCTGTCCGGCATGATGATGTAGTAGTGGGTGATGTCGAGAAGCTGGCCAGCGCCGTACAGGACGCCGGCAAATTGCGGCGAGAGAAAATTCCCGCCCCAGCCGCCGGTGCCGTGGAGGATGAGCACCGCATTGGTGACGCGACCGTTCGCGTCGCGGGCGGCAGTGCCGAGGGTGCGATAGTGCATGCGCAATTCCGGGAGGGTCTCGCCGGATTTGAAGTGGAAGTCATGCGCGACGAAATCGCCTTCGACGGGCGTGTAAGTTTGTGCGGAGCTCGGTTTGGCGGGCGCGGGCTGCGCGGCGGATGGCGCGGCTTGTTGCGCGCGAGATGCTGGCGCGAGCAGTGTGACCAGCGCTAGAGCGATCGTTGCAAATACAAACCTCGATGATTTGTGCGTGGAAACTCCCGACGTTGAAAATGGTGTGTTTGCGATCACGGCCGTTTCTCCTCGCGCGACACTTTAACATGACGGGCACGCATGCCGTGCTCCTACGGCGCTGCGGAATTGTTGACGCCCGGGCAAGCTGGGGCGCAGCCCTTCGATCCCGCACGGGGCATCTCAGGATGAATCGCGCCGTAGCGCGATTCACAAGCAGCGCCCCCAACCAACCATTGCCGGCGGCTGGGTTACCGCGTGTTGCGATCCCTAGCAGTGAAACGATTCTTGGTTTGGCGTCACTATGGTACAGGGCGAAAAAGAGGAGGCGAGCAATGAGATATGAGTCGTGGACTGCAACCTCGCCCGACGGAAAAATTGTGAGGTTTGCATACAAAGAATTGTCTGATGGCGTCGCGGGCATTTCCGCGAAAACGGACGGGAGATTTGTGATGATCCTGCAGAGGAGTATCCGAGCGCCGCTGACGCGAAAACAAGTTGAGGCGGTTTTCGAGCGGGCGACTTTTGATTGAAGTGATTCGCGCAGACCCCAAAGCTCCGACCTTCTGAGAAACCAGGCTGTTCCGCGAAAAGCAGATCCCTCACTGCGTCCCGCGCCCGCCAAAATGCGGCGGGAAAGAAAAAGCGCGGGACTCCGTTCGGGATGACACGCGATTGTTTCTTTCGGGGAACGGTGAAGCGTCGTGCTGACGCTAAACGCTGATCCTCACGGAGAAGCTGAAACCACGACCGAGAGAGATTTTCGCGTTCTCACGGAGATACTTACGGAACGTCGCGTGCTTCAGGAGGGTGGTGGGGATCGACGGCGGCGCGGTAGGAATCGATTTGACGTTTGACGATGTCGAGGTCCTTGCTGCCCCACTGATTGGCGGGTTCGATATCGTCGTTGGTGTTGGCGTCCCAGCCCTCGTCGGAGGAATTGAATTCGTTGAATTGGTGCAGGATTAAAAAGATGGGCCGGAGCTCGCGGGCATAGTCCATGAAGGAAGCGAAGGTGGAGTAAGAATCTTTTTTGCCGTAGCGCAGCGCATCGTCAGGACAGTAGGGCAGCTGCTCGGGATTCGGGCAGCCCCATCCGTTCTGGCCGGCGGTGGCGATGGACGCGGTGAAGTTCTCGACGCGCGAGCCGGCCATGTTGTAGGAAGGATAATAGGGGCAGGGAGCGAGAGTGCACGAGGCGTTGAGCCGGTCCACCCAGCTCCAGAATCCATATTCGGGATCGATTTCCACCGGCCCAGTGGGAGTATTTTGGCTGGCCCAGAGGTCCGACTGGCTATCGAGATATCCCGCCATCATCCGGAAGGTGTATTGACGCGTGATTCCCGGATGGTTTTTCAAAAACTCGCGGATTTGAAACCAAAGAGGATTATCGGAGGTGGTGGGATCTTGGGGCGCGCCGAGATAAATCAAGATTAGGGGCTTGCCCTCGTAAATGACGTTGAGTTCGGGGTGGTGCTTCATTCGGTCGGCAAAATAATCGAGCTCCTTCTCGAACGCGGTCTTGCCGTCGGTATCCTTATATAGGACGTCCTGGTCAATGCCGCCTATGAGGGGAATGAGTTTAAGGCGAGTTTCGAGCTTGGACCAGGCCGGATAGAGATTGCCGGTGTTGTCGCGAATGGTTTGATTTTGAACGCGGAAGGCGGGGGAACAGTTTGGGAGGTATTTCTCGGCGAAGGCCTCGCTGTTGAAGATGCAGCTTACGTTGTTGGTGACTTCGATCAAGGCCGCGTCCATGCCGAGAGATTCCATCCAGGCGACGTGGCGCTTGATGATGGCGGGGTCCGCGCTGTCGTAACCGCCGCCGATGGATTGCATATCCTCGGACTGCAAGAGAGGAATGGCAGCGCTGGTCTGAAACGTGACGGCGTTGGGGCCGAACCAAGCTTCGTACTGCATGACCACCACGTGGCTTTCGCGCGTCACGACCAGTGGGCCTCGGGGATCGCGTGACTCGGGGTCGGACGATTGGGCCGTCAGCGGGCGAGGTTGAGCGAGTGAGATGAGGACGAGACTGATGGCGGCGAGCGCTGAACGCTGGTTGCGGATCCCCTTGCGGGTAGACCGGGCGATTTTCCGGCGCGGGAGTTTCCTGGTATTCACGCGGTCCTCTTCTGCTGCAGGGGTGGCCGACGCCACCGGGGGTTGCGCCGGTGGGCTGAGAAAGCATAACCCAGTTTCGGGAGAACAGTTGCGAGAGGCGCGATGCTTTGCCGGTGGCTGGGCGGTTTGCTTTCGTACAGCGCCAAATTAGGCGGCTTCCGGCAGGTGCGGCGCGGTGCTATAGTTTCTCTGGTGAGAGCGAGCAGCGCAATGCGGGCGCGATCTGTGGTGGCGATTGTGTCGCTTGCGTTGATTTATGCGTTCACGTGCTCGGCCACGTGCGCGATTTGCCTAGGTGCGGGCGCGGCTGCGGAGACTCAGAGCCATGCGTGCGAGCACGCCGCGCCTAATGCGGCTGGCGGAGCGCAGCAACAGGTCCCCGCAAAGCCTGATTGCTTCGGGCATCACCATTCCGGTTTTGAGGTTGTGCAGAGCGATGGGCATTTGCGAATTCAGTTGAGTGTAACGGGCCGCGCGAGCCGGTTGTTTGTGGGCGCGGTTAGCACGGACTCTGTGGATGTGGCTGCGTCGTTTTCGTCGGATTTGGCTCCGCCGCGGTTTGCGACGACTTTTCTGCAGCAGAAAAGTTCCGTTCTTCGAATCTGAATTCCTCGTTTGTGATCCTTCCTATCCTGTCCTTCATAATCGTGTCTTGAGTCGCGGCGTTCAAGCAACGGCGTAGGGCAAAATCAAAGGAAAATTCAACCACGCCCGCCTAAAAAGCAGGCGGCCGCTACAAACGCAAAGGCGCCCAGCTAAAGGTGACCGCTCAAGTAGCAACTTTGCAGCAACTGACAAACCGGAACTTCAGCGGCTAAAGCCGTAATGCAAACGCGAAAGGTATGTCGCGGCTAAAGCCGCGACCCACAAAGACGCTCGTAACGTTTCGCGGATTCTTTCGCCGCGATATTAGGCAGATTCCGAGGATTACAGGAGCGCATATGAAGCACACGCGACGGGATTTTTTGCAGGGGGCGATGGTGGTGGGGGCTGGAGCGATGGCCCCTGGGGCGATGGTTTCCGGCGATTTGGCATCGGCGGGAGGGGGCGTGTTGGCTGAGGAGCGTCATGTGGTGGCGGCGGATCGGGGAGGATTTCGCGCGCTGGTGACTCCGGATGTGGCGGATTTGGCGTTTGAGATGGACGGCGGAGTGAAGGTGTTTCATCTGGTGGCGGAGCCGGTGAAGCAGGAAATTTTCCCGGGGAAAGTATTGAATTTGTGGGGGTACAACGGCAGCGCGCCGGGTCCGACGATTCAAGCGCGGCAGGGCGAGCGCGTGCGGATCATTGTGGACAACCATTTGCCGGAGCCGACTTCGATGCACTGGCACGGATTTGATATTCCATTCGAGATGGACGGCGGGCCGGGGCTTTCGCAGGACGCGATTTCTCCGGGTGGGCGGTACGTTTACGAGTTCACGCTGCAGCAGGAAGGGACTCTGTTCTATCACTCGCACATGGCGATGCAGGAAATGATGGGAATGATTGGGGCGTTCATCATGCATCCGGCGGAGGCTTACGATCCTCCGGTGGAAAAGGATTTCGCGATTATTTTGCAGGAGTACGCGGTGCTGCCGAACAATCCGACGCCGAATTCGATGAGCATGGAGTTCAACTGGCTGACGCTGAATGGAAAATCAGGGCCTGCGAATACGCCCTTGATCGTGCGGCTGGGTGATCGCGTGCGGCTGCGGTTCATTAATTTGGGCATGGACCATCATCCGATACATATGCACGGGCACCAGTTTGTGATCACCGGCACTGAGGGTGGGCGGCAGCCGCGGGCGACGTGGGGGCCAAACAATACGGTGCTGGTGGGAGTGGCGCAGTCGCGCAATGTGGAATTTGTGGCGACGAATCCGGGCGACTGGATGATTCATTGTCACATGCCACATCACATGATGAACCAGATGTCGTCAATGGCCGGGCCGATGACGCGCCGCGCGGGGATGCCGACGGGCGCGGGAATGGAGGAAGGCATGGGGATGTTACGCGGAGGTGCGGCGACGGCGGCGGAGAATGGGCCGAGTATGGGGCGCGGCATGGGCGCCGGATCTGCACTCTCGCAACCGACTGTGAACGGGCCGATGTCACCACAATCGTCGCAGCAGGACGCGCAAGGGATGGGCGGGATGCAGATGGGGCAAGCGGACGTTAGTAAGGATGCGAATTCCGTGCCGGGATTTCCGCAGGATGCGTTCATGGAAAGTCCGGCGATGGCGATGGACGCGATGGTGGAGAAGCCGGAGACACATGGGCTGCGTCCGGGATGGAGTGGCTACATGCAGGGGATGATGACGCTGATTCGCGTGCTGCCGCCTGAGCGTTATGACGAGATTGAGAGCTTGCGCGAGAAACGGCGGAAGAATGGCGGGGCGACGATGCCTGGGATGAACGAGTCGCGTTAGAGATTTCTTCAAGAACAGATCGTCACGATCAAAAGGCGCGGCTTCAGGGGCTAAAGCCCCCTGCTTTTGCGGAGCATGACGGCGGGGTTGAAGCCCCGCCCTTCCGAGTCCAGGAATTATGAGATGTCTTGCGGGAGAGGATTTCGATGAAAACGGGATACGGGAGATTCGCGATGAGACGCCAGACGTTTTCGGATTTGTTGCTGCTGATGATTTTTGTGGGCGCGCTGTTGCCGACAATGGTGGTGGCGCAGTCTGTTTCTGCTGCTGGGCCCGCGCAGCGAGCCGCGCAACATGAACCGGCGCAACAGCTACCTGCGCGGGAGGCTCCTTCGGCAGAGGATGGTCTCACGCTCGATCAATTGCAGGGGATGGCGCTGGCCAATAATCCGACGCTCGCGCAGGCGAAGGCTGGCGTGCGGGCTGCGGCGGGGCGTTCGCGACAGGCGGGATTGTGGCCCAATCCTACGATCGGGTACAGCGGCGACGAAATTCGCGGAGGCTCGTTCGGCGGAGGCGAGCAGGGAGTGTTCGTGCAGCAGAACGTGATACTGGGCGGCAAGTTGAGTCTCGACCGGAAAATTTTCGATGCGGAGGGCAAGCAGGCCGCGGCCGAAGCGGATGAGCAGCGTTTGCGCGTGGAAAACGGCGTGCGGATTGCTTTCTACCAATCGCTGGCGATGCAGGCGATGGTGGAGACGCGCGGCAGGCTGCGTGACATCGCGAAGGACGCCGCCGAAACCACGCGCCAGCTTTTCAACGTGGGGCAGGCCGACCAGCCCGACGTGTTGGAAGCGGACGTGGAAGCGGACCAGGATGAACTCGCGGTGGTCACTGAGGAGCAAGAGCAACGGCGCGCGTGGAGCGTTCTGGCTGCGGTGGTGGGCAAGCCGGATTTGCCTCTGGCGCATCTGCAGGGCGACCTGGAAAAACTGCCGGAGCTGAACGCGGAGATGATTTTGCAATCGATCTTGCGCGATAGTCCGGCGGTGAAGATTGCGCAGTTGGGCGTGGCGCGTGCGGATTCGGAAATGCAGCGCGCGCAGCATGAATCCATTCCTGATTTATTTTTGCGCGCGGGATATTCGTATAGTTTCGAGCAGCTCGGGACTGTGCCGCCGAGAGCGGTGGGTTCAGAGGCATTTGCGGAAGTGGGCGTAAATCTGCCGATTTTCAATCGCAATCAGGGAAACATTGCAGCCGCCGACGCGGACCGCGATCGCGCGAAGCTGGAGGTGCAGCGGGTGTCGCTGGTACTGCGGCAGATGGCCGCGCCCATCGTGCAGAATTATGCGAGCTCGCGAGCGATCGCGGAGCGTTACAAGAGCAGGACGCTGCCGAATGCGCGGATGGCTTACGAACTTTATCTGCGGAAATATCATGAGGGCGCCGCGGCGTATCCGCAGGTATTGATCGCGCAGAGAACGCTGGTGCAACTGGAGACCAGCTACATCAACACGCTGGAAAATGCGTGGATCAATGCGGCGGCGCTGCAGGGATTGCTGCTTACCGATGGACTTGACTTGCCTGCGGCGCCCAATGAGCTGGACCGGCCCGTGCGGGAGATTAATTTGCCTATTACGGAGAATCCGGGGATGCGGCCGTAAGCTTCTGACAAGCTCGTGAAATCAGCCTGATGGCCAGCTTACGCGGTGGGCCGAAGGTGATTCACACGGCGGCTACGGCGCGCTTGTGATAACGTTTGGCGCGAACCCTGATGAAATCGTTCTCGCCGGGAAGTGAAAAAGGAGATAGCGCGTGGAGACATTTTTTCTGTTGATTGTGGGGGTGATCGCGTTTTTTGTGCTTAGCGTTTTTCTGGGATCGTTTTTCACGGTGCAGACGGCGCAGGTGGCTATTGTGCAGCGGCTGGGGAAGTTTGCGCGGGTGGCGGGGCCCGGGTTGAATTGGAAGACGCCATATCTGGAGACAGTGGTGCAGCGGATGAGCATGAAAGTGCAGCAGTTTGACGTGCAGGTGGAAACGAAGACGCAGGACAACGTGTTCGTGCAGATTCCGGTGTCGATTCAGTACAAGGTGATTCCGGATGCGGTGGAATCGGCGTTTTACAAATTGTCGGACCCGGTGAAGCAGATCGAATCCATGGTTTACAACGTGGTGCTGGGGCACGTGCCGAAGATGAAATTGGACGATACTTTCTTGAATCAGGCGGATATTGCGGGGGATTTGCGGGACAACCTGGACGCTTCGATGAAGGAGTACGGATATTCGATCGTCAAGGTTTTGATTTCGGATATCGTGCCGGACCAGAAAGTGAAGGCGGCGATGAACGATATCAACGCGGCGCAGCGCGAGCGGGAGGCTACCGTCTCTCGCGCGGAGACTAATAAATTATTGCTGGTGAAACAGGCTGAAGCGGAGGCGGAGTCGAAACGGCTGCAGGGGGAAGGGATTGCGAATCAGCGCAAGGCGATTATCGCGGGGCTGAAGGATTCGGTGGAGGATTTCGCGAAGACGGTTCCGGGTTCGACGCCGCAGGACGTGATGCAGCTGGTGCTGATGACGCAATATTTCGATACTTTGAAGGAAGTGGCGGCGAACGATCATACGAATACGATTTTGATTCCGCACACGCCGAATACGCTGACGGATATTTTCGCGCAGATTCGGAATGCGATTATTACGGGGAATGAGTTGGGGCACCATCCGGTGGTGGCGCCGGTGGTGGACGCGCAGAAGTGACGTGTGGCGCCGTAGCCGTGGCTTGCTGACGCTGTGCGCGGCAAGCCTCGCCTGGCTCGACCGCGACGGGCTTCGGTTGTTACGAAAGCGGCGGCAAGCCGCCGCACTCCAAAATGGGCTGGGCGGAACAATTCGTGGTGCGAGTGCGCTGAATCAGCGAACTTCGATTAGGATGAGGGCGTCGGGCGCGAGTTGCAGTGCGATTTGACCGTTGTGGGTGGATACTTTTTCGGGCGGGGGCAATTGGGCAGCTTGGCGCAGGGTTTGGATTTGGGCCGGCGTGGGATAGGCGGGGCTGTTCATCGCGGCGTAGGCTTTCAGCGGCGAGCCGTGGTCGGCATCCACGCGATAGACGGTTGCTTTCCGGCGTCCGGTGAGTGAACTCAGCTGCAGGACTATGTTTTTTGGTTCGCCTCCTCCTCCAACCACAGGAGTATTCCAGAGCGCTATCACGACCGTGCCATCGGCGCGGCGAGTGACGAGAATGTTGTCGGCATTCACGGGAATTCTTGTTTCGCCCAGACGGTGGAGCAGCTTGAAAGCGTTGAAGGCGGGCTTGGGCAGGCCGTCTTCGGCGATCAGACCGTAGCCACCGTAGAAGGGGCGCTTCACCACGCCTTGTTCTTCGAAGACGTCGGAAAAAGTCCAGTAGCTCATCATGTCCACCAAGCCGTCGCATTGGCGGATGGTGTCGGCCATCCAGGGGCCCATGTAAGTGGAGTCGGTCACGTCCGGTTCGTTCATGTAGCTGGCGTTGAATTCGCTCCAGATCAGCGGAAGATGCGGACGAGCTGAGGCAGCGATTTGGTCGTGAACTTTGCGCACGGCGCGGCAGACCATTTGCGTGCGCGGGATTTGTTCGTGGGTGCCGAAGACGTCAGGCGCGGAATCGTTTCCGTAGACGTGGGTGGAGACGAAATCCACCGGGACGTTGTCGTGTACGGTGTGCTGAATGAAACGATCGGCCCAGGCAGCTTGAGCTGTGGCGGGGCCGCCGATGCGCAGGCGCGGGCTGACTTCTTTTAGGGCGCGGGCGGCGGCATCGTAGAGCTGGAAGTAGGTTTGTTCTTTCGGGGCGCCGACCCAGAAATCAATATTGGGCTCGTTCCAGACTTCGAAATACCATTGCGAGACTTCGTCGAGGCCGTAGCGGTCCACGAGGTGTTGCGCGAACTGGCGGACGAGTTCGGCCCACTTTTCGAAACTTTTGGGCGGCGAAATGTTTGGTTTGTACCAGAAATCCTGATATTTCGGTTCGGCGGCGAGCTTTTTGGGCATGAAGCTCAGCTCGATGAAGGGCCGCACGCCGGCTTGTAGCAGGCCGTCGTAAATCTGGTCCACGTAGGAGAAGTTGTAAATTGGTTTTCCGGCGGCGTCTTCGTCGTAGATGCCCACTTCATCGTGAAAGATTGCGTGGAAGCGGACGTATTTTAGGCCGGTCGCGGATTTTACTTCGCGTAAGTCGTCGCGATAACTTTGGCGCAGGGAGAGGATGGCGCGGCCAGAGCCGAACATCTGTTCCCAGAAGTGCGGGAAGGGCTGACCGGGGGCGCGCGTGTCCACTTGGATCGTCTCGGGCGCTGGGGAATTTTGAGATGCGGTCTGCTGCGCGGACGTGCAGGGCACAGCGGCAAGGATCAGAGACCACGCAAGAAACGTCCGCTTCATTCAGTGAAACCTCACAGAAAAATAAAGGGCAGCAGCCGACCGATTAGGATGGCACAACTTCTAGTGCCGCCCCAATATTTTCTGGTTTAGGTGTGCGGATGCGTCGTGCGAGATTTGTTCTCGCGGCTAGAAGATGTCTCGTAGATAGGCTGCCATGATCGAAAGGCGCGGCTTCAGAGGCTAAAGCCCGTTTCGTGCGGAGCTTGACGGCGGGGCTGAAGCCCCGCCCTTCCGGGTGAGGCAATTATGAGAAGGCGGCTAGTTGACGATTGGGGTGAGCGGGATCTGTTGCGTTGGTGTGCCTGCGGCGGTCGTGACCACCAGGGAATCTTGTCCTGGTTGTGCCGCGCTGCCTGGTGCGGGTTGGTTAGTGGGGCGACGCAAAGGAAGGCTCTAAACATACGACCCTGTCGGGGGTATCATTGACCAGCGCGGCCCCCCGCAGAATTGGCAGTAGAGGACAATTCGGTACAAATCGGGATATGGCTTCCACAGAACCAAGCCCTCGAGCTAATCGGCGTCTCGATACGTGGAAAGAGATCGGCGCGTTCTTCGGCCGTGACGAGCGGACGGTGAAGCGCTGGGAAACGATGCGCGGCCTGCCGGTGCATCGCGTTCCGGGCACCGGGCGGGCGAATGTGTACGCTTACACCGACGAACTGGCGGAGTGGCTTAACGGGGCAAAGATCGCCGCCGAGCACGACGCTGACTCCAATTCCGATTCACTGAACGGAATCACCGCGGACGCTGGAGCTGTGAGAAACGCCGAGACGGGCGCGCAGACTGTCACTGATACTCAAGCGAATGCAGGGTTCGTTGACCGCCGCGTGGGCGAACGACGGAGCGGGGCTCGGCTCTCACGGCTCCGGTACAACTGGCCTGCGGGGCGCTATGTGGCGATCCTGGCGGCAGTGCTGGTGGCGGCGTTGCTGGCTGTGACCATGGTGCGCCGGGCTTCTTCCGCGCGCGGTCTGCGAACGACACCCGTGGCTGTACGGCACCACACGCCTGACCCAGAGGCGGAGCAGCTTTACCTTAAGGGGATTTACTACTGGCAGAAGCGCACTCCGGAAACCCTGAACCAGGCCGTGGATTATTTTACGCAAGCAGTAGTGCGCGATCCGCAGTATGCGGAAGCGTACGTGGGGCTGGCGGATTGTTACAACCTGCTGCGCGAGTATTCGCTGATGCCTCCCGGTGAAGCGTACCCGCGTGCGCAGGCTGCGGCGAAACGCGCGATCGCGCTGGATGATTCGCTTTCCGGAGCGCACAGTGCTCTGGGATTCGTGGATTTTTACTGGTCGTGGGACGTGGCGGGCGCGCAGCGTGAGTTCGTGCGCGCGCTGACGCTCGATCCGAACTCGGCGGTCGCGCATTATTGGTACGGCACGTTCCTGCTGCATCTGGGACGATTTTCGGAAGCGCTGGAAGAGATTGAAAAAGCACAGAAATTGGATCCCAACTCGAAATCCATTCTGGCGGACAAGGGACTGGTGCTTTTCCACGCCGGCCAGACGGGGCAGGCAGCCGAACTATTGAAGCAGCTCGCAGCCACGGAGCCGGATTTTCTCTCCCCGCACAATTACCTGGCGACGATTCATCTTGTGCAGGGCGAATACCCGCAATACCTGGCGGAGTCCAGGAAAGGGGCGACGCTGTTGCACGATCAGGCGCGCCTGGAGATTGTCACTGCCGGTGAGAAGGGACTGGCGCGTGGCGGAGCGCAGGGAATGTGGAGCGATATGCTGAAGGAACAGCAGCGGCTGCACGCCAACGGCAAAGAATCAGCTTACAATCTGGCGCGGACTTGCGCGCTGCTGGGACGAAAACAAGAAGCGCTGGACAATTTACAGACTGCTTATCAGCAGCATGAGCCTGAACTTGTGAGCATGCGCGTTGATGTAGCGCTTTCCAGCCTGCACGATGAAGCGCGCTTCCGGGAAATTCTGGCGCAAGTGGGCCTGCCCCCACTGCGGTAAAAGTCTCGTCCGACACCCACCGCTGCCGCGAATGGCACGGACGTTATTGTCCGGCTTTGCAGCCCTGCGCTGTTGTGGTGTAGCGCTTTGGCTTGCCTTTGTGGTGCCCCCGGCTGAGCCAATCATCTCGCGTTTAGATTGCAGGCGACTGAGCCGAATAGAAGGTCTCATAGCGGCCCTCTAGTGTGCGTGACAACGGTAGAGTCTCAGTTTTGCGATAAAACGCTAAGCACGCGACGACGTGGACTGGCGATTCCCGCAGACGATTTAGAAATTACTTACGGCTGCGGGAGCGACGTCGGACGGCAGGCCGGAGGAGAGCTCGATTTCCAGGGATATCTTGGGGGGATGGAGCAAGGTGTTGTGGATGAGACAGTGATGGATGGCTTGTTCAATCCCGATGCGGTGGTGGTCGGATAAGGCGACTGGAACCTTCACAGCGATGAGAAAATTGTCCATGCGAGCGGGATCTTTGACTTTGTCTGCGGTAACGCGAACTTGAGTGCCCTCGGTCGCGAGGTTGAATTTTTTCAAATATTGCGCGGCGTAAAATCCAGCGCACGAACCGAGAGACGCCAGGAGTAGTTCCGGAGGGGTCATGCCCTCGTCATATCCACCGTTTTCCACGGGCTGATCGCACGTGATTGTGTGCTGACGCGCTTTGATTTCGAACTGAAAGTCTCCGAGATGTTCTACTAGAACTTCCATTGATTCCTCCAAGTGTGTCCGTGTTTATCCAGCATTGCGAACGGTATCGGCCAAGCCTAGCCGCAGTGACTGAGCAAGGCTGCGTCCAGGGAGCGCCGCACCAGACCTCGTGCGCGATGCAATCGCGATTTCATCGCGTTGTGCGAAATTCCCAGGCGCTTGGCGACGTCCGCACCCGAGACCTCCTGGAGCTCACGCAATTCATAGACGGCGCGGTAATCCTCAGGTAGCTTGGCGACGGCAGCCTTCAGTAGGGATTTCATTTCTTGCAAAGCTGCTTGCTGTTCGACAGACGGCACGTCCTGAGAAATCTGCCGGCCCTCTTCCTCAAGCGTGGAAAGCTGGATCAAGGGCATCAGAGATTCGCGATCGCGCAATTGCCAGCAGATGCGCCTAGCTATCTGCGCGAGCCAGGAGCGGAAGGCTACCGCGTCGCGCAACTGCGCAAGGCTCCGGTAGGCCTTGAGCAACGCTTCCACGAGAACATCCTCGGCATCCTCTCTATTGCCGCAGGCGCGGATCATCTGCCGGTAGACCGCGTCTTTGTGTTCATTGATGAGCGATTCAAAGTCCATGAAAATAGTATTTCATCATTTTCGGGCCGGCTGCCGGAGTCATTTGAGATCTTACACGCAGCCGACACGGCCGTGCGTGCGCGATAGGAATTCCAAGGCAACTTGGCAAGCAGCATGGCCATAGGGCACAGATCCGTCACACCCGCGAAGCTCAGTCCGGACCCGACGAACGCCGTCAGATAGAGCCAACGTGGATTTACAGTGACGGCTAACAGAACGCTGAAGAGGACGATTAGGCCCGCACCGAGGCGAACTTGGCGCTCCAGAGACCATCGTGTTTTCGAGTTTTGGACGACGGGAAGACCGGCCTTGATCCATGCATCGGTCCCGCCGGTAAGTACAGCGACGTCCGGTCGCGAGGGGGCCAAAAGGCGAGCGGCCATCCTGGCGCGTGTGCCGGCCTGACACACCAGGACGAGCGGGGAGTCGGCGCGGAGGTCGGCCCTGCGGGCTTCGATTTGGTCAACGGGAATATTCACAGCGCCGGGCAGATGGCCGGTCGCGAACTCCGAAGGGGAGCGGACGTCTATCCACTGAGAATCCAACCGATCGTTCCAGGTTCTGTGCAAATCGGAAACGGTGACTTCTCTCATTGTGTTGCTTGGCCTCTGTAATAGAAGAGGGGCTGGGGTGGGAAAAGGGTTCAGGAAGATTCATGAAATTCCGCTACTCCGCGTTCGCTACGATTGCGGACGCATACCAGTCCCGGTAAATTGCGTCGTCGGCCACCGAGCGACTATTGTGAAAACTAAATTATGTCACGGCACAGCGAGGGAGAATCCGGAACAGAGTTTGTGATGGGCATCGCGAGTGTCGTCAGGGATCTGCAACTTGCAAGAACGCATCGGAGAACGAATCTTCAGAGCTAGAAATGCCCTTGTGGGGTGATGCTTTTTCCTTCGACGCAGTCGTAGGATTGGCCTGCGGCGAGATTTTTGTACTCTTCGGTACGGCCGCTGGGCCATTCGATTGTGACGCGGTCGATCTTGTCGTGTTTGGCGAGGCCGAAGGTGACGGGCAGTTCGGATTGCGACAGGTAGCTTGAGCCGCCTTTTACCAGGCGCGACTGGATTGAGCCTTCGTGCTCGATACGGACCATGGCGCCGATTGCGTCGCGATTCGATTTCGTGCCGGTGAGATGGAAGCGGATGCTGTGGTTTCCGGCTTGCTGATCGTTGCGGTAGAGATACGCGGGACCGTTGTTGGTGGTCATTAATATGTCGAGATCGCCGTCGCGGTCGAAATCGGCGTAGCAGAGGCCGCGGCCGACTTTCGGCTGGATGAATGCTTCGCCGGTGGCTGCGGCGACGTCCTGAAATTTTCCCTGGCCATTGTTGAGAAAAATTTGCGGAGGCTGCGCGTAGCCGACGTTGCCGCGAATGTTGCGGACGGTGTCGTCAATATGTCCATTCGCGACGACCAGGTCCAGTGCGCCGTCGAGGTTCGCGTCGAGGAACGCGCAGCCGAAGCCCAGCGTATTTTGCGACGCGAGTCCTACGCCGGCCTGGACCGCGACGTCATTGTAGGTGCCGTTCGCGGCGGGGCGGTAGAGTCCGATCATTTCGTTGTCGAAATTTGTGATTGCCACGCCGGGAAGACCGGAATGGTCGAAATCGGCGGCGTCCACGCCCATGCCGGCGCGGGCTTTGCCTTCGGCGCTGAAGGCGATACCGGCTTCGACGGCCACGTCCTTGAAGGTGCCATTGCGCAAATTGCGATAAAGCTTGTTGGGTTGGGTGTCGTTGGCTACGAGCAGATCGGGCCAGCTGTCGCGATCGTAGTCAAGCATGGCGACGCCGAGCGATTTTGAGCTGGTGTCGAAGATGCCGCAGTTGGCGGTGACGTCCTCGAAGGTTCCATCGCCACGATTGTGGAAGAGCCAGCAGGTTTCGCCGCGGTAGGCTTCGGGCGTGCAGTAGGATTTATGCTTTCCGTCGAGACTGCAAAAGACATCGTGTTCGGGCGACCACTTCACATAATTGCAGACGAAGAGGTCGAGCAGGCCATCGCGGTCGTAATCGAACCAGAGCGCGGAGGTGCTGAAGGCGAGGCGGTTGTCGAGACCGCTGGAATGGGTGACGTCGGTGAACGTTCCTTTACCAGTATTGCGGAAGAGGTGATTCTGTCCGACGCAGGTGACGAGGATGTCTGGAAAGCCATCGTTGTTGTAATCGCCGACGGCCACGCCCATTCCGTACATTTCTACGTCGAGGCCGGCGCGATGGGTGACGTCGGTGAAAGTGCCGTCGCGATTATTGCGATAGAGGCGCAGAGTGGTGCGCTGGCGCTTGTGTTGCGGCCAGTCCATGCCATTGATCAGTAGCACGTCCTGCCACCCGTCCGCGTCGTAGTCCAGGAACGCGCATCCCGAGCCGAGAGTTTCGGGCAGAAGCTTGCCGCCGTATGCGCCGCTATTGTGGCGGAACTGAATACCGGCTGCGGAAGTGACGTCAACCAGGCGGAAGCCGGGAGTGGCGGCGGATTGGGCTGCGAATATTGCGGACGGCGACAGTGCGAGCTTGGCGCGGGTGAGCGGATTTGCGGCCAGTCCCGCCATTCCCAGTAGGAAGGACCTGCGATTCACGAGATATTCACCAGACCGTTGCGAATAGCGTAGACGACTAGCTCGGCGGTCTTGTGAATGCCGAGCGCGTCCATAATATTGGCGCGGTGAACGGCAACAGTGTTGGCGCTGAGGGAGAGGCGGTCGGCGATGGCTTTATTGGAATTGCCTTCGACGATTAATTGCAGGATTTCGAGTTCGCGCGGCGTGAGGCCGGAATCGCGTTCGCCCTTTAGTGAAGGCGTGCGCGAAACTTCAGGCGCCAGGACGATTTCTCCGGCGGCGACGCGGCGGATGGCCGAACCCAGGCCGAGATCGTCCGCATTTTTCAGGATGTATCCGCGCGCGCCGGCATCGAGCGCCTGGCGCACCAGGGTGTCTTCGGAGTGCATGCTGAGCATCAGGATGGCCTGCTCGGGAAATTCTTCAAGGATAAGACGCGCCGCAGCCAGACCGCTCATGGCTGGAAGCGCGCAGTCCATTACGATCACGTCCGGGCGCAGCTCGCGCGCCAGACGCACGGCATCTTCACCGTTGCTGGCTTCTCCGGCGACTTGCAAGTCGCCTTCGTCTTCCAGCATACGGCGGAAGCCACGGCGCACCAGGCTGTGATCGTCCACCAATAGAACGGAAATTTTATCCGGCATTTGCTTCGTTGCCCTCTCGCGGAACCCTCATGCGGACGAGAGTTCCACCTTGCGGCGGCTGCGTGAATTCGATGGTGCCGCGCAGCAGTTCGGCGCGTTCGCGCATGGCCACAAGGCCAATTCCTGAGCGCGCAGCTACGGCGACGCCGCCCTTTCCATGATCTTCCACTTCGAGATCCAGCGCGTCCGACGAAAACTGCAAGCGCACCTGCGCTTCGCGCGCGCCGGAATGGCGGGCGACGTTGTTCAGAGCTTCCTGGAGCACTCGGTAGATATGAATTGCTGCGCCGCCGTCCAGAGCAAAGGGCACGCCGGACTTCTGGTAGCTTATGTCAATACCGGTTTGTTTCTCTACCGTGGGAATGTACCAGTCCATGGTGCTCTCGAGGCCGGTTTCGTCGAGCATCACGGGATGCAGGGCTTGGGACAGGCTGCGGACGTTGTTCAGGGTGGTTTGCGCGATGTCGCGCACTTCGCGCAAGTCCGAGTGGAGGGCCGAGCCTTCGGGGATGCGTTTTTCGGAGCGAGTGAGCAGCGAGCCGATGGCGGTTAAGATCTGGCCGAATTCGTCGTGAAGTTCGCGGGAGATGGAGCGCAGCATGGATTCCTGCGAGGAGATTAATTTCTGGGCTAGTTCGCTGCGTTGCTGGGAGAGCGCTTCGATGCGGGCGAAGAGCTGGCGGTTGGCGCGAATGAGATAGAGGCTAGTGAGCAGGATCGCGGTGAGCGTGGCGGTGAGAAACAGATAGACCTGGCGCTGCACGCGGTCGTAAATCTGCGCGACTTGCGTCGAAGCTTGCTGCTCGCTTTCGTTGTTCTGAACGAGCAGGCGGGAAACGGCGGTGCTGAGCGTGGACTGGCGGGCTTGCAGGGAGAGGCGAATCTGCGCGCGGGCTTCGGCGTCCTTGCCGGCTTGCGCGAGGGCGAAGGTGCGGTCGGCCGCATCCCAGAATTGCGCGAGCGAATCTTTGAGATATTGAGTTTGTTCGGGTGTGCGGCGCGCGATGCTGAGCTGCTCTTCCGCTTGGAGCGCGCTATCGAGGTCGGTGCGAATGCGTTGGAATTGCGCGGACCAGGCGGTGAGGGGATAGGGCTCGTCGTTATCGAGCATGTCGCGCATGGCCAGGCCGAGGGAGTTCAAATCGTTCTGCACGCGCAGGAGCTGCAAGGAGTCGCGGCGGTTGTGCTCGACGAGGTTGTTCTGCAGTTCGCGCAGGCGGGAGATTTGCAGCGTGATGTACCAGGAATAGGCCACCACGGCGGCGATGGTGATGATCAGGCCGAGGGACAAGCCGGTAGTGGGTGAACGTTGTGGCGAGCGCCCCATGGTGTGAAGGATATAACGCCGCAGCCGCCGGGCACTATACCGAATCCCCGGCGCCCTTTGGGCATAGGACGGTTTCGAAGGCGATTAGGACACTGCAGCACGGCGGAATAGTGGATTTCCGGGACGAATTCCGGTAGGATGCCGTGGTTTTGTTTGTCCGCCGCGATTCGGCAAAAGCTCAGGAGACCGGAATGCCCAAGAACGGTAGCGCACCAAAGACCCTGCTGGAATCGCTCGACGCGCTGGTGGCCAAGCACCACTTGCTGAAGCACTCTTTTTATAAGGCATGGACGGAAGGACAACTTTCCAAGGCGGAGCTGGGTCTCTACGCGGAGCAGTATTACCAGCACGTGCGCTCGTTTCCCGAGAACTTGAAGCAGCTGGCTGCACGCACGAACGGCGACCGCAATCTGAACTCACTGGTGAGAGAGAATCTGGCGGAAGAGCTGGACGCTACCGCGCCGCACCCGATGCTCTGGCGGCAGTTCGCGCAATCGCTGGGAGTGAGCGACGCCTCTCTGGAGGATGCGCGACCGTTGCCGGGGATCGCGGCGCTGCTGGATACTTATGACGAGGTGGCCGCGCAGGGATCCACGACGCAGGCCGTGGCGGCGTTTTACGTTTACGAGGCGCAGGTTCCGGAGATTGCGAGCCAAAAGATTTCGGGCTTGCGGCGGTTCTACGGAATCAGCGAGCCGCGGGCGTTGGCGTATTTCGCGGTGCATGAAGAGGCGGATGTGCGGCATCGCGCGGCGTGGCGCGAATGGCTGGGGCAACAGAAGAATGTGGATACCGTTGCGGTTTTGTGTGCTGCGGAGCGCGGGTTGAAGGCTTTGTGGGGCGCGCTGGATGCCGTGTACCCGCAGGGTTGCGCGTCGAAGAATTAGAAGACGTCAGCCATACCGCCGCAGGAATGTCGCACCGATGACGTTCGGGAATCTCAGCGTGGCGTCAATCGGGTTGGGAAAAAGGCAGTGGCTAGTGATTAGTGGCTGGTGGCTAGAAACACCTGCGAAGATTTTTGAGTGCTCACGGAGACCTGAGGATTTAACTTTTATTTTTCCTTGTGCAGTCTTTTTACTCCGTTGCTTCCAGCGATAAACGCTTCTGTCGCGAACTTCAGGAACAGGCCGTGCTCGATTAGGCCGACCACGTGATCGAGATGATGCGCGGTCTCTTTGGGATCGTCCATTGCGCCGAAGGCACAATTTAGAATGTAGTGGCCGCCGTCGGTGAGGAAAGGCTTCTGGTCCGCTGCAAGACGCAGGGTGGGTTTTCCTCCCAACTCGGCGAGTCTTCTGGCCGTCACTTGCCAGCCGAACGGTACAACTTCCACCGGAACGGAGACTAGCTCTCCCAGACGCGTAACCAGTTTTGTGTCGTCCGCGACGACCGCCATCCGTTTGCTTGCCGACGCCACGATCTTCTCGCGCAACAGCGCGCCGCCGTGTCCTTTAATAAGGTAGAGCGGGCCGGGGAGGACTTCATCGGCGCCGTCAATGGTGAGGTCAATTTGAGTGTGCTCGGCGAACGAGGTGAGCGGGATTTTCTCGGTGCGAGCCTGCTCCGCGGTGCGGTCCGAAGTGGGTATTCCGAGAATGCGCAGACCTTCTTGCGCCACCCTACGTCCAATGGCCGCGATCGCAAACCGGGCCGTCGAGCCCGTGCCGAGACCGACGACCATTCCATCTTCGACGAGCATCGCGGCAGCATCGCCTGCTTCTTTCTTCCATTGATCCTGCTGCGAGAGTTCCATCGGTCCGTCCTGCGCGAAGTTGGTGAGCGCGCACATCATAGCCGGAGACGCATACATTGCCAACTTGCTGCCGCTTCGCCATTGCGCCGGAGATTTTATCCGGCGGTGCGGAGCTTGGCAGAAAACTTTCGGCGAGACGACGCGCGTATGATTGAGGATTCGCCGAGGGCTTAGGATGCTTGGCGTCGAGGAGGCAGGAAACGCAGATTAGTCGTCGAGCAGACTGCTTCCGGGGGCAGGTCCTGTGCTGGGGGTGTCGTTGCCGCCGAGGGAAACGAGCAAGCGGCGGAGCTTGGCGCGATCTTCCAGATTCATGCCGACCATTTCGAATCCGGCCTGGTGCGAGCGGACGAAGCGCACCACGGCCTGCATGCTGATGGAGCGCAGCCCCGCGGGAATTTTCAGTGTGGCTTCGGTGCCCACGGGAAGTTGCAGTTCACCGCTCAGGAGACCGCCATCGAGGCTGAGTACGCTGATCGCGGAAGAATATTTTCCCTTTGCCGAGGTGACCACGGCGGGAACGTTGCGCGGCAGGCGGACGCGGCGATAGCGGCGATGGCGCACGAAGTCGCGCTCGGGGATGGCATCGAGCGGCGCGAGTTGAAAAACTTTCGTATCCAAACCCGATTCCGGCAAGAAAGCCTGAATCCATGCGGGATCGAGCTTGACGAGCGCCTGGGCCGCAGCCATGCGAATTTCGTCCGGGTAAGCCCAGCCGAAGGTTTTGCGTTCCTCGACAAAGCGGCGAAGATGGCCGCCAGCTGCGGGAGCGCGCATGCGGCCGAGCGCTTCGATGGCCTTCACGCGGAGGTAATCGGGGCCTTGCGGCAGAATTTCGCCTTCAGCAAGGCGAAGAAGTTTGGTGGCGGTGTCGCCGTCGGCGCACATGCCGATTTCGTCCAGCGCGAGCGGCAGAATCATAACGTCGAACATTTCGAGCGAATCGGAGAGGAGCTTGCCGCGCTCCGGAGCGCCGGCGGTGGAAAGCTGCCGTACGACGGCATCATGGAAGCCGCGGCCGCCATCGCGGAGTCGTCGCGGCAAAAGCTCGTCCACGGCTGCAGGATCCAGGCGGCTGAGCAGGCCAATTACAGTGGCGGCTTTCGCGGGCGCATCGTTCTTGAGCGATTCCTTGAGGTAACGCACGCACGGAGCGCCGACGGCCTTAGCGAGATTGACGAGGCTTTCGCGCTCGGTGCGCCGCGAGGTTCGCGCCAAGCGCACAGCAAGATGCTCGGCCGCGCCCTGCGGCACGCGCATAAGCACGCCGACCAAGCCGTCCGGCATCGTTTCGGCGACCATGGCCTCTTCGATGAATTCAGGGAGGCGATTATCCACGCCGATGCGAGGACGCAAAGTTTGCACCCAACTGGGGCGCGAGCTTTCCAGGTCCGCGAGGGAATCGAGAGCCTGTTGCACGGCGCGATAGTAGCGGCGCGCGGCGGATTCCTGGCTAAGGCGGACAAAGGCGGCGCTGAGAAGCGTTTGCAGTTCGGTGTCTTTCTCCGCAGCCATGGCCAAGCCTATCTTGGCGAGAGTGTCTTGCAAGCGCTGGCTGGCGGCTTTGCTGTAAAGCTCGGCGAGTTGTCCCAGACCGATCGCGGCTTTCTTGCGCGCCTCGGCGTCGGAGTTGCCGACGCAGGATGCGTAGTGCAGCAGGATGTCTCCGGCGGCGTCTGATTCTCCGCGACCCATAAGTTCTTCGACGTACTGCTGAACGTTGCGCGGCGGAATGCACCACGCTTCGGAAGACATCAGCACGGTTTTTTTGCCGGAGTCCGGCACGGCGGCCCAGAACTGGCGATCGAGAACGTCAGCGTGCGATTCGACGGACATGCCGGCGTGGGCCATTTTTTCTTCGCGCGATTTCAGCAGTTTGCGGAGAGTGGTGAGTTCGTTGCCCATGCGGTCCAGCATCTGGCGGACGGCATTGACCTTCACTTCGCCGCGTTGGAAGCGGTCAATGGCGAAACGGATGGCGAGATCTTCGGCGAGACGCAACATTGTGCTCTCGTCCATTTTCGTGGAGGGCGATTGCGCAGCGACGGTCGCGAGAGCCTGCTGCAAGGTAACTTGCGCATTTTGCGGCAGGGCCGAGATTTTTTGCCGCCACGCCGACTCGTCGAGTTGTGGATTCTTGGCCGTTTGCGCTTCGCCAAACTGCGCGAGAAGTCTAAGGAGGCTATGCAGTTCTGCTTCTTCGAGCTGGCCGATTCCGCCGGCCAAGCCGGAGACGCCGCCTCCGCCAGTGCCAGCGCCAGTGCCGAGTCCCACGATGCCGAAGTTTCCGGACCCGAAGCCTGCGCCAGTCCCTGCAGTAGATCCTGTGTCGGTGCCTGTGCCGGTTCCTCCCGCATATGCTGAGCCCGTTCCTGATCCACCGGCGCCACCAGCTCCCGGTGCTCCGGTCCCACCGTGTTCGCCTTCGGCGGCGGCGATGAGCTGAATCATTTTTTCGGGGCTGCGGAACCATTCCTGGATGCGGTCGGCGTCGGCGCCGAGAGTCTTGGCGGTTAGAGTGGCGGCCACCCGCGCGTCGGAGAATCCCGAATCTTCCGCGACGAAGCGAATTTCGTTGACGCGGATGCCGGAATGGCTGCGATTCGCGAAATAGACGGCGAGGCGATCGGAAAGCGTTCCGGCTTTCGGGCCTGTTTCCATGAAGCACTTCACGAGATTGGAGAATTCTTCGCGCTCAACGCGAGGGCGGAAACCGATGCTGGCCACTCCGGAGGCGTTGAGGAAGTCAGCGAAACTGCGTTCGGCGGGACTGGATTCCAGGGGAACGCCATCGAGGAGGAGCTGCGAACCAGAGGCCCCGAGGAGCAGGCCACCATGCCCGGCGGCATTCACGGCTGCCCGGAGTTCCGTCCAGGCGGAATCGAATTGGCCGGCAGAGCGGGAATGCTCTAAACCATAGAGCCGAGCGTACTTAAGCAGCACATTGAGGCTGCGGACGAAGGCACGCGCGTTCGGAATTGTTGGTTCGCTCTGCATGGGCAACTCGCGAGTGACAGGTGCCATACGGTTAGACTCGTAATAAGTGTACTAGGACCACTGATTATGGAAATAGTACGGAAGGCCTAGAGCGGCGCACTAAACAATAGGGACGGCGGGCCTTAAGAGGCTAAGCGGAATTCGATGTCCTGGCCCTCTAGCGCCGGACGTACACGGCGAATGACCTCGCTGGCCCAAAGCTTTTCGCTGAGAAGAATGAGCGAGCCGTCTTCGAAATTGCAGATCGCACAGAAGACGTATCTCGAGAACGCGGTGTGGTAGGCGTCCACACCGCGCCGCGCGAGTTCGCCTTCGAGAGTTGGATCACCTTCCGCGACTGGGGTTCCGGCACGCGCGCCAAACGTCTCACCCTGAAAACGATCGAGTAGAGGCTCGAGGATGGCAAGTTCGGGCGCGGGCACGACAAGGGAGTGTTTGGTAGCCTCACGGTAAGGAATCTGGTGGCGCTGGCAATAATCGCGCAGACGGTCGAGATGGCTGAAAAAATCTAGCGCCCAGTTTTCAGGAGAGGCGACGGCGCGCAGCACGCGCGACCAAATTCTGACTGCGTCGGCGCCACGGATGGGCTCGCGATTTTCGTCCGCTTCGGTTAGCTCGAGGCCCATGGCGCGGACGTCAGCGCCGAGATCGAGGGGTTCGATTTCGAGGAGATACACGGATTTATTCTTCCGCGGAGCCGGGGCCATCTTCCTCAAGCCCGGGCAGGGGGAATTTATTCTTGAACTCCGGAGATTGTTTGCGAACTTCGAGCCAATCGAAGAAGGCGTCGGGGGTTTCCAGCCAGATCGCGAACCAGTGAGCGATTTCTTCTTTTTGGGCGCGCTTGTTGGCGTCCACTTTGTGGTTGCGCGAAATCATTTCGGCGCGGCGGCGGCCGAGGCGGGCGACTTCGCGGACACGTTCAGCGGCGGCTTGCTCGTGTTCCAGCAGGAATTTCCTGAGGAGCTCATCGAGGCGCACCAGGCACATTTCAGCTTCTTCTAACGTGGAAAAATGGAGCAAGTCGGTGAATTCTTCTTCGTAACGCCCATCCGTATCAGAACGCGTGGACCATACCACGCGCAACCCCGCTTCTTCGAGCACGCTGACGATGTAGTCAGGCGAAGTTTTTCCCGGCGCGCCGAGGTGGGCGATCAATTGACGGCGAATCTGTTCGATTTCGGCGGGGGTATAGCGCGGTTTGCCAAGGCCCTCCGCCACTTCGAGGATCAAGGCCTTCTTGGTGGGTGATCCACCTTCGTGATGCGCGTCTGAACGGGCGGGACTCACGACGGTCCTCGATGCGTTGGTTGCTTCTGTTCAGCCATAGGCGGCGCATCGCGAGAAAGCAGGCTGCGATAGCGCGCGACGTTGCGATTGTGCTCGGCGAGCGTCTTGCTGAAAAAATGTCCGCCGTTGTCGTTAGCGACGAAGTAGAGGTAATCCGTGGTGGCGGGAGCGAGGGCGGCTCGCAACGACGCTTCTCCGGGATTGGCGATTGGCCCGGGAGGCAAACCAGGATTCTTGTATGTGTTGTACGGCGAAGCGATCTGCAAATCCTTGGAGTGCACGACCTTTGCCGGGTGACCTGCGAGTTCCAAAGCGTACGCGACGGTGGGATCGCACTGCAAAGGGTCACCGCGCTTGATGCGATTGTAAAACACGCCCGCGACGAGGGGCCGCTCTTCCTTGCGCGGCGTCTCGCGTTCGACGAGGGACGCGAGAGTGACGACCTGCTCAGCTGTGAGCCCAGAGGGAAGATTCGTGGCGCCGGAGGGATTCAGAGATTCCCAGACAGCGCGGAAATTCTGGACCATGCGTTTGGCAGCCTGTTCGCAGGTGGTGTGGTGCGTAAATTCATAGGTGGAAGGAAAGAGAAATCCCTCGAGGTTCTGCGCTTGCGGCGCCAAATCTGAAATCAGCGTGGTGTCTTTCGCGGCATCGAGGAAACCTTCGCGGGTGCAGACGCCCTGGCGGTCGAGCTCAGCGGCGATATCGAACATCGTCCAGCCTTCGGGGATGGTGACGGTGTGCACAAAAATTCTGCCCTGGGCGAGCTGCCAGAAAACTTCACGCGAAGTGACCGGATGATCGAAATAATATTCGCCCGCTTCCATCGGCGTGCGGAAGTGCCAGAAGCTGAAGAGCGCGAAGGCCAGGCGGTCACGAATCACGTCGTTCTGGCGAAGGATTCCGGCGATGGCCCAGCGCGATTTGCCATGGGGGATATCCACGAAAACCTTTTCGGGGCGGTGACCGCGATAGGGCCGGCTGATTTGCGAATCGAGCCAGCCTGCACCCGCGCCGATTGCAGCGATCACAAGGAGAGCCAGGAGGCCGAGCCGTCGCATCGCCGGTTATTCCTTCTCGCCCGCTGCAGGTTGCAGGCGGCCACGATGGCTTTCGAGATACTCACGCAGGAAAATGGCGGCGGCTACGTCGTCGAGGGACGATTCCATTCGCCG
>Ga0182024_10001960_pt1 | contig 51971 bp, 45 predicted proteins | sample P32metaG_FD_120480 | JGI IMG/M metagenome (GOLD analysis project Ga0182024, IMG submission 120480) | Permafrost microbial communities from Stordalen Mire, Sweden - P3-2 metaG (Illumina Assembly) | ecosystem: Environmental > Terrestrial > Soil > Wetlands > Permafrost | place: Sweden: Stordalen... | reverse complement strand
CAATCTATACGCGTCCACCAGCGGCAGCGATAGCGATTGGGTGGTGAAGTTGATCGACGTATATCCTGGTACCTATCCTTCGCAACCGGTGATGGGCGGGTATGAACTGTCAATCTCCCTGGATATCTTCCGCGGGCGCTACCGCACAAGCTTCGCGCACCCGGAAGCAATGACGCCGAATCAACCCTTGCTATATCACTTCGGTCTGCCCACGGTGAACCATGTCTTTTTGCCGGGGCATCGCATCATGGTCCAGGTGCAGTCGACACTCTTTCCGCTGTATGACCGCAATCCGCAGACCTTCGTGCCCAACATTTTTGATGCCAAGCCCGCGGACTACCAGAAAGAGACCCAGCGCATTTGGCACGCGCCGGACAATGCCAGTTTCATCAACCTGCCGGTTGTTCCGTAGGTAGGGCCATTCGGCTGCGATAGGTTCTGGCTGACAAATTCATCGGAAACTCATGGGTGGCCGCGCCTTGCACCGCTTCGCTTCTGGCGGCTATGATAGAGATTCGTGAAATCCGTATCGAAATCGAAAAAAGAGAAACCCGACGTCATCATCGTTGCCCAAAACCGCGCGGCTTCCTACAACTACACCATATTGGACAAGGTGGAAGCGGGTCTGGTGCTGGTGGGGACCGAGGTGAAGTCCCTGCGCGGAGGCAAGGGCAGCCTGCGGGAGGCCTACGCCGATGCTAAGAAGGGGGAATTGTGGCTGCAGAATTGCCACATCCCGGAATACATGGCCGGCGGACCGTGGAATCACGAGCCGCTGCGTCCTCGCAAGTTGTTGCTGCACCGGCGGGAAATGGACAAATTTGCCGGCAAAGTACAGGCCAAAGGACTCACCCTGATTCCGTTGAAGATTTACTTCCGCGGCGGGCGAGCAAAATGTGAACTGGCACTGGCGCAAGGTAAACAGCATCACGACCGGCGCCAGGCCGAACGAGACAAGGAAGCGCGACGCGAAGCAAACGAAGCAATGTATAAGCATCGCCGACGCTGAAAGGGAGACATGGAAATTCACTTGGACGCACAGCCGTTTGCATCGATCGCCGCGGACGCGGTGGTTACCTACGGATTCGATAAAGCCGAACGCTTCGACGACGTCCTCGGGGAAATCAATAGCGCCATGGGCGGGAAACTCGAGCCCTTGGCCAAGGCCGGGGAACTCAGTGGCAAATCCCTGGAGATGGTTCTAATCCACTATCCGCAAGGGTTGAACGCCCAGCGGCTATTGCTGGTTGGGGCGGGGAAGTCTGACAAATTCGTTACTGGCGACCTGCGGAAGATCGCGGGCTCGGCGCTCCGTTATCTGAAATCGCGCGGCGTGAAGAAATTCGTGTTCGTTCTGCGCGCGCAGGATCGCGACGCGGCCGCGGCTCAAGCGGTGGCCGAGGGGCTGCTGGTTGCGAATTTCGAGTCGGATACGTACCGCAGCAAGAAAGATCACGTGAAGTCCATCGATGGGGTGATCCTGGCGGGGTTCGATGCCGCGGCGCAGAAGGACATCGAAGCCGGCGTCGCCCGGGGGCATGTGATCGCGGATGCGCAGAATTTCGCGCGCGAACTGATTAACGAGCCTTCCAACAAGCTGACGCCGCAAATTCTGGCACATCGCGCGGAGGCTATGGCCAAAGCCGTCGGGCTCGAGGTGGAAATTCTGGACGAGAAGCGCATCGCCGAATTGAAAATGGGCGCGCTGCTGAGCGTCTCTCAGGGTGGCCCCGAACCGCCGCGAGTAATCGTACTGAAGTACACCCCGGCCAACCTGCGCAAGGATTCGCCGGTCCTGGGTTTGGTGGGCAAGGCCGTCACCTTTGATACCGGCGGCATTTCCATCAAGCCTGCCGACGGAATGGAGAAGATGAAATACGACATGGGCGGCGGCGCGACGATGCTGGGTGCGATGCGCGCGATCGCATCCTTGAAGCCGTCGATTCCGGTGATCTGCGTCGTGCCGTCCACCGAAAATATGCCCGGCAGCACCGCGCAAAAGCCCGGGGATATTCAGATCGCGATGTCTGGAAAAACGATCGAGGTGATCAATACTGATGCGGAAGGCCGGCTGATTCTGGCCGACGGAATTACCTACGCGAAGCAGCTCGGCTGTACCCACCTGATCGATGCGGCGACGTTGACCGGGGCGATCGTAGTGGCGTTGGGCGGAGTGCATGTAGGCGCGTTTGGCACGCCGCGCGAGTACCTCGACAAGCTGCTCGATAGCGCCAATGCGGTGAACGAGAAAATGTGGCCGATGCCGATCGACGATGACTACCAGGAGTTCATCAAGAGCAATATCGCTGACATTCGTAACACTGGCACGGGCAAGGGCGGTGGCGCGATTGCCGGAGCATGGTTCATCAAGGAATTCGCGGAAGACACGCCGTGGATTCACCTGGATATCGCGGGCACCACCTGGATCGATGAAGGCCGTCCGTGGCTGGCTAAGGGCCCGACGGGGACCGGTGTGCGCACTTTGATCGACTTCGCGATGAAGATGTAAGCAGGCACGGCGTGTAGATACAGGAAGCGTTTGGCAGGAAAACACCGCGCGTGGCTCGGATCGAGCTACTCGCCGTTACATTTTTTCGGGCGTTTCGATGCCCAGCAGGCCGAGCGCGGCGACCAGCTGCTTTTCGGCGACATCGGCAATTTGCAGCAGCAGCGTTCGCTTCTGCGGGTCCGGCTCCGAGAGGATATGGTGCTTGTGGTAGAAAAGATTGAAGGCTTGGGCAAGCTGAAACGCGTACCTCGCGACGGATGCGGGCTCTTTGGCGTTTAACGCGGCCTGCACGTGATTACCGAGTAACCCTGCCAGCAGAATCAATTCCCACAAACTATTACCATCGGGAGCTGCTAGTGCCGCCTGGGCTGCGCTGTCGCCCTCGCCTCCCAGTCCCTGCGCGATTAGTGCACGGCTGAAATCCGGCTGCTGTTCGGCCATCTTGCGAAATATATTGCGAGCGCGCACCGCGGCGTACTGCACGTAGGGACCCGTCTCGCCTTCAAAGCTGAGGGCATCGGCAAAATCGAAGGCGATGATCGAGGTACGCGTGAATTTCAGCAGGAAATAGCGCAGCGCACCGATGGCGATTGCGTGCGCGATGGCGGCGCGTTCTGCGTCGGGATCATCGGCGTGGCGGGAATCCACCTCGGCACGGGCGTCTTTTTCCAAGCGATCCAGCAGGTCGTCAGCAATCACCCCTTGGCCCTTGCGCCCGCTCACTTCCACCGTGCCGCGCTTGGCATCTTCCGGAGAAATTTCGTACCCCAGCTCGGTGGCGCAGCGGGTAGTCAGTGCGACCACGTCGTAGGAGATATGGAAGAAATTGTTCGCGGCTTCGCCGTGACCGAGCGCGCGAAGAGCAAGCGCTACCACTAGCTGTGGGTAGATTTGTCGTGAGTCCACCACGTTGAAAACTTTTTGCGCGTTGCCAAACGCCGGCGCGCCGCGCTCGCTGGGTTCAGAGGTAGTCACCCAGGCCACATGCCCGTCCGGATGGGTGTGCGCTTTCCTGTAATGAAAATCGCGGCCGAGCAGACCGAACTTCCAAAGATGATAGGCGATGTCTTTGCCAACGTAGGTCACCGTGCCGGAGGAGCGCACGATCACCTTGGCGTCGACATCATCATCGGCGGTTTCCACCGGCGGGCGAGCTTCGGCGTTGGGATCGGTCGGGAGCCGCATCACCCAGCATCCAGCATTTTTTCCGGACGTCGCCAAATGGATGGTCCCACGAGCTTTGAGTAGCTCGAATGCCGCCTGCCAGAAATTCAGCCGTAGGATTTCGCTTTCCTGGGAGAGCAGATCGAAATCGATTCCCAGGCGGTCGAGAGTTTTCAGGTGGCACTGGACGATTGCGTCGGCGACGATCGCACCCATTTCGGCGGCGCCACCGGTGCCGGCCTCAATAGCATGTAGGGTTTCGTTGCGGTATTTCGGTCCGTCGGCGTTTCCCTCCAAGAAGTGACCGACGCGAGCATACAAATCCCAGCAGAGGTAGTCGAATTTCGGCCGCTTGGTCAGTTCCAATACCTCGGCGGGAGATCGGCCTTCGAGGTGGATGAAGCCGAGGACCACGTCGGCCACTTGCACACCAGTATTGTCGATATAATTTTGCACTTCGACGGTATGGCCGGCATGCCGCAGCAAGCGCGCAAACGTGTCGCCCATGATGGCGTTACGCAAGTGGCCGATGTGTGCGGCTTTGTTGGGATTCACCGAGGTATGCTCGACCATGGCCTTACCCTGGCGCGGGGTGGTTGCGATCGCTTCGTGGCCGGCCCGCACCGCCACGTCGCGGAAAAAAATGGCGCGGTCGAGATGTGCGTTCAGGTAGCCCGCGCCGGCCACTTCGAAGCGCGCGACACCTTCGATGGGGCCTACCTTATTAGCAATGTCTTGTGCCAGGATTCGCGGAGACTTCTTGAGTTGCTTGGCCAGGTCGAAGCAGACCGGCGTAGCAATTTCTCCCATCTCGATACGCGGCGGGCGCTCGGTGAGGATTTTGACGTCGATGTTGTAAACCTTATGAATGTAGCGGCCGATGGCGGCGCGCACCCGCTTTTCGACGTCGTGGTACACAGGTCTCCTCAAGAATTGCGGAATCGAAAGCGATTATAGGTAAACGCAGCAGAGGCGTCAAAGAAGCATGGCGTAAGCTGTCAATCGTGTCGCAGGGCGGCCAGTGGATCCACTTGCGCGGCGCGGCGAGCCGGCAGCCAGCAAGCCATAAGTCCGGTTGCCAGCAACAGAATTGGGACGCACGTGAGCGTCCATGGATCGTAAGCCGATACTCCCCACAACTGCGCAGCGATGATGTGTCCCATCACCATGGTGGCGAGCAACCCGAGCCCCACCCCGGTCGCCACCAGGCGCAGGCCCGTGCGAATCACCATGGCAAGAACATCGAAGCCTTCCGCACCGAGCGCCATGCGAATACCGATCTCCTGGGTACGTTGGACGGTGGTGTAGGCGAGCACGCTGTAAACCCCGATCGTTACCAAGATCAGCCCAATCGAGGCAAAGATCATGGTCAGCATGAAACCGAACCGCGGCCCGGCATAGGAGAACTGGCTGATGTAGCCCTCGAGGGTACCGGTGTAAGTCAGTGCGACGCTGGAGTCGGTCGCCCAGATTTCCTGCCGCATGGCATTCATCAAGCTTAGCGGTTCCTGGCTGGTGCGAACCAGGATGCCGCGGAACCCCGAGCCGGTCACGGTGTACGGTATCCAAATTTCCGGGTCGGGAGAATCCTGCAGGCCGCGGTTCTTAGCATCGGCGACAAGCCCGATGATTTCGAAGGTGGGGTCCGCAACCTTGTCGTCAAATTCGGCAAGCTGTGCGATGCGCACTTGCTTGCCAACGGGGTTTTCTCCGGGCAAATACCTTTTCACAAATGTTTGGTTCACCACCGCCAGTTTGCGCGCGCCATTCACCTCCGCCTCGGTGAACGGCCTTCCATCGAGAAACGCGATTTTGAGCACCGGGAAGTATCCTTCGCTGCAGAGCTGGAAGAAGGCGGTCCATTTTTCCGAGTGGGTCTTCCCGGAGATTTCGATTTCGCTGCTTAACCCGCCGTAGGGAGGAAGGGTACTTGTTTCCGCTGCTTCCACAACCCCGGGCAGAGCTCTCAGGCGTTGCAGCAGGGGCCGGAAAAAACCGGCCACCTGATCCGCGGTCTGGTAGCGTTCCGCCGGGAGCGGCACCCTGGTTACCAGGACGTGGTCTGGTTGGAAGCCCAGATGCACTTCCCGCAGGGCCACAAAACTGCGCATCAAGAGCCCGGCCGCTACCAGCAGGGTGAGAGAAAGCGCCACCTCGAGCACCACCACCGCATCGCGGAATCGGCCATGACCAGAGCTACCGCTGAGGCCTTTGCCGCTTTCGCGCAGCGGCTCGTTCACGTCTTTCCGGGCAGCCTTCAGCGCCGGCACGAGTCCAAAGATGAGCGCCGTCAATACGGCCACGCCCAGCGTAAAGAGCAGTACCGGCGTGTTGAGCTGGATCACTGCTTCTGGCGGCATGATCACGCGCGGCATCAACGCCACCAGGAATTTTAAGCCCCCCCACGCCAGCAGAGTTCCTAGCGCTGCGCCGCCGAGCGCCAGGATCACACTCTCCACCAGGAGCTGGCGTATCAAACGCCTGCGGCTCGCGCCCAGCACGGCACGAATGGCAAACTCTTTCTCGCGGGTTGTGGCGCGTGCCAGAAGAAGATTCGCCACATTGCCACAACCGATCAGCAGCAGCAAACCAACGGCAGAAAGAACGGTATAAAGAGTGCTTCGGAATTGTCCGGTGACCGCGTCGGTCAAAGACTGAATCTCCACCGTAAAGTGTTTCGGGTAATCCTGAGGGTAGACGGGTGCAAGCCGCTTTGCCACCACGGTCAAATCTGCCTCGGCTTGTTTCACCGAGATGCCCGCCTTCAAGCGTCCCAGCAAAAACCAATAATGCGGAAAGGATCCCGCTCCGGCGGCATATGCAACAGTGCGGCTCGGCTCCAGGGGGATCCACAGGTCGGCGTCGCCCCACCCGAAGCGCGGTGGCATAATGCCGACTAGTGTTCGCGGACTGCCATTCAATACGAATGTCGTGTTAAGGATCGTCGGGTCGGCGCCAAACTCTCTAATCCAGGCTTTATAGCGCAGCACGAAAACGGGAGGCGCGTCCGGCTCATAGTCCGCAGGCTGCATGACCCGGCCGAGAAGCGCAGGCATGTCCAGAAATTCAAACGTTCCCGGCGTGACGAAACTTCCGCTTAGCCGCTGGGTACCTTCGCGGGAGCGATATAGCACGTCTACGCTATCCCTGCCGATTACCCGGTCGAATACATGATTCTGCGCCGCGTAGTCCAGAAATTCGGGCCCGCTGAAGCCCGTACGACCTTCCGGCTTATTTCGTTGCGTGTCGTGGATTCGTACTGACATGTATCGCTGTACATCGGCGTACGGAAAGGGTTCCAGGAGGATGTTGTCCAGAACGCTGAAAATGGCCGAGGAGGCCCCAATTCCCAGCGCCAGTGTGAGCACCGCGACTACCGCAAAACCGGGGGCCTTCCCTAATTTCCTCAGTGCGTATCGGATATCCTGTCCGAATGATTCCATAAGGTACCCACGCGGCGCGACCGCTCCGTTCTAAGGATTATCCTGGTGCGATACGGCGAGCGCAATAAGGATGGTATTCTTATTTTTGCGAGTACAACAGAGCGCATGAAAATTGCTCACTTCGATTGTTTTTCCGGGATCAGTGGCGACATGGTGATGGGCGCACTGGTCGATAGCGGCGCGGACCTGCGTCTAATCGAGGAATGGCTGCGCCGTTTGAACGTTTCGGGATGGAAAATCTCCGCGGAAAAGGTGACGCGCCGGGCGCTGGCGGCGACCCAGGTGAAGGTCCGGACTCACGAGCATGAGCGCGATCATCATGGTCACAGCCACCATCACCCGCGTGGGTTAACTGAAATTCTAGGGATCATCGACGTCGCAAATCTACCGCCGCGGGTTACGCAGCGAGCTGCAGCGATATTTCGGCGGTTGGGCGAAGCCGAAGCCAAGGTCCATCAGCTTTCCGTGGATAAGGTGCATTTCCATGAAGTCGGCGCGGTGGACGCGATCATCGACATCGTCGGCGCCGCAATCGGATTTGAACTGCTAGGGATCGATTCGTTTAGCTGTTCGGCGCTGGATGTGGGCGCGGGGCGGGTGCAGACGCAGCACGGAATTCTTCCGGTGCCAGCGCCGGCCACGGCTGAGCTACTTTCCTCGGTAGGCGCGCCGACGTTTTCCAGCGGGATCGAAAAAGAATTGGTCACGCCGACCGGTGCCGCGATCGCCACTACTCTCTCGACGCGCTATGGTTCGATCGCTCCGATGCGTTTGCAGTCGACGGGCTACGGCGCGGGCTCGGCGGATTTGAAGGAGCAGGCCAACGTTTTGCGCATCCTCATTGGCGAATCCCTCACCTCCGAGATGACCGCGTCAGCCGCAGAATGGGACCAGCCCGTGGAGGTGATCGAAGCGAATATCGACGATATGAATCCGCAGATCTACGGCTACTTCGTGGAGCAAGCGCTGGCCGCGGGCGCGCTAGACATTTTTTCGGCTTCGGTGCAGATGAAAAAGAACCGTCCGGGCCTGCTGGTTACGTTATTATCCGACGCCGCGGACACCCAGAAACTGATCGATCTGATTTTTCGTGAGACCACCACGATCGGAGTGCGCGCTCACACCGTACGTCGGCGCACCCTGGACCGTCACATGACGACCGTGGCCACGCCTCTGGGCGATGTGCGCATGAAAGTGGCACGTATGAACGGCACGGTGCTCAACGCGTCGCCTGAATTTGAGGACTGCCAGCGCATCGCCGTAGCCAAGGGAATTCCGCTGAAAGAAGTGCTGGCGATGGCGAACTACCATTTCCAAAAGAACCGGGAGCCGTAAAGCTAGCGAGGCCCATGCCGACAGCCAAGCCAAAATATTTTCTAACCACGCCGATTTACTACGTCAACGCCCGCCCGCACCTCGGCCACACCTATACCACCGTGGTCGCTGACACCATCGCGCGCTACAAACGCATGTGCGGCTACGACGCGGTGATGCTCACCGGCACCGACGAGCACGGACAGAAAGTCGAGCGCGCCGCCAAAGAAGCGGGCGTGACCCCGCAGGCCTACGCCGATCGAATTTCGAGTGAATATCGAAATCTGTGGAAGGAACTCGATATTCATCCTGACCGCTTTATTCGCACCACCGAGCCGCAACATGTGCCGGCGGTACATCGTCTGATGCGCCAGGCCCAGGCCAACGGCTACGTCTATAAGGGCGTGTACGAAGGGAACTACTGCGTCTACGACGAAATGTACGTCGACGAGCCCCTTCCCGGCGGGCTCTGCCCGGAGTGCCAGCGCGTCACCGAGCATGTGCGCGAGGAGAATTATTATTTCAAGCTCTCCGCGTTTCAGGACCGCCTGCTGCAGCTCTACGAAGAGCAGCCCGATTGGGTGCAGCCGGAATCACGCCGCAACGAAGTCCTGGCCTTCGTCCGCGGCCCCCTGCGCGATCTGTCCGTGAGTCGCACCTCCATCAAGTGGGGCGTGCCGTGGCCCGATGACGACAAGCACGTTTTCTACGTCTGGTACGATGCGCTCACCAGCTATATGACCGGCGTGGGCTACGGCGACGACGAGCTGCAGTGGGAAAAATATTGGCCTGCCGACCTGCATCTGGTGGGCAAAGAGATTCTGCGCTTCCATGCGGTGTACTGGCCGGCCTTCTTGATGGCGGCCAACGAACCGCTGCCCAAGAAAATATTCGCGCACGGCTGGTGGCTGTTTGCGGATGAGAAGATGTCCAAATCCCGTGGCAACATGCAGTATCCCCAACCGATCGCCCGCACGCTGGGAATCGATGCGCTGCGTTATTTCCTACTACGGGAAATGGTGTTTGGGCAGGACGGAAATTTCAGCCGCGATTCGCTGCTGACCCGCTACAACGCGGACCTCGCCAACGGTCTGGGCAATCTCGCCAGCCGCACCGTGACGATGATTGCGAAGTATTTCGAATCCACCGTCCCTCCTCCCGGCGCGGGCGGCGGTGCGCCGGACGCCGAACCGCTGGCTTCATTTTCGAAAGAAAAGCGGCAAGTGATACTGGACCACTACGAGAAATTCCAGTTTTCTCAGGCACTTGAGCGCATCTGGGATTTGATCAGCGCGCTGGATAAGTACCTGGTGGTGCAGAAACCCTGGTCGCTGGCCGATGACCAGGCGCAGCGCGCCCGACTGGGCGAAATTTTGTACAACGCCGCGGAAGGCTTGCGGGTAATCGCCGTCCTGGCGAGTCCGGTGCTCCCGCACGCGTCGCAAACAATTTGGCAGCAGCTAGGGCAGCGGGGAAGTACCAGCGATCAATCGTTGGCGGAATTAGCGTGGGGAGGCCTGCGAGCGGGCACGTCAATGGGTGAGCCAGCCGCAATTTTTCCGCGTATGGATAAGAAAGAAACATCGGAGAGGATCGAGACCATGGAAGACGAGATACGTAATCCGGGAGCTAGCGCAGCAGGCGCCCCGGCGACACCCAGCACGGCAGCGCCGAGCGCCGCCGCGGCTACGCCGGCAATCGCGGCCTCTGCGGGTCCGGTGAAAATCAGCATCGACGATTTCGCCAAAGTGGAAATGCGAGTGGGTCTGGTGACCGCCGCCGAGAAGGTCCAAGGCGCGGATAAGCTCCTCAAGGTGATGGTGGACATCGGAGAGGAGATACGCCAAATCGTTTCCGGCATCGCCGAATCCTTCGCGCCGGAGGAGTTGGTCGGCCAAAAGGTGGTACTCGTCACCAATCTGGCTCCGCGCAAACTGCGCGGAGTCGAGTCCAATGGAATGATCATCGCCGCCACCGGCCCCGACGGCAAAGCTGTGTTGTGCACGGTTGCCAAGGATGTCCCTAACGGCACGCGCTTGAAGTAGCGACGCGGCCTTTGGTGTTGAAGTCGCCGTCGCCGTTGTGGCGCCGCCCTTCGGGCGGCGGGGATCGAAAATGCTGAAGGTGTTCTCAACTCAAAATGCACTCGCCCCCGAGGCCCACTCGTGGATCTGATCGACTCCCACGCGCACCTGGAATACGACCAGTTCGACGCTGACCGCGGCGAGATGCTGGACCGCGCACGTCAGGCCGGCGTTGTGACGATTCTGACCATCGGCAGCGCCGCGGGCACTGATCGCCTGGACGCAGCCATACCCTTCGCCGAAAAATATCCCTGGGTGTACGCCACCGTCGGAATTCACCCGCAGGAGGCCGCGCAAGCCGCCGAAGAGCACTTCGGCCAGCTCGCCGAGTTGGCCGGTCACCCCAAAGTGATCGCCTGGGGTGAGATTGGCATCGACTACCACTACCCGGAGCCGCCCAAACTCACGCAGGTTCAGGTCTTCCGCCGGCAGCTTGAACTGGCCTGGATGGCGAAACTCCCAGTCATCATCCACTGCCGCGACGCCTGGGAAGATTGCCTCAAAATCCTTGAAGAAGGCTGGAAACACTCCGGATTTGGCGGGATTTTGCACTGTTTTAGCGGCGAGATGGCCGACGCGCAGCGGGGAATCGACATGGGCTTCATGATTTCCTTCGCCGGCAACCTGACCTACAAGAAATCGACCGCGTTGAGGGATATCGCCAAGGCGCTTCCGCTGGAGCGCCTGTTGATCGAGACCGATTCGCCTTTTCTGCCCCCAGAAGGCAAGCGCGGTAAGCGAAACGAACCCGCCAATGTGGTGGAGGTAGCGCGGACCTTAGGGAGTGTGAGAAACTTGGCCATCGAAGATGTAGCCGCCGCAACGTCGCAGAATTTTCGCCGATTTTTCCGGCTCAACGGAGAATGACGATCAGCAGCCCAGGCCTATCCGCGCAACCCAATCCCAACCGAGCACCCGTCGCTATGGCTTTGCCCAAGGAAATTTTCGATCTGGTGCGCGGCGACCTGGTGTTGGTCGAGAAGGAAATTGCGTCACGCGCGGGCAATGCCCTGGAGCCAGTGGCCGAGATTTCCAGCTATCTGCTGCAGGGCGGTGGCAAGCGGTTGCGTCCGGCGTTGCTGCTGCTGGCCGCGGGAGCTTCCGGCTATCGCGGTCCGAGCGCCATCCGCCTGGCCGCGGTCGTGGAGATGATCCACAGCGCCACGCTGATCCATGACGACGTGATCGATGGCGCCAACACGCGCCGCGGACGTCCCAGTGCGAATGCCCGCTGGGGCAATCACATGAGCGTCCTGGCGGGCGATTGGCTGTACATGGAATCGTTTGAAATGGCGCTGCGCGAACGTAATTTCGCCATTCTGGATATCCTGATTGGCTTCACGCAGAACATGGTTGAGGGCGAGTTGCTGCAACTCACGCGCCTGGGGCGAATCGACCTTACTGAGGCCGAAGCGACCGACTTGGCCTATCGCAAGACCGCGCGGCTTTTTAGCGGATGCACGCGGCTCGGTGGAGTGCTCGGCGGCCAAGAGAAGATCGTCGAAGAAGCTTTGGCCGAATACGGCCGCAATGCCGGCCTCGCGTTTCAGTTAGTGGACGACCTGCTGGATTTTACTTCATCGCCGGAAAAGGTCGGCAAACCGGTTCTAAGCGATTTGAAGGAAGGCAAAGTAACGCTGCCGCTGATTTTCGCGCTGCAGAATGGCGCCGGTCCCGAGGGTCACGCCGCGCATCGTGGTCTGGTTGCCGCGGTCCTGGAAGAGCGCGGCTTTCAGAGCGTTCGCCCGGAAGAAATTACGCAGCTAGTGCGCGAGTCGGGCGCACTCGACCGCGCCCGTAAGCTGGCGGAAACGCATGCGCGGCAAGCCGTCGCTTGTCTGGAAGTGCTGCCCGACACCGAGTACCGCCGCGCATTGTCGTCCGTCCCCGCATTTATCCTTGATCGCGAAAATTAATTCCTACCCAGACCGCAGTCGGGGCGCTACAACCGTCTGTGGTTCAGGCGACGCTAGTAGTGAAATCGGTATCGCACTTCGGCGTAGATTTCCCGCGGGTCGTTGTAGTGAAATCCTCCGAAGGTCAGACTGTTGTCCAGTAGAACGCGGCGATTCGCCACATTCAGCGCGGTCACCGAAATGGCATATTTCTCACCGAAGGCTTTCCCTACCGATAGATCGAAGGTGGTGTGCTGCGGCAGGTAGTTGCCGGGGTATTGTACGTCGGGCATCCCGTTTGTGAATCCCGATCCGTAGTACACATTCGTCGAGACGAACGCCTGCCAGGGGAGATTGGCATTGAAACCCAGGTTCAAAGTATTTCGCTGATCGTGATCTACCGGTGCATATCCCGGAGGTGGTTCGCACCCCGGCGGCGCTGGGCTAGGGCAGATCAAGCCTCCCGTGAAGGGTCCCCGGGCCTCAGCGATTTGATTCGCGTAGGCAAGGTGAAACTGGCCGTGGTGCCACACCCGGGGCGACCGCAGTGTCAGTTCATAGCTTTGAACCAAGGCCCCATCCCAGGTGATCGGCCAGAAGAGGTTTGATTCTCCGATATTACTGTGATCCAGCCAATTCTTCGCCCGTGTTTCAAAGGTATCGGCGTCCAGCGCCCATCCGCGGTAGGGGATGGTGATGCCAAACTGGTGCTCTTCATCCCGCTCCCCGTGCAAGGCGCCGAAAGTGAGATTTTGACTGTTCGCTAAAGCCAGCAGTGGTCCGGTAGCGGTCAAAAGCGGCGGGGCCTGATAGTAGTCGCCGTAGAACGCCCGAAGGATCCAGTTCAAACGCGGCACTTTAACGGCAACGCCGACGCGAGGGTCGGTCGCGTTCTCTACGGTGTCTGCGGTGAAATGCGTTTGCCGCAGGCCGGCGATTACCGTCAACCATGAGGTCACTTTGAATTTGTCGTTAATAAATACGCTCGCAAGCCCTCCGGTTATGGCCGCCGAGGAGGAGGGGAAGTTTGCACTTCCGTTCGTGAATTGGTTGCCGAAGAGGTTGTTCTGATGCTGAGCGAATCCGTACACTCCGGCCTGAAAGTCATTTCTCCAGAGGTTTGCGGCAAAGGTCGCCTGTAAGCCCTCGTAATGAGCAGTCTGATCCGCGTCGGTGATCACCGGAAAATCGGTTTGGGCGCCTTGGTAGTTGGCACGGTTGTAGTGATAAAAGGGAGAAACAGTAAGCAACATATCTGGATTGAATGTGCGGACCCATGAGAAGGCAACGTAGCCATCGGTCTCATGCTGCCCGTCCCGAAGCTGGCTCGTATCGTAGACCTGGTTTCCCGGCGAGTTTGGATCAGGGTCGTAGGGAATCTGGTAATAATCCTGGCGCAATGAGGTGACCAACCGGAATTGATTTCCAGGGTGGGGATTGAAGATGAAGGACGCGAATCCTCCGTAGCCGTTCTGCGCATCGTGAAAGACTTGCCCAATCGGGGTCTGGAGTCCGTAATCGCTCCGATTTCCGTTCACGCTCGCATAATAGGCGAAGCGTTCGGTGTGCCCCCCCCAATTGATCTGATCGTTGGTTTGATACCAGTTCCCAAGACTGGTGACCAGTTCCGCCTCATTGTTCCGCTCGAAGCCGGTACGCGGCACGATATTGAAGATTCCGTACGTACGGTCTCCATATTCAGCGTCGTAACTGCCTCTTTGAACTTCCAGATAGTCAATGTCCTTCGGATCAATCTGCGGGCCCAAATTGGTAGCGATATTGGTGTTGGGAATGGGCACACCGTCAATTAGCCAATCCACTTGGTGGCCTCCTCGAATATGTAGCATGTCGTGGGTCACGTAGGCAGCCGGCACGTAATCGGTAATCATTTGTAGTGCGTTGGTGCGGTCGGCACCGGGCGTCTGCTGGATGTCCGCGCGCGCCACTAGCGACGTCGGCGTCACGGAGTCGCCGTTTGCCACCTGTGCTTCCGCCGAGCTGGTCACGGTCTGGGTTAATTGCCCGATCTTCAGTGGAAAGTGCAGGATCGGCGAGGAATCAGAAACCACCGTAACCGTTTGCTGCGCGTCCGCAAAGCCACCCTTTGTCACGGTGACCACGTAATCTCCCAGCGGTACGGTCACAAACGAAAACGCGCCATCCCGGTCCGTTTGCGCCGTTTGAGTCCAATCGGAGGTCGCCGATTTGAGCTTCAGCGAGGCGCCGGCAACTGGCCGGTGCTGCGGATCGTGCACGATTCCGCGCACCGTGCCGAAGATATTGGCGAATGCCGGCGCGGGCGCAAAAATCAAACCACAGAACAAAAATAGAAATGCAAACTTGCGCATGTACCCCTCACCCTGGGAATTTTCAATTCTGTCGATTTGACCGTTGGGTGGAGCGGGAGCTATGCGCGAGGAGGTTTTATGAGGTCAGCGATAAAGCCGCACCGAATGGGGGATCGCCTTGCTGCGATCGCCGACGAAACGATAGGCGGCGCGACAAATTTCGTAGTGATTGCGAAAATAATCGGCGGCGGTGACGCGAATCCGAAATCGATGTGCCCGCGAGGAGTTCCGCTGCAAGTATGTTGCTGCGTGCCCGTGTGATGGCATTGCGCTTCGGCAGTGTGCGCGCCGGCGTTGTGCGCGTTTCGCGGACAACACATTCCCGCACACGCCGCAGGCGCACATTCACCAGTCCCCGCTAGAATCGCCGCAGGAGCTGAGAGCAACGCGAGTACCGCAATAATCGCTAGAAGCCGGTCAGCCATCCACCGAAGAGTAACATGGAAACACGCATCGCGAATTGCGGCAGGTTTGCCGTTGCTCAGAGGGGGCCTCTAGCGATCATTCCGCTCCTCGGCTTTAGCTACTTTCACCCAAATGGCCAGCGAGGTAAGCTCGGCCACGGTCGCCTTTCTTCCGAGATCCCTTCGTATCTTTCGCCGCATCCGCACGCCGGTTGTCCAAGTTGAAACCGCTACCGCTGCCCAGGATCCCAGACCTAGGACTGCGCGAAAGGGGAGGCCGTAGAATGCACGCTGAGGGGGCAGGTCCAATGCGACTGGTCGGAAATGACGGAATAGCAGAAACAAGAGCACCGTCAGGACGACCGGAAGAAGTCGTAAATACCGTCTTGAGTCGGAGTCGGGGGCGGCGGCATTTCCCATAGGGTGGCATCTCGGGCATCCGCCGGTTCCTTAGCCGATCACGCACTTTGAAGTAAGTCCCCGGCCGGCCCCGTGACAAACTGGGCATTCTCGAGTGCCATGGCGCTGGCAGCCACTGAACATATTACTATCCTCTTATTGCCGGGAACTCGCCGAGCGTAGTCCCAATGCCCTCCTCGGTAAAGCCAAATCACTTCTAGCATGAAAGAGAATAGGCCTAGCGTGCTGCCGCCGCTTCTGGCGGCAAGGAATCCAAAATCCAGGAGCCGACTCTCCGCACCAACCTGAGCACCCTTCGAACCATCGCTCGTTGTATAGTTCTGTCGATATGTCCCTCCCGTTCAAACTGATCTATCACGACGGCTACGATCTAAACCTAGGTGCGCACGTTTTCCCCTCGCAGAAATATCGCCTGGTTCGCGACCGCCTGCTAGCGGAGCATCTCGCCGTCCCAGCAGACTTTCTTGAGCCGCCTCCCGCTAGCGACGAAGACATTCTCCGCGTCCACACCCCCGAATACGTCCACAAACTCCAGCACAATCGCCTGACCGATCTCGAGCAAGCGCGTATGGAGATTCCGTATTCGAAGCAATTGATCGAGGCCTGCTGGCTGGCTGCCGGCGGTTCGATTCTGGCCGGCCAGTCCGCACTGCGCGACGGCTGGTCCGCCAATATCGGCGGCGGTTTTCACCACGCCTACCCCGAGCACGGAGAAGGTTTCTGCGTGATCCACGACGTCGCCGTAGCGATCCGCCGCCTGCAGTCTGATGAGAAAATAGAACGGGCCATGGTGGTCGATACCGACGTCCACCAAGGAAACGGCACCGCCGCAATTTTCGCGCGCGACCCCAGTGTCTACACCTTCTCGATCCACCAAGAAAATAACTACCCGCAGCGCAAGCCGGCTTCGAATATGGACGTGAATCTTGAAGACGGGGTAGGCGACGACGAATACCTGGCCACACTGGACGGACATCTGGCCCGCGCGCTGAAGGAATTCGACCCGCAAATTATTTTTTACGTGGCGGGAGCTGACCCATACCGCGAGGATCAGCTGGGAGGATTGGCGCTCACCCGGGAAGGCCTGCGCCGGCGGGACGTGCTAGTTTTCCAGCAGGCCCGAAGACGCTCGATTCCTGTAGCGGTCACTTTGGCCGGCGGATATGCGCGTCAGGTGCAGGACACCGTCAGCATTCACGCCGCAACAATCATGGCGGCCCGCGACGCTGCGCTTGTGGAGAAAAGTTGAAGGCTGTCGGTCAGCACGGCCAAGAGTGCCGCAGATTACTTGCCCTTCGGGCCTGCCTGCTGAATCGCGGCCTCGAGCCGGTCCTCAAAATCTGTCGACGATAGTCCCGCTGCTCGGTAAACCACTTTGCCCGTAGGATCGATGACGATCACCGTCGGCAAACTATCGACGTGAAGGAAATTATCCAGGCCGTCTCCAAAGGCGATGGGATGGTTCCATTTTTCACGAACCAGGAATGGCGCCACCCGGGACCGATCTTCATCGACGTTTATCGCCAGGAATTCAATCCCCGCATCCCCCGCGTAGCTCTGCGCAACTTTGGCAAAGCGCGGTTCGAGTTCCTGGCAGGGTCCGCACCACGTCGCCCAGAAGCTCAGCACGATCCGCTTACCTTTCCATTGCGCAAGCGCCAGCCGCGAGCCATCGAGCTTGGGCAAATTAAAATCGTACAAATCCTTGGCGCCGGTGTTAGTTGATGTTGCGGCGTTCTTGGGGACGGCCACGCTGGCATCGTACGCGACAAGGATGGCATCGCCAAGTCCCTGTTCGCTGCCATGCACCAGCCGCCACACGTTGCCCAGTTTTTGGCGGATGTCGCTGCGATCGACGGACATCGAGGTGGTGTTGTCCGGCAGCACGAACGCTTCCAGGTAAAAGGGAATCGCGTGGCCAGGATCGTTTTGCGCTTCGTAGATTTCGCCGCGCAGCAGGGCTGCGGCCGCGTTCGGCTGCAGTTGATACGACTGGGCCAGGTCTTTCGATGCCGCGTCATAGTTTTTCTGCTGGCGTTCGATCGAGCCGCGAAGATTATAAAAAGCGACGCGCAGACGAAGCTGGCCCTGTTGCCAATCGGCGAGCGACACGCGGTCAGGCTTCTCGGTGACCGGCAATTTCTCCACCCGATCGAGCACCCGGGTGACGTAGCCGACGGCGCGGGTAAGGCTGGCGTCGTCGCCCTGTTTCTGCAGCAGATTCACCACCACCAGCATAATGTCGCTGTCCTGCGGTTCGATGGCGATTAACTTCTCGGCATTCTCGATCGCGCACGGCGCGTCTTGCAGTTGTTGGCACGCTTCCACGAGCGCGCGATAAACGCCGACCCTTCGCGGTGCATCCGGGAAGCGCACGAGATAAGCATTGAGGTTGCGAACCAACGCGACGCGGTCGTTGCCGGCGCTGTTGAGCGCGTGCTGCAGCTCCACCTCGGGATCGGGTTGCGGATTCACTGTGGCCGCGCCGTGTTTCGGCGGCGTAGTGGCGGATGGCGTGGCGGCACCAGCTTGCGCCTGCGCGCGGGCCGGCAGCGCTATCTGCGGGGACAGCATATAGAGGCACACCACAACCGCAGCCGCGCTCACTCTCATACGGTTCATTCTACTCCGCCCAGCATCAAGGGACGATGGGCAGAATCACACACGAAGGATGCTGCGCATCGTGAAGTACCGCGTTGGTGGCAGTCACCCATTTCGTGCCGTGGCCGGGATCCTCTGCAGTATTTAGATTGCGATTGAAGCGCGGGAAGTTGCTGCTGGAAATCTCCACGCGGATACGGTGACCGGCCAAGAAAACATTGCTGGTGCCGGCCAGATCGATGTTCAGTCGATAGACCTCGCCCGGTTTCATCATCTCCGCCTTTTCCGCGGAGTCACGGTAGCGCGCCCGGCGGATGCCGTCGATCAGATTACGTGCAAAACCGTCGGGACCGACGTCGACCAGCTTGGCTGTGAAATCGGTATCCACGGCGGACGACTTGATGTAGAGGTCCACGCTGATGGGGCCCGTGACTTCGGTGTCTTTTTCGAGCGCCGGCGTTGAATACACCAGCACATCCTGACGGTCTTCGATCGTGCCCTGATCGAACGCGCCAGAGGCCAGCACGTCGTTAGGGCAGCACAAACCGCCGCCACGCGTGGGCACCGGGTTCGCGGGATCGTACGTGAATGAATCATGCGTTTCGCTAGCGGGGGACGCGGCGGTACTCAGGCCTCCGTCTCCTTTTTCTGAATTGGCGTGCCCAGCGGAGTGAAAATAAAAATGTGTGGATTGCGCGCGCTCCAGGGGCCAGGCCTCCTCTTCGCGCCACACATTTTTACCCATCACAAAAATCTTCACCGGCTTCTGGCTGGCGTATTCATTGTCCGCGTGTTTCAGCAGGAAATCATACCAGCGCAGCACCGCAGCATGCGTATCCATCGCCGCCGACGGTCCGAAATCGACGTCGCCGGTCTTCGATCCAAACGGCCCGTGATACCACGGACCAATCAGCAGGTGCTGGCCCTGGCGCGCCTCGGGAGTGCCGCCGTTTTTCACCATGCCAACGTAGTTGCGAAGCGTGCCGCGCAGGAAAATATCGTACCAGCCTCCAATATTGAACGCCGGCACGCGCACGTCCCCGTGGTGATCCTCGATCGACCACTGCTTCCAGTAATCGTCATACGCCGGATGATCCACCCAGTCCTTGAAATACGGTGCCAGCGTATTGGCAGCGGCGGGAGCGACGGGCACGTAATTCTCTACGGGAAGCGTCTGGATCATTTCTTTCAGCGCGGCGGTGGGCGTGGACTTCCGCTTGAGCGTGTCGATCGCAAGACCTGACGCCCACGATTCGTCGAACCATTGCTCCAATGCGCCGCCCATGTACGCCCAACCATCGTGGTAGTTCGAGGCGGTGACCGTTGGCGCGATAGCAACCAGGTGGGGTGGGTGCAATATGGCCGGAAGCCATTGCGTTGCGCCGACGTACGATCCGCTGTACATAACCACACGGCCGTCGGAGTAGGGAAGCGCGGCAGCCCATTCGATGGTGTCGTATCCGTCCGCGCCTTCATTTTTGAAGGTGTAGAACTCGCCCGGTGACGAAAAGCGGCCGCGCACATCCTGCGCAATTAACACGTAGCCCTGTTGCGCGGCTTCTACGCCGAAACCGTTCTCGCCCGCCTTATCGTATGGGGTGCGAGTCAGCAGCACTGGATATTTGCCGGGATCAGCGGGGCGGTAGACGTCGGCATTCAACTCGAGGCCGTCGCGCATCTTGGCCACACGGTTCCGCTCGACAATGATGCCGCCAGGGGGATGCGCTGGAAGCGACGCCACCGCCATCAGGATTCCGAAAACAACCACCAACAACACGCCGCAAGGTTTGCGATTCATGGCTCCCCGTTTCAAGGCAGTCCGACCACGCCAATGCGCGTGATCCTACGTCGCACCCGATCCAGAGTCAACCGCGTGCGCCCACGTGGATTCGCAGTTGTGCCGCCGCGCTCTTGGCTACTGAAGGGTGATATTTCCGGAACCGGTCTGAATTTCGATGTGCGCCTTGCCATCGCCAGCCCGCGCGCGCATTTCGTGCTTGGAACCTGAGCCGTCCACCGTCAACGGCATCGAGGCCTCGATGTCGCCCGAGCCGGTTCGAGCTTCCAGGCGGAAACTCGGATTAGCCGGCAGGCGCAGCACCACATCGCCGGAGCCGGCGTGCAGTTCCCAGTAATTCGATTCGCCGGGATTGCCGTCCACCGTGGCGTTACCCGATCCGGTATGCACGCGCAGGTCGCCGGACGCATGAGTGATGGTCACGTCGCCTCCGCTAGTGTCCACGGTGATGTCCGCTCCGGGCTCGGAGATATTCAGATCGCCGGAGCCAGCGCGCGCGCGGATTTCTCCGTGAATGTTTTCCAATGACATGCCGCCGGATCCGGTGGTGACGCGCACCGCACCGGCGATGTTCGCGAGCGAAATGTTGCCGCTGCCGGTGGACACTTGAATTTGTTCGTTCACGTCGGAAAGCGCTACGTCGCCGGAGCCGCAGGTGAGATTCACGGGGCCTTTGATGCCGCGCGCTTGTACGTCGCCGGAGCCGGTGGTGCCGCGCAGTTCCGTTTCCGGCGGAACCTCGATTTCATATTTGAAATCGGTGTTGCCGCCAGGAAACGATTTGCGGCCGATATGGACCACGTTACCGTTTTGTTCGATGGGCGGATTTTCGGTGAACTCGCGGACCCGCCGACTGGCCTCGCTCGAGCTCCAGGCCTTCACGCTGAATTCAGCGGCAATGCGCACCCGGCGGGAAGATCCGGTGACCAACTTCACGTCCTCGGACTCCGCGGCCAGTTCCAGGCTCACCGGGCCAGTAACGTTCAGCACACGCTCGAACCGCCCTTCACTGGCGGGCATCGAAACGCAGCCGGCCAGCGCCAGGCACGCGAAGGCAGCGAAAGCGAGTGGGAGGAACGTCGAGTGCGGGCGATGGTGAGAAAACAAATTGGAGGATGGTTCCATGATGGACACTCGCCTTCGCCGCCGGACGATCGTTCTAACTACGGGTACGCGGACTACGCGCGCTCTAGCTACGCGCTCCATCTAAGCAGGCGCGCACCATAGAATTCAGCCACGCCACTTACACCTTCAGCAAAATATTGAGCGAACCGGAGCGGTACCCCTCAAGGTCCAGGGTAACGAACGCGAACCCGGCTTCCTTCAGCCCTGCAGAAATCCGCGCCGCGGTATCGGGATCGAGCGCGCGCACCATTTCCTCGCGGGCGATTTCGACGCGCGCCAGATTTCCGTGGGCGCGCACGCGAAACTGCCGAAAACCACAGCGGCGCAGAACAGATTCACCGCGGTCGATCTGCGCGAGCAATTCCGGCGTCACTGCCGTCCCATAGGGTACGCGCGAAGAAAGACAGGCGGATGCCGGACGATCCCAGGTGGGCAGCTCGGCCGCGCGCGACAGCCAGCGAATCTCGGCTTTAGTAAGTTGGGCGTCAAGCAACGGCGCGAGAATGGCACGCTCCTGCGCGGCGCGATGTCCCGGGCGAAAATCGTGAGTATCGTCGGCATTGATGCCGTAGGCGATGGACGCAAATCCGCGGCAGATGCGCAGATTTTCCATGCGCTCGAAGAGCTCGTCCTTGCAGTGGTAGCAGCGGTCGGCGCTGTTCGCTAGGTACAGCGGATTTTCGAATTCCCGTGTTTCGATGAATTCGTGAGGGATGCCGGTGGCGCCGACGAACGCCATCGCTTGTTCGCGATCGTGTCCGGAGTAGCTGGCGGAAAGCGCAGTGACCGCCAGCGCTTTGCTTCCGAGCGCGGCGTGAGCGGCCCACGCCAGGTAGGCGGAATCCGCGCCGCCGGAAAAAGCAATCAACAGGGAATCGATTGAGCGGAGGGCGGCAAACAGGTGATCCTGTTTAGCGACGGCCAAGCCGGCGTCTGCAGATGTGGTCCCCAGCTGGTCCGCGACTGGTACTTGGGTGGGCCTTGCGCTCATCTGCGAACGAGTATAACCCAAGGTTAGGAATTCACGGATGGGTCCGAGCCAGGGCTGCTGGTATTATTCGTTGGTTGCTTACCGAGCGGGGCCTGGGACCATGAAAAAGCTCATTCGAAATTTTCTGATCGGCATTGCTTCCATCGTTGCCCTGCTATTCGGTTTGCTATTTTATTCGTTCTCCCAAACGCTGCCTGTTACCGAACATCGACAACTTTCCGGCGGAGCCGTGCAAGTCAAGGATGGCTTGGATTCGGTCGGCATGATTCCATCCGGCGATCACCGGGTGGCACTGGTCGATTGCGGTGACGATCCCCAAGCTAACGCAATCATGAGCGAGCTCAACCAGCGTGGGCTCGAAAAGGAAGCGGTCCAGGCGATCCTTATCACGCACGCACACCCTGATCACGTCGCCGGATGCGCGGTATTCTCGGGCGCCGAAATATTTGCGATGGCGGCTGAACAACCCCTTCTGGAGGGCCGGGTCGCCGCGCACTCAGTCGCCGGAAGATTGATGGGGAAGAACAAATCGGTTATCCACGCCACAAGATACCTGCAAGACGGAGACTCATTTCAGGTGGGCAATTTAGCGGTTACCGCCTACCTGGTTCCAGGAGATACCGACGGAAGCGCCGCTTATTTGGCGGCTGGGACACTCTATCTTGGGGACAGCGCTGACGGCGGCAAGAACGGGAAATTGCTGCCAGCCAAGGGATTGGTGAGCAACGATGTCCAACAAAATCGTGATTCATTGTATAAGCTGGCGCAAACGCTAAGGCCGCAGGCTGCGCAAATCCAATTTATGGAGTTTGCCCACTCCGGCCGCTTGTGGGAATCGGGCCACTTCTAGAATTCGCAAAGGAGAGACAAGCAAAACGCGCGGCTCAGTAGTGCGTCCCGGACCGGAACTACTGGAAGTCGAGCATGACGTCTGCCGTACCCTTCTGCGGGTCCTTCTCCAGAAAATGGCCGAGCTTTTCATAGTGGAAGGGGAGAGTCCCAAACGCGGCTCGCGCGCCGGTGTCCGCGAATTCATCGCAGTAGATGCGATCGAGTGGATCGCCGGGTTTTAGCCGGAAACCTGTGCGGATCCGCTTCTCGCCTTCCACCGAAAGCCCGGTGAGAATCAAATTCCCCATGTGATACTGAAGGCCTTCAGCGATGGCGACGCCATAGGAAACGCGATGTGCCTGATCATCGAATTCCTGAACAGGATCCAGCTTCTCATCCAGGTATCCCGCACGACCATACTGGTCATTCACACTCTCCCACAGCGCATGGAGTCTCAGTCCGTCTGCCGGCGCCCCTACTTTTAGGTATGCGGGTGCGACGAGTTCGTCCAGTGCGGAGGTGGGAATCGCTCGGTTGCCAGTCCAGGTGATGCCGCCCAGCATGTATACCGCTCCGGGAACGATCGGAATCTTGACGCGAACGGAGCTGGCGGGCACCCCCGGGGAGCTGGCTTCCGCAGATGGCTCCGGCTTTCCAATCTTCACCCGCAGCATCGCCGAGGCGAGATAAATGGGGCGCACCTGCTCGTAATCGAAAAGCTCGATGCTCAACCGCGAATAGGGTTTGCCCACCACGTCGCTCAGACGCTCGCGAATGGCCGCGCTCTCGCGCGCGATTGGATCGTCGAATTCGATGGCCGTCACCGTCACCGGAACCCCCACCACGCGAAACCGCTGGATGTCCTCATCGGTTGCGATCGCACGAACCACGCTGTGCTCGACGCTGGGGTGAATATTGAGCGACCACACCAATTTGGCGATAGCTTTGGATATGTCCCCGAGCACCGTGCCTTGGCTCGGCGCGTAGCCATCGAACAGCGGCACGTCCTGGTGGACCGCCGCAGTGATCGTCTCATCGGAAAACCACGGCATATTGTCGTAGGAGACCGGGATCAGCGGCGCGTCGACCACCTGAAATTCGACCAGCGCGCCCTTGGCAATCATCGAGAATCGATACTGCACGTTGGAGAAAGTGCCCAACTCGGAGAGATGGTTTGCCGCGGTCTGGAAATCCTCGCGCGTAACGGGTTCGCCGGGCGTCAGCCCGCACGACGACGCGATTTGTTCGGAGGTCCACCGCTTCGATCCGGTTACACGGATTTCAGCGAGGTTGGCGGGGCCAGTTTGCGCAGCGGGAGGCGCTTGAGCACGCGCTGGAGGCGCCAAGCACATCCCGCACAACGCCAAAAATACGATCGCCGTCTTGCCCACGTTTGGAAAAAACATCTGCTTACCCCAAACGCCAGACTATTCGACCGTCACCGATTTGGCAAGATTCCGTGGTTGGTCCACGTCGCAGCCGCGGCGCACCGCGATGTGATAGGCCAGGAGCTGCAAAGGAATGATTTCCAGCAGCGGCGCCAGAATCTCCGGGACCGCGGGCACTTCCACCACGCTGTGCGAGGCTTGCCGGGCAACCGTGTCGCCCTCGGTGACGATTGAGATGACGATGCCGTCGCGCGCTTTTACTTCCTGGATGTTGGAGCAGCTCTTTTCGTAGCGAGTCATCGACGCAGGATCGTTTTCATCGCGCGTGGCGACTACCACCACAGGCAAATTCTGATCGATCAGGGCGTTGGGACCATGCTTCATCTCGCCGGCCGGATAGCCTTCCGCGTGGATGTAGGAAATTTCCTTGAGTTTCAGCGCGCCTTCCAGCGCGATGGGATAGTGAATTCCGCGGCCGAGGTAAAGGAAATCGGTATAGCGAAAAAAGTGGCGCGCCAGTTCTTCGCAAACGGAATCATGCTGCAAAATCGATTCCATTTTGTGCGGGACCTTGGCCAGCTCCTGCATCAATGATTTCGCTTCTTCCGGCGGCAGCGCGCCGCGAACTTGCGCCAGGTGCAGCGCGATCAGGATCAATGCGACGATTTGGCCGGTAAAGGCTTTGGTGGATGCGACGCCGATCTCCGGACCCGCGTGGGTGTAAATGGTACCGTTCGCTTCGCGGGTGATCATGGCGCCAACTACGTTGCAGATCGCGAGAATCTTCGCGCCCTTCTGCTTCGATTCGCGCACCGCAGCGATGGTATCCGCGGTCTCACCGGACTGGCTGATGGCGATCACCAGGGTATGCGCAGCAATGATCGGATCGCGGTAGCGGAATTCACTGCCGTAGTCCACTTCCACCGGAACCTGCGCCAGGCGCTCGATCAGAAATTTCCCCACCAGCCCGGCGTGCCAACTGGTGCCACAGGCGATGATCTTGATCTGGCGGAACTCCTTGAACTCCTTCTCGGTGATGTCCATCTCGTCCAGAAACACCTTGCCGGTATCGAACGAGATGCGGTTGAGCAGGGTGTCGCGGACCGCACGTGGCTGCTCGAAGATTTCTTTCTGCATGAAATGCTTGTAGCCGCCCTTTTCGGCCATAACTGGATCCCAGGCGATGTGCTGGCTTGGCCGTTCCACCTGCTGGCCGTCCAGGCCCATCACCCGCACGCCCTGCGGCGTCAGCACAGCGATGTCCCCGTCAGCCAGGAAGAAGACTTCGCGAGTGTGAGCGAGCAGCGCGGGTACGTCGCTGGCCACAAAATATTCGTCTTTCCCGATACCCACCACGACGGGAGGACCCATGCGCGCCGCTACGATTTTGTTCTTATCGCGCGTGGAAATCACCACCAGCGCGTATACGCCGGATAGTTGTGCCAGCGTTTTGAAGACGGCACTCTCCAGTGGACCACCGTTGGAATACTTTTCCACGAGGTGGGCGATCACTTCGGTATCGGTCTCGGTCTTGAACTGGTGGCCTTCGGCAAGCAGTTGGTGCTTCAGTTCCAGGTAATTTTCGACAATGCCGTTGTGCACCACCACGATTTCGCCGGTGCAATCCCGGTGGGGATGGGCGTTTTCTTCGGTCGGTCGGCCGTGCGTGGCCCAGCGGGTGTGCCCGATGCCGTAGACGCCGCCTTCCAGCGGAGTCTTGCGCAGCACTTCTTCAAGATTGCGCAGTTTGCCCGACGCTCGCCGCAGTTGCAGCTTGCCGTCGCAATCGACCACGGCAATGCCCGCGGAGTCATAACCCCTGTATTCGAGGTGCTTTAGGCCGTCGATAATCAGCGGGACGACTGCTTTGGGGCCGATATAGCCGACAATTCCACACACGGTGGTGTCTCCTGGACGCTTGAATCGCTCGGATTGCCCGTCTCTCGGCGCGCGAGAGCTGATTGCAGATTAGCACGGCGAGTGAGGCGGCAACTTTTTCGATGCGGGTGATGTTGCTAAGGTTTCAACGAGCAGGAAGGCACCCTGGGGCACTTACTACGGGCGATTCCGGAGCTACTCGACAATCTCAAAGCGGAACTCTTCGATCACTGGGTTGGTCAGCACTTCTCGGGCGATCTTTTCTACCTGGTTCTTGGCTCCGTCGGCGGCCAAGCCGTCGAGGTTCAGCACGAAGAATTTTCCCTGACGCACGTCTTGCACCTGGGTGTAACCGAGCGACGCAAGGGCGTGCTGGATGGTTTGCCCCTGAGGATCGAGGACGGTTTTCTTGGGCATGACCCACACATGAGCTTTCATGGCCGAGATTATATCAGTCCGGAGGTGGGGAGCGCGGTGTGAAAATTTTCCAGCAGCACATTTTTTTCGTGGAAGGGAAGAAACGCAGCACGAAAGCCGGCTTCCATAATGTGCGCGAGCTGTTCGGGCGCGAGGCCCAGCGCGGCGGCGTGAACATATTCGGAGATGAGGTCGGCTCCAAACATGGCCGGATCGTCGGTAGAAATGGTGACGCTTACACCGCGGGCAAATATCTTGGCGATAGGGTGATCGGCCATGGCCGCATCCGCCTTGCCGATTTGTTTCGCGAGCGCGCCGGTGCGCAGATTGCTGGTGGGGCACACTTCCAGCGTAACGCCAGACGCCGCCAGTCGTTCCATAAGAGCCGGGTCATGGGCAACCGCGATGCCGTGCCCGATGCGTTCGGCCCCCAGGATGTCGACGGCTTCCGCTACCAATGATGGTGCACCGGTTTCTCCTGCGTGAGCGACCAGGTGCAGCCCGGCGGCGCGGGCGATGTCGTAAGCCGGGACGAAGTCCGCGGTAGGAAGTGCCAGTTCGTCGCCGCCCATGCCGAAGGCCACCACGCCTTCCGACTTCAGCTCGGAGCAGCGTCGCGCGACTTCTATCGCATCTTCGGGGCCGAACTGCCGCACCACGTCCGGAATCCAGCGCAGTTGCAGGCCGCGGCTTTGATATTCGCGCCCCGCCCGGTTAATCGCGGCGATATTCTTCCCGATGTCCTGCTTGCGCCAAAGCATCACGCCGGCGGAGATGGTGGCCTCGGCGTAGATCACGTTTTGTTCGAGCAACTGTTCCGCCAGACCGCGGGTGACCAGCGCGTAGTCGTCAGGCGTGCGCAGGAATGAGGTAGCCCACTTGAAGGCCTCGATGAAGCCGAGAAAGTCCTGGTAGCGATATCGGACAGCAACCTCCTGTTCGGAAACTTGCACACCATAGCGCGCCGCAAGCTGGCTCACGATCGCTGGCGACATCGAGCCTTCGAGATGGACGTGAATCTCCGCCTTGGGTAGTTTTTTTAGAGCGGTTCGCAGATCGGGATGGGCGTTCATGGGATTAGAGCCAATCTATGACGCGTGGTGCGGGTGCCACTCGGCCGCGCTCACTTCGCGGGCAGCGCGGGCTTGCCGGCATTGGTCCACGAAGTAAACCAGTAAGACCCTACGTCGGCGGCAGAGTCGGAAATCTGCTGGGCCAGGATGTTGCCGGCCTGTTGGTAGAAACGGTCGTAATACTCGTCGGTGTAGTCCGAGAGGCCCGCGCGCGAGCGGCGATCCGCAAGCATGATGCTCTCGAGCATGGCGTGGGCTGTTAGACACGCTTCGAATGCGTGGTCGGTGGGGTCCTGAATGTACGCGGCGAGGCTGGGATGGATATAGAAGAATTGCGAGTAGCGATCCACCAGGCTCTTGTCGAAGCGGGCATTCACGCCGGATTGCAGTGAGACCTTCCCGTCCTCATTCACCGTGGTTTTGAAAGGGTCGTGAGCTTCGCCCACATAGAATGCCAGTAACGCGGCGTTCCCCCGGACTTCATCCCAACTGTGGCCGCGAAAAGCGTCGGTTAGTTTCTGGCTGTAAACGCCGATTTCCCAGGGCAGCAATCCTTGCACGGTGAGCGAGTGCTTTCCATAAGTGGCGACGGCGGTTTGGTAGTCGCGGGGCAAGGCGGCGAAAGGGTAGTTGCCGTAGTGGTCCAGGTGAATGAACTGGCTCTGGCGCTCCAGGGGACTCTTGACCGCGGCTTGGGCCGGCTCGGTGACCCGCAGCATCAGGTACTGCTTGTTCGCTTCGAAATAGGGGCGCATCTCGTCAGGCAATGTTTCCACGGCTTTGCTGACGATCAGGCGGTGACCGGCGTCACTCCAACTCAACGCGACCGATGCCAGGCCAAACACCGCGACCGCCAGGGCCAGCATGGCGAACACTGACGAAGAGCGGAAAGTACGGCGGTGAATCAAGCAGCCCCTCCCGGTGACGGCGGACCTCCCGCGGATGGAGACCGCGCCGGCGCTAGAGCCAACTGGCTGCGTTTGCGCCCGTAGAACTGATACAGCACCAATCCGATCGCCAGCCACACGAAGAATCGTATCCAATTTTCCACCGTGAGGCTAGCCATCAGGATGAAACAGAAGAGTAGCGAAAGCATCGGCACCCAGGGAGAAAAGGGAACTCGGAAGCCCCGCGCGCGATTCGGTTGGGTCTTGCGCAGGATCAACACCGCGATCGCCACCAGCACGAAGGCGAAAAGCGTGCCGATATTCGAGAGGTCAGCGAGCGTGCCGATATCAAAAATTCCGGCCGGGATTCCCACAAAAATTCCGGCGACCCAGGTAGCCACGTGCGGGGTGCGGTGGGTGGCATGCACTCTCGAGAAGGCCTTGGGCAGCAGTCCATCGCGCGACATCGCGAACCACACCCGAGCTTGCCCCAGTTGGTAGACCAACAACGAGGAAATCATTCCCATCAACGCGCCGATGGTGACCCAGAACTCTACCCGCACCAGGCCGATCGAGTGCAGCGCGTTGGCCACCGGCGCAGGGTTATTCAGCAAACTCCAGTGCTGGATGCCGGTAAGGACTACCGCCACCGCCACGTAGAAGAACGCGCAGATGCCGAGTGAGAACAAAATACCCAGGGGCAAATCTTTTTTGGGATTCTTGCATTCCTCGGCGGCAGTGGAGACGGAATCGAATCCGATGTAGGAGAAAAAGACGATCGCGCCGCCGGTCAAGACGCCCTGAAACCCGTTGGGGAAGTAGGGGTGGTAGTTGATGGGCTTGATGTAGTGGCTGGCGAAAACGATGAAGATGATGATCGCCAGCAGCTTGATGGCGACCATGATGTTGTTGGCGCCGGCGGATTCGCGGATTCCGCGGACCAGAACCACAGTGAGCACCATGACGATCAGGAATCCAACGATATTGAAGTTCGCGTGCCAGCCGATTCCCGGCGCGTACGCCGGGACGGCCAGGCGCGGCGGTAAATGAATCCCCACTGAATCCAGAAGGCTGTTCACATAGCCGGAAAATCCTACCGCGACCGCCATATTGGAGACGGCGTACTCCAGAATTAGGTCCCAACCGATGATCCAGGCGACCAGCTCGCCCATGGTCGCGTAAGTGTAGGTGTAGGCGCTGCCGGCGATCGGTATCATCGACGCGAGTTCGGCGTAACACAGGCCGGCGAATCCGCAGACGATGGCCACCAGCAGGAAAGAGAGTGCGATACCTGGACCTGCGCCAGGACGCCCGTGCACCCCTAAGGCGTGGCTGCCGTGCAGCAGCACGTCCAGAAGAGGGGCCTTCAGGAGTGAAGGAGAGCGAACATCTTCGCCAGCGGCTGCAGTGCCGGTGAGCACGAAAATTCCGGTGCCGATAATGGCGCCGACGCCCAGGGCGGTAAGGCTGACCCAGCCAAGGGTCTTCTTAAGGCGGCGCTCCGGCTCGTCAGCGTCGCTGAGGAGTTGGTCGATGCTCTTGGTGCGAAAGAGCTGCGAGTCCACGGTCACCCCTGGTCGAAAGCAGGCCACTCTACCTTGCGCGGCTCCGACGTGCAACCTTTGATTCCGGAGACTCTACGCTCACAAAATCGCAGCTCCGCAAAGTCGTGAACCGCTTCAACGAATTGAAAAAACTCTGAGTCCCAAGCGAGTTTCTTCGCTTTTCCGGTTCTGGCATTTCCGGGGGCCTTACTCCTCCCCGTTTCTGGGAGCGGTGGGAGCTCGCCGCCAATGGTACCCAGCCGTATACAGCACAACCGTGCGCCGCAGGTTTTTTCGCCAGCAGCGACCACGTTAAGCGAACGCCAGATTCGCGTAGGCCTCTTTTAGTTTTTTGGTCCCGTGATCCTGGAAGCTGACGGTGATGGTGCGATCCTCTTCGTCGCCATCGACGCCTATGATTGTGCCGAGGCCGAGGGTTGGATGGCGAACGCGCTTTCCAATCATCGGATGGCCGCCGCGACGAGAAGATCCGCCAGACGCACGGGCTGGCGCGTAGCCGGTTCCGGAGCCCGTTCCGGGGGTTAACCCGTAGCTGGAGCTCGATCCAGGGTAGCCGCCACGCCGCGGCGGCATGGAACGGTACAGCGTCGAGTAACCCTCCACCGGCTCGTAGCGCCGGGTTTCGCCGGGTTCGCCCAGTGAGCCGGTAACGGTTTCCATCAGTTCGAGAGGAATCTCGCGCAAGAAGCGCGAAGGCAGGGAGGCGCGCAGGCGCTCTTCGCCGTAGGTGCGCCGATACTGGGCGCGGGAAATGGTGAGCGTTTTTCGGGCGCGGGTCATTCCCACGTAGCACAGGCGGCGCTCTTCTTCGATGTCTTCCGGACTGTCCTGAGAACGGGAATGGGGAAGCACGCCTTCCTCAAGGCCGGCGAGGAACACGGAGTCGAATTCCAGGCCCTTGGCGCTGTGCAACGTCATCAGCGAGATGGTCACTTCCTCGTCGTAGTCATCGGACATGGCCACCAGCGCCGCGCGATCGAGGATCGAGTCCAGAGTCTCGCCGTGCTCGGTGGCTTCGGCGATGCCGTTCACTAATTCACGGACGTTGTCGGCGTGGGTCGTGTGCTCGATGCGGTCCTGCGTCTCGATCCAGTCCATATAATTGGTTTTACTCAAAATAGTGCGCAGCAATTCCGCGGGGGGCACGGCGGCGGCGGTGGGTTGAACGGATTCAATCAGTTCGCGGAAGGCGCGCAGCGCACCGCGGGATTTCAGCGCCGCGGCATCGTCGCCGATCAGCGCATCCCAAACCGAAGTGCCCCGGGTTTGGGCGGAGGCGCGCAGAGCGTCGATAGTGGTCTTGCCAACTCCGCGGGGCGGCGTATTCAAAACGCGCAACAGCGCGACGTCGTCTTCGGGATGGAACGCGAGACGCAGGTACGACAGCGCCGCCTTGATTTCCGCACGCTTATAAAAGCTGAAGCCACCCACCACGCGATAGCGGAGGCCCATCCTCCGCAGCACTTCTTCGAAGGAGCGGGACTGCGCGGTGGTGCGGTACAACACGGCGATGTGCGCCTTGGGTTCTTCGCGCAGGAAATTGCCAATCTCGCGGCAAACGTACTCGGCTTCGAGGCTGGCGTCGTTCGCTTCAAAAAACTGGATCAGCGATCCTGCGTCGCCGGTCGCGCGAAGATTCTTGCCCATGCGGTTGGAGTTCTTGGCGACCAGACCGCCGGACGCGTCGAGAATGTTTTGGGTGGAGCGGTAATTTTCTTCCAGGCGAAAGGTGCGCGCGTCCGGAAAATCCTTCAGGAAACGCTGGAAACTGCCACTCTTAGCGCCGCGCCAACTATAGATAGACTGATCTTCGTCGCCCACCACGCACACGTTGCGGCGGGTGCCGGCAATCAGGCGGACCAATTCTTCCTGCCAGCGATTGGTGTCTTGAAACTCATCCACCAGGACGTACTGAAAGCGCTCGGTCCAGCGAGCGCGAACTTCGGGATGGTCGCGGAGCAGGTCGACCGCGCGCAACAGCAAATCGTCAAAGTCCAGGGCGTTGGCCTGCCGCAGGCGGGCCACGTAATGGTCGTAGATCTTGGCCATGTCTCGGTCCGCTTTGCCGCGCGCTTCGAACTTCAATTCCGACGGAGCAATGGCGTGGTTCTTGGCGTAGCTGATGCGCGAGAGCACCGCCCGCGGTGGAAAGGTCTTGTCGTCTAGGCGCAGCTCGGCCAGGGTGAGTTTCACCACGTCGGTCTGGTCAGAGTCATCATAAATCGCGAAATCGCGCGGGAGCCCGAGTGCCGAAGATTCGCGACGGATCAGCCGGGCGCAGAACGAGTGAAATGTGGAGAGCCAAAGACCGGAAGCGTCGCTGGCGGTCGAGCGCAACAGCGTCCCGATGCGTTGCTGCATCTGTTCGGCGGCTTTATTGGTGAAAGTGACACCTAGAATCGCGTGCGGCGAAACACCTTGTTGTACCAGGTAGGCGATGCGATAGGTGATGACGCGCGTTTTGCCAGTACCCGCACCGGCCAGGACCATGACTGGTCCACCGGTGTGGCGCACCGCGTCGGCCTGCTGCGAATTGAGTTGGTCGAGAAGTGTCATTGCGAAAGAAACGGAAGCAAGATGAATTTTAGCCGAGGCGGCGCGATTCGGCAAATTTGCGAAACTTATTTCTTCGCAGGCTGCAGCGGAAGGTCGAAGTACATCAACAGTTTGTTGCTGCTCACGACCGTGACGTCCGGTACGTACAGGTCGGCGTAGCGCAGCACGGAGTGGTCGTAGGAGAGGTCGAAAAAGAAAAACCCGTGCAACGTAGAACGCGGAGGCAGAACGTCGGAATCAAACGCGAAAGGCTGCAGCGCGGCGACGATTTTGTCTTCCGCTTTGTCGTGGCTGGGCATGGGAATGGGCCGCGGGATGCGCTTGCGCGATGAACTGGGATCGGGCGTGCCACCGGGATGCGCGACCAGCACCGCAACTTCCTTTACCGAGAGCGCTCCCACTTTCTGATGGTCTGCGTCGGGCGGAGTAACTTCCAGGCGCACGGTGCTCAGGTCGACGCGGATGGCCTGGTCGGTGTCATTGCGGAAATAAACGTCGATGGGAAGAATGCCGCCCTTGGCCGGATCATTCTTCCCGAAGGTTTGCTTGCTGCGCTCGGCGTCGGTATAGGGATCGGCGGCGATCAGCAGGCCTTCGTGATTGTCGTGGGCGGGCAGCGCATTTACGTCCACCGGCGCCGGAGTGGGAGATTGCGCGAGCAGTGGGGAGCTCGCTCCGAACCAATGGGGTGCGCACGGAACTACCCATAAAGCGGCGATTGCTAGGGTAAATGCGATGATCCGCAAAGTTTTCATGGGTGCGTTGGCGCTCCGTCGCGGCTTCGGTTTGTGCCCCCCGCGGTGAGATGCTCCGACGCGCGGGTAAGTTGTGAGTGCATTGTAGGACGCGCGTGCCGCTATAATACCGCGTTTGCCGGTGGCCACGTGGCGATGCTCGCGCGCCGGCCGGAGCGGCACAACCGAGAATGTATTTCCTGTACAGCTTATTGACGGCGGCGGGAATGGTGCTGCTATCGCCGTATTTCCTCGTCCAGGGTCTGCGCCAGAAAAAATATCTGGCCAATCTGATGGAGCGGTTCGGACGCGTGCCTGCACAGGTGGCGGCGCGTGCTGCGGGAGCGTCGGGCGCGATCTGGATTCACGCGGTCTCGGTGGGTGAGGTGCTTGCGGCTCGTCCGCTGGCGCTGCGACTGCGGCAAAAGTTTCCCGAACGGCTGATTTTTGTTTCCACCACTACCGCCGCCGGGCAACAACTGGCGCGCCAGCGCATGGAGTTCACCGACGGTGTTTTCTATTTTCCGTTTGATTGGACGTGGTGTGTTCGCCGGGTGATGAATGCGATTCGTCCGTCGATCGTATTGATCCTGGAAACGGAAATATGGCCTAATTTTCTGCGCGAGACACGGCGGCGGAATATTCCCGCGGTTTTTGTGAACGCGCGCATCTCCCAACGATCGTTCGCACGATTCCGGCTGGCCAAGCCGGTGATCGGAGCTTTGTACGAATCCGCGCTCGGCAATGCCCGCGCGTTCCTGGCTCAGAGCGAAGAGGCCGCGGAACGCCTGCGGGCGATGGGCGCGCCGGAAGATTGCATCGAAGTCACTGGAAATCTGAAATACGATGGCGAGCCACCGGAGATGGGAGAATTTGGCGAATGGCTGCGATCGCAGATTCAGCAGCAGGAGCGCTGGCCGGTCCTGGTGGCCGGCAGCGTGGTGGCGGATGAAGAAGAATCGGTGCTGGCCGCTTACGACATCGTGCAGCGTCGCTGGCACTTCGCGCTGTTAGTGCTGGCGCCGCGCAAGCCGGAGCGCTTTGACGCGGCGGCGGAGATTGCGGCGCAGGGCGGCTGGAAGGTACTTCGCCAGAGCCAGATCGATCGCAGCGCGGGACTGGACGAGGCAGCCGACGTGGTGCTACTCGATTCGATTGGCGAGCTCGCCGGTATTTATGCGTTGGCGAATGCGGTGTTCATTGGTGGATCGCTGGTGGCAAGCGGCGGTCACAATATTCTGGAGCCGGCGTGGTGGAATCTGCCGCCGGTATTTGGCCGCTCGATGGAAAATTTTCAGGATATTGCGGCGCTGTTCTTGCAGCAACACGCCGCGGTGCAAGTGAGCAGTCCAGAGGGATTGGCCAAGGCGTGGGTGGGGTTGATTGACGATCATTCGCTGAGCGGGCGGATGGGCAGTGCGGCGCGGCAGCTGGTTGCGAGCAATCGTGGCGCCACCGCCCGATCGCTGGAGCGAATTTGCGTGATCCTCGAAGATGCAGTTGGTGGCGCGCAATGACCCGAGCCCGCATGCTGCTCTGGCCGGCGTCTCTTTTATACGGACTGGCGGCTTGGGTGCGCGCGTGGTGCTATCTCCGCGGATGGCGTCGCTCCAGGCGGCTACAGAAGCCGGTGATCTGTGTGGGGAATTTGACGGTCGGTGGCACCGGCAAGACGCCTATGACCATTTGGATTGCGCAGCGATTCGCGCAGCAGGGCAGGCGGGTGGGGATTTTGACGCGCGGATACAAGGGAGGGCGGGTTGGCCACGAAGACCAGGGGAGTGCAGTGGTAAGAAGTGACGAAGCTCGCCTGATGGAAGCCAGCTTGCCGCGAGACCTGGTTCGCATCGGCGTTGGCGCCGACCGATTGGCAAGCGGGCACAAGCTGGAATCCTGGGCCGACCATTTCATTTTAGACGACGGCTTCCAGCACCTGCGATTGGCTCGTGATGCGGATGTCGTCCTGATCGATGCGCTGGAGCCCTTTGGCGGCAATCATCTGCTTCCCGCGGGGAACCTGCGCGAACCAAAGTCGGCTTTGGGCCGAGCAGACGTGGTGGTGATTACGCGAAGCTCGCGTTCCCCAGCCATTGAAGCGGTCGTACGGCGATACAGTCAGTCACCCATTTTTTATGCGACGGTGAAGATCGACGCGCCGAAACTCTACGGCCGCAGCGCAGCGATCGCCACGGGTGACTCGGCGGCGAACACGGTCGCCCCGAAATTCTTCGCGTTCTGCGGAATCGGCAACCCGCGCGGATTTATTGCCGATCTCCACCACGCCGAGATCTCCGTGGCCGGGCATGAATTTTTCCACGATCACCATCGCTACTCCGCGCGAGACATGCGCGCGCTGCAGCTTGCCGCGCGCGATGCCGGAGCGGATGGGCTGCTGTGCACGGAAAAGGACCTGTTTAACCTGGAAGACGTCGCGCTGCCTTCCATCCCGCTGTGGTTCTGCACCATGCAATTGGAGCTGAACGATTCCGCTGGATTTTGGGAAGCGCTAATGGCGGCCCTCGCCAGCCGCCGCATAAGTGCTCAGCCATGAAAATCCTGGTGCGAGCCACCAACTGGGTGGGCGACGCGATCGTTTCGATACCAGCGCTGGTGGCCATCCGATCCCGTTGGCCCGAAGCTGAAATCGCAGTGCTGGCGCGTCCGTGGGTGGCCGATTTGTACTCTCATTCGGGGCTTTGTAATCGGAGCATCGTTCTCCCAGCAGCGGGCGCCAGGGAGGGACATTCCCGCGCGCTCGACGAAATTCGCAGTGCACGGTTCGATCGGGCGATCCTTTTTCCGAATTCCTTTCATGCGGCTTGGATGGCGTGGTACGCCCGCATTCCCGAGCGGATCGGCTACGCGCGGGACGGTCGAAGTCTGCTGCTTACGCAGGCCGTCGCCGTTCCGAAGCCGGGCGATATTCCCGATCATGAGGTGTATTACTACCTCGAGTTGCTCCGGCGCGTGGGATGGACCGATTCCTTGCCGCAGATCGAGGAAATTCTCCTGCCTATCCCTCCGCTCGCCATCGCCACAGCGCGCGAAAGACTGCAAGCGGCCGGAGCGCGATCGGGAAAACTAAAGATCGCCTTCGGCCCCGGCGCCGCCTACGGCTCGGCGAAATGCTGGCCGCCGGAACGTTTCGCGGAGCTGGGCGATCGCTTGATTGCTGACTGCGATACGGATGTGATACTTTTCGGGACGGTTTCGGAACGCGAAACCACCGAGCGCATCGCCGCCCGCATGCGACATAGTCCCGTCAATCTTTCCGGCCAGACAACCATAGGCGACCTTCCCTCTCTATTCGCAGCCTGTCATCTTTTCATCGGCAACGATTCCGGAGCGATGCACGTAGCGGCCGCCGCGGGCCTGCCGATAGTAGCGATCTTCGGTCCCACCGATCCGGAAGGAACCGCGCCGCTCACGCGCCACCGCGTTCTGGTGCATCGCAATGTTTCTTGCAGTCCCTGTTTTCTGCGCCACTGTCCGATCGACCATCGCTGCATGGAACGAATCGAAGTGGACGCGGTGTACACCGCGGCGCTGCTTTCGCTGGAGAACATGAATGGCGTCTGAACGGACAGCAGCATGCAGCCCGGAATCCACAACCAAGCGCCGCGCGGTTTTTCTCGATCGCGACGGCACGATCTCCGAGGAATACGGCTACGCCAACCACATCTCGCGCTTTCAGATGTTTCCTTTCGCGGCCGCAGCGATCAGACGCCTGAATGAAGCGGGAATTCCGGTGATTGTCCTCACCAATCAATCCGGGATCGGGCGAGGATATTTTGGCGAGGAATTGGTGCAGCAGATCCACGAAAGAATGCAGCAGGAACTCGCGGCCGCGGGAGCGCACGTGGATGGCATATATTTTTGCCCGCACATCCGCGCGGATGGCTGCAAGTGCCGCAAACCCGAGCTGGGAATGCTGGAGCAGGCGGCGCGCGAACATAATCTCGAGACCGAGGGTTGCACCGTGGTGGGCGACCGTTACTCGGACATCGCCCTGGGACACGCCGCTGGCTGCCGCAGTATTTTAGTCCTTACCGGATACGGCCGCGGCGATTACCAGTGGCATCATGCCAGTTGGCCGCAGCAACCCGACCACATCGTTGAAAATCTGGCTGATGCCGTGGATCTGATCTTGAAGGACCGCCCGTGAGCGCCGAACGCCCCAAGAAAAATCGCGCAACATCATCTTCAGCCAGCCCACATCCACCCACGGATTCGAGCCCCGATCTGGCCCGCCTGATCGACTTGGTAAGCGCGTTTCCGCGCCAGACGATCGTAGTGGTTGGCGATTTCGTGGTGGACGAATTCGTCTCCGGCGAAATTTCGCGAGTCTCGCGCGAGGCGCCGGTGCTCATCCTGCGCCACCGCAATACGGAGCTGCGGCCCGGCGGCGGCGCGAATGCCGTAAATAACCTGGCGGATTTGGGCGCACGAGTTCGGCCGGTAGGCGCGGTGGGCGACGATGTGGGAGGCCGCGACCTGGTCGAGTATTTCCGACGTAAGGGAGTGGAAACGTCGGGGATCGTCCGCGTGCCGGGCTGGACCACGCCCACGAAGTCTCGCTATTTTGCGGGCTGGACGCACACTACTGAGCAGCAGGTACTGCGCGTGGATCGCGAGCCCGCGTCCATGCTTCCGAAAAAGCGGCAGCTTATACTCGCGCAGAAGGCGCGCCAGCGTGCGCGTGGCGCGAGCGCCTGCCTGATCTCGGATTACGGATTCGGCGCGGCGACTCCCTCGCTAGCGGCGGAATTGCGATCGCCGATCATCACCCTGGATTCGCGCTACTCGCTACAGGACTACCGGAAGTCGGGAGTCACCGCGGCGACGCCGAACGAAGCGGAACTCGAATCCCTGTTTCACACCCGCATCGGCAACGATATTCAGCGCCTCGAAGAACTCGGCAGTAAAGCGCTCACACAGTTGGGACTGGCCGCGCTGTTGGTCACCCGCGGCAAGGACGGCATGGCGCTCTTCGAGCACGGGAATTCCGGACAGCGCATCCCCATCCATGGCACCGACGAAGCGGTCGACGTTACCGGTGCAGGCGACACCGTGATTGCGGTATTCACTCTGGCGCTGGCGGCCGGCGCCACTTACCTCGAAGCCGCGCACATCGCCAATTACGCCGGGGGCATGGTAGTGATGAAGCGCCGCACCGCGACGGTTACCCGCGCGGAATTGCAAGCCGCGTTGCGCGCCGACGTCACCGCTGTGCAAGGAAATCTGGGATGAACACGCGGGAAAAAATTCTGAGCCGCCGAGCGCTGGTAAACGAACTCGCAGCGGCGCGCGCAAAAGGCCGGCGCATCGTTTTGGCCAACGGATGTTTCGATATTTTGCATGTTGGGCACGTCCGTTATCTTTCCGCGGCGCGGCAGGAAGGTGACTTATTAGTGGTTGGCGTGAACTCCGATCACAGCACGCGGACGCTGAAGGGAAGCGGCCGGCCGATCTTGCCGGAAATCGCGCGGGCTGATTTGGTGGCGGCCCTGGCCGCGGTTGATTACGTCACGATTTTCGATGAACTCAACGTGGAACCGCTCTTGACCGCACTGCGTCCCGACGTCCACGCCAAGGGAACCGACTACACCCCGGAAACCGTGCCAGAACGCGAAGTGGCCGCGCGGCTGGGAATCCGCGTGGCGATTACCGGCGATCCCAAGAACCATTCCACCCGCGACCTGATCGCCTTCGTGCGCGGACGTACCGATGGCTGAACAGCGCTTTCTCGTGGTGCGAACCAGTTCCCTGGGTGACATCATTCATACTTTGCCTGCGGCTGCGTGCCTTCGCGATTCGTTTCCTGACGCGCGGATCGATTGGCTGGTCGATCGAAAGTGGCGCGATTTGTTGCACGGAAACCCGGACCTGAATCAGGTGGTGGAAATCGATCGCGCTGATTGGTCGCAGTTGGCGGGATGCGTCCAGCAGCTTCGTTCCGCTTCCTACACCACGGCGCTGGATTTTCAGGGGCTGTATCGGTCGGCGATTCTGGCCTTCGCCTCGGGTGCGCCGCGGCGGTTTGGTTTCGATCGCAATCATGCCCGCGAAGGATTGGCCTCGCTCTTGTATAACCAGCCCACCGCTCCCCAGGGCGCGCACAAAGTAGATCAAAATATCTCGTTGGCAGAAGCGGCCGGCGCCGCAAAACCGCGGACCGTGCGGTTTCCGCTGGCGGCCTGCCGGCAAGCCGAAGATTGGATCGCGGCGAAATTGCAAAAATTCTCGCTCGGGGATTTCTTTGCGTTTAGTCCCGGCGGCGGGTGGATGTCGAAGTGCTGGCCGGCCGATTGCTACGGCGCTTTGCATCGTGAGTTGAATCATAAATACGGATGGCGGGGGGTGGTGAGCTTTGCTCCGGGTGAACGCGAACTCGCGGATGCCGCGGTGCGCGCGGCAGGATCGCCGGAACCGGTCCTGCTGGAGATGAATCTTCCGCAGTTGATGGCGCTGCTGCGGCGCGCAAAAGTTTTTGTGGCCGGCGATACCGGACCGTTGCATCTGGCGGACGCGCTGGGAACGCCGGTGGTGGGATTGTTTGGTCCCACCGACCCGGCACGAAATGGCCCGTATGGCGCGGAGAACGTCGCGGTGCGGAATGCGCTGCCGGAAGCAACTACTTACGAGCGGGGAGCGTCGCATTCAGCGACGATGATGTCGATTACGGTGGCGCAAGTGATGACCGCGGTGGGGCGACGATTGGGGCGCGGGTAGTGGCGGACCGCAATGCGATCCTGGCGCGCTGGCGCGTGCGCCTGGGGTATCCCGTGGCGCCGCTGTATTTGTGGCTGGCGCTGCCCACGCGGGGATCGCTGGTTTGGGGCATGGTGATCGCGTTGTTCGGATTGTTGCTGCGCGGGGTGGCCGCCGGGCACCTGCACAAGCAAGAAGAGCTCGCCGTTTCCGGACCCTACGCATGGAGCCGCAATCCCTTGTACTTCGGGAGTTTTTTCCTGGTGGTGGGCTTCGGCGTGGCTAGCCACTCGTGGGCTGCGGGTGCGCTGATCGTTGGCTACTACGCGTTTTTCTATCCAGGCGTGATGCGCCGCGAAGAAGGCGAGTTGCGCGCCAAGCACGGCGCGGCGTTCGACGCCTACGCGGCTCGCGTGCCGCTGTTTTTCCCGCGGCCTCCGCGGCAGGTGCCTGCCACGGATGGCGTCCACCCCGCCGCGAACGACAAGCTTTTTTCCTGGGATCAATACGCGCGCAACCGCGAATATCAGGCGACGCTTGGATTTATGGTTGGAGTGATATTGCTGGTGGCGCGGATGCTGTTGCACACCACCGGTTGAACTCCGATCCGAGCCGGTGGCAGCGAGCTACTGCAGGCGATACAACGCGTGCATCAGGCGCTGAAACTTGGGGCGGCACAACAGATCGTAAGCGGTTTCCTTGCCCGGGAACATATCCAACGCGATGCGCCGAGTGGCCGCGGACATTCTTGCCGCTTCCTCCGCGCTCATATCTCCTGCCGCGATGGTTTCCAGCGCCAGATTGACGATCATCCGCAGGCGCCGCATTTTGCGGCTTTCATCATCAATTTCCTCGCGGGTCGGAACGTTTTTGCGAACCTCCGGCCGAATTATCTCTGACGGATTCATGGAAACACAGTATGGACCCGCCCAACTGCGGCGTGCAATAGTACGGTCTATGACAAAGGATCCTCATCAAGATCGCGTTGTCGTTGTACATACTGCCGGAACGGCTACAGAAGCCGTAGTAATTCGAGGCCTTCTGGAAAGTTCGGGCATCTCTTCCCCCGGGTCTGTTTCTTCCGATCCATTTCCGATGCGCGAAGCTCCCGAAGGTCTGCATGGCCCGGAGATTCTGGTGCTCGAATCGCATGCCAACCAGGCTCGCCGGATCATCGCCGAGTACACCAAGGGCAACGAGTCCTCCGCGGCGAAATCCGGCGACGACGAAGAATCCAGCCGCTAAGCAGCGCCGTGGGGTGCATGCCCATTGATCCTCACCGGAGCGCATCGTGGTCGTGCACACCAGTGAATCGACGGCCGAAGCGGTAGTGATTCGTGCGTTGCTTGCAGGCTGCGGCGTTCCATCGCCGGATCCTAACAACCCCCTCAACCCTAATACATTTATGTCGTAGCCACGCCATTTGAATGTTGGGGCGCCCGAATCGCAGGCGGAGAAAGCGCGTCAGATCATCGCGGACTATGCCCAGGCCAACGCCTTCCGCCGCTGCCGTTGTTGTTGCCAGTAGCCATCCGGGAAACGTGCGGCGGCCAGAACACGAGCGACATCGCGCGCAAGATTGCTGCGCGTTCCGGCTGGTCCGCGAACCGCACATCTATCTTGCGCCGTAACCCCCCGGCGCCAGCGTCCGAGCCGGTAGCGAAAATTGGGGGGCGGGGAATCCAACTTTTGCAGCGAGTCAGCGGTAGGTATGGTGCCGATGACGTCAACGCCTCGGCGGGCAAGGTCCCTTCGAGCATCGCACGCGCCCCGGATCGAGGTAGTTGCGTGGAGGACGCGCTTTGAGTAGTGCCGGCACGCGGTCGCCGGCGCGCAGCGTTTCGGCCGCAAGCGGAGTTCGGCGCGCCGGCGTATATAAATTGGCATGCAGGCCACCAGAAAACGGCGTGCTCACGGCCCTCGAATTCCACTTGGCTCAACACAATTTCGTAGCGCCGGCCCCAGGGAGCGCCACCCGCCGTGCCACCGCCGCGGGGCAGCGGAATCGAGTTGGCCGCGGTCCATTTGCTGCGCAACGTTGGTCGGCAGCGTGGCGCTTCGTTCCAGAGTTGCGGCCAGCAGTCCAAGCAGGAGCCAGAGAACAAGAGAAAAAATCATGCGGCGCGGAGCCAGCGTCGCCGCGAAGCTAGCACAGTGGCAGGGGCGAGTGCACCAGATGCGATCGCGAAAAATGCCCGCGGCAGGGAAGTCACGCCGCTCGCGGCAATGTGGCGCATGCAAATGACAGCGCGATCCGCAGTGCCGAAGCTTCATTTGTCTCGAACTAATTTCACGACCGATTCGATGTGGAAAGTTTGCGGAAACAGGTCAAACAGATGGACCTCCTCGACCCGGAAACCCGATTTGATCAGCACGCCGAGATCGCGCGCCAGTGTGGAAGGTTCGCAGGAAACGTAAGTGATCCGCTTGGCACGCATGTGCGGCAGGCGATTCAGAGAGCCGGGCTGCAGGCCTGCGCGCGGAGGGTCAAGCACCAATAGGTCCGGAGTTTCGCGAAACTTGTAGAGAAAATTCTCGACGTCAGCAGCGCGCGCTTCCACGCCTCCGCTCGTCGAGCCGATGTTGATTTCCAGATCGCGCACCGACGCGGGATTTTCCTCAACGGCCACCACCCGATCGAAATGTTCGGCGAGCGGCACGGTGAAAAGTCCGACGCCTGAGAAAAGATCCAGGGCCAGCCTCTGGCGTTTACCGCCGCTGTCGGGGCCGGGCGCCGTAACTACCTGAACCATTTCATCAATCAGGAAGCGGTTCACCTGAAAGAACGACATGTGACCCACGCGGTAGGAATGTTTCGCGGTTTCGTAGTGGAGGAAGCCGTCACCCCACAGCTCCATGCGGTCACGGGCGGGTTCGTGAAACAGAATGCTCTGGGCTTGGGGAACCAGCTCGCGAAAGGTCGTGGCCAGCGGCTGAATTTTGGCAGGGAATCCGGCCAAAGATAAATTCAGGATCAGCTTTTCGTCCTTACCGTCGGCAAATACTTCGATCTCGCGCAGCGATGACGGCAACTTGCCGCCCCGCAAGGCAGCTTCCAGACTGCGCAATGTGGATTCGAGCAGGGGCGAAAGTATCGCGCACTGATCCACAGGGACCAGCGACGTCGAGCCGGCGCGAAAATATCCGATCCCGGAAAGCCGTCGGTGATCGTTATCATCCGACTTTTCCGGCGGGCGAACCTTCCACTGGGCTCGATTGCGATACCCCCAGGGCGACGCCGAATGTGTTTCAATGCTCCTGGATAAATCGATGTGCCCCAGGCGCCGCAACGTCTCGGCCAAAATTGCGACCTTCGACGCTAGCTGCGATTCGTAGGGCTGGTGCTGGTAATTGCAGCCGCCGCAGGTGCCGAAATACGGGCAGCGCGGAGCAATGCGCAGCGGGGAAGGAGTGATTACTTTCTCCAGCTTCCCGCGAATGAATTTCTTTTTGCGTTCCACCGGATCGATGGCCACCACTTCGTTCGGCAAAACGTACGGAACAAAGACGGTCGCGCCCTCGGCGTGACCCAGGCCTTCGCCTCCGTAAATCAACTTATCGATTTTCACTTCCATGTACAGGGTCCCCGCGGGCCGGATCAGGTCAGATAGAACAGGCTCAGCCTTGGTAATCCGAAGGATGCATACAGCCGCTTCTGAGTGTACTGCTTTTCGAGCTGGGCGAGTTGCACCGCAGTCATTTTACGCCGATACGGCGCCAATTGCCGATCCATTTCGCGCCGGGCCTCCAGCATCATGTCTTCCGGGGCGTGACTGGTGAGCGTGGCGGTCAGCTTTTCCTCCAGGATCGAGAGGCGTCGTTCGAGATCCTCGAGGTCAAGGTTCCCCGGCGTATCGACGATCCCCCGTAGTTCGGTGATGCGCGCCGCAAATTCTGTCAAGCGTGCGCTCAGCTCTGGAGTCGCGGTCTTTTGCTTTTCCGCGGCATCCGCCAGTCGCTTGGCGTTGCGTTCGAAGAAGCGATCGATCTCTTCGCGTTGGAAGGGCTCTTGGGCGGGTTTGGCAGCACTGCTACTGGCGGAGGGGCCCGCCCCCGCTGCGGATTCGGCGGCCTCTGCAGCGGCGTCGAGCACCGCGTCCACGCAGTACGCCAGCGATTTCAATTGGCGCCCGCCGGCAGAGCGCTTCGAACGGGACCAACTCTCAAACGCGCGATCGATTCCCTTGATCACCGCTTCCAACGGAATACCTGATTTTTGCCAGGTCTCGACGATGGCCCAATCCACCGGAGAAACCAGTAGGTGAGCCCCACGTTTTCGCCAGAAGTGTTCCTCGATTTCGGTGAAATAGTTGAAGTAGTTGAAAGGGTCCAACGTCTAGCGACCTCGCTTGCGTGGCGGCGAAACCGCAAGGCGTGGCGAAGAGACTCTTGCAACTTGCGCCGGAGGCGCCGCGGCGGGTGAATTGCGTTCCCAGATGATGCGCAGTCCTTCCAAGGTGAGGAATTCGTCGATGGTCTCAATGTATCGGGAACCGCGGCCGATCAGTGATGCCTGGCCACCGGTGGCGACCACTTTCGTTTTTGGCCCCATCACTTCTTTCAGGCGTTTGATGATTCCGTCCACCAGGTCGACATATCCGTAGTACAACCCGGATTGCATCGAGGCGATGGTATTGGTCCCGATGATTTTCCCCGGATCTTCGATGCTCACGCGAAACAGACGCGCCGCGCGTGAGAAAAGCGCTTCGGCGGAAATTCCGATGCCCGGCGCCAGCACTCCGCCCAGGTATTCGCCCTTGGCGGAGATGGCGTCGAAATTGATCGCTGTGCCGAAGTCCACGCTGATGCACGGGCCGCCGAGCTTGGCAAATGCCGCCACGCTGTTGACGATCCGGTCCGCTCCTACTTCCGTGGGATTGTCGTACAGCACCGGCATCCCGGTATTTACCGCAGCTTCCACAAATAGCGCTTTCAGTCCGAAATATTTTCCGGTCATTTCTGAAAGCCGTGTATTCAGCGGCGGCACCACCGAGCTGATGATCACCCCGGTAATTTCGCGGGATTCCAGCGACGCGACGGTGAACAGCTCGCGAGTGAGGATGCCGTATTCGTCGGCAGTCTGATCGCGCGCGGTGGTCAGACGCCAGTTGGCTACCAGCTCCTTCCCGCGATAAACGCCCAGCACGGTATTGCTATTCCCGAGGTCGATCACCAGCAGCATCAGGGCGCCTCCGTCACATCGCCGGAGATAACAGGCTCAATTCCTCGGCCGTCATCACGCTGCACGCGCAAGACGCCGCTCGGCTCCAGTCCGACCGTGGTGCCAGTAAAGGTTTCCCGAAAAGTAGTGATCTGCACTCGCTTGCCCTGATAGTAGCTGGAAACTTTGGCAAACTGTTCGAGGATCGGCGCGGCGCCCTGCTCTATAAAAAGATTGTAATAGTGATCGAAGCGGCGCAGCAACCGCACCAGCACTTCGATGCGCGAATGGACGCGCTTGGTCTCCATGCGGAGAGAAGTGGCGATTGGCGCGAGGTCGGCCGGCATTTTCGTCTGGTTGATGTTAATGCCGATTCCCACCACTGCGTAGTGAATGCGATCCGGCTCGGCGCGCATTTCAGTCAATATCCCGCCAATTTTTCGCCCGTTTACCAGCAGATCGTTGGGCCAGCGAATGTCAAAATCGAGCTTCGCTCCGTCGGTGAGCGCGTCGTGCGCCGCTACACCCGCCACGATGGTAAGCAATGGCGCCAACGCTGGAGAAATCGGCGGACGCAGCAGAATCGTGCAGCTAATACCCGCGGATTTTTCCGATACCCATTTACGGCCAGCGCGCCCCCGGCCGGCACTCTGTTCCTCGGCGAGGAACACCGCCCCGTGCGGTTCGCCGGCCTCGCCCATGCGCATGGCTTCGCTGTTGGTCGAATCGGTTTTGAAAAAGTGAAAAATGCGCCTGGAAAACGGGGTGCCAGTGAGCCGACGGCTCAGCAGCTTGGGAACCAGAATGTCTGGAATCTGTTCGATATGATAACCGGTGCGCGGATGGCCGTTCACTTTCACGCCCAGCGACCGTAATTTCTGAACCCAGGTCCACACCGTTCCGCGGGTGACCCCAATTTCTTTGGCGATCTGCGCGCCGCTGACCACGATCGTGGAATTCTCCACCAGCAGGGTCAGCAAGGCATCGATGCGTTGGTCGGTCGTCCCTCGGAGTTTGTTCAAGTGGTCTTTACCCTAAAGAACCGCCAGCTTACTTGAGCGACACCTTGCCGACAAGGAGCGAGTTCTGCGGGACGCCGGACATGCGAAACTGGGACGTACCGAACATCTGTTCTCACTCCCCTTTCAGGAGAGCACTATGCCGATTGCTCAAAATCCGCGTGAAATCGCGGCCGCCATAATGGTTCAGACCATGGTAAGCAACCACCCCGGACTCCAGGCGAAGCTTCAGGCCGAACCCGCCGACCCGCGGAACCTGGCAAAAATCTTGATTCCATACTTCCGGACAATTCTGAACAAGCTGGATTTCGAAGCGCAGGAACACGGCACTCACTCGCTCTAGTAGGTGGGGCGGATCGGTCAACCGCAAGTGCGCGAGCAGCGGCTACGTTATGTGACGAATGAAACGTAGATCTAGTCTTAAGGAAGGGATGGTGCCGGGGGAGGGGGTCGAACCCACACGGCCTTGCGGCCACCGGATTTTGAGTCCGGCGCGTCTGCCAATTCCGCCACTCCGGCGTTCGGTGCTGGATTTGATTTTACCCGTAAGCGCGGCCATTGCAAATGCTGAAAGTGCTTCGCAACTCTGACCTTCAGCGATTATCGAGTTCAGACATTTGCTGCGCGAGCGCGTGTTGAGCGAACGCCGCGTGCCCGATGATGCCCATGGCCGCATTGCGCAGTAGCTTCACCACCGGTGAGGAAGACGTGGCGAGCTTGGTCATCCGATCGGTGAGACGGACCAACCCTCGCGCGATTTCGTGACGTTTTCGTTTGCCACCCATCCAGCGCGGCATCGTCCCCTTGTTGCGACGCTTGTTGCAAGCTGCCCGCCAGCGAGACGCCATCCTGAATGCCGGTATTCATGCCTGGCGTCTGAGCCACTGCACAACTTCATCGGCGCTCTGGTCGGGAGGAAACACCCGATAAAAGGTGTGCTCGATTCGCGCGTCCCGGATGATCAGAGTTAGACGTTTCACCAGCCGCACGCGGTTCACCGCAAATGTTGGCAAACCTAACGCGTCGCATAACTCAAATCCCGTATCGCTGAGGACCTCAAACGGAAGATGAACGCGATTGGCCATTTCGCGTTGATATTCGCTGTTTTGGGTGCTCAAGCCAAATACTTCGGCCTGGAGTTGCGACAACTCCTGATGATGATCCCGGAAACCGCAGGATTGGGGAGTGCAGCCACGCGCCCCGGGAATGGCGTCCCAGCCCTCCGGCAGCGCCACCCCGGGGACCCCGGTCATGAGGTAGCGATACATCACAGTGCGAGCGGCGCCCAGTTCCGCGAGATCGACCATTCTGCCGGAAGTGGCCCGCAAGCGGATTCTGGGCACCGCCATGCCCAGGAGACGGGCTGCCGCGCCGTCGTCTACCGGACGGGGTAGATCAGGTGGTAGCGGAAGTCGGGTTTTTGGGGTGGCATTTTTCCTCCGCTTGGGACCCCTGGCGCTATGGCGGTTTTGCTGCTAACGCCATACAAATGCTGGGGTTGGCTCTAGGATGCGATTACTTGACTGGGCTTCAGAAGGGAATTGTGGCGAGCCGAACAGTCGCCGCAATTTTCTTTGGCTCAGGTGCACCACTCCTGCCGGGCACGGAACCCCTCGTGCGGGCTCTTCTGGGTGTTGGCGTTAGCAGCAACCCCTGCGGGCAAATTTGTAGGATTTCAGCGGCCACCGACATAACAATACCCTCAGCCCTTTTCGTAAGGACCTTCCATGGAGATGTCGGACATTCGAGGCAAGGCCGCCGAAACCGCGCAGGCGGCCCGCATTCAGGACGGGTTGCGGCAGATGGAACGGCGGCAGTGGTGGATGTGGCTGTCCGCCTTTGCGGTGAGCGTGTTGCTCGCGCTGGGCGTGGCCTCATTCGCGCCTCCCTCGACTCATTTCCGGAACGCGGAAGCATACGCCTTTTCACTGAACCAATCGGTTTGGGCTTTAATTGCGCTGGTCTTGTTGTTCAACGCCTACATGCTTTATCAGCAGATGCAGATCGCGCGCCTTCGCGGACAATTAACCGATCAGATTCAGTCCCTTGCGAAGGTCGAGCATCTCGCCACCGAGGTTTACAAGCTGGCCGCGCTGGACCCGCTGACCGGTTTGTACAACCGCCGGTCCGGGGAGCAGCGCCTGGCGGAGGAAATTACCAGGACTCAGAGGCACCAGCGAGCGCTGACCATCTTGATGATGGACCTCGATTCTCTGAAACAGGTGAACGACAAATACGGACATGCTTCCGGCGATACCATGCTGAAGGCGTTTTCCGGCCGCCTCACCCGCGCGGTCCGCGGTTCGGATCATGCAGTGCGCTTGGGCGGAGACGAATTCATGGTGATTTTGCCGGAGTGCCGGCCCGAAGAAATCCGGCACGTGCTAGCACGACTCGATGGCCTGACCATTCGCTGCGAATCGGAGACGGTTGCGGTGGGATATTCGGTCGGTTGGGCCGAGCATCAAGACGGTGAATCCGCCGACGATTTGATTCGCCGGGCGGACCAGGCGCTGTATGAGAACAAGCGTGCTGGGAAGAGAGAATCGAAGCGAGAGCCGGCCGCTATTCAAGTCTGAAATAGGGACGCTAGCGGCCATAAATATCTTTAGCGGAATAGAAACCAAGGGCCAGACGTTACCTTTTACGTCTCATTCGGAAACAGATAAGCCTTGCGCCGCTCTTTGCAGCGTGAGTAACATGACGCGCGACCCGTTCCAGGAGCCAGATTCGTGCCCAAAGAGAAGCCGAAGGTTAACATCGGGGAAGTGATTCGGACCTATCGCAGCGATCGCGGACTGTCACAGGGCGATATTGAACGCCGCACGGGTCTATTGCGCTGCTACCTCTCGCGCGTTGAAAACGGCCATACCGTTCCTTCGCTCGAAACACTGGCCAAGATTGCCGAAGCCATGGAAATCAGCCTGGCCGATTTCTTTCCGGGCAGCGACTCGCCTCAGGACCGCGAAACGCGGAAGATGCTGGGGGAGCTGTCTGAGGAAGAAATTCGGTTCCTGGCGGAAATCAAGAAGTACAGCACCACGCTTTCGGATGACGACAAGCGGCTCGTGCTGGCGATGATTCGCAAGATGGCTACGATTCCACCTCCGGTGATTCGTAGCAAGACGATCGCTCGCAGGGTTGAATACTAGGGGCGCGTCGCTTCCTCCAAGCAGAGCTCCTGACATAATTTTAGACAGACAATATGCGAGACGTCCGCGCGATTCCGCCGCGTTGGCCTCGGATTTGTCCTTGCCGAGTGGCTAACCCACCGGCAACGGCTATCACTCAATCAATTTCTCGTTGCTGCTCTGGCGTTATCGGACCGGCTCGCGGTCGTCCAGGGTCTGCGCGGAAGGAAGCGGGCGTCGTGGGTCGAGAAAGCTTTTGCCGAATTCGGCCATGGTAATCCCAAACTGTTGCCACAGCCGGCGTTTGAGGCCGCGATAATTCTGCGCGCCGCTGAAAATATCGCGGATCAGGTCTCGGAACGTGGGGCTGTAGCGGACCAGTTGCACCACCCGGGTAGTGATCGCGGCGCCGAGAAACGTGCCCCTAAAAACTTTGCGGGCGATACATGCAGCGAATTCCAAGTCGGCGGAAAAGTCGCGACGCAGCCTCTCTGGATACCCGTCCATTTCTTGCGCCATCAGCGCTTGTGCCAGCAGATCTCCCGAACGCAGCGCGTAATACAGACCTTCGCCGGTGATCGGATCGACGCATGCGGCAGCATCGCCCGCCATCGCCCAGTTTTTCCCGGCAATACGGCGTTGCCGCAAGGTGTGCGCTTGCGGCGACGGCAACACGTGGCTGTAGAGTTGCGCTCCTGCCATCGGAATCCGCTCTTCCTGAATAAACGTATCGAGGTGCTGGCGCAACACCTGGCTCGATCCGTCCCGGAGCCTTCCGCAAATGCCCACGGAAAGATGGCAGGCACGAGGAAACGACCACAGATACCCTTCGAATTTCTTCAGGAATTTCACTTTCAGAATGCTTTCCTCAGTGGGTACGAAATAGCCCAGGGTCATTTCCAGATCATCGGAACCCAGCGCGGTGGTGTCTGGCAGTAATTGATTGCGCGCGCCGCCCGCCAGCACCACAAAGTCCGCGCGGCGGATTTCCGCACCGGCGTAAACGCTCACGCGGTTACCGCCGGTTTCCACGCGGGTTACACGCGAGTGGACCGTCCGGCAGCCCGCGACAGTCGCCCGGTCCAGCAGCAGACCATTCAGAACCTTGCGGGAGTAGATGACGATGGGATGATCGAGCTCAAAGCGGGCACGATGGCCGCCGCTGGAAATTAGCTCCGCGGTCCGAACGATTCTCTTTGGGTGGGGGTTGTCGAGCAGGAACGGGTAAGTCTCGATCGCTTTGTGGGTGAGTCCGCCTCCACAGGGCTTCTCCCATGCCAGGCGCTCATCGAAAATGGTAACGTTGTATCCGGCGGATGCCAGGCGCTCGCCGCACATCGCACCTGCGGGCCCGCCACCAACGATTGCAACTTCGCTGATCCCCAAGGTTGTCACGTTAATGGGAAAATGTTGCTGCGTTACGACCAAAGTATAGCACCAAAGAACGGCGCTTTCGGGCGTACCCAGTAGGCGCTTTCCACCGCTTCAACCCTCATTCCGGCCCGCATGGTAGAATTTTACCAGGGTGTCATTTCGACCGGATAGACGGGGGCCAGTTTGGGGCAAGTCGTCACACGAGATAATCTGATCTTGTTGCGTCAGCGGCTGAAGGCTGACGGCAAGCGCGTAGTGTTCACCAATGGCTGCTTTGATCTGCTTCACCCGGGACACATCCGCCTGCTGGAAGAATGCCGCGCGCTGGGCGACGTTCTGATTGTGGCCATCAATACCGACGCCAGCGTCCGAAAAAACAAGGGTCCGAGCCGTCCGCTGATTCCCGAGCAGGAAAGAGCCGAAGTGCTCGCGGCATTGGCCGCCGTGGACTACGTCAGCATATTCGATGAGCCCACGCCGCGAGAAATTGTTGCCGCGGTGCTGCCCGATATTCTGGTCAAGGGCAACGACTGGGGACCTGACGCCATCGTGGGACGAGAAGAGGTGGAGGCTGCTGGAGGAACGGTGGTCTCCATCCCGCTAGAGCCCGGCTATTCCACCACACGCCTGGTCGAGCGAATCGCGCAACTGCCGGTATGATTCTTCCCCTGGTTTCCGAGCTGTTGTCCCGCATCGGACGCCAGCCCTCCGTTGACAAGTCAATCGAGGCCGTCCGCTACGGTCCGGGTGTGTCGCGGCTCGCCGGACTCAGCGATCCCGCCAAGGCGATCGTTACTGCGCTGACCGCCGCGCGCCTTCCGCGGCCGGTGGTGCTGATCGTCGAATCGAACGAGCGCGCGGAGTCCTGTCTGGAAGCGGTGCGCTACTTCTACCGCGCCATCAGCGGTAAGCCCGACCGCCGGGTGGTGGTGCTGCCCGCCTACGATGTGCTCCCTTATGAACAACGCTCTCCCCACCCGCAAATTTCGGAGGTCCGCGGGGCCGCCCTATGGCGATTTGCGTCCGGCGAAGCGGACATACTGATCGCGCCGATTGCCGCGGCGCAGATGCGCCTGTTCGACTCGAGCTTCTACGGCAGCCTGGCCCGGGTGGTCGAGCGGGATCAGGACATCGCGCACAGCGAACTCCT
>Ga0182024_10001958_pt1 | contig 52013 bp, 42 predicted proteins | sample P32metaG_FD_120480 | JGI IMG/M metagenome (GOLD analysis project Ga0182024, IMG submission 120480) | Permafrost microbial communities from Stordalen Mire, Sweden - P3-2 metaG (Illumina Assembly) | ecosystem: Environmental > Terrestrial > Soil > Wetlands > Permafrost | place: Sweden: Stordalen... | reverse complement strand
CCGGAAAATCACCTACGCGGCCCCCCTCGGAGATGCGGGACGGCACTGGTTTTCGGTAGCTTTTGGGCGCCGATGGATCACGTTAATTATCAATGTTTTATGCCTTAACTAAGGGCCATTCGGAACCGACCCCTTGAGGGGCAAAGATTTGACGCCTCATTTTTAAATGCGTTTGCCCTAACCAGTTTAAAAAGTGAGACCTGACACTTGCGGAACCGGCGAGCTGAATGGCTCGCTTTCCGGTTCTGCTCGTTTTAACTCGCTTCTGACCGATTATGGAAAATGCTCGACTTTCGCCGCGAATCGGCCATATTGACCGCATGGACGTTGCATAAAAAAGACGGTGAACATAAGGCGTCGAATGACAGAACGATTGCATATTTCCAAAGATTACAAGAAGCCCGTTATTCGAACCGCAGTGGCGCAGGTGATTGTGCTGTTGATCGGCACTATGGTTTTGGACGGGGGCTTTTTCTTCGCAACATCGCTTATTGCTGCGGCCGCGTATTGGTTTGGATTTCTGGCCGTCATTGTCCGGCATCCATCATCTCCGACGAAAGGAGATTTGGTTTGGGCGAGCGCTGGTTTCGCCGTAGCGCTTGCATTGACATTTGCCCTCGGCCCGCTTGTCTTATATTTGAAAGGTCGGTTGTGATGCGACTAAAGTTGACCTAAAAGCGGCTGCACCAGAAATTCGAGAAAACTGAAAAGCCCCTTGCTTGCGTCAAAAAACCTGATATGAACAAAGCGCCTTGGAGTGGCCGGTTTTGATTCGACCCAGACTGGCTGGTTTTGAAGTATCGGTGACAGTGTCTACGACCAACGTAGAAAACCGCCGCGAACAACTTGAGGATGCGGTCCGCAATCCACCGTGTGGGGTTTTTAGTGCCCAAGTAATTGACTTAGAGCATCTTCCAATAACCTCACGGCCACTGGGAAATCACCTTCCGCCAGATCAAGTTTTACACTGGCTGCGGGTTTATTTTGGAGAAGCTGTATACATACAGTCGCTAGTACCAAAGCCTTTTCCTCTTGGGTCAGAATGCGACAACAAAATACGTGAACTTCAACTTGCGGCAAGTCGTTCCGCCTAAATTTGAGCGTTTCTTCTTCACAGATTTTAAGTACATCGGAGTATGGTTTTATTGGCACTGTCCACATGCCACAATCGAACATCTTCAATAAGCTGGCGTCAAGCCGCAAACCCCATGCCAACCACCCTTGAAAACTAAAATAATTCAAATTAAGGGACTACCGGTTTTGGGTCTGACTTGACATAAGGGCGATCAAATTTATAGTGCCTCTGTAAATGCAAAGTAACACTTTCGCAGGTCAAGGAGGGGAGGAACCCGATTCCACCAAATTAAAAGCTCTGAAGGAATTCCATCCCGCCGGAAGGGGGTTTTGGGCCGACGTGAGCGAGGCGAACTGGACGGATTGGCGATGGCAGCTTAGAAACCGCATCGCGTCGCTGGAGCAGTTGCAGCGCCTGCTGCCCACGCTGACGCCAGACGAATACGCGGGGACCTTGCTGGCCAATAAAAAGCTGGCGCTGAGCATTCCGCCTTACTTTTTCAACTTGATCGACCGGGCGGACGAGAATTGCCCAATTCGCAGCCAGGTAGTGCCGCGCGTCCAGGAAACTCACACCGCCCCCTGGGAAATGAGCGATCCGTGCGGGGAGGATTCCCATTCGCCCGTGCCGGGCCTGGTGCATCGTTATCCCGACCGGGTCTTGTTTTTGGTGACAGACCGGTGCGCGGCATATTGCCGGTATTGCACGCGCTCGCGCCTGGTGAGCAACGCGGCCGGGTACGATTTTCATCCCGAGTTCGATCGTCAAATAGAATATGTCCGCCAGCATACGGAGATTCGGGACGTGTTGCTGAGCGGCGGCGATCCATTGCTGTTGAGCGACGAAAAGCTGGAATACCTTTTGGAAAAATTGCGGGCCATACCGCATCTCGAGTTTTTGCGCATCGGCACGCGCATCCCGGTCTTTTTGCCGCAACGCATCACGCCCGCGCTGTGCGCGATGTTGAAAAAATATCATCCGCTGTTCATCAGCATTCATTCCAATCATCCGCGCGAACTGACGACGGAGGTGCGGGAGGCGTTGGGCCGCCTGGCGGACGCCGGCATCCCCCTCGGCAACCAATCCGTTCTCCTGCGCAACGTCAACGACGATGCGCTCACGATGCGGGCGCTGCTGCAAAAGCTGCTCATGTGCCGGGTCAAACCGTATTATATTTACCAGTGCGATTTGATCAATGGTTCCGCCCATCTGCGCACCAGCGTGCGCAAGGGGTTGGAAATCATGGAAAGTTTGCGCGGCCACACCAGCGGTTATGCCGTGCCGCAATATGTGATTGACGCCCCCGGCGGCGGCGGCAAGGTGCCGATCAACCCGGAGTATGTTCTGAGCCGCAACAAGGACCGCGTGGTCATCCGCAATTTTGAGGGGCGAGTTTTCGAATATCCCGAAGGGACCGACGGGACTCCCTTGAGCGCGCCACCCAGGGAAATCGAGCAGGAATTGGTTTGACGGCGGAGGGTCCTACTCGACCGCAGCCAGGCGCATGACTTCGTTCGGCGTGGTTTGGGCGGTGACCAGATTGGCGGCCAGCCGGCCACGGCGCATGACGAGGATGCGGTCGGCCACGCCAAAAAGCTCCGGCAATTCCGAGGAAATGAAGAGGATGGCCTTGCCATCGTGGGCCAGGGAATTGAGCAGGGCATAGATTTCCCTTTTTGCGCCCACGTCGATGCCGCGCGTCGGCTCATCGAAAATCATGCAGACCGATTCGGCCAGGAGCCAGCGGGCGACGAGTAGTTTTTGCTGGTTGCCGCCGGAAAGGGAATTGGCGGGCGCCCGGGGCGAGGCCCATTTGACATTCATGCGCGCGCCGGCCTCCGCGGCGATGGCGACTTCCCTGGCGGGCCGGAGAATGAGGCCCATGCCCAGTTTATCCAGGCTGGGCAGGGTGACATTCCAGAAACAAGGCAGATCCAAACACAATCCAGTCCGCCTCCGATCTTCTGTCAATAATACAAGTCCGTTGCGAATGGCGTCGGAGGGACCGTCCATTTTCAGGGGAACATCGTTGAGCGAAATTTCACCGGCGGTTTTTGGCTGCACGCCAAACAGCGCGTGCGCCACCTCGGTCCGTCCCGCGCCCATTAACCCGGCCATGCCGACGATCTCGCCGGCGCGCACTTCGAAGGAAACATCCCGCACCCCTTCCGCCGAGGAAAGGTGGCTGACGCGCAGGCAAGTTTTCCCGGGTTGAGTGGTTTTGACTGGAAAAAAGTCGCTCAATTCCCGTCCCACCATGTGTTGCACAATGGAGGCGATGTTCATGGTTGTGGCGGCCGCCGAATGGGCGACTTTGCCGTCGCGCAACACGCTGATGTCATCGGCCAGATCAACCACTTCCTCCAGGCGATGCGAAATGTAAATAATGGCCAGACCTTGCGCGCGAAGCTGGATGATCACGGCGAAGAGGCGTTGCGCCTCGGCGACGGAAAGAGATGACGTCGGCTCATCCATCACGATCACGGTCGCCTTGCGACGCAAGGCTTTGAGGACTTCGACAATTTGACAGTCGCCCACGGACAATTGCGAGACGATTTGGCTGGCGTTCAGGTTGAAGCGGTATTGCGCGGCCAGGGCTTCGGTTTGCGAGATCATGGCGCGCCGGTCGATCGTAAAGGGCAACGGACCCTTCGGTTCGGCTCCGAGAAAAATGTTTTCCGCGACAGTCAAATCCCCGGCCAGGTCCAATTCCTGGTAAATCATCGAGATGCCGCAACGGAGGGCGTCGCCGGGGTTGGTGAATTGAACCGGCGCGCCGTTAAGAATAATGGAGCCCTCGTCGGGTGGATGGACGCCCGCCAGGATTTTCATCAAGGTGGATTTGCCCGCGCCATTTTCGCCGCACAAAGCGTGAACAGCGCCTTGGCGCACGTTGAAGCTGACGCCGGACAACGCCTGCACCGGCCCGAACCGCTTGGAAATGCCCTGCATTTGCAGCAGAAGCGCGGTGCGTGGCCCGGCCGAAGCGTTTTCCATGGGCGTGTGTTACTGGGTTTTGAGAAGTTCTTTGATTTTCGCCTCGTCCAAAGATTCCCGGGTGATGACTGTGACGCCGGTATCGATGCGCTTTTCGACAGGCTGCCCTTTGCGAAACGCGGCGATGGCCTTGACGCCCTCATATCCCATTTTAAATGGGTCTTGCACGACCAGTGAGTCGATTTGCCCCGCGCGCAGACCGTCAATCAAAGCCGCTTCCGCGTCAAATCCAACCATCTTGACTTCGGGCCGTTTCTGGCTTTGCAGGGCCTGGAACGCGCCCACAGCCGTCGAGGCATTGCAGGCAAAAAGCCCCTCCAAATGAGGGTGGCGAGTCAACAAATCTTCCGTGGCCTGCAACGCGCTTTCCACGGTCGCCATGCCATACTTGGCATCGACGATTTCGATCCCAGGGAATTCCTTGGCCAGGGTTTCGGTGAAACCATTTTCGCGCTCGGTGGTGGAAGCCGAACCGGGCGCGTATTTGATCATGATGACTTTGCCCAAGCCGTCCAAAATTTTTCCCATGCGCTGCGCCGCCATGGCCCCGCCCTTGTAATTGTCCGTCGCGGCGAAGGTGATGTATTTGTCCGTGCCGATGGCGGAGTCAATGATGGCGCAGGGGATTTTCAAATTGGCCAGCTTTTCAACCGCCGGCACGAGGGCGTCCTTGTCCACCGGCGCGAGGACGAGGCCATCCACTTTTTGCACGATAAAATCCTCGACGATTTGGATTTGCCGTTCGCGGTCGGTTTCCAACTCCGGGGCGTTCCAATAAATCTCGTAGCCGAATTCCTTGCCGGCGGCATTGGCGCCCGCATGGACCGATTTCCAAAAATCATGGGTGCTGCCCTTGGGAATGACGGCGATGCCGTGGTTACTGCTTTGGCCCGGCGCGGCCTGTTCGTCATGGCGATTGCAGCCCGATTGCGACAGCAAAAGTGCGGCGGCCAACGAAACAGAGAAATAAAAGCGCATATATTTAAACCACTTCTTGAGCCGCCTGGCCCTGTCCTTCAATATGCACCTGCTTGTAACCGCCCTTCGATTTGAAGTAGAACAGAATGCAGAGCAGGATGAACGCTTGCATGGCCGGAATAATGGCCGTGATCTTCAACGCCGCCTTATCCCCGTGCAACTCCGCATTTTCGACGACCGGCTTGTCCTCGGCGGCGGTGTTCTTGGCGTTGCTCCACCAGGGTTTCAGGCTGGCAAGATTGGGGTCGGTGTCGATGTCTTGCCCATTATTATCCAGCACTCCAACCTTGGCCCCATCAAGTCCCGTCGTTTGGAAAATGAGGAATGTGTCGGGAGCGTCCGCTTTGTAGCGGTCGTAAACCGCCGGATTTTCCGCCTGCAATTTCGCCGTGGCATGGGAATCCTGATTGAAGCCGATGCCCGGCCCGCCCAGCAGTCCCGCGCACAACATTCCGGCCCCGCCCATCGCGCCAATCGTGATCGCGCCACCTTTGGGAAACTGTTCCGAAGCCACAGCCAGCAACGTCGGCCAAATGAAAGTTTTGCCGACGGCATAGACACTCGCCGCCATCACACAAAAAATGGCGGAATCGGAGTGGCCCAGCAGCATCAGACCAATGGAGCCCAGAACCGTGCTGACGAACAACAACCCCAGGGAAGATATTTTATGCACGATTGGTCCGGCAAAAAAGCGCAAGGCAAACATCAGGCCGTTGATATAGGCGAACAAGAGCAACCCTTGCTGCGGGGATCTCAGGATCGAGCCGGTGATTTTGCTGATCCAGGAATCCGTTCCCAGTTCCACATAGCCTTGCATGGAATGGAGGATGAGCAGCAGCACCATCAGGAAATAACCCGGCGAAAACTTTGTGCAAAGGCCAAAGATCAAAAGTAAAATTCCGCCGCCCACCCAGCCAATGTAACCCGGCCATTTCAGCGCCGCGCAGATGTCCTGGAACCATAGCGCCAGCAAAAAGCAGATGATCATCGCGCCAAAAAAACCAATCTCTTTCAGCATGTCCGTATATTTGACTTTATGTTCGCTGGCCTCGGATTTGGGAAACTTCTGCCCGAACAGCATGATTCCGTAAAACACCACTGGAATCAAAAAGAGCGACATTTGGATTTGCCAGGACACCGGTTTTCCACCCGCGCCGCCCGTCATAAAATAGGAAGCCAACGCACCAAGAATCAGACCGCCCGGCCAGCCGGCATGGAGGATGTTCAAATACTTTGATTTATTTTTTTGAAATAGTGAAGCTACCAGGGGATTGGCCACGCCTTCGCAAAGACCATTGCCCATGGCAAAAAGGAACGTGCTCGCGGTCAAACAATTCAGCACCGCCGGTTTCCCGCCGGCCGCGAAAGCCGCGCCCGCCGCCAGCATCACCACCGCCGACGCGAAGTGCAGCACAAACGCGCTGACCATCAACGTGCCGTAGCCTATTTTGTCGGCGATCAAACTGGAAAAGATGATGATGACGCCGAAGCCGGTCAGCCCGCCGCCCGTTATCTGGCCCAATTCGGTCATGGTGAACCCGTATTGCTGGGCCCACTGCCCCAGGATGCCGCCTCTGACGCCGAAGCCCACTCCCTCGGCCAATATGGCCATGAAGCCCGCCCACAACAGGCGATGAGCATGAATGTTGGGAGGATTGGACACGGTATTAGTGCTGTCGCTCATATTATTAATTTTGGGTTTATCTCCGAAATTCTGGGATGGGCATCATTTCGCCCCCGCGCATCGCCGATTCATGGGCCACGATGCCCACCATCGTCCAGTTGACCGACTGATACACATCCGGGAATGACGGTCGCCCCTCCGCGATGCCGCTCACAAATTCGTGGGCCAGGTGCGGGTGCGAACCGCCGTGTCCGCTGCCTTGGGTGAATGACAAGTGGCGGTGTTCCTGCGCGTCATACACGCCGCGCTTTGTAAATGGCTGGATGGCTTCAGGCAACAAGCGCGCGTAATCCGGCACGCGCGTCTTTTCCACTTTTTCTCCACCGACGTGCAGCACCGGCTCGTCGTCTTCCGTCAATTGCCACTCGAACGAAGTCTTTTCGCCGTAGACATCGAAGCTCTCCACATACTGGCGGGCGGCGTTGAAAAGATAGCGCGTGACTTCAAAGGCAAGGTCCTGGTTGCGAACCCGGCAATGGGCCGTTTCAAAAGAAAATGGAGAACCGTATTTGCCGATCAGTTTTTCAGCAATGCGGCCCGACCCCACGCAGGAGACGCTTTCCGCTTCACCCTTCACCATCGCCAAACACGGGCTTACGCAATGGGTCGCATAATGCATCGGCGGCAACCCTTCCCAATATCCCGGCCACCCCTCCATGTTTTGCAAATGCGATCCGCGCATGAATTGAATCCGCCCCAGTCTTCCTTGATCGCGCAATTCGCGCACGTAAAGAAACTCGCGCGAATAAACAACCGTCTCCATCATCATGTAATTCTTTCGGGCCTTTTCGGCGGCCCGCACGATTTGCTTGCACTCATCGACCGTTGTGGCGGCGGGTACAGTGCAGGCCACGTGTTTGCCGGCCCTCAATGCCGCAATGCTTTGGGACGCGTGCAAATGAATCGGGGAATTGATATGAACGGCATCGATCTCGGGATCGCGGATCAATTCCTCAAAATCGGTGTACCGCCGTTCAATGCCGAAGGCGTCCCCGATCTGGTCGAGCTTTTGTTTGGTGCGCTGGCAGAGGGCGTGCAGACGGGTGTGCGGATGCCTTTGATAGATTGGGATAAACTCCGCCCCAAAACCCAACCCGACGATGGCGATATTTATCTTATGATCGCTCATCGTTACTGCCCCTCACCTGGCGAGAGGTCGCTTGTCGTTGTATCGGGCTGCTCGGCAATGACGCGAATCAGAACGGTTCCAAAATGAAAAGTCAACGGGAAAAATGGCATCACACCTTCCATCCGTGACGATAAGAACTCTTGATGAGTTCTTCGGCCCCTGGAACTTTGTTGGTGACGCGCAGATGGGTTGAATCCCATTCAATCTTTTTGCCCAGGCGCAGGGGCAGGTTGCCCAGCAAGACCCATTCGCTGAACGGACCCGAAACATCGAAGTTGGAACCTGCCGCCGGTCCGCCTTTGCAGGCGCGAATCCAATCCAGGTAAGGGTCGTTGCCGGGCGCGCGTGGAATTGTTGGGGAGGGCCGGCCGTAATCGGCCATGCTGGACTCCGGCAGCAGGCGCGGCTTTTCGCCGTAAACGCCGGAAATAATTTTGCCTTTATCGCCAATAAACAGCGAGCCGTTGTCCTCCAATTCGGCCGCTTCCAATTCAGCGGGACGCGGCGGTTTTTGCCCCGAATCATACCACGTCAACATGCAGGGCGGCATATCGCCGCGCGCCGGAAATTGATAGCGTAGGATGGATGAATTCGGCGGCATTTCCGGCATTCGTTCGGAGGAGCTTACCAGTTCCACCGACGCGGGCGCGCCAAGTTTCAACGCCCAGTCCGCTCCATCCATGACATGGCAGCCCATGTCACCCAAAGCGCCGCAGCCGAAGTCCCACCAACCGCGCCACGAAAACGGATGATAAACATGCCCCGCCATCTTGAGAATGTGCGACCTCATGTCTTTGGGCCAAAGATTCAGATAAGGCCGTTCTGGGGCCGGTCCAAGCCAGAGGTCCCAATTCAAATTAGTCGGCACCGGGTCCGAGCCGGGCGGGCGCGTCATGCCTTGCGGCCACCAGCCTTTGGCGCGGTCCGTCCAGCAATGCACCTCGCGCACCGGACCGATGGCCCCGGCCCAAATCATTTCGCAGAGCTGCCGCACCCCTTCGCCGGCATGGCCCTGATTGCCCATTTGCGTGGCCACACCATGCTTGCGGGCGGCCAGGGTCAATTGGCGCGCTTCCCAAACCGAATGGGTCAACGGCTTCTGGCAATAGACGTGTTTGCCGGTCTTGATGGCGCGCATCGCCGCCGGGGCGTGGTGATGGTCCGGGACACTCACCGTCACAGCGTCAATACTTTTCTCCTTTTCGATCATGACGCGGTAATCGGAATAAAGCCGGGTGACCTTGTACCTCCTTGCCGCCGCCGCCAGCTTTTCCGAATCCACATCGCACAAGGCCACGATGTTCTCGCCGGACACTCCGAACAGATCGACCGCGCCCTTGCCGGCGGTTCCGATGCCGGCGATGTTAAGCTTTTCGTTGGGCGACCTATAATTGGCCTTCGCCGCGTAAGCCGGCAGACCTGCCGCCAGCGCGCCCGCCGCCAGCGCCGACGTGTAAATGAAGTGCCGGCGATTGATCTGCGGGGTGGTGAGTTCGATGCGAATCATGCTTTTATTCCGTTGATCATCGCTTCCAGTTGGCGGCCGTAGCGGATGTAGCTGTCATATATTTCTTTGTCCCCGGTCTTGACAGAGTCGTCGTGGAAAACAACGGCCACATGCGGTTCTATGGAAATTCCCGCATCGTAACCGCGCGCGAAGGCGTCCTTGAGAATGTCCCGCACCCGGCCTTGTCCTTCGCCCGGATAATTATAGTCGCAATCATTTTTGGCCGGGGCATAGGTCGCGTCCTTGACGTGAATGTGTGCGACGTGATCGCGGATGTGTTCCCAAAACTCCCATGCATCCTGCCGCGGCCACGGCTTGGCCTTGTTTCGGTCGGCGTTGAATACAGGATTGCCGGTGTCAAAGACCCATTTCAAACCGGGGCAACGCTCAAGAAGTTCCAAGGCGTGGCGCCAGCTCATCCCGCCGTAGTTCATGCAGTTCTCATGCACCGGCTGCAGGCCGGCATCGCGGAACATCCTCGTCACCTCGGCGATGCGGCGAAAAACCTCGGGCGGCGTGGTTTCTTCGGCATCGCCCGGTTTAAAACTCATGATGCGCACAAATTTTGTGCCAAGCCGTTGCATCCGCGGAATGCAGCGTTTGACTTCCGCGAGCGTGATGTCAAACGGATCGGAGATTTTCTTGGACCAATTGGCAATGGCCGATCCAAAACAATAAACGCCGAGACCCGCCTCGCTGAGGCGCTCGACAGCAATGTCGAATGCCTTGTCGGGAATATCGTGGAAGTTGGCCTTGGGAAATCCCGGCACTTCAACCGCGCGCAGTTCCAAATATTTCCAGCCCAGCTCCTGGGTGGCCTTGATTTGCGTGTCCAGTCGCACTCCCGCTTCATCGCTAATGCCCGTAAGTATCATAAAATCCTGCCGGTTTACCGCATGAATGACTTGGTGAAATCCTCGTTCGACGTTTTGACCACTTTCTTCTCAAATTTGGAAACGGCGATCAATTCGTTGAGCTTGCTTTCGTAAGCTGCGCTGTCCAGCGGCAGTTCCACCGTTTGCTGGATCAATCCCGAATACAACATGGCATTGGCCAGTTCAATCGAATGGATTCCCTCTTCGCCGGGCGCAATCAAGGGCGTGCCGTCCTGGATGGCATCGACAAAATTTTGGGTCAACGTGGCGTGTTGGGCCGGCTCGGGCGGAATTGGAATTTCAATTTTTGAGACTTCGGGCTTTTGAAAACCGAGCCTGGCCGTCTTGCATAGTTCGATCATCGAAACATCGTTGCGCAGAAAAAGGAGACGGTCGTTTTCCAGCAGCAACTTGCCCATGGCGCCGCTAATTTCCAAACGATTGGTGCCGGGCGCTTCGCCGGTTGTTGAAACAAACGTGCCGCTGGCCCCGCTGGGAAATTCCATGTAGGCCGTCACGTCATCCTCGACTTCGATCTTATGGAAGCGGCCGAGATGCACGAAACTGCGCACGCGCGCCGGAATGCCGACGAGCCATTGCAACATGTCCAACTGGTGCAGGCATTGATTAATCAGAACTCCGCCGCCTTCGCCCTTCCAGGTGGCGCGCCAGCCGCCGCTGGCATAATAAGCCTCCGTCCGAAACCATTCCGTCACAATCCAGGAAAAACGGACGAATTCACCCAATTGTCCCTCCGCGATGATTTTCTTGATCTGGAGGTAGCGCGATTCAGTGCGCATTTGGAACATCGCGCCGAAAACCAGTTTGGGATGCTGCTTCCGGACGGCCAGCAGGCGCTCGGCATCCGCTTTGTGGGCCGAAATAGGTTTTTCCACCATGACATGCAATCCCGCCTGCAACGCGGCGATCCCCAGGGAAGTATGTTGAAAATGCGGCGCGGCGATAATAACCGCATCCACCTCGCCCGACTTGATCAAATCCATCCCGTCGCTGAACACCTTCAGCCCGCGCTGCTGGTAACGGGTGAGCTTATCGGCGGACGTGGCGGCAACGGCCCTGAGTTCGCATCGTTTGACCTTTCCGGCGAGGAGATACTCCGCATGATGGCTGCCGATGTTGCCCATGCCGATGATGCCGAGGCGAACGGGTTTCATAATGGAGCCAAGATCATATTACTGCCGCAGTATCGGTAAGTAGCCCAAAGTCAGGCAAGAGAATTTTAACGCGCTCCAACTAAACAACGGATTTGCCGCGAGAAAAGCGCACGAGATGGATGATAGGTCTGAAAAACCGGCAACATCGGCTACAATGTTGTGGCATAACGGGTTAACCGGCAACATTTGGAGCTACATACCAGCAACACGGCAGCTACATTTTGCCATTCACAGCATTTATGGCTAAATTTAGCCACTGTTTATCGGTTTCGAGGATGGTGTAACCAAGATACGAAAAGAGTTCTTCAACCACAAAATCCAAGAAATGTCAAAAGTGGGGTCTTGAGTCTGTTTCGCGTGGTCGGCGTATTCCCCGGTTTTGCACTCCAATTGAACTTATGGGAGAATGAGCCTATGAAGACAAATCCGATTCTGGAAGAGGTCTGGCGCATCAAGGACCAACTCGCCGCCGAGTCTGGCTATGATGTGAACCGATTTGTTGAACAGTTGCGCACATGGTCTGCGGCGCATCCTCATACAGGCCGGATAATCCACACTGCCGAGGAATTGCGTCAACTTGTGGCCGAGAAGGAACGTGAGCGCCGCAAGGAATCGGCCATGACCCTCAACGACAAACCGCTGCGCAAGCCCTGACCCTGTCTACCGGACTTGTCGCGCCGATAAGAATGAATCAGCCTTGAGTACTTCCCGACCCGCCCAAGACCACGCTTGCAATCGGGCTTAAGCCCGGCCATGCTACTGCGTGATACAAATTAACACCACGTCTGCACAGCACTAGATGAGCGGCACACCACCAGAATCCGAATTTGACTTGGAAAAGCTTTTCCTGCCGGCCTGGGCGCAGGGGTCGCCCGCCGTCAATAAGTACGCCAGCTTTGCCGGCGATGACCGTCCGCCGCGCGAACACGGGGATCGGCCGGGCGGCCGCCGCCCGCCGCGCCGTGACTTTGGTCAGCAGGGCGGCAGGCCCAGAGGCGGCCCTGGAGGCGAAGGCGGTCGGCCCGGACGTCCGCAGGACCGGGACCGGCATTCGCGCCCCGGCGGGCCGCGTCAGGGCGGGCCACGGGAGCGCAGCGATGCGCCGTTTCGGCGGGATGAGGCGGCTCCGCTGCCCTTGCCGCAACTGACGGTGACCATATTGCCGGATGAAAAGGGCATCGAATCTCTGGCCCGGCAAATTCGCATCACGGGCCGGGCTTATCCGCTTTTTGACATTGCCCAATTGATTTTGCAGAAGCCGGAACGGCAGCAAATTCGCATCGACGTGATCAAGAAACCGGACGGCACGCCGGCGCAGCCGTTGTTCCTCTGCGCCCTGGATGACACGCTCTGGCTTTCGGAGGATGAGGCTGTCAATCATTTGTTGAGCCGCCACTTCAACACGTTTTATCAGACGGAACGAATCGCCACCGATCCGCCGCGCGGCACTTATACGTTCGTCGGGCAATGCGGCATGAGCGGCACGATTCTTGGGCCGCCCAATCATCATGATTACCAGAACCAGTTGCGCAAGCTGCATGCCGAGCGTTTTGCGCGGATGCCTTTTGAGGCCTTCAAGAACCGGGTCAAAATCGTCAAGGACGAGGCGGTCGTAAAAAAATGGATTGAAGATCAAAGTTTCAAAACGGAATTTACGTGCCTCAATGTGCCCGAGGCGCTCAAGCTCCCCAGCCGCGAGGAAGTGGAAAAGCATTTCCGCGCGGTCCACTTGGGCAACATCGTCAAGCCGGTGGAATCGCACACACTCAGCGGACCGGCCGCGCGGCAATTGCGTTCCCCGGAATTGCAACGCCTGTTGCGCACGACTTGGGAGGAGCAACGGCGTTTCCCCTTGAAGGTCGCCACCACTTTGAGCCAGCAGTTTGCCGGTCATGGCTTGCAATTCTTCAAGGTCAATCGCACCGTGACCCATGTTTCCGCGGCGCGTCCGCATTTCCTTGATCTCGACGCCACGCCCGTTTCCGAAGGCGTGAAACGAATTGTTGATTTCATCAACACGCATCCCCGATGCACGCGGCGCAAACTCATCGAGGCGCTCGCGCCGACGCCGGCGGCTGCGGCCGCTCCTTCAGCTCCAGCCGTTCCTGCGGATGCCGCCACGCCCGCGGCGGTTGCGGAAGCCTCGCCGGAACAAACGGCGCTGGCGGGCGATTTGCACTGGCTCATTCACGAGGGGCACGTCATTGAATTTGCCACCAACGGCATCCTGGAAACGGCCAAGAAACCGTTGCCACGGCCGCCGCGCCCCGAGAAGAAACATGAAACCGCCGCCGTTTCCGGCGTAGCGCTGGCTGCGTCCACTGAAACGGCTGCGCCCGTTGGTGATTTGCTTCCGGCTTCTCCGGCGGAATCCGCTCCGGCCATTCCCGCGACGGAGGCGACGATACCCAATCTTCCCGTCCATGAAGAGGAAGCGCTGACGCCCTCGACGGAGGCGCAAACGCCTGAGACAGTGCCCGGAGGCGGTTCTTGAGGCCGCCAACAAGCTGTCAAACAAGCTTGCATAAGGCGGCCACAGGGCTGATTTTACTCTCCGACTATGTCATTTAATACATTCGGGCTTTCACCCCAGATTATGGAAGGGGTTGTGGCCATGGGTTACGTGGAACCGACGCCTATTCAATTGCGCGCCATTCCCTTGATCATGGCCGGGAGCGATGTCATCGGCAGCGCCCAGACCGGCACGGGCAAGACCGCCGCCTTCGCCTTGCCCATCCTGTCGCAACTCGGCCAGCATGAGCCGCGGACGCGCGCCCTCGTTCTTGAACCGACGCGGGAATTGGCCGCGCAGGTGGAAACGGCCATCCATGATTTCGCCCGCTTTACTAATTTGCGCACCGCGGTCCTTTACGGCGGGGTTGGCTACGGCAAACAATTGGAGGACCTCGCGCGCGGGGTGGACGTCATCATCGCCACGCCGGGGCGCCTGCTCGATCACATGGAACGGCGCACCTGCCAGCTCGATCACGTCAAATACCTCGTGCTGGATGAGGCGGATCGAATGCTTGACATGGGGTTCCTGCCGGATGTCCGCCGCATCGTGGAGAAATGTCCCCGCGCGCGCCACACGTCGCTTTTCTCCGCCACCATTCCGATAGAAATCGCCTCGCTCATCCAATGGACGATGAAGAATCCGCAGACGGTTGAGATTGGCGTTCGCCGCACCCCGGCGGAAACGGTCGCGCATGTCATTTACCCCGTGGCCGAATCGCAAAAGACCGATTTGCTGCAGGAATTGCTGGAGCGCACCAATTACGATTCCGTCATCGTTTTCTGCCGCACCAAACATGGCGCCGACCGCATCGCCGCCCTGCTCAAACGCAAGAGTCACGCCGTCGCCGTGCTGCACTCCAATCGCACGCAAAAAGAACGCGAAGAAGCGCTCAAGGGTTTCCGGAATGGACGCTATGAAGTTCTTGTCGCCACCGATATCGCCTCGCGCGGGTTGGACATTGCCGATGTCAGCCACGTCATCAACTACGATGTGCCGCAACATCCGGAGGATTACATCCACCGCATCGGCCGCACCGGACGGGCCGAGGCCAGCGGCGATGCCATGACTTTGATGGTGGCGGCGGACGCCAGCCATGTCTACGCCATTGAGCGCTTCATCAGCCAAAAAGTTCCCCGCGTCAAGCTGGACAAATTTGATTACCAATACACCGCGCTTTTCGAAGACGACAAACCGGGCGCGAAAACTTCGTTTCCCGGCAAAGTGCGGGGGGCAAGAGTCCGCGGCGGCTACTTTTTCGGTCCGGCCAAAAGGCGGTAGGAGCGGGAGAGCGGCGGAGTGGGCCAGTCCTCTGGCGCTATCGCAGACCACCCTGCGACAGAGTCACTTACAAAATATTCGCCGCCAGCTCGGCCAACTCGGAGCGCTCGCCTTTTTGCAGTTCAATGTGCGCGGCGATGGCCTGGGGGCGGAATTTGCTGATGATGTAGTTGAACCCATTGGAAGACGAATCCACATACGGGTTGTCAATTTGGTATGGATCGCCTGTAAAAATTATTTTTGTGCCGGTGCCGACCCGCGTAATAATCGTCTTGACCTCAAGCGGCGTCAGGTTTTGCGCCTCGTCGATGACCATGAATTGATGCGCAATGCTGCGGCCCCGGATATAGCTCAGGGCCTCGACCATGATCGTCCCGGAACGCATGAGGTCGGTGCTGCGGCGATGGTCGGCCCCCATGTTCAAATCGCTCAATAGTTCCAGCGCGTCGTGGATGGGCTGCATCCACGGGGCCAGTTTTTCCTCCAGCGAGCCGGGCAGAAAGCCGAGTTCGCGGCCCATCGAGACGGTGGGGCGCGCCACGACCAGGCGGCGGAATTCGCGGTCCAGCACAGTGCGTTTGAGGCCGGCCGCCATGGCCATCAGCGTTTTCCCGGTGCCCGCCTTGCCCATCAACGTCACCAGCTTGACGCGGTCATCCAACAAGGCGTCGAAGGCAAAGTGCTGCTCGCGGTTCCGAGGTTTGATGCCCCAAACCCCTTCCCGGCAGTCCAGGATGGGAATTAGTTTTGTGCCGGTCGGGTCCACCTTGGTCAGAGCGGTGCGTTTGGGATTGGCTTCCTCGGTGAGGGTGCAGTATTCGTTGGGAAAATATTTGCCGTGGCCGTTGAGATCCAGTTCCCCTTCCACCCGGAAGCGCGACATTTTCTCGGCTGTGATCGTGAGCTCGATCATGCCTGTGTAAAGCTCAGTCAGCAGGACGCGGTCGGTTTCATAATCCTCCGCCGGCAACCCAAGGCTGTCGGCCTTAATGCGCAAGTTGATGTCTTTGGTGACGAGGATGGCGGGGCATTTCGGCTCGCGCTTTTGGATGGCCATGGCCTGGCCAATAATCCGGTTGTCCACGCTGTTGTTCCCAAAAGGAAGGGTGGCGTCGCCATTTTTCTCGTGGAAAACGATGCGCAAAGCGCCCCCGTTCTCAAGTTTGACGCCCTTGTTGAGATGGCCCTTGGCGCGCAAGGCGTCGAGGGAACGGGAGACGGCGCGGGCGTTTTGGCCCAGCTCGCTGGACTCCCGTTTGAAGCGGTCTATTTCCTCCAGCACCTCAATGGGAATGAGGACGGTGTTGCCCTTGAAAGCGAGCAATGAGTTTGGATCGTGCAGGAGGACATTTGTGTCAAGAATGTAATTTCTCACTGGGAAGATCGGCTTTTTTTAGATTGGACATGCGCGCGAACCATTCATTCAAACCACTGTGAACGACTGGCAACTGGTAATGACCCGTGTAGAGAAAACCGGCCAGCATTCCCCACAGGTCGAAGTCAATAAAATGCGGACGGCCGTGCAACAGGTAGGGCCGCTCGGCCAGCATGGATTCAAAGGGGACCAGGGCCTCGGTCAACTGGCCGAGCAACTGCGCTTCCTGCGCCCGCCACTGGTCAATGCAGCCCCGTCCGAATTTTCGTTCCTTATGGCGGAGGAAAGCGAGGCGCTGGGCCTTGGGCACCAATTCCTCCCAATATACATCGTTCAGCTTGAAACACGGATCTTCCACGTTGTCCTCGATGAACCGCCACAAGATGCGATCCACCCCGCGGAACGACGTCGGGAAAAGGTTCAGTTGGAATTTGCCATCAATGTACTTGGCAACGACTTGTGAATAAGGATCCGTTTCAAAAACGATAATGCGACCATCACGCACGATGGGCACGTTATAATAACGCTGCCGGGTCAGGCGCCAGACCAAAGAGCGGTCCGTCACCGGGATATTGGTGGTTTTAAACGGCTCTCCCGCGTACTCGAGGAGACGCCGCTGCACCAGGCAGAAGTTACTCCAGGGAAATTGAATGAGTTCAATCATTTTTTGGGGCGCCTAGCGGCGGGCATTGGCCCCGCCCGACGGCACTGCAACTGGGAAAAAACATTGGTCGCACACCCGCGATTGTAAGTCCGCCCACTTCGCAAAGGCAAGACGAAACCGGGATTGTATTTTTTTATTTCGCGGCCCTTTACAGATTCGCGCGGGAGGATTAGTCTCACATACATGTCTTCGTATCATGAAACTGGAGAATTCGTTGATAGCGATTTTCAATCTGCCCAACAAAGCGGCTACGCCGCCGCCACGCCGGGCGCCCCCGCCGGAAAATTGAACCGCCCGCCGACCCGTGAAGAACTCGAGGCGCTGGTCGGCGAAAAACAAATCAAGCTGGCCGAACTCAAGCGCGTCCAGGAAGAATTGGAACGGGAACGGGCCGGGTTGGAGGAATTGCGCCGGCGCCAGATGGAATTTCAAACCGGCCGGGAGGAAATGCTGCAGCATTTGATCCGCGGCATCGGCTTGTTGGAGGAGGCGGAATTGTCGGCGCGGCGCGATGCGGAACAGATGGCCCGCGTCTTGACCGGATTTCATGAGGCGGTGACGAAAGTCCAGGGCATCAATGAGCAAGTGTGGAACCAGGAGAATTTTAGCGTGGAGTTGACCCGCGCCACAACCACCATCGAAAACGCCCGCATGGAATGGAACGCGGCCCGGCTCAAATTCCCGATCCTGACCGGCGAGAACGCCGCTCCCGCCGAGACGGCGCGCGGCAAAGCCGGAGCCTCTCTTTTGGCCACCACGGATTTGCTTCAATTGTGCAAGATCGGCCTGGCGCTGACCTGGCCGTTGGTTTTGCTGGGCTTCGCCATTTTCGCGATCTTGCTATTCCGGCGTTAACCAATTTGTGAATGGGAGTGTTCAAAAAAAATCCTGATCCCATCACAGACCGTTCGCGGGAGTTGAACGCCAAAATTTCCGCGCTGGAGGCAAAAATCCATAAGCTCAACCAAGAGCTTCAACCTCAGGCGGGACCACGTTGGCGCTCCACTGCCTATCCCAAGGACACGACTGCCGCCCCCCAAGCCAGTGTCGTGCCGCCGCGAAGCAACGAGCCGATTTTTGAAAAGGTGGACCAAAACCAATTGAAAGCGCCCGCGGAACCGCCCGCCGCCGCACAAAATCTCAACGAACTGGGGGTGCGCAAGCACAATCTTTCGAGTTTGTGGGAGCGCATAAAAAAAGAATTCCAAAGCCCGCCTGTGGCCAATCCTAAACTGGTCAATTACCTGGCGGCCGGCAGCATTCAAGGGCTGCGGCCATTGCGTTTTGAAAAGCGCGTGCAACGCAATCGATTCGTAGTTCTGCTGGTCGTTCTTTTGCTGGCTACTTTGGGAATTTTGTCTTACGCGCTGGAACGCCAGCATCATCATTAACCACTAAACCGCTACGCCTCATATTATGAAAAACAAGCAAACATTTGTCGCGACACTCAAAATTAAAACCGACGAAGGAAATTTCCTGGCCTGCTATTCACCCTTCGGCCTGGCCCGATTGGATTTTCCCGGAGCTACGGAAGCCAGAGCCCAGAAGTCAGAAGTCAGAAATCAAAGGTCAGAAACTCCGGTAATGCGCTGGCATGAATTGACGACTCGCGCTGTCTGCTGTGCATTGCAAGGACGACCAATGGCCGCGAAACCGCCGATGGATCTTTCCAATGGAACAGTGTTTCAAAGGCAGGTCTGGGCAGCATTGCAAGACATTCAAGCCGGAAAGACTGAAACTTACTCCCGCGTGGCTGCGTCTCTCAAAAAGCCGAAGGCAGCTCGCGCCGTAGGAAGCGCCTGTGGCGCAAATCCGGTTCCTCTTTTAATTCCCTGCCACCGTGTTGTGGCGGCGCATGGCGGATTGGGCGGGTTTTCAGGCGGTCTGCATTGGAAGCGAAAACTGCTGGGACGGGAAGCGGCGGAATAAGCGTTCCGCAGCGTACGTCTTCAGGCCCCGGCGGCGCGGGCAAAATTGACGGAATCCTTGATCCGTTTATTATCGGCGCGGATGCGCGCGGCCAGCGTTTTGCTGATGGAGAAGAGAATGGGCGCGGATAATTCTGGCGCGTCCTGACGCAGCCTCTCAAAAGCCTCGGCGGTGATTTTCAACAGGACGCTGTCCTTGTTGGAGAGAACGTCGGCGGAGCGCGGTCCCTGGTCGAAGAGCGCCATTTCGCCAAAACATTCGCCGGCGCCCAAGGTAGCCAGGACAGTTTCCTTTCCGCCAATCATCAAACGCACCCGCAATTCGCCCTCCAAAACCAAATACATTCCGTTGTCCATTTCCCCTTGCTTGACGATGTGCGCCCATTGCCGCACCGTTTGCGGCTCCATGAAATGAACGAACCGCTCCAATTGCTCATCGGTCAAATCAGCGAGCGCTTTGACCCGGCGCAATATTCCCGGCGTGATCGTCGATTTATCGACTTGGACATCCACTCCTTTAGTGCGGAAAAAGAGTTGAAGTTCCGGGATTTTGGCCGCTTTGCGCCAGCGATCGTTCTGGTTATCGTAAACCCAAGTGTCCGCCACGACCCGCTCATCTTTGACCCAACTCACCAAAGCGGGCAACTCGACGGGGCCATAGACGACGTTGTCCGCCGCCCAAATACTGTATAAGATGGCTTGGTCTGCTTGCACGGTCTTCCATGTATAACAAATCCACGGCAGAAGAAAAGTCAAATCGCGCAAGGGAAACCAAAGCGGAAGGCAGGGTTAAAATGCAGTTCATTGTTGCAACAAAAAACCCCTTCCGATTTCGTCGGAAGGGGTTTGATGATTCTATATCGATTAGAACTTGTAGATCACGTTGGCCGCGATCAACAATTCGTTGTTCTTGGTCGGAACACCGGGGGTTTCGCCGCCGAAGGCAGGTCCGCCACCGCCAGCATTATGATCCCAGCGAACTTCGAGCCGGCTCATGACATTGGCCCACAAGTCGTATTCGAAAGTGCCGGTGAAAGCGATGACTTTGTTCAGCGTTCCCGTGCCAAAAGGCAGGCCGTTTTGAATAGCCTCCGCAGCGCTCAACGCAGAGCCGTTGGCGTATTCAGCACGACCACTGATAGTCGCTTTGTCGGTGATTTTATAGGATATGTATCCGGTAACCGAGTCGAAGCTTCCCGCATCCCCAGTAAAGGCAGCGGTCGCAGGAACGAAAACCGGAACTCCCGCGCCGTTGACCACGACTGTCGCAGGGGTGCCCGGAGCTACGAGGCCCACATCACTAATGTTGTCCCAAGACGCGCCCAAGGTAAGACCAGTGACAGGCGTGTTAAGGGTTGTTCCGACGTACCACTCCGTCGTGTCATCGCCAGCGCCTGGGCCGTAATCGAGACCTGCATACAATGCAGAACCTTTCAGGAAGCCCCAGCTATCAGGAGCCGTGAGGGTCAGCAAACTGACGAAGGCCCTTCTGCTTTCATAGCGGGCATTGATGCCGCCGATGGTGGAAAGTTCATCCGCAGCGCCAACTTGCATGTTGATCCAGTCAGCGAATTTATAGGACGCCAACAGACCTGTGTGTTCGGTGGGTTCGAATGTATAGGCATAGGAACGAGTCCAGTTCGGATCGTTCATGGCATCGCTCGTTTCGTAACCGAGGAGATTATCCCATCGGCCCAATTTGAGTTCGAGACCGTTTCCGATCGGCACGCCCAAGTCCACATAGGCTTGACGAATCGGGTAAGCCCCGGCGTCGATGGCTTGGGCATCGGGACCGTAGCTCAGTTCAGCCACGTAGCCTGCCGACCATTTTCCCTCTTCAATCGGCTTGGAGAGCTTGATGTCAACGGCATCGAGGTTGAATCCGTTTTGTTTTCCTGCGTTAAAGGCATAGGGTGCGGTATTCGCAGTGCCTGTGCCAGGGTTCCACACCGCCGAAGTGTCAACATAACCACTGATAGTGGTGGCCGACAACGAGGTCAGTAATGGCGTCCCCGTTTGTGCCGCGGTCTGTGCGAGAAGCGCGGGCGCGAGGCTGACCAGCCCGACGGCGGCCAGACCTAATGTCCATTTATTTATCTTCATGTTCCTCCTGCTTTGTTTAGGTTGATTCGTTCTTATGCGTTTTTATGCGTTTCCATGGAGTGAAAACAATTCACCCTCGCACCAAAAACGGTGCATTAGTGCGGACAATAGAAAAATCGTGGCATTTTGACAACAAGTTTTTTTATTTATTTACGTGTCAAACGTCATTTTTTGTCGTAAGTGGCTTACTATAAATAATTTATAACCATTTATTTTACATGAAATATTTGTTGAAAGGGGATTTTCACCACTTATTTGACTAAAAACAACGCAAAATCCACAATACAAAGTATAAAAGCCTGCTCCACCTCTGCCGGTTGTGGTTTCACAAGATTGTTGGGATTCCTTCGTGCAGGATTTTCAATTTATGGTTCAACCCGTGCGTGGCGGCTAACTCCTTGAGCCAGCGCAACGGTTCGTCTATGTCTTCAAAGGACAATTTGAAAGCGCCATAGTGCATCGGCACAAGCCATTTGGACCCAAGATCGCCAAAAGCCTTGACGGCCTCGTCAGGTCCCATGTGAACGCGGCGAAAGGAATCGGGAAAATAAGCGCCGATGGGCAACATGGCGATTTCGGGGGATCTCATGCGTCCGATTTCCTTAAAGCCTGGAAAATATGCGCTGTCGCCAGCGTGATACAGGCACCGGCCTTGATGTTCGATCAAGAAACCGCCGTAGCCACGGTGGCTGTCCCGGAGCACTCGCGCGCCCCAATGTTGGGAAGGCGTCAAAGTGACTTTCCAGCCGCCATGCGAAAAACTTTCCCACCATTGCAATTCTATTATGCGCTCGAAGCCCAGGTTGGCCGCGAGGTCCCCCATCCCCCAGGGCATGATGCCGATTTTGGGGGCGCTGAGCCGTCGGATGGTCGGCCGGTGAAAGTGGTCAAAGTGCGCGTGCGTCAACAAGATTAGATCGATGGGAGGGAGATCCTTGAGTTTCAAACCGGTACGCCGGATGCGTTTCATTAAAAAAAGCCAGTTGGCGAAGTTGGGGTCGATCAACACATTCAGATCGGTGAACTGGGCCAGGAAGGAGGAATGGCCGATCCAAGTCAGGGCCAGCTGGCCGTGATTGAGCTTGGGAAATTTAGGCCGAACGTGTTCGCCTGTGCGAGGGGTCAAAAGCGCCTTCCAAATTAGCTCGTAAAAAAAGGTGCGTGGATTGAAGTGCTTGCTTGGAGTCAGATCCTTGAAGGAACGCGGCAGAGGCTGGCGGCGGCGGCGGCCGGGTTTCGCCTTGGGAAAACCGAACTCATGTTTATCCATCGCCTACTCTTACAAACGAAAACATAAAAATTCAATCTGAAATTCCGGTTTGGGCTTCTTGCATTTTGCGATACTCGACTGATCGAATGTCACTATTGCAAAAGAATGACCGCACGATAAAATCGCTGTCGATCGACTGCTCCGGAATCGGTGATGGCCGCGGCCGAATTGCTCGCGGTAAAAGACGAGCCCAAGTTAATCCAATTAGTTTGGAGGAAATTCGTTTTGTATTGAATCTGATAAACCAATCCCGCCGTCGTGTTTATGGCGAACTGCACCGTGGTGTTCGTTTTGGTGAACAGTTGCAACGCAGGCGCGACCACCGGCATCACACTGACGTCATCCAAGCCGAAATAACTGGGGTCGTTGCGAAAACCGAACCGCAGCGCGGTGTTTGCCGAAGACGCCGTGACAATGAACTGCAGATTTGTCCAGCTCAAGACCGGAAGGTTGGTTTTGTTGTAAACGACAGTTCCGTTCCAGGTAACATCGAACTGGTTCGGGGTGCCACCGGGTGAGGGATTATCAATCCAAAAAGATAATACATACGATTGGCCGGTAACAGTGGGGAGTGTTTGTGAAAGATACCCGAGCGATTCGGACGGCCCGAGTTCAACGCCGTAGGTGCCAGATTTAACGTAGGCGCTGGACGTAGTGACCGCCGTGTAGGCGGTGTTCCCGGATTGTGTCCAATCGGCAAAGTTCCCAGTGGCAAAGTTGCCGTTTTGGACCAATTGCGAACTCGGCGTCAAGGTGAATGTTCTGCCCGTCACAAAGCCCGAGTCGAGATTTGTGAACCAAATAGTCGCAGTATAAGTGCCGGTCGCCAAATTCGTCGCCGCCGTGTTCAAGCTGACGGTAACAGTTGTCGCGGATGCACCAGGCTGAAGAGTTCCGCCAGTGGTCGAAACATTGAGCCAAAGTGAAGTATTGGATAGCGACCACGTCAGGACCTTAGTGCCGGAATTCGTCACTGAAAAAACTTCCGAATTGGTGTTAAACGGTCCGCCTACCAAACCACCCGAACCAAAACCGGCTGTGGGCGAAATTATCAGGGGATCCGGTTGCGGCGCGAGGGCATTGATTAAGCCGAGTCCTTGCGGCGTTCCCCATCCGCTGCATAGGTCATAACCGGTGGTAGCATAGAATTCATTCGGGCTGACACTGTTGGTGTCATTGCCCGTAACAATATCATGCAAGAGTGAGGTATAGCTGGCCCCTTTTCCCAGCGCGTAATGGCCGGGTTGATAAAGCCCATGGAGGGCTGCCCGTAATTGGCCGCTTGCTCATTAACCAGCGCGACAAACGCCGCCCACAGCGGCGTGGCGCAACTGGTTCCGCCAAATGAGCCCGAACTGCCGTTGCCGTAAGCCACATAAATATTATCACCTGTCAACGCGACGTCGGGAATGTTTCGCATGGTGGTTGATCCGCCGTTGGCTGACATGCTGATGCCTTGCTGCCAGGTCGGGATCGCATAGTGGCTGCTAATCCCTCCGCTCGTGCCGGTGTTATTGTTCCAATTCCACACCGTTTCCGAAACCCACGACCCGACCGGCCCGCTCGTGGTCAGTGTCGTGCCCCCAACAATCGTGATATACGGACTGTCCGACGGAGTCGTTGCCTCCGAAGAATTGTCGAGTTCTCCAGCAGAGTAGGCGTCGCTATCTCCCGACGCACAGAAAAAGGATTGTCCATGCGCGGCCATCGTCTGGAAAATTTGGTCCGTGGTGGCGCTGGGCCCTCCGCCCCAACCCCAGGAACAACTGAGCTGATTGGCTGGCTCATTGGTAGCCATTGAATTCAAAACATCGTTGGGGATGCCGCTCGGCCCGGCCTCATAAACGATTACCTTGGACAAGCCGGGCGCCATTGAAATAGCCATTTCAATATCCAGCGATACCTCGGGATTTCCGCTGTCCGAGCCCGTGGTCGGGGTGCCGTTGTAACCATCGAGCAAAATCGTCTGCAAAGGGACAGCCGGCAAACCCGCCAGGCTTTCATAACGGGTGATGTCGTTCGTATAAAAGCCGTCGAATTCCAGCATCCCCAAGGTCTGGCCGGTGCCTGTCAAAGAAACGCCGGGAACATAGGCCATCCGAAAATCGTTTCCCATATAAGTCCCGCCCGACCCCGAACCGCTATTGGGTTGCACGTTTGCCTTGCTCGGGCGAATCAATGGATACGGCGGGCGATAGTTGCTCAGACCGCTGACATCCAGGATCGGAATATCCTCCTCCACCGTCGGTTCGGCATCCGGCGCAAAAAAATCGTTCCCGCCTTCTGGGCGGTGATATGTTCGCAGATGGATGTTAAATGCCTTTTCAATATCCGCCACCGATCCCGAGACATCGAGCAACATTCGGTTGAAATGAGTATGCGTGACAGTGAGGTTATTGGAACTGGCAAAGGCAATAACGGCCTGGTATTGCTGTTTCGTCGGGCCGTACTGGTCCAGAATTTCTTGCGGTTTCAGAAACTGGCGGTAAGTCGGGCTGGCCGGATCGTAAAGATTCTCCACCAAATTTGACAATCCCTGGCTGTCACGCATCGGCAGTCCGATGGCCAGATTTAACTGCGTACCCGCCGCTAAATCACCCGCCGGCTGCAAATGTTTAACCACTTCTGGAACATGGCCTGGGGCCAAAGTCCGCTCGGCGGCACAAATGGACAGGGCGCTTCCTGCTAAAATGGAGACAAGTCCCCACAACTGACAAACATGAAACGTTCTCACCTAACCTCCCTGCCACAGTGTAATTGATAATTAAAAAATTTCAAGTTGGCTTTATTGAATCGCCGCTCCTATATATCCGTATGTCTTTGCGCAAGTTTGTGTTGCCTTGGTTATGCCTAGCCGTTTTTATTTTGGTGGCACGGGCTGACGACACGCCGAACGGCGTCCCCCTCATCCGCATTCCAACCGCTCGTTCGGCCCTCACACTTTGCGTCGCGGGCGACGGAAGAATTTACCAGCTCGGTTACGGCCAGATTTCCGCCAAACTTGCGCCGCCAAAAAAAACGCCGGCGCGTGAAACCGAATTCCTTCCCGCGTATGGCAACGGTTTTGTCCTCGAACCCGCCATCCAGGCGACCCATGCCGACGGCAATACTTCCACGGATTTTATTTATGTGAAGCATGAGACCACCGCCGTGGACACAAACGTTAGTTTGACACGGATAGAATTGAAAGACCGGTTTTACCCGTTCTTCGTCAATATCTACCTGAAGGCATTTTCCAGCGAAGATGTCATCGAGGAATGGACGGACATTCGCCACGACGAGGACGGGATGGTCACGCTCTACCGGTTCGCCTCGTCCTCGCCGCTGGTCAAAAGCAAGGAATATTGGTTGACACAGTTCCACGGGGATTGGGCGCGGGAAGGCGAGCTGAGCGAGGAGCGCCTGACACCGGGCATCAAGGTGTTGGATTCCAAGCTTGGCGTGCGCGCCAGCCAGTATCGGATCCCGTCGTTCATCCTGGGCCTCAACGGCCCGGCCCGCGAAGAGACCGGCGAAGTGTTCGGCGGCAGCCTGGAATGGTCCGGCAGCTACCAACTGGCCTTCGAAGTGGACTGGAACAACCATCTGCGCGTTTTGACGGGAATTAATCCGTTTGGCAGTCAATATAATTTATCGAAGGGCCGCACCTTCGTCACGCCGGCCATGCTGTGGACGTGGAGCGGCCACGGCAAAGGCCAGGTCAGCCGCAACTTTCACGCCTGGGCCAGACATTACGGCATCCGCGACAGCAACCTGCCGCGACCAGTGTTGCTGAACAATTGGGAGGCGACCTACTTCAATTTCAATGAAGAGAAACTTGTCGGACTACTAGATGGCGCGAAGGAACTGGGCTTTGAACTTTTTCTGCTGGATGACGGGTGGTTCGGCAATAAATATCCGCGAAACAACGACTTCGCCGGCCTGGGCGATTGGCAGGCCAACACGAACAAACTGCCTCACGGCCTTGGTTATCTCGCCGAGCAAGCCACGCAACGCGGGTTGCGATTCGGCATCTGGCTGGAGCCGGAGATGGTCAACCCGAAGAGCGAACTTTACGAAAAACATCCCGACTGGGCCATCGGCCAGCCGCATCGCGACCCGGAATTGAGCCGTCACCAGCTTGACCTGGACTTGAGCAATCCCGCCGTCAAAGAGTTCGCGTGGAAGAGCATCGACGACATTTTGGGGCCTAATCCGGGGATCACGTATGTGAAATGGGACGCCAACCGCTATGTGACCCAGCCCGGCTCGACGTTTCTTAAACCCGACGAACAATCACATCTGCTCATCGACTACAATTTCGCGCTCTACGACATCATGGCGCGAATGGCGGAGAAATATCCGCGCGTCATGGCGATGCTGTGTTCAGGCGGATCGGGCCGGGCGGATTATGGGGCGCTGAAATATTTTGATTCGTTTTGGCCGAGCGATAATACCGATCCAGCAAAGCGCGTTTTCATTCAGTGGGGATTCAGCCACATTTTTCCAGCCTGCACGATTTGCGCGCACGTCACCCGCGGGGCCAAACGTCCGCTGAAATTCACCCTGGATGTCGCCATGAGCGAGGACTTGGGCTTTGATGTGGACCTGGCCAAGACAACGCCGTCCGACCGGCAAGCCATGGCCAATGCCATCAAGCTCTACAAAAACGAACTGCGCGAAGTGGTCGGCCAGGGCGATCTTTACCGGTTGGAATCGCCCTATGATGGTCCGCGCGCCTGTTTGGATTATGTTTCTCCGGACCGCACCAGCGCGGTGCTTTTTGTCTATCAACTGAAGGAGGGCGAAGCGACCCCCGTCAAACCGCAGGGCCTGGATCCGCATTGTTATTACAGCGTCCATGAAGTTAACTTGCCGGACGGAGCGCAGTCGCAAATGCCAGCCAACGGCCAAACGATGGACGGCGCAACCCTCATGCGTGACGGCCTGGCTCCGCCGTGCAAAAATCAATTTGACAGCGCCATCATCGAACTGTCCTTCGCGAAGATTAAATAGTCAGTCCGTGGAAAAGCGGCAAGTCGTCCAGCGGCGGTAGACTTTGCCCGCCGGCAAAATAACGGACGGAAAATTCTCATGGTGAACGGCGTCCGGAAAATTCTGTGTTTCCAGGCAAAACCCTGTGAACGGCTGGCTCAGAAACGCGCCAGAATAGAATTGCAGGCCCGGCTGGTTGGTAAACAACTCCAGCACTCGTCCGCTTTCCGGCTCTTTCGCGCGCGCCGCCACAACCAGCCCGCCATTTGGGGACTTGAGCACGTAATTGGCATTATATCCGGACTGGCCAAATCGACTGCCAATGGCTAACGGCGATCTAAAATCGAAAGGCGTTCCTTCCACTGATTCAATTTTTCCCGTTGGAATGTGCTGACTATTCAATGGAGTGTAATCATCCGCAGTAATTGTTAACTCGTGCCCCAAAATGTCACCGTTCCCGACAAGATTCCAATACGGGTGGCTGGTCAAATTGACTGGGGTGGATTTATCGGTACGGGCCGAGTAAGTAAGATAAAGTTCGTTCGCATCAGTCAGCATGTAAATTACGCCGATCCACAAAATGCCCGGATATCCTTCTTCGTTGTCGGGACTCGTATAGTCCAAGCCCAAACTGACGCCTTTCGAGTCGGCCCACGGCTTGGCGTTCCAGACCCGTTTGTTGAATCCGCGGAAGCCTCCATGCAAATGATTCGGGCCATCATTGGCGGCGAGGGGGTAAGTTTTTCCGTTGAGTGTGAAACTGGCGTTGGCAATCCGATTGGCCACGCGCCCGATGATCGCGCCTCTGTAGTCCCTCCCTTCCAGATAATCCTCCAACCGGTCATAACCGAGAACGATGTTGGCAAACTTGCCTTCGCGGTCAGGGACTTGAAGTTCCGTAATGGTGCCGCCGTAGGTGATGATCTTGCAGGACAATCCGTTCGCGTTGGTCAGCGTGTAGAGATCAATTTCCGTTCCGTCAGGCAGTTGCCCAAAGCTGGACTTTTGGATTCCCTTGCTCACGGCGCTAAACCTGCCGAAAAATCCGAATGCGCGTCAAGCTTTACACGCGGCGCAAAAACGTTTAATTCAGTGGCACAACAAATACTATGAACACCGTCACATCTCTCAAAGTCGTCAAAAATAAAGTCGCCCCAATGGTCGAATCCGCCCTGGCCGAAAGCGGGGGCCTGCTGCGGCTGGCGCCATGCTGGGTGCCCCGCTCCTTCCTTCAACCCGGCAACCGGCTCAAACTGCATCCCGATGATCTCTACGCTTTCGGCTTGAATCGCGGGGGAATCGACGAGCGCTGGTTCAGTTCAACCACCCCCGCCGCCAATGACAACCGCACGCCGGACGAAGGCTTGAGCTACGTCGTGGCCGGTTGCCATCGTTTTACTTTACAGCAGGCGGTGGCGGAGTGCGGGGCCACGCTGATTGGCGACCGCATCTGGCGCCGATACAAGAAATGGCCGGTCTATTCCAAATTTTTCGACAACATGGGCCCCATTCCGCATCACATGCACCAAAACGCCAAACAAGCCGCCCTGCTCGGCCTGGAAGGCAAGCCGGAGTCCTATTATTTTCCGCCCCAGCACAACAACGTGGGCAATAATTTTCCCTACACCTTCATGGGCCTGGAACCCGGCACGACCAAGGCCGACGTGCGCCGCTGCCTGGAAAATTGGAACAAGGGCGACAATGGCATCCTGGACTTGAGCCGCGCCTACCGTCTCAAGCCTGGCAGCGGCTGGCTCATTCCGCCGTGCATTTTGCACGCGCCCGGTTCGCTTTGCACTTATGAACCGCAATGGGGCAGCGATGTTTTCGGCATGTATCAATCGCTCGTGGAAGGCCGCGAGGTCCCCTGGGCCTTGCTGGTCAAGGATGTGCCAAAAAAATATCACCACGACCTGGACTATCTCGTCGAGCAATTGGATTGGGAAGGGAACACGGACAAACATTTCAAGGACAACCATTATTTGGAGCCAGTCCCGGTGGCCGACACGCAAGGCGAAGGCTACACGGACCGCTGGATTGTCTATGGAAAGATCGATGGGGAACAACTGTTCACCGCCAAGGAACTGACTGTCGATCCCGGCGCGAAATGCCGGATTAAAGACTCCGGCGCTTACGGCTTGATCACCGTGCAGGGCAAGGGGCGGATGAACCGGCTGAACCTGGATTGTCCCAAGCTGATACGTTTCCATGAATTGACGGAGGACGAGGTTTTCTGCACGGAAAGCGCGGCCAAGTCCGGCGTCACCTTTGAAAATACCAGCGGCGTGGAACCGCTCGTGGTGCTGCGTTACTTCGGGCCCGAAGCCAATCCCAGCGCCCCGCCGTTACGGAAGCGTCAGTAAGAAATTTCCGCTGTTGGTGGCGCCAAGAAAGAAACCGCCCGCATTGGTCTGTTGCTGAAACACGATGCCCTCGATCAGCGCGGTTGCCGAAGTCGCGGGGTCCGTAAAGCTGCCTCTGATGACGCCGGTGGCGGGATTGAGGCTCAAGGTCAGCCCGGAAATCCCCCCGCCATTAATGGTAAATTTGCCATTGGCTGATGGAGTGACGCTGTTGGACAAGACATCGGCGAGCCCGCCGCCACTGAGAGAGACTTCCAGATTGGGCGCGTCCAACAGCGTCGCATTGTCGTCCGGCACAAAGGCGGAGCCGACGATAGTGGGGGCGTTGGTGAAACCGTTGGGATAAAATTTGCCGTCGGTATTGGTTCGGAACCACATGGCATTGGAACCCACAAAATTACAGACCCCCCCGTTCGTATTCGTCAAATCAACGATGCTCACGCCGCTATTAGTAAAATCAATCCAACTCACGAGAGATCCGAACCGGCCATAAAGTGGAATGTAAAGCGGCCAGCGTCCGTTTGTGGACACGCTGAAGGCCCCCGGCGCGACACTGGCATTATCCGAAAGCACGCCGCTTAACGAAACCATTCCGGCGGCGCTCACGTTGACTGTCCCATAGCCGGCGCCATTGTTGGTATAGCCGAAAATCACGGTGAATTTGCCCTGATCAGGGCACGGATTGGCCGCGCTGTACGACGCGCGGCCCGCCTCCAGGTCCGCGCTCCAATTGGTTCCGGCGGAGACTGTGCCAAGAATTTGTTCCAGCCCATTGGTCACGTTCATGTCCAGCACCACGCTCAGCGGGATTTCGGATACCCCGCGCGAAACAAAGTTCGACCACCAACCCACGCCAGACAGGCTGCCGGAAAAGGAGTAGCTGCCTCCGGCATTCAAAATCCGGGCGGAAAATCTTCCAAGATCAGTGAGGTTCAGGGTGAGTAGGCCCGAACTCCCAAATTGCGCGGGCGATTCGGTGAACAACCCGCGGTAAACTCCCGGTAAATTGGGATTGAGGAATGGATTGTTCGTCAGGGTCAGCGTCACCACGGCGGTGGATCTTACGCCATAGGCATTGGATGCAGTCAAGTAGTAGGTGTTGGTTTTGTCATTCGCATTGAGATTGGCCACCGTCAATTTCTGGCTGGTCGCACCCGAAATCTTCACCCCGTTCTTCAACCAGGACAGTTTCATCGGAACGGCCCCGATGATTTCCGCCGAAAAGGTCACAGAGCCTTTCAGGAAATTGGTTTGGTTTTCCGGCTGAAACAGAATTACCGGGGCTAAATAATCATCAGCGACAACAACCGAATCGCTGGACGGGCTGATGATGCCGTTCTGTTCCTGAACGGCGAAAAGGGTATTGACTCCATCGGCCAATTTTGCCACAATCGAGTATCTGCCGACATGATTGACAGTCGCGGTGGCCAGGGTGTTCGTGCCGCTGTCCGTAATATTGGAAATAGTCACGATGGCCCGAGCCACTCCGTTGCCAACAATATTAATCGCCTCCCGGTTGGTCACCAATCCGTCGTAGGGCGAAACAATCGTGGGCGGCGGCGTGAGCACAACACTGACCGGAATCGGCGGAGTGTTCGTGCTGGTTTGGCAGTCAATCGATTCAATCGCCGTCAGCCCAAAGTTGCCCAATGGCAAAATGACGGTGCCGGAAAAGTTGCCGGAAGCGTTGGTAATGATAAATCTGTCCAGCAGAGTGCCAGTGGCCGCATCACCTTCATAAAGAGAGACGGTTGCCCCTGCCGCGCCCATGCCCGTAATGAACGCGTTTGTGTTGACCACCGGCGATACATCAAGAATGGGCGGGGCCAGCGTTATGAAAATATTATTGGTCACCCCGGGTACGACGCTCAAAGCGTTTGAGCAAAAGGTCAGCGTGGTCACAGCAGAGTAAACTCCGTTGCCGTCGGCCAAAACGGTCATGTTCGAAACACCGTTATTGGAAATGGTGACAGTTGCATTGCTCGGCGCCTGGCCGGTCACAACCACCACCGGGGCGAACGCGCTGAATTCGTAGCCGTTGGTCGGGAAGACCATGTTGGGAACTGTAACGTTAGTCGGAGGGCAATTCGAGCATTCATTGTTCGTCCCACCCAATTGAAAATGATAACAAATTGTCCCCAAATCAGCCGTGCCGTCCTGCAATTGAAGGACAGCGGTGATCGTCTGGCCGCAGGTTCCATCGGCGAAAAATGAAAACATGTTAGTGCTCAAGGCTCCCGGAAGCACCACGCCATTCATGTCCGGTCCGCTCGGAAAGGCGATCTCGTTGGTGGCCAACAACTCGGCAAGAACATTGGCCGGGGCAACCACTCCCGGCGCAGTTTCGTCCCTGTAAATAAGATACGGACGCAGAGTGGCAACAAGGTTGGTCGTGGCGGCGGTTCTAGTGTTTGTAAACACCAGATTGACCGTGACCGTCTCGCCGGGATTGACCGCATTCGTGCTGCAAGGCGCGTTCGTTAAAGTATAACCCACAGGCCGGAACGCATAGAGGGATGCGGGAGCCAGAGCGTTAATCAAATTGGTTCCATTCATCGTGCCAAGGCCGCAGCACAGGTCGTAGCCGGGCGCGGCGAAGAATCGAGTGGGACTTCTCTCCCACGTATTGTTGCCACTCGTGACGTCATGGAAGAGACCTTCGTAGTTTGTACCGGAGGCCAGCGCATACAAGGCTGGGTTAAGAAAACCGACCGGCGCCTCTCCGTTGGTGGCAGCTTGCTGATTTACCAAAGCCGTAAACCCAGCCCACAGCGGTGCCGCACAACTGGTGCCCCCCCACCCCCCGGAAGGTTGGCCATCGTCGGTGTAGAGATAGCAATTGTTCGCATTAGCGGCCACGTCTGGAATATTGCGCATGGTGGTCGATCCCATATTGACGGCCATGCTGATATTGTTTTGCCAACTGGGGATGGCGTAATAGGTGCTAACGCCACCGGCACTGCTGGCCGCCTTTTGGGCGGAAACGTGCGGCCCGCTGTCGTCCGCCCAGACAACTTCGCTCTCCCAAGGATAATCCGGGGCGCTGCCGTCGGTTAGCGTGGTACCGCCGACTTGTGTGATGCTGGGGCTATCGGAGGGAAATTCGACGGGGCCCACAAATGCGCCGCTATCGCCGCTGGCATCGAAGAACGATTGGCCCTGCGCGGCCATTTGTTTGAAAAGCACTTCGGAGGTCGAATCCGGGCTCGTATCACCGCCCCACGAACAACTGAATTGAAGTATATTCGGATAAGACACCATTGATTCAAAAATATCGTCAAAAGGGGTATTGCTAGTGGCACTGCTCCCGTCTTCAAAAACATAAATAGTTGACAAGCCGGGCGCCATGGCCAGTGCCATCTCAATGTCCAAGGAACATTCCTCGCCGTTGTCACCCCCATCTGAAGGCGAAGCTCCGCCATCCAACGGCACAACCACCAGTTGCGGTCTGTTGTTGGGGCTCATCCCAATGGCGTTCTCGTAATCCGTGATGTCTTGAGTATAAAACCCTTCAAACTCAAGCACGCCAAGACTCTGTCCAGCGCCGGTCAATGTCGTGCCCGGCACGTAGGCGTCGCGGAAATCGTTGCCCCAGAGCTGCCCCTCTGGAGCCGAGCCTTCCTTGGGTGTGCTTTCATCGACTGCATGGCGTGTGTGCTTCGGGTGCGGGAGGGAGTAATTATCCAGGCCCGCGATGTGCAGAAGATGCACTCCCAAGGCCAGGGAAGGCTCCACGTCTGGCGCATAAAACGTGCGCGCTTCCACAGGATGCTGGTAGGTCCGCATCGTCACCTGCAACGCCTTTTCAATATCGGTAACCGCCCCCTCCACGTCCAGGACAACGCGATTGGAATATTGGCGGCTCACCTTCAAACCATTGGTTTTGGCGTAATCAATCAGGGAATTGTAATCCTGTTCCGTCGGGCCAAATCTATCAGCGAACTGTTCGGGGGTGAGGTAGTGACGATAGGTTGGGCTGGCAGGGTCATACAGATCCCGGATGAAGTCATCAAGCCCTTGTTCATCGCGCGGCGCCACACCGATGGCCAGTTTCAACCGTTGCGAACCTGGCAATCGGCCAACCGGCCGCAACTGCGCCACTACCCTCGGCATAACGCCACTGAGCGCCGGCCTCTCGTCCGCCCCGTGACCGGCGGTTACCCGAAGCAAACACACAAACAACAGGAATGACCTCAGTAAAACAGATTTTTTCACTTCCTTGTACGAAACACCTTTGCGAGCATCTCGTAAAATATTGAATCAATGTCGCAGAAGCGGGGCCAGATTCCAGCTAAATCCAGACAAATTGAACATTCCCCTTCGACCGACCCCGATTACACAATTTGATCCAATTTATACTTCACGCCCGGCAATCTTTGCGTCATTGTATTGGAAAAAATAAAGGTAAATTTATGGGTCTAATTGATTATCTCAAAACACAGTTTCTCGAAATCATCGAGTGGCAGGACGATTCCCGCGACACCCTCACCTTCCGCTATCCCGACATGGATAAGGAAATCAAGAACGGCGCCCAACTCATCGTCCGCGAATCGCAGACCGCCCAATTCATCTATCTGGGCCAGTTTGGCGACACCTTCGGCCCGGGCAAATATTCGCTCACCACCGACAACATCCCCATTCTCTCCACCCTCAAGGGCTGGAAGTATGGGCTTCATTCCCCGTTCAAGGCCGACATTTATTTTGTCAACACCCGCCTCTTCACCGGCAACAAATGGGGCACCGCCAACCCCATCATGCTGCGCGACGCCGATTTCGGCATCGTGCGCACCCGCGCCTATGGCACCTTTGATTTCCACGTCACCGACGTGAAACTGTTCCTCAAGGAAGTCGCCGGCACTGACGATCATTTCCGCCTCGAAGAATTTTCCGATACCATGCGCTCGCGCATCGTCAGCGTGTTCAGCGACGCGCTGGCCGCGGCCAAAGTGCCGGTGCTCGACCTGGCGGCGCGTTACGGGGAATTGGGCCAGGCCCTCCTGCCGCTGATCAACCCCGCGGTCACGAGCAAATACGGCATCGAGATTTCCAGCTTCATCGTTGAGAACGTCTCCGTCCCAGCCGAAGTCGAAAAAGCGATTGACCAACGCAGCAGCATGGCCGCGGTGGGCAACCTCAATGATTTCGTCAAATTCCAAATGGCCGAATCCATGACCCAGGGCGGCGGTGCGGCGGGCAGCATGGCCGGCACGGCCGCCGGCTTGGGCGCCGGCATGGCCATGGGCAAACAAATGATGGACGCGATGAACACCGCGCAATCGACTCCGCCGGTGGCGGGCGGCGCGCCTCCGATAATTTCCGGCGCGGGCGCAACCCCGGCCTTGCTCGGCACCGCCGACGTCGCGAAAGTTCTCGGTGTGACCGAATCCGACGTCATCGCCTCGCTCGAAAAAGGCGACCTTAAAGGCAAAAAAATCGGCGCAACATGGCGCATGACGCAAGCGGCGCTGGATGAGTTTTTGAAGAGTTAGCCGCTCGTGCGAAAAGACCAATTCATAGAAGCGGCAACGTATTATAACAAACGTGCGATAGCCGTTTGCCTGATCCCGTTATCGCTTGCTTTAATATGTACGTTTGCATACGCGCCGTTTCAGCACCGCTTTGAAGCGTACCTTGATTCCAAGTTTGCCGAACCGACTCCTGATTTATTGGCGACGGCCCCATTTTGTTTCCCAGTAATTATCGCATTCGCTATTATGATCCTGTTCAGCCGAAGGATTGACCGGAATCTAGGAATTCCCTGCCCCCACTGCGCCAAATCCCTGACGAACTCCAAGCCGATTGTAATCGCCAGCAAAAACTGCCCATATTGTGGAATGAAAGTGATTGACGATAATCCGTAGAAATATGCCTGAAGCCACCGCCCAAAAAAAATTCTCCTGCCCCTCCTGCGGCGGCGAGTCGCAATGGAATCCCGCCAAGAAGGCACTGATTTGCCCGTTTTGCGGCACCGTTTCGCCCGCGCAAGTCGAGCTGACCGCTACCGGCAGCGAAGTCATCGTCGAGCACGATCTGGTCGCGGCTTTGCGCGGCATTCCGGATTCGCAACGCGGCTGGCAGGCGGCAAAAAAATCCGTCAAATGCCAGAGTTGTCAGGCCATTTCCGTATTTGACGCGGCGAATGTCGGGCAGCGTTGCGATTTTTGCGGTTCGACCGCGCTCGTGCCCTATGAGGAGGTCAAGGAAGCTTTTCGCCCGGAAAGCGTCCTGCCCATGAAGATTAGCAATGATCAAGTGCGCGATTCAATCCGCCAATGGTACGGCAACCGCTGGTTTGCCCCGAACAAGCTCAAGCGCGCCGCCCTCACCGACACAGTCAAGGGCCTTTACATTCCTTACTGGACCTTCGACGCGCAGGTGCATGCCGAGTGGACCGCCGAAAGCGGCTATTATTATTATGTGACAGAAACGTATCGCGACGCCAATGGGCAGACGCAGACGCGGCAGGTCCAGCAAATTCGCTGGGAACCCAGCAGCGGCTCCCTCGATCATTTCTTCGACGATGAATTGGTGCCCGCCTCGCGCGGCGTCCAGGAAGCAATGCTGCGCAAGATCGAGCCGTTCCCGACCACGACGGATCTCGTGCCTTACAATGCGGGCTATTTGTCCGGATGGGTCGTGGAACGTTATCAGCTCGACCTGGTGGCCGCAGCGCAGGAAGCGCGGGAAGAAATGGACGCCGAGATGGAACGTCTATGCGCCGCCGAAGTGCCCGGCGACACCCAACGCAACCTTCAGGTGCAAAACGATTACTCCGGCCAGACTTACAAACACATCCTCGTTCCGATCTGGCTGCTGACCTACAACTACGGCGCGCAAAATTTTCAGGTCGTTGCCAACGGTTACACGGGCGTGATTTCGGGCAAATATCCCAAAAGCTGGGTTAAAATCACGCTGGCCGTCCTGGCTGGATTGGTCGCCGCCGGCATCGCGCTGCTACTCATGGCGACGCATCACTAAACCAATGTCCGTTGCGTTCCTCAGGTCCGTTGTCGTCCTGGCCGCAGTAGCTTTGCGGATGCAGGGCATGGCAGAAACCAACACCATGGACCAAGACCCGAATCTTTGGCTGGAAGACGTGACCGGCGAAAAACCGCTCCAGTGGGTGCGCCAGCAAAATGCCGTCGCCAGTGAAAAGTTGGAAGCCACTCCCGGCTTTGCCCCGCTCCAGGAGCGATTCTTGAATATTTTAAACTCCCGCGAGCGCATCCCCTTCGCGGAGAAACTCGGCAAACTTTATTACAACTTTTGGCGCGATGAAAAGCACGTGCGCGGCATCTGGCGTCGCACCACCCTGTCCGAATATAAAAAGCAAAACCCGGCCTGGGAAAGTGTCCTTGATCTTGACAGCCTGGCCGCCGGGGAAAAGGAAAACTGGGTTTGGCACGGCTATAACGTCCTCCAGCCGGAGTATGACCGCTGCCTGATAAATCTCTCGCGCGGCGGCGCGGACGCGGACGTCATTCGCGAGTTCGATTTGAACCGCAAACAATTTGTCACAAACGGCTTTGCCCTTCCCGAGGCCAAGAGCAACGTGGAGTGGCGCAATCGCGACACCTTGTATGTCGGCACGGATTTTGGGTCGGGCTCGCTCACGACTTCGGGTTATCCGCGAATCATCAAGGAGTGGAAGCGGGGCGAGCGGCTGAGTCAGGCGCGCACCGTATTCGAAGGGACGCCGCAGGACGTAGAGGTCGGTGCGCAGGTGGTGCACGACCATGGGCATGTTTACGAATTATTTCGCCGCATCCAAACATTCTTTACCGACCAGACTTTTATCCGCCGCGGGGATGATTTGGTTCCGGTCGTAAAACCGGACGACGTCTCCGTGAGCACTTACGACAAACTCTTCCTGTTCCGGCTTCGGTCGGACTGGACGGTGGATGGCCACAGTTGGAAAGCCGGATCACTGCTGGCGGAAAATCTAAATGACTATTTGCGCGGGCGGCGCGAATTGACCGCGTTGTACGAGCCAACTGACCGCAGTTCACTTTCTGCGATCACTTCGACAAAACATTATTTGATCCTCACCGAATTGGACAACGTCCGCAGCCGTTCCTGGCTCTTGCATTTTTCCAAAGGCCGGTCGAAGCGGACCGCCTTGGAATCCCCGACCTTCGGCGCGATTAGTGTTGAAGGCGTCGACCCCGAGCATTCCGACGAATACTTCATGAAGGTCACGGATTTCCTGACGCCGTCGAGCCTCTGGTTTGGCGTCGCGGGCGGGACGCCGCGAGAGGAGATCAAGAGCTTGCCGGCCTTTTTCAAGGCCGATGGGTTGGAGGTCCAGCAGTTCGAGGCCAAATCAAAAGACGACACCCGTGTGCCGTATTTTCAAGTCGGACCGAAAGCGCTGAAACTCGACGGCAAAAACATCACCTTGTTGAATGGCTACGGCGGCTTCGAGATTCCCATGCTGCCAAATTACAATCCCATTATTGGCGCGGGCTGGCTGGAGCGTGGCGGCGTGTACGTGCTGGCCAATATTCGCGGAGGCGGCGAATTCGGGCCGTCCTGGCACAATGCCGCGCGCAAGGAAAACCGGCAGCGCGCCTACGACGATTTCATTGCGGTGGCGGAGGACCTGATCGCGCGCGGCGTCTCCTCCCCGCGGCATCTGGGAATCGAAGGCCGGTCCAATGGCGGTTTGCTCATGGGCGTCATGCTCACGGAGCGGCCGGATCTTTTTGGCGCGATCCATTGCGGTTCGCCATTGCTGGATATGCGGCGTTACAACAAACTTCTGGCCGGCGCAAGTTGGATGGACGAATACGGCGATCCGGACCTGCCGGCGGACTGGGCTTACCTGAAAAAATATTCGCCCTACCAAAATACGCACGCCGACCAGACCTACCCGCCCATTCTCATCACCACCTCGACGCGGGATGATCGCGTGCATCCGGGACATGCCCGCAAAATGGCCGAGCGATTGGAGGAAGAAGGACATGGTGTGCTCTATTACGAAAACATCGAAGGCGGACACGGCGCCGCCGCGAACAACAAACAATCCGCCCACATGGAAGCGCTCGCTTTCACGTTTCTCTGGCAAAAACTCACCGAACCCTGACCCACTCTATAGATACTTCCGCAAGAGCGGCCGCAACGCCGCCGTGGTTTTTGCCGGCCAGAATTTCCGGTCGGTCATGACGGCGTTTTTCAGCGCTTCGTGACACGGCCAGTTGGGTTCGGCCGGAATCTCCGGCAGAACGCGCTTGATGATCGCTTTGGCGCGATCCGCATTTTTCATTAAATTCGCCACGACCATTTCCACTGTCACATGAGCTTCATCAATTTTCCAACAATCGTAATCGGTGATCATGGCTATGGTGGCATAGGCGATCTCGGCTTCCCGGGCGCACTTGGCTTCGCCGAGGTTGGTCATGCCAATGACATCGTAACCCAGCGCGTGATTGGTCAGCGATTCGGCGCGGGTGCTGAAGGCGGGGCCTTCCATGTTCACGTAAGCCCCGCCGTTGTGGACGCGCGTCCCTTCCACCCGCCCGCTTTTGTAAAGCAGTTGCCGCAACTCGGCGCAGATCGGATCAGCAAATGCAACGTGCGCCACAATGCCTCGCCCAAAAAAAGTATGCTCGAAAGACCGCTTCGTCCGGTCCACAAACTGGTCGGGCAGCACAATGTCACGCGGTTTGTATTTCTTCTGCAACGATCCCACCGCGCTGACACTGATAATCCAATCGACCCCGAGCTTTTTCATGCCGTAAATGTTGGCGCGGTGATTCAATTCGGACGGCAATATCCGATGGCCACGGGCGTGTCTCGGCAAAAAGACCACCTCTCGGCCCGCCAGTTCGCCGGTCAAAAAGTCATCCGATGGAGAGCCAAATGGCGTCTTGAGCCTGACCCATTTCTGGCGCGCAAAGCTCTCAATGTGATAAAGCCCGCTACCGCCGATTAGACCGATTCGATGTGGTTGCATAGATTCTTGACCGGCGGAGCATAAGTAAATCCCCGGCCGGTTGGAAACTTTAAACTTTAAACTTCGGAACCGTCTCCGCACCATTCGCGCCATGACGAAGTTATTTGATTTGAGCGGCGAAGTCGCAGTCGTAATCGGCGCCACGGGCGTGCTGGGCAGCAAAGTCGCCGAAGGTCTGGCCCAGGCCGGGGCAAAGGTCGCTGTCCTCGGCCGCAATGCCGAGCGCGGCCAGGCTTGCGTCCAGCGCATTCAAAAGGAGAATGGCGAGGCGCAATTCTTTCCGGCGGATGCCATTTCGCGCGAAAGTTTGCAAAAAGCCGCGGCTGAAATCGAAGAGGCGTTTGGCCCGCCCGCCATTTTGGTCAACGCAGCGGGCGGCAACGATCCCAAGGTCACGGTAACGGACAAATTCAAATTCGAGCAGATTTCGCTGGAAGATTGGCGGGCCAATTTCGATTCGAACCTCGTCGGCGGCATGTTGCTGCCCTGCCAGGAATTCGGACCGGGCATGGCGGCGCGCGGCAAAGGAAGCATCATTAATTTTGCCAGCGTGTCCGCGCATTTGCCGCTGTCGCGTGTCGTCGCCTATTCCGCGGCCAAGGCGGCGGTCTTGAATCTGACCCAGTTTTTGGCCCGCGAATGGGCGCCGCGCCACGTCCGCGTCAACTCGATCACGCCAGGCTTTTTCCCCGCCGAACAAAATCGGCGTCTTCTCTTCAACCTGGACGGCACGCCCACCGACCGGGCGCGCAGCATTCTGTCGCACACTCCCATGGGCAGGTTTGGCCAGCCGGAGGAACTGGTGGGCGCGGTAGTTTTTCTGGCCAGCGCGCGCGCCAGCAGTTTCGTCACAGGTATGGACTTGTGCGTGGACGGGGGTTTTCTGGCGCAGACGGTCTGAGAATGTCACTTGAAGTCTGTAATTGTCCCAATATCACGCCACTTCGGACACTGCCTGGTCGCGCGGCGGAAATTCAAAAGTGACTTTGTTCTGATCATCCATCACCAGAAAGGCGGAGAATGGCCTGCCGCTCTTGGAAATAAAGTGGGGCAATAAATCGGTCCGGCCATCGTCAATCAATTTTTTGAGCTGATCGGCCTCTATAGGCTGTTGCAAAATGGTTTTGCCCACCTTGAATTTGCACGGCTTCTTGTTCGCTTGCGATTTTTCGCAAACGTAGTTCGCATCGGTCGCAAAAACCTGGCCCCCGCAGATGGGACACTTGGCCAGCGGTTCGGCCTTGCTGAAATCCAGCTTGGGCGCCGGTTCCTTCGGCTTGCCCGGTTCCCCGGCCTTTTTTCCCTTTCTCGGTTCGAATTCGAATCCAACCTTGCCCCCCTCGCCAACGACAAGAAAAGCCTTAAAGGGGCGGCCTTTTTTGGAAATAAATTTGTCGATGAGATCCGTGCGGCCATTGGCAAGCAGCTTTTGCACCTGCTCTTTTTCGATGGCACGTTGCAAAATGATCTTGCCCGTGCGAAACGTGCAACCCTGTCGCCGGGCCGATTTCTCGCAACTGTAATTCATGCCGTTTTCGTAAACGGGGGAACCGCATTGCGGACATTTGCCGAGGACTTCGTGGCCGGTGAAATCCAACGCCTCGGCCGCCGCCTGGTTGTCGTCGTTCTGCTGCCCGAAATCAAATTCTGGTTTCAGCTCCGGCGTCAACTTGATGATCGCGGCGAAAGGCCTGCCCAATTTGCTGCGAAAGCCCTGCAACGGGCCGACGGTCCGTTTGGTAATCAGCTCTTCGATCTCCGGTATCTCGAACTGGCGTCCCGCCACAATTTTCCACAGGGCGAAGTCGCACTTTTGGCATTGAAATTTCTTATAGTTCTCCTTGATCGGCCCACCGCATTTGGGGCAGGGAACTGTTACTTCACCAAAATCACCCGGAACGGTGTCGCTTTCATACCCCTTGGTCTTCTGCACGATCTGCCGCGTCATGTCCTCGATTTGCCGCATGAACTCGGGCCGGCCCAATTCGCCGTGCTCCATTTGCTTCAGTTTAAATTCCCAATTGCCCGTCAGCTCCGGCGAGGACAATTCGGTGATGCCCAACCCGCGCAGCAGGGTGATCAATGAAAAAGCCTTGGCCGTGGGCTGCAATTCGCGCAGGTTGCGCAGGACGTATTTCTCGTAAATCAGCCCTTCGATAATGGCGGCGCGAGTGGCAGGCGTGCCCAGGCCCTTCTCGCTCATCGCTTCGCGCAATTCCTCATCTTCGACCAGTTTGCCGGCCCCTTCCATGGCCGAGAGCAGCGTGGCTTCGTTGTAGCGCGGCGGCGGTTTGGTCTGGGTGGCGACGACGTCGATTTTTACAGTATTGACAATCTCATCCGGCTGCACCGGGGCCAGGCGCGGACCCTGGTCATCGCCTTGCGCCTCCTTCCCATAGACATTCATCCAGCCGGCGTTGACCATGACTTTGCCTTCCGTTTTGAAGGCTTCCTCCTTCACGCGGGTGACGCGCGTTGAGACCAAAAATTCGGCCGCCGGATAAAAAATGGCCAGAAAACGCCGCGTCACCAGATCGTAAAGTTTCTGTTCGTGCTCGCTCAAATTCTTGGGCGCGAGCGACGTGGGAATAATGGCGAAGTGATCGGAAACCTTCGCGTTATTGAATATGCGCTTGTTGGGGTGCAGCCATTTCTGCCTCAAAATTTCGCCGGCAAACGGGCCGTAAGCCGTGCCGGACAGCATCTCCAGCGTGGTCTGGACGGTGCTGATGTAATCCTCCGGCAGCGCGCGCGAGTCGGTCCTGGGATAGGTCAGGACCTTGTGCCGTTCATAAAGAGTCTGGGCCAATCCGAGGGTGTTCTTGGCCGAATAACCGAAACGCCCGTTGGCATCGCGTTGCAGGCTGGTCAGATCGTAGAGCAGCGGAGACAATTGTGTGCTTGGCTTGGTTTCTTCGGTGACATGGCCCGGCTGGCCGACACACTTATCATGGATGGCCTCGGCTTTTTTGCGGTCCCAAATGCGTTCGGCCTTCAGGTCGGGATCGATTTCCTTCTTGTCTTTTTCCCGGACAAATTTTTCATCAAACCAGCGCCCGCCGTATTCGCCGGCCTTGGCCGCGAATGTGGCATGCAGCTCGCAATAATCACGCGCGACAAATTTGCGGATCTTCTCCTCGCGCTCGACGAGGATGGCCAGCGTGGGCGTTTGCACCCGCCCCACTGTGGTCAGTTGAAAACCTCCTGACTTGGAATTGAAGGCCGTCATGGCGCGGGTGCCATTAATGCCTACCAACCAGTCGGATTCAGACCGGCAGACGGCGGCATCGGCCAGCGGTTGCATGGCCGCGCCACTGCGCAAGGCGGCAAAGCCTTCACGAATGGCCGCCGGGGTCATGGACTGGAGCCAAAGCCGTTGGATGGGCTGTTTGGCTTTGGCAAATTGGACGATATAGCGAAAAATCAATTCCCCTTCGCGGCCGGCGTCGCAGGCATTGACTAAACGGTCCACTTCCTTGTTTTTGATCAGGCGCAGGAGAAGTTTGAGGCGGTCTTCAGATTTTTCAATGGGCTGCAAATCAAAGCGTTCCGGAATGACCGGCAGATGGGCAAACGTCCATTTGCCGCGCTTGACCTCGGCGCCTTCCGGCAGGCATAGCTGCAGCAAATGGCCCACGGCAGACGACAAAACATAGCGATCGCTCTCAAAGTGGTCACCCACTTTGGCGAAGCCACCGATAGCTTTAGCGATGTCGGCCGCCACCGACGGCTTTTCCGCAATGATTAATGCTTTACCCATCTATTTATGGTCAATATCGTCAATACAACAATACACTTGAGTCCGGGAACGTGGCTTAAAGCGGTCGTTATGTCAATAGTACGGGGAGCGCGACCGTCCCAATTGCTGAGCGGTGCGTCTCGCGCCCCACTCCGAACGAAGGTGTGTTTGGTGAGACGCCAGACACCGCGCGCGAGACGCACGCACCCCAGCCTTTCCTCCCGCCTTGACCTCCTTGCGCCGTACTGCCATTGATGATCAGATATGAAATGTCGTTTGTTCCCGCTCGCGTTTTTGTCCGTTGCGTTCTTCGGTTGCGCCCAGGACTCCCTGCACACGTTTAACAAACTTCAATTGACGGACAAGTTCTGGGGCGAAGGCGCCAATTACGGTGATTTTAATCACGACGGCAAAATGGACATCGTTTCCGGCCCGTACTGGTACGAAGGGCCCGATTTCAAAATCCGCCACGAATATTACCCCGCCACGCAATCGTTCACGGCCACCAATGCCGACGGAGTGGTCTCCACCATCGCCGGCCTCGAAGGCGCGCTCGGTGTCAAGAATTCGTATTCGAAGGATTGTTTTTTTGCCTTCACTGGCGATATCAATGGAGACGGCTGGACGGACATTATCACCATCGGCTTTCCCGGCGAAGAAACCTGGTGGTTCGAGAACCCGCACAATAAAGAAGGCCATTGGAAACGCCATACCATGCTCAAGACAACCGATGATGAGTCGCCCACCTTTGGCGATCTTTTCAAGAACGGCAAACCCGTGCTGATTTGCTGCCAGCATGGCTACCTGGGCTACGCCACGCCCGATCCGGAGGATCCAACCAAACTGTGGATTTTCCATCGTATCTCGCCGAAAAAAGATTACCAAAGATTCACGCACGGCCTTGGCTATGGCGACGTCAATGGCGACGGGCGCAACGATCTTTTGGTCAAAGACGGCTGGTATGACCAACCGGAATCGCTGGACGGCGATCCGGTGTGGAAATTTCATCCATTCCCATTTGCCCCCAATGGCAGTTCGCAAATGTACGCCTACGACGTCAATGGCGACGGCCTGGCCGATGTCATCACCAGCCTCAATCCGCACGGCTTTGGCCTGGCGTGGTATGAGCAATTGCCGCAAAAAGATGACAAAGGCGAAACGCAATTCAAGCAGCACCTCATCATGGATCCCAAAGGCAAGCCCAATGAATACGGCGTGGCCTTTTCCCAAACCCACGCCGTCGCGCTCGCCGACATCGACGGCGACGGCCTCATGGACATCGTGACCGGCAAACGTTTCTGGGCCCACGGCAAAAACGGCCCCGACCCGCATTCCAATGACCCGGCGGTTTTATATTGGTTCAAATTGGTGCGCGGCCCGAACCATACCGCGGATTTTGTTCCCCATCTTATTGACACCAACTCCGGCGTCGGCACCCAGGTGGTGGTGGGCGACGTCAACGGCGACGGGCTGCCGGACATCGTGGTGGGCAACAAAAAGGGAACATTTGTATTCCTGCAACAAGTCAAATCGGTCAGCAAGGCAGAATGGCAAGCGGCGCAGCCAAAACGCGTTGCTCCAGAAGAAACAAAATAAATTTATGAAAAGACGCGAATTCCTCACTTCATCCGTGGCGGCGGCGGGTGTAGGCGCCCTTTTGGCCGGAACACACGCGGACGCCCAGGAAGCCGGCGCCCCTGTCGCGCGCGAGTTATACGAATTGAGGCTTTACCATCTTCGGGTTGGTCCGCAAACGGAGAAGTTCGATCGCTTCTACCGTGATGCGGCCATTCCCGCGATGAACCGCGCCGGGGTGGAACACGTCGGCGTGTTTAGCCTGGCCGTCGGGCCGGAAAGTCCGACCATGTATGTATTGTTGACGCATAAATCGCCGGAGTCCGTCACCTCGCTGGCCGACCGCCTTGCCGCTGACGCGGATTACCAGAAGGCGGGTGCCGAATTCATCAACGCGCCCGCGGGCGATCCCTCCTACCTCCGGGTGGAAAGCTCACTCATGGCGGCCTTTGCTGGAATGCCCAAACTGGAAGTCCCCGCCTTGGGCGAAGGGAATAAAACCCGCATTTTTGAATTGCGCACTTACGAAAGCCACAGCAAGAAGGCGAATAAAAAGAAGATCGAAATGTTCGACCAGGGCGAAATCGCCATCTTTCGCCGCAACGGCCTGCATCCGGTATTTTTCGGTGAAACGCTGATTGGCGCGCATCTGCCCAATCTGACCTATATGGTCGTCTTCGAAAACCAGGCGGCCCACGACAAGAATTGGAGCGCCTTTGGCGCGGACCCGGACTGGAAAAAACTGAGCCACACCCCCGGCTACACCAACGCTGAGATCGTCTGCAACATCAGCAACGTCTTCCTCCGCCCGGCTGCCTACTCTCAAATTTGAAGTGGGCGGATGTGGCGTATTAGTTTGGCGCTTTCAGTTCCACTTCCTTTTCCGGCACTTTTCGCCGGAGGTCGGATAGTCCAGCCTTGACCAACCAGCCGTTTTCGGTTAACAATGTGTTTTACGAGCACCTATGTAAACCGAACCGAAAATATTTAGCGTAGCTCCGGCTACGGTCTCCTTAGAAAACCGCGCTGGATTCAAACAAGAATTGATTATGGCAATGATTCGTTACACAAACTTTGAGATGATGCGGATGCTGGCAATGGCCGTCGCGTATCTCTCCTGTGCTACTGCTTGCCAAACCATCGTCTCGGATCATCAGCCCACCAAGACTAAAATCGTCACTGATCCTCCCGGCGCACGAATTGAAGTGAATGGGGCCTATATCGGTGACGCTCCCGTTAGATTTGCATTCAAGCAAGATGCAGCGGGCAACCTTCTTGGCCACACTGAAATTCGAGCCATCCCCACTGATTCAAACCTTAAAGCGCAGGTTAGGTCGCTGCCCGCCTTTTACGTTCCCGTAAAAACTCTTGTGGCGGGAGTGCCAGTCACAGTCGTCTTTGATTTAAAAACCACTGGCGGGGGTAATAATCTCGACAGCCAACAGCACTTGGTATCCACCGCGCCAATTGCCTTTGATGAAGTGAAGGCACGAGCGGAACAGGGAGATGCAGTCGCGGAATTTCAAATCGCCGTGATGTATATTCAAGGAAATGGCGTGCAATCCGATGTTGCCAAGGGTGACAAATGGCTACGCAAAGCGGCAGAAGATGGCAATGCCAACGCAGAATCAGTCCTTGGTGTCATGTATGGCTATGGCGGGATTGTGGAAAGAAACGTATTCGAGGCGGTGAAGTGGTGGCGACTGGCGGCGGAGCAAGGGAACGCCAAGGCTCAAACATTCCTTGGAGAACACTACTGCACCGGAGAAGGCGTCCCGCAAGATTACTCGGAAGCGGTGAGGTGGTTCCGCAAAGCAGCAGAACAGGGCGACGCGAACGCGCAAATTGATCTTGGCAATAGGTTCTTGAACGGGCAAGGCGTTGCTCAAGACAATTCCGAAGCTGCCAAGTGGTACCGACTGGCAGCGGAACAAGGTGATGCCGAAGCACAGTATCAACTTGGGCTTTTATACGGGCTTGGCAGTGGTGTACCGAAGGACACCGTTGAGGCTTATAGGTGGTTAAGTCTCGCAGCCGCCCAAGGGGTTGAAGGAGCCGCAGAATCGAGAGACGCTCTGGTCCCGCCCTTGCCCGACACAAGTCTTGGCGATGATTCGCAACCGGGATTTGCGGTTAGCGGAGAAGCTTCGCCCAGGTCATTTCTCACGACTGATTCTTATGGAAACGTATGGCGAACCACGCCGAACCACCTTGGCCCGAACAATGAAGGCAGCTATCGCACTACTGATTCCAGCGGTAAAGAGCTTTTCCTAACCACGCCGAACCACCTTGGCCCGAACAATGAAGGCAGCTATCGCGCTACTGATTCCAACGGCAAAGAGCTTTTCCGAATCACACCCGATAATCTTGGCCCGAACCACGAGGGCGGATACCGCGCTACTGACAGTTCAGGAAATGTAATCCGAATCACCCCCAACAACCTTGGCCCGAACAACGGCCAATAATCTTGGCGGTGGTTTGGGATGAGGATTAGGAAGGTGACTAGGCGGTAGTGACCCTTTCACGATTCAGAATGGCGTTGGATCGAACGTCACCATTCCTCTTTCAATCCGTCGTCGAAATGTTGGGTACCCTTCCAACCGTGCTCGAACAGTTGAATCAGACGGGTTCTGGACGATGATTTTCGCAGCATCTGGAATAGCGCTGAGAAGGTTGTCAATGACATGTCGGTTATCAATCGGAGCAAAGGAGTAGCCGATTATTCTCACCTCTGTCGCGCTTTTGAGTACGCTAATTGCGTGCCCCTCAACCGTTCTGATATATGGATCATGTTCGAACTCTGTGGGACTGGCAATTCCGCGGTGTTTCTCGTGGGGAAAAACGATCAACGGTTCCCAGGGATAATCATTCTCAGCCTGAATTACATTTTCGATCTCGTGAAGATCGGCTAGTTTCATTGGAGAAGTCGGCCAATAATGTCGCAAACTGTTTTTTCCATTCGCTCCCTTCGGTCTTTTCACCCACCAATACGCCGAACCGTGCAACTTCAAGAAGGAAAATCTGCACGCCTTTGGCTGGAACTTGTGATAGACGTCGCTCTTTATCTGACCGAATCCAGAATTGAGTACGGTTTGTTCATAGAGAGGAATGTGCTGGCCGTCGAACACTCTAAAATGTTGGAGGAAGGCAATTTCAAACAGCCTGTCGTAGTTGAAACTTAATACATGACAGTCAGACTCGGAGACCGCCTTCTCCCAAGGGTCTCCGCCAAACACTGAATCGACCAACCGACTGTAGCCGGGCAAACCTGTCTGGCGTGTCGTGTCTTCCTTTGCCACAAACATGGCAGTTGTAGCGATCTTGGCATCTCGAATCTGATCATCGGTGTGCGTCTCGGTGTCAATATAATTTTTGTCAACACCGGTCGCGCTTCCTTTCTGGGAACTCCAGTTCCGGAATTCGTCCTCCAAGTCCTGTACAAGCTGATCCAGGGTTTCGATTGCTGGACGCCCAATTATCAGATTAAGAGTGCTCCTTACACACTTCTGGATACCTGTGCAGTCGCCTGGAATCTGCCCGTAAAAACCATCAAGCTGACTAGCCAAACTCTCGCCTACCGGATAGCCGCTTTTGACCGAGCAACCGGCTCCAAGAATGAAAATTCTGACTGCTTTGGTCTCGCTCATGCCTCCAACTTAAAGCAAGTGTCGCGAAAACGAAAGGATCAGTGAAAGGGTTTTTGGAAATTTGTATCGAGTGTTTTTTAACATAATCGTTCGGTTGAAAATCATGCAAAGATCAAGCGTCCGCGCGGTTCGGGAATTTCCAAACCGTCGTCTTTCGCGGTCTTAAACCAGAACTTGATGGCCACCCTCTGCCAGGAATTGGACTTAAGCCACCTTGGTCGCAATTTGATTCTGCCGCCGCCACGTCTCCAGGGCGTTGTTTGCTTCGTCAAGCCGTGAGGGCCAATCATACAGGTGTCACCCATTACGGCGTCGATCAATAGGCCATGGGAGGGAGAAAAATACCCTTCCAAAGAAGGAATCAAAAAGCCTCTTTTTGACTGCTACCAAAAGAAGGCGGTTACTGTATGATTTTGGGCATTAACCTGCCTTTGCAGGGGCGTGCAGGAAATTACAACTTACCAAAAAATGAAAGGACTAATGATATGACAACTGAGACGGTTACACCTGGCGGCGCAACCCTTGCGCAGCAAGTGCTCGACGCCATGGACGAGCAATTTGGGCTGCACCCTGGCTTTCGACCCGCTCATGCCAAAGGGCTGATGTGCTCGGGCGTGTTCACGCCGTCGGGCGAGGCGGCGAAGCTGACCCTCGCCCCGCACGCGAGTACGCCGTCCACCGCCGTGACAGTGCGCTACTCGAACTCGACGGGCGTGCCTACCATCCCCGACAACGATCCGGGGCGGTCAAGTCCCAGGGGGATCGCCGTTCGCTTCCACTTGGGCGAGCATACCCATACGGACATCGTCGCACACTCTACCCACGGTTTCCCGGTTCACACCGGCGAGGAGTTCCTGGGGCTGCTGCGCGCTGTCACAGCTTTCATGAAGGGCCGGCCCGAGGCGCTTGGATCGTTCCTTGCTTCTCACCCGAACGCAAAGCGGTTTGTCGAAACGCCCAAGCCGATCCCGACCAGTTTCGCGCGGGAGGCCTTCTTCGCTGTCACGTCGTTCAAGTTCACCAACGCCCGCGGCGTGAGCCGTCACGGGCGATTTCGCATCCAACCCGAATCAGGGACCGAGTATCTCTCCGATCAAGCTGCGGCGGCCAAATCTCCGGACTTCCTGTTCGATGAACTCGGCCCACGGCTGGCCAAGAGGCCGGCGAAGCTTGGCGTGTTCGTGCAAATGGCGGAGCCAGGCGATGATGTCGCTGACGCCAGTGTGACGTGGCCTGACGATCGCAAGGAGATCCCATTCGGCACGATCACCCTGGAGGCGCGTGTGGATGACCAGGTGCCTGACCGGCGGAAAATCATCTTCGACCCCATCCCAAGAATTGATGGCATCGAGTCATCAGGCGATCCGCTGACGGAATTACGAGCGGAGGTTTACCTCCTCAGTGGCCGCAGGCGGCGGGCCGCGCTCGGCGACGGGAAGCATTGATCGGCCGAAAAGAGAACATTCACGACAAAGAAAACAACTCACCGTAATGACATTCAGTCCGGCACACCAATACCAGAGGATCATTTCGTAGTTCAGTTTCATGGCGGAGAGTCAGGACTTGCGTGGTGGTTCCTCGTTGAGGGTCATGGCCGATTCCTTGCCTCGCTCGCCCTCCTTCTCGGCCACAAGTTGGCGCAATTCTTCCGTAGTGTGGATCATCCGGCCGGAATGAGGATGCGCTGCAGACCATGCGCGCAACTGTTCAAAAAATCGATCCACGTCATAGCCCGAATCGGCGGCGAGTTGGTCTTTGATGCGCCAAACCTCTTCCAGAATCGGATTCGTTTTCATAGGTTTATTCTCCCATAAGCTCAATCGGAGTGCAAATCTCCGGCAGCCTCAGTCCACGACGACCCACGAATTCGCGGAGCTTTCCAAGCAAATGAGGGTTTGCCAGATGCCGGCAATTCCAAGTGAGCAGTATGTTCACGTTTCGCAGCGATGCCACTGCCGCGTGAATTGCATCAGAAGTGGCGGCAGGCGGCAGTAACTTTTAAGCCAATAATCCGCGGGCCAGATCCCGCGCCGCATCATCCACCGTCAAAACCATCAGTGCTGCCAGCGCTTCCGCGCGATGTCTGCTCATCTCCGCATCCCCAAGAAAAGCCTCCCGCAACACCTCCTCCGAGGTCACGCACTCATATTGTAGCCGTTCCTCCTGCCACCACTGCCGGGTGAGCGTCTGATGCGCCGCCACAAGCGAATCCCTGCTCGGGTTTGCCACCAAATAGCTCACAATCGTTGTCTCAATGTAAACCGTCTCCATGGCATCAAGCCCTCATGATTCGGTGAATGTCATATTCCACAATCGCACTCGCCGCCTCTACCTGGGCTGAAGTGGCGCTGCGATGAAATAATTTCAGGTGGAGCGCATTGGCAAACTCCAATTCATGGAGGGGGTTAAAACAGATTGACCTGCCCGCGACAAGAGCCGCGACTTTCTGGCTGTCCGGTTCCGGGTAATGAAGTTTTACCAGACACCCAGTGTCCAAATAAATCACCATTCGCCTCCGCGCGCATCGGATACGATGGCACTCAAGGATTTACCCGCAGGATTCTCACCCCAAATCGCTTTGGCCCTGCTGAGAAAATCCGGCTGTGGAACGTCGGCGGGCACGAGTGTGGCCACCACCTTATCGTGGTCGGTCATTTGCACTTCCTCCCCCGATGCCACCCATTTCAAGATGTCCGGCCATTGCTCTGGCACCTGCTGAATGCTTGCTGTTTTCACGAGGTCAAGATACCTCATCCGGTGTCGGCGGGCAAGAAACCCATTTCACATCCCCGCAGATACACAGCACGTCAAAATTGGGGCTTAACCAGGCGTTTGTCGCGCGATCCTGCCGACCCACGTTCGAGGCGGCTCAAGCATTTCAGATAGCTTCCCGCCTTGCGAGGTTCCAGCTTGGTCACACGCTTTGCCCCGATAGTTTCAGGGTTCGCATATTTCCAGTATTTCGCGGTTAAAATTCTTAAACCGTTTCCAAACAGGGCTTTACATATTGTTTTATCAAAACCCACAACTTTTTAAAAAATTCTTTTAAAAATTCATTGACGATATGATATTATAGATATACAAGTATCTTAATGAATGTCAGGTTATGATGAATGTTAAAGATGAACGGAGAAAAGTGGATTGCCGCCAAGAGGCGCAAAAAGTCGCAATACGAAAGGATCGCTCTCGCGCCCTTTGTGCATTTTG
>Ga0182024_10001957_pt1 | contig 52014 bp, 45 predicted proteins | sample P32metaG_FD_120480 | JGI IMG/M metagenome (GOLD analysis project Ga0182024, IMG submission 120480) | Permafrost microbial communities from Stordalen Mire, Sweden - P3-2 metaG (Illumina Assembly) | ecosystem: Environmental > Terrestrial > Soil > Wetlands > Permafrost | place: Sweden: Stordalen... | reverse complement strand
GCATGGCGGCGGTGATGCGGGTGCGGCCGCTGGGATGATCGAAGAAGATGAACTCCTCGACGGGGCCGGGATCGAGCTTGCGATATTCTCCCAGCATCAGATCTACATTCGCCTCGCCGTCGGGTTGTCGGGCGGCATTCAAGCCGTACATGTCGGCTTCAAACTCCATGGTGCGCGTGATGGTGTTGGTCACAGGCGTCATGAGAAAAAAGTAGAAGGAGAACACGATCACCGCCAGCGGCAGGACGGCAACATCCGTGATCCCGCGGACCTCCCACTGCGCTCCCCAGCGCGCGAGTGCGAAGCTGATGCCCCAATGCAAGAAGGCGCAACCGATCACGATTACGACCCCAATCATGACTAGTCCCTTGTACTCATGATTGAGAACGTAATGGCCCATCTCGTGTCCCATGGTGGTTTCGATTTCGGGCAGAGTGCAGCGCTTCAGGAGATTATCGTTCAGCGAAATTCGCAGCGTATTGGCGAAACCGCTGACATTGGCGCTCACGCGATTCGACTGCCGGGACGCGTCGAATTCATAAACGTCGGTGGCGGGAATTCCGTTGGCGCGGGCCATGCTGAGGATTGGATCTTTGATCTGCGGATCCTCTAGTTTCTTATACTGATTGAATAGTGGCGAAATGTAAACCGGAGCGATCAGGCTCACGAATGCGAAAAACACGATGATCAGCGTTGCGCCCCACACCCACCAACTGCTTCCAAGCCGTCGCACCAGCCCGAACAGCGGTACGATGAGGATCGCTCCCAACACCAGGCCGACAGCCAGCCCCACGGCCTGGTCGCGCATCCAGGGACCGAACGTCTGATTCAGCAGATTATATTTGTGCTCACGGAAATAGCCTTCGTACACGCTCAGCGGGAAGGTAAGCACGGAAGCAACAATCATGAACTGAATCCAGTAGAGCGCCGTCTGCAGAGGCCGGAAGCGGGTGATGCGCTCGGCCAAATTGCGCATGCGCGCTGACCACCGGAATTGCAGCAGCAGCCACATCACGAAGACGGTAGAAAGGAAATCCCACAGGAGCAGCCAATAGCCGCCTTCAAAATAGGCATTGGAGCGGGCGCGCTGTGCGGGCGGCATCTTGGCCAGATATGCGTTGACCGCCGCATTCACATCGAACGACGGACCGGCGGCGGCGGAATTCACGGAAGACGATGCACCCGTTCCCCCGCTCGCCTGGGCCATCACAAAGCAGGTCAGGATGGTGAATAGTAATAGAAGCAGAATACTCAATCGCGTTGCGCGAACCATTTGATCGTCCTCCGTTGGTGAATTTCAATCTGAGCGATAGACGACCTTGCCGCCGACGATCGTCGCCGCAACTTTCCCCGTCAACTGCCAGCCGTTGAAGGGAGTGTTGCGCGACAACGAACGCGATTTCGACGCTTCGAAGGTCCAGCGCTTCTTGGGATCGAAAATCGTCACATCGGCGTGGCTGCCACGAACGAGTGATCCGCGGCCGCGGAGGTCGAAGACTCGGGCCGGGCCTGCGGTGAAGAGTTCGACGATGCGAGTCAGGGGAATTTTGTGCTCGCGATGAAGCTTCGTGATCGCCAGCGCCAGCGCCGTTTCCAGGCCAGTGATGCCGAAAGAGGCACGCTCGAACTCGACTTGCTTTTCGTGAGCGGCGTGCGGGGCGTGGTCGGTGGCGATGGCGTCCACGGTGCCGTCGGCGAGCGCGACCACAATGGCTTCTCGGTCGGTCGCCGAGCGCAGCGGCGGGTTCATCTTGAAGTTGGTGTCGTACTCGCCGACGTTCTCGTCAATCAGGGTGAAGTGGTGGGGCGTAACTTCGCAGCTGACGCGGGCTTTCGCGCGCTTGCCGCGGCGCACGGACTTCAACGCGTCGGCGGTGGAAAGATGCGCCACGTGGAGACGCGATTCACGAATCTGTTGCGCGAGCGTAACATCGCGGTCCACGATGGAGGCTTCGGCGGCGGCCGGCATGGCGCGCAGGCCCAGGCGGAAGCTCGTGGGGCCGGCGTGCATCGAGCAGTTTTCGGTGAGGCGTGTATCTTCCGCGTGCTGCACCACAGGGAAATTTAATTCCGCGCCCAGACGCAGGGCCATGCGCATCACGTCATCGTCGAGGATGGGCTTGCCATCGTCGGTGACGGCGACGGCTCCGCCGCGCTGCAAGGCGCTGAAGTCGGTGAGAGTTCCTCCGCGACTGCCGCGCGTGGCGGCGGCAATGGGAAAAACATTGACCACGCCTCCGCGCTCGGGATTCCGCAGCCAAGTGACCCATTCCGCCGTATCGACCACGGGCGCCGTGTTGGGCATGGTGCAGACGGAGGTGAAGCCTCCGGCCGCCGCCGCGGCGGTACCGGTGGCGATCGTCTCTTTGTAGCTTTGGCCGGGCTCGCGCAGGTGGACATGCAGGTCGATGAAACCGGGGGCGACGATGAGCCCGCGAGCATCGAACTTTTCGTCGGCGCTGCCGCGGATTTTACTTGGCAGAGCGACCTCGGCGACGCGGCCATCGCGCAGGAGGATATCCAAGGGCGCGTTGATCTTCGCCGCGGGATCGATGAGGTGGCCGCCTTTGATCAGAAGCGACGCCAGTTTGGGTGTGTTATTGCCCATGCGGTTGATTGTCCTGGCGCCCATCGAAGCTTCCAGAACCGGTGCCGTCCCTGCGGGACTCTTTTCCTTTCTCTCACTTCTTCCCGGCACTTCCGTGCCGGGCTTTCACATGCCGCCGCTACGCGGCTAGGTCACAGAGAATTCGGCATCGTGCGTTGCTTCAATATCCGCGCCGATCCGTGCCAATCCGTGGCTCATTTCGCCTTTCCCAACGCCCGCGCCAAAATTGCCATGCGCGTGGGGACGCCGTTGTGGACTTCGTCGACGATCACGGACTGCGGGCCGTCGGCAACCTCCGCGGTTAACTCGAGGCCCCGGATGATGGGGCCTGGATGCATTACGATGGCATCGCGTTTGGCCAGTTTCAGGCGCGCTGTCGTCATCTGGTAGCGCGCAATATAGTCCTGCAGGCGAATTTTCTGGCCGGCCAGGCGCTCTTTTTGCACGCGCAGCAGCATGATTACGTCGGTGCCCCGCAACGCGTCTTCGAGGTGGCGGGTCACGCGGAGACCAGGCGCAAGCGTGGCGGCAACGTCGGGGACGAACTCGGGTGGGCCGCACAGGGTCAGCTTCACTCCGAACTTGGTCAGCAGGTGGCAGGCACTGCGGGCGACGCGGCTGTGAAAGATGTCGCCGATGATGGTAGCTTGCAGGCCCTTGAACGACCTCTTGTGTTTCAGGATGGTGAAGGCATCGAGCAGCGCTTGCGAAGGATGCTCGTGCATGCCGTCCCCGGCGTTGATGACGGGAATGTCGAGATGCTGCGCCATCAGGTGCGGCGCGCCGGCCGACGGATGGCGCATGACGATGCAATCGGCGCCCACGGCTCGCAGCGTGTATCCGGTGTCGAGCAGGGATTCGCCTTTCTCGATGCTGGAGCCGGAAGATTGCACCAGCGTGGTCATCGCGCCGAGCGACTTCGCGGCGAACTCGAAGGAAGAGCGGGTGCGGGTGGACGCTTCGTAAAACAGAAGTACGATCCGCTTGCCGCGCAGAAGCGGACGGGCCTTCAGCGGATTCATGCGGCGGGCCAGCTTGAGCAGGCCCAGGATGTCCCTCGCGTCGAGGTGTTCGATCCCGAGCAGCGAACCGCGTGCGGGCTTATTCATCGGAAAAAGTGCAAACGGTGCATCATACGCGGCAGGCGGTGCTGCCGCAAGGGCGGCGCGCTCGCTTGGGTGGAGGGCGTCGACCGCTTAGGACAACCGTATCGCGCCCGGCATGGGAGGGGCAAGATGCCCCTTCGACAAGCTCAGGGCAGGCTCTCTCGACAGCCGGCAGGATGCCGGCGCTACGAATGCCGCGGCGCTACAGAATTAGGATCGATCGCGGCGGCCAAGGATGGCCCCGCCGAGTGCTCCGCCGAGGCCTCCGAGGACGATTGAAGCGAGAAAGGCAAAAACCAGGCCAGACAACATCAGGAACTCAAGTCCGCCCTGAGTTTTCAGGCGCTCGAATACGGCCAGCACCTGCGGGTCGCTGGTTTGAGAGGCTGCTTGCTGAATTTTTACCAGGAGTTGGTTGCGGAGTTCCGGCCCCTTATGCAGAAAGATCACGACCAGTGCTTCGAGAATGGACGACACCGCGAACCAGAGCAACCCGCTCAGTGCGCCAAGCCCAGCTCCCGCCGCAGACTTGATCATGATTTCCCGGCGCCGCTGGCGATAAAAAACAACGGCAAGGAACCCGACGCTAAACATGGCCACGAAGGGGTTCAGTCCCATAAACATCAGCAACGACGCGACCAGCGCTGCTAGTGCGCACGGCCTTAAAGCCTGAGACCACTGCATCGGGAGGGCAAGAACCGGAAGAGTCGGCGAGGCCGGGAGAACCGTCGAGTCTTGAGATTCTGTGGCGGCGAATGCCAAGGAAGGCGGCGCCGGCTCCGCGATTACCACGCGGATCTGCGGGGCCGAGCAGTGCGGGCAAAAAGGAATGCCTTCTTCCACCACTTGTCGGCACTTGTAGCAAGGTTGTTCCATCAGGGGTCAAATGCTGCTTTGAAAGTATCGCACGCGAACCCTGCGGCAGGGACGAAGCGCATGTTTTTGTGAAGGCATCCTCCCGATTCCGGCGCATTTCGTGCCGGGCTCCCGCAAGCTGCCGCTGCTCTCCGAAGAAGTTATTTCCGACGCACCCAATTGCTGCGCTGCGAGCCCGCCTTTTAGCATGAAGGGCTGTGAGGGCAGAGAACCCTTCATAGGTTCTTGCGCAAAGTTTTGCCCTTTTGTGTCAGATTTTTCTCGAAATTTGGATTGTTTCCGCAAGGCGGGTGCTGATACTATGCGTGTGCCTGATTGCGGCCTGCTTTTTATCATCTCTCCTAAGGGTAGCCATGCAAGGGTAGCCATGCCTACGGAACGCAAACATAGGGAAGAAATCGTTCGCTACGGACGCATGCTCCATGAAAAGGGGTTTGTAGCCGCCATGGACGGGAATCTCTCCGTCCGGCTCGAGGGCGACCGCATCCTGGTGACCCCTACATGCGTCAGCAAAGGCGCGATGCGGGCCACGGACATGGTGATCGTCGACTTAGACGGACAGCAGGTCGCCGGGCGGCGCAACGTAACCAGCGAACTCGGCATGCACTTGCTGATCTATCACACGCGTCCTGATATTCAGGCGATTGTGCACGCCCATCCTCCCACCGCGACCGGCTTTGCCGCCGCCGGCATTCCCTTGACCGAGCCCCTGGTCTGCGAAGTGGTAATGGGTTTGGGATGCATACCGCTGGCGCGCTACGGAACGCCGGGCACCTCAGAATTGGCGCAGACGCTGGAGCCATACGTTCCGGGCTACGACGCTATTCTCATGTCGAATCACGGCGTGGTGACCTACGGGGATACTCTCGAGCACGCTTACATGAAGATGGAAACCGTCGAGCACTTTGCTCAGATCGCGCTGGTCACGCACTTGCTCGGACGGCAGCAACCGCTCAAGGAAGTGGAAATCGAGAAGCTTTTGATGGCCCGCACCAAATATTTTGGTGCGAAAATCGCGGCGTGCATGCCCTTGCCGCGGTCCCCGCAAAAAGTCAGCTAGATCGAGATCAAACTCCCTACCCTCTCGCGGAAAACGCGAGAAGGGTGGGGCACCCCGCTTTTTCCCGCTACTCTCCGCCAACTCGGAATCTGACGCCTGCGCGAAAGTTGATCCGCAGCGCCGGATAGCCGACCACTTCGTTATAGCGACGGTCCAGAGCGTTTTCGACATTCACGTAAGTGGTCACGCGGGAATTCACTGCATACCATCCGCCGAGATCGGTGCGCACGTATCCCGCCGCGTGATCAATGCCAAAGCCGTCGAAATCTGAATCGGCGCGGCGCCCGACAAAACTTCCGGCCAGGTTTGCGCCCCAGCGGTTCCCCAGGTAGGACAGCAACGTGGTCGCAGAGTGCTTGGGACGCCGCAGCAGCGGCTGGCCTGGGTTAAAGATCGGATCAAAAGGCGTGGGATTGTCGAGGTACTGCGATGACGTGTAGGTGTAGGCGGTATTCAGGAGAAGCCTGGGCCGCAGCTTCGCCCGCAGCACGACTTCCGCACCTTGGGCGAAAGCCTGATTCACATTGACGTACTCGCCCGGATAATTGGGAGGGACGTTCGTCGTCACGTAGTTGATCTGGTCGCGGAAGAGATTGTTGAAATAGGTGCCGGTCAATTCATATTTATTGCTCAAGAAATCCTGCTGGAAGCCGGCTTCGAAAGCCCGCACGCGCTCGGGCTTCAGAGCTGGATTGGGAATGTTGAAGGGGTCTGCGGGGATTCCATTGAACGTTTCTTCCAGCCGCGGCTCTTTGAATCCCGCGGCGTAGGAAAATCGCAGGCGCGTACCGGAAAACTTTTCGTTCCCGCGCGCAGCCTGAAACGTCAGCGCAACCCTGGGTACGCCGGCATTGCCGAAGGCGCTGTCGTGGATCAATCGTGCTCCGGCAATCACCCCCAGCCGGCCCAGAGTCAGCTCTTGTTGCCCATACGTGTCCTGGTTCAGCCTCTGGCCATGATTCTGCGCGCCATAATCGAGGTCTCCGACAAAACCGTTCTCGTTCTCCACGCGATAGCCGAACGTGGTGTGCGCCCAGCTTCTCTCCGAATAGTCGCCCTGATATTCGAATCCGGCGCGGTTGATGTGGTCCACTTCGTGAGAAGGGAAGTCGATCGATTCGCCGGAGGTGTTGACCCGCGCCGCATCGCCGGCGTCCAGGTCGTTATAGCGATAAACGTAATCGAATCCCGTGAAGCGGTGCTGCCATCCATGGGGCGCGGCGATGCTCAGCTCCACGCTGCCCAACAGACTGTTCAACTGGGACCACGCGTTCGGATTGGGTTGCAGCGGTTCAAGCTGGGAGGTGCCATTCACTGGCACCAGAGGCACGTACCCGTTGAAGTCCCATTCGCCCGGCAAGCCGGTATGGCTGTTGGAATGGCGGAAACGAGCGCGCAGGAAAACCGAATCGCCCAGATTGGCGCCAACGTTGGTTCCTTGCAGCGAGTCGGAGTAAGCATCGTTGACGCCGGAGCCGTTGGTGTTGAACTGGTCGCCGAAAACGTTGTAGTCGAAAAGCCCGCGAGCTCCTGCCAGCGACGCGTGGCCGCTGGCGGTTCCCAGATTTCCACCGTCCGCGGCGAAGCTTAATTCGGGCACGCGAGTACTGCCAGTGCGCGTCCAGACCTGCACTACGCTCGTCATCGCGTCCGATCCATACAAAGTGCTCTGTGCGCCGCGCACGAATTCCAGGCGCTCGCCCTGGGCCAGCGACAGCGTGCCGAAGTCGAATGTGCCACCGGGTTCGTTGATGGTGACGCCGTCCACAATAACCTTGTTGTAATTGGATTCGCCGCCGCGCACAAACAAAGATGCCAAGCCACCGCGTTGTCCGGCAGTGTTGATCACGGCGCCGGGAAGGAAGCGCATCGCGTCATTGGCCGCAATCGGCCGCATGGTCGTCAGTTGCGCTCCGCTGACAACATCCACGTCCGCTCCGGACGCCTCGCCGGGCACCGGAGTGCGCGTCGCGCTCACCACCACGGTTTCCGACGCGGTTGCGAGCCGGAGCTGAACCTTGATTTCCGCCTGCGATGACACCTCGACCGTTTCTGCGGCGAAACCTGGCGCCAGCACCTGAATCTGATAAGCTCCGGTGCCCGGTATATGAAACATTGCCCCACCTTCCGCAGAGGTACTTTGAGTGGCCAGAACTTTCCCGTCATTGCCGCGAATCAGCAAGACCTGCGCGCTCGCCACGGCTGCAGATTGCGGATCAACCACTTTGACTTTGAGATCGGCGGCCGAAGCGGCTGCGGAGAGAACCAAACCAAGAAATACTGCCACGAATACGCGCATACTTCCTCCTTTGCACGCGAAAGAGGTTGAAGTAGACGGATCGCGCCGGTCTCCTGGCTTTGCGAGTAAGGATGGTTGCACCATCCGGTAACGCCCGCGGCCTTCCCGGGATTTCTCCCAGTGGCCGATGGCAGTTTCCTCGCTTACAGTTGCGCGGCAGCGCGGGATTTGCACCCGCTTCCCTTGTCTTCGCCGAGCGGCAAAGACGCGCGTTCCGAACGATAACGCAAAGAACAGAACCAACCGTGGAAAGAATCTAACGGCTGAAGATCACGAAGTCAATCCCGTTCCCGCACGGCCGTTCACCTTCTCCACCGCCCTACGACATAAAGCACAAGAGAAAGCACCACGCTGACCAGCAACGAAGTTGCCAGTGGAAAATAAAACACCGTATTCTTCCCGCGGTAGACAAGATCTCCTGGCAATCGTCCCAGAGGCAGGTTGGTGCGCCCGAGCATGGTCAGCGCAACTCCCGCCAGCACCAACACCACTCCCAGGACGATCAGCAGTTTGCCCAAATCCGTCACACTTACCTCCGGCCTTCCACGGGGAGAGCACGTCCTAAGATCTGATGGTAACCGCCGAACTGTCGACTTTCTTCGAGTTTTTCAAAAAGCGGAGAAGAAAGAGATCGCAGGAATGGCGTTGTTTCGATGGAAATCTGAAGTCAACATGCCCACCCGCTCGCGAAAAAGCGCGAGAAGGGTTGGGCGCCCACTTCATCTACCTTTGCGGTACAGAGTACTTGACGGCTGCTGGACGGACGATTACTATATCGAGATGTTTGACCCGCGGCCGCATCGCATCCGGCGCTTCCACCGTTCGGCCGAATACAATTGCGTCCCGCCTTCGCCGTCGCGGACCGCCCCGGAAGTTTTCGAGGACCTGCGCTTCATTCGCGACACCATGGAGCGATCCGCCGCCTTTACAGCCGTCTCTGGCTGGGGACAGGTTCTGCTCGGCACCACCGCCGGTGGCGCTGCATGGCTCGCCGGCCATCAAGTTTCGTCCTTTGCCTGGCTGCGCGTGTGGCTAGCCGAGGCCCTTCTGGCAGCCGCTATCGGACTGCTGGCGTGCACCTGGAAGGCGAACCGCCGCGGCCTGCCGTTATTCTCCGGCCCGGCCCGCAAGGTCGCTCTGGGACTCGCACCGCCCCTGGTCGCCGGTGCCTTCCTCACATTTCTCCTATTCCGCGCAGGCCTGCAGTCTGCCCTGCCCGCCGCATGGCTGCTGCTCTACGGCGCCGGCATCATGACGGGGGGCGCGTTTTCCGTTCCGATCGTGCCTGTCATGGGGCTCAGCTTCATGCTGCTGGGCGGCCTGGCCGTGCTTGGTCCTGCGGCATGGGGCAACTGGTTTCTGGCCGCGGGCTTCGGCGGCTTGCACATCGTCTTCGGACTGTTGATTGCCAGGAGGCACGGTGGCTAGAGCGCTCCCATCCCGCCGCAAAGCCTTGAAGCCCGAGGCCCAACTTCGGGAGAAGGTTCGTGAACACACTCCTGGGGCTCATGAGGCTACGCCCGCTCGCGCGCCCCAACTACCCGAACTGCCCGAACTGGATCGACTGATCCACGAGCGCATTCGTCTGGGCATCGTCAGCGCGCTTGCCACCAACGATTCGCTCAGCTTCAATGACCTGAAGCGCGTACTCAAGACCACCGACGGCAACCTCAGCGTGCACGCGCGCAAGCTCGAGGAAGCGCAGTACATTTCCTGCGTGAAGTTTTTTGAGGGACGCGTTCCGCGCACGGAATATCGGCTGACCGGAACCGGCCGACGCGCGTTATCTGAGTATCTCGATCAAATGGAGGAGTGGATTCGGGTTACCCGCGAGGAGTAAGGGCATTTTTTTTGCCTCGCTCGCTTTGCAATAGAAAGTACATTGTAAAGGGTAAGAGATCGATCATGTGGAACGCTCCCATGGCCAGCAACATGAACTTTCCCGCACCACTTGCCGTCCTGGGATTTCTCGCCGCCTGCGGAGGGCTTGTTCTCGCCGTGGGCTCGGCCCTGATCTTCTGGTTCGCGCGCAAGCCAAAATTTGCCCGCGTTGCCGCAGTCGCCATCGGCACCGGCGCCGTAGTCTATTTCGCTCTGCTGTTCGGATTCTCCGCTGGCAGCCACGAAACCGCGCTCGCCCGGGGGCAGGAGAAATATTTCTGCGAGATCGACTGCCACCTCGCCTACTCCGTCGTCGACGTCAAGACACACCCCGACGGCCGCTACCTCGTTACCCTGCGCACGCGCTTCGACGAAACCACCACCTCACCCAGCCGCCCCAAAGATGCGACTCTGACTCCCTCACCCCGTGAGGTGCGCCTGGTCGACAGCTCCGGCCACGAGTACGCTCCCGTCACCGCAGCCGGCGTCCCGCTCCTCACGCCCCTGAAGCCCGCCGACTCCTACATGACGGAACTCGAATTCAATCTTTCCAAAGAGGCTACCGGCTTGCGTCTTCTCATCAAGACCGCCCCGCAATGGCCCGACTATGTCGTCATTGGCGACGAGAACAGCTGGCTGCACAAGAAAACTTATTTTGCCCTCTAGCTATTATAGTAGGCTGCCAAAAAACTTTTTCGTGAGGCTGAGATTCCCTCAGCGGCTAAAGAGGTTGCGGAAAAAATCCGCTTTTGCGTTGTTTTGAAAGGGCGCGGCTTTCGCCGCGCCGCAAGTCGTGGCGCTCTCAGCGATTACGAGTTGCGCAGCGAGGGCGAAGGAAAAGGCTCCACGACCACTGCCCTGAAGCGTGGAGAGAGTCGGTGGGTAGCTGGAGGCTACTCTCACTTCCTGACCAATGCCGGCCACCAACCTGGCAAGTTCATTACGCTGGAATTTAGATAGAGATCGGAGACGTTAGAAATGCCGCCGGCAGAGACGCAGCAAGCTACGTCTCTACGACGGGGCCGCCTCAATCAGGGGGTGTTGCGGCGTAGGGGCGCCGCGGGCGAGAGCCACCCGCCAGTCTTCCAATGATTCGAGTAATGCGCGCACTACAATTCCGCCAAAATTCGCCGGACACGCCGCCAGATTCTTATGCGCTCGTTCCATCAACGAGGAAGCGCCCACGACATTCCCTGTCGAATGATGATGGAACGCGACCGCGGCCTGGATCAGGCCCTGGAGAAATCTCTTCTCCAAGCCGTGCGATTCCCGCCACACATCTTCCCAAACCTCGTGCGCGTCGTAGAACTCGCGCGCATTGAAAAGCCGAATCCCACGGTGATAGCCGTCAGCGTTCACTGTCATGGCTCAGAATACTACCGGCGAAGGGGGGGGCGGACACTTCTACCCGCGCTAGCTTTGTTCTTGATCTTGCTGTTGGTTTTGAGGGACTGCTGGTCTCGCGTCTGATTCGCTTCGATCACATGGACGCGCTCGTCTCCGACCGTCGAGAATACGAATCGGTTTCCATTACCGCTGGTTCTGACTGGCGCATTGTGGGGAAGGTTTTATGGTGGACAGGCAGAGCGAGATGATTCGCTCGCTATTAAATTAAGCCTTCACTGCTGGCCAGAATCCTTACGCGACCATCTTGCCCATGCCTTCACTGAAGTAAACCTGCTCCAGGACTCTCAGCCAATGTGCTAGCCCAGCTTCTTCGCCAGCAGTTCATTCACAATCTGCGGGCTGGCCTGGCCTTTGGAAGCTTTCATTATCTGACCGACGAAGAAGCCCAGCATGGTTTTCTTGCCGGCACGATACTGCTCAAGCTGTTTGGGATTAGCAGCGAGAACTTCGTCGATCATCTTCTCCAGCGCCGACGTGTCGGTAGACTGCTGCGGTCGCCCTTCTTCGTCGTAGACGACAGGGAAATCCTTACCGCGCTCGAAGCACAGGTCATAAAGATCCTTGAGCATCTTGCCGGAGATCGTGCCCGCCTCCACCAGATCGGCCGACGCCGCTACTCCCTGCATCGAGATCGGAGACTGCTCGATCTCGACGCCCTTGGCCTTGAGCCGTCCCATCAACTCGCTCTGCACTAGGTTGGCCACGCGCTTAGGATTTTTCGCTGCCTTCGCTGCCTCCTCGAACTGATCGGCCAGCGACTTCGATAACGTCAGCACCTCCGCGTCGTATTCGGTGATCCCGTAGTCATTCACCATGCGTGCGCGGCGCGCCTCGGGCAGTTCAGGCAATGCGCGGGCGATTTCGGCCCTCCACGTTTCGTCCACCACCAGCGGAAGCAGGTCCGGCTCCGGGAAATAGCGATAATCGTGCGCCTGCTCTTTGGAGCGCATGCTGTAAGTCTTGCCCTCGTTCGCGTTGTAGAGGCGTGTCTCCTGTGTGATTTTGCCGCCCGATTCGATCACTTCAATCTGCCGCCCGATTTCGTATTCCAGCGCTTCGCGGATAAAGCGGAAAGAATTCACATTCTTGATTTCGGCCTTGGTGCCGAATTCCTTCTGCCCACGAGGCCGCACGCTGACGTTGGCATCGCAGCGCAGTGAGCCTTCCTCCATGTTGCAGTCGCTGACGTCGGTGTAGAGGATGATTTCTTTCAGCCGCGCCAGGTATTCGTAAGCCTCGTCGGGCGAGGCAATGTCGGGCTCGCTGACAATTTCAATCAGCGGCACGCCGGTGCGATTGAGATCGATGGCCGTCTTCTCCGCCGCGTCCGGAAAGCCTTCGTGCAAGCTCTTGCCGGCATCTTCTTCGACGTGCACGCGCGTGATGCCGATTTTCTTCTTATTCCCCGCAGATAGAATCTCGATGAAGCCAAACTCAGCCAGCGGCTTGTCATACTGCGAAATCTGGTAGCCCTTGGGCAGGTCGGGATAGAAATAATTCTTGCGCGCAAAAATGGAAGTCTCGTTGATGCGGCACTGCAGTGCCATCGCCGCCAGCGTGGCGAACTCCACGACTTTCTTGTTCAGCACCGGCAGCGCGCCGGGCATCCCCAGGCATACCGGGCAGACGTTCGAATTCGGCGGCGCTCCGAATCGCGTCGAGCAGGAGCAGAAAATCTTAGTCGCCGTCCGCAGCTGAACGTGAACTTCCAGCCCGATGACCGGCTCATACGTGGTGCGGGCGGCAAGGGAATCGGCCGGCGTGGTGACCATAGGTAGAGATTATAAAGGCCCGCGTAGCGCGGGATCACGGTTAGGGTAAGGTCGCTCCTTCAAGAAAATGAGTAACCAGCGTAAGGACGACATCTCCTCCTCCCACTGTCATGACGATCGGTTCAGTCGAGATGCGACTCCTTCGGCAAACCGGTCCTAAGCTCGCTCATAGCTCTTAGTCCGTTTTCTGCGGCGTGCTTAGATATTTGTCAACTGAGATTTCGAAATACATTAATTCGCTTCCCCCCGCATCATCCACGCCCGTGATGTCGATGTTCGCGCCCGCCAGAGGCGACGAGATGCCGCCCACGTCAAAAAATAAAAATCCTGATTGCGTGCCGTGCGGCTCGACCGCCTTGGCCGCGAATTGCGAGGACTCGATCTCCTCCATCTCTTTCTTGCCGATAGTGCCCTTCGCTTTGTGCGGGATCGGAAGTGGAACCGGGCTCGGCCGCGGGCTGGCCTGCGGATTCGAGAGGCGCCGATACAGGTCGTTCGGAGGAACGGGAGTGAGCTTCGAGTGATTGCCCGTGATCAGCGTGATTTCCATATTGGCGATGGAGATCGGTTGATCCCCATCGTTGGTTACCACGAAAAAGACCGGCAGAAAGCCGTGCGGCGCGAAGTCCACAGAAAAGATCTTGGCCTTTTCCGGCGTGTCGTAGGGGTCGGCGGCGATCGCGACTTTCGAGTCGCGATGGAAATCGTGCGCCGGATAGTTGATAGCGGACCGCGCCACCGGCTTCACGAAGTTCTTGCCCGCCACAAGCATCACCGGAAAAAACAACGCAGCGCAAACGGCCGCGACGACGGCGCGATGGGCGGATCGCAAGGACGGCATAATTCTGATTATAGAAGGCGAGTGCGCATCGAGCTATCCCACCTTCGCAAAGAACGCCGAAGAGTGGGGCACCCGCCGCCGACAAGGCGGTTTAGAATGGCTCAGCTTGAGCTATCTTCTCTACAGTCTGGCGCTGGCGGCGGGAATGCTGTTGAGCCTGCCTTATTGGCTCTACCAGATTCTGCGCCATGGCAAATATCGCAGCGGACTCGCCCAACGCATGGGCAGAGTTCCTTCGCGACTGATCGAGTCTGACGCAGGCTCCCCAGCGGAACCGCAGCGCAATCGTAGCGCCGCCGTCCCGGCGGCAGTCGCGGGAGCCTGCCCTCAGCTTGCCGAAGGGGCGTCTCGCCCGCGCTCCCGCCCAGGGCGCGGCATCTGGGTGCATGCCGTTTCCCTCGGCGAAGTACTCGCCGTCAGCGGATTGGTGGAGCAAATACGGCGAAATTTCCCGCACCATCGAGTGCTGGTGTCGACCACGACTGACACTGGACAAGAACTCGCGCGCCAGCGCTTTGGCAAAGAGAACGTGTTCTACTTCCCAATGGACTTTGCCTTCGCCATTCGGCCTTATCTTCGAGTCCTGCAGCCGGAGCTAGTCGTGCTCGCCGAAACCGAGTTCTGGCCAAACTTCCTGCGCCTGGCGCACGCCGGCGGGGCGCGCATCGCGGTGGTCAACGCGCGCATTTCCGACCGTTCGTGGCCGAACTACCGCCGCTTCCGCTGGGCCCTGCGGAGGATGCTGGTGCACGTCGACCTGTTTCTGGCGCAGACGCTGCAGGATAGCGCCAGGCTGCAATCGATCGGCGCCGAAGCGCAACGCGTGCAGGTCACGGGAAATCTTAAGTTCGACATGTGTTTGCCTTCCTCTCCGCCGATTGTGGAGAGCCTCCGCCAATCGTTCGCGGCAGAAGGCGCCGGGCCCGTCCTGGTGTGTGGCAGTACCGTTGAAGGTGAAGAACCTCTGCTGCTGAAGGCTTTTGAGAACTTGCGGGTGGGGCATCCGCGCGCGGTGATGATTCTGGCGCCTCGACATCCCGAGCGCTTTGACCAGATTGCGATCCTTCTGCGGCAGTTGGATATTCAGTCCTTCCGGCGCTCTCTATGGCAGGGGGAAAAGCTCGCCGGTCGAGTGCTGCTGGTGGATTCCATCGGAGAACTGGCTGCCCTTTATGCCCTTGCCGATGTTGCGTTCGTCGGCGGAAGCCTGGTGCCGCGCGGGGGACACAATATTATCGAGCCCGCGCAACACGGCGTGGCCATTGTTACCGGGAACCATACGGAAAATTTTCGTGACATTGTGGCGCTATTTCAAAGCCGGGACGCCGTGCGCATCGTCGGCATGGCGGAGTTACCCCTGACTCTGATGCAGTTGCTCGCCGACGACGCCGAACGGCGCGCGCTCGGCCGGCGCGCGGAAGAAACGATGCGTTCGCAGATGGGCGCGACGTTGCGGACACTGGAAGGACTGAAGACTCTCATGGCGGACGGCCGCGATCCCCTGCCGGTTTCGGCTCAGGCCGCGCACACAGATTGAATCCCCTCTCAGCCATCTACGGTGGCGTGGTCCGAACACGCAACGCGCTTTATGACCGGGGAGTTCTCCGGGCGCGGCGACTGCAAGCTGCGGTCATCAGCGTGGGCAATCTTTCCGCAGGCGGATCGGGAAAGACTCCGTTCGTACTTCTTTTAGGCGAGTTGCTCCAGGCGCGTGGAATCAAGTTCGATGTGCTGTCGCGCGGTTACGGACGCAGATCCAGGGGCGTGCGGTTGGTCGATCCCGCAGGCCTGCCGCAGGAGTTCGGCGATGAACCACTTCTGATGGCGCGCAAACTGCAGGTGCCGGTGATCGTTGGAGAGGATCGCTACTACGCGGGGCGCTTCGCCGAATCGAAATTCGGGCCACAGTTCCATCTCCTCGACGACGGCTTTCAACACCGGGCATTAGCTCGCGACTTCGATATTGTTCTAGTCACGCCGCAGGACGTGGGCGACCGGCTGCTTCCCGCTGGACGCATGCGGGAGGCGTTGAGTTCCTTGCGGCGCGCGGATGCTGTCGTGCTCGCCAGTGGCGCTTCGGCGGAGTCCTTTCCGATTGAGGGAAAGACGGTGTGGCGCGTGCGCCGTGGCATTGTGCCGCAAAATGTTCCGCTGCGGCCTGTGGTGTTCTGCGGCATCGCCTGGCCCCAGAATTTCGTGTTGCAACTTCGGGCGGCGAATATTGAGCCGGTCGCCGAGGCGTTCTACCGCGACCACCATGCATACAGCGAGAAAGACATCCATGAGTTGATTGAACTCAAGCAGCGAAGCGAGGCCAGCGGTTTCGTCACCACCGAGAAAGACGCGGTGAACCTGGGAAGCTATCTTTCCGCGCTCGCTCCGCTCGCGGTTGTACCCGTGAAAATGGAATTGTCGGATGCAGCTAACGCCCTCGATACCATGCTGCACAAGATCGACGAGCGAAAGCGCGAGGCATGAGAGAATCGGCTTGGCTGTGGCTGCGGAAAAAGTCCGTTTTGCCTCGTTTTGAAAGGGCGCGGCTTTAGCCGCGCCGCTCATGCGAGCTTTACTTAGGCTTTAGCCCCTCAGGGTATTTCCTGAGAGTTACACCCCGCAATGACCAAACATCTCAAAGAGGCCGACCGGCTGAAAAAGATCGTCGAAGCGTTCCCCAACCTCACCGTGACGGTGCTGGGAGATCTGGTAGCGGACGAGTTTGTGTTCGGCGAGATTTCGCGTGTGTCGCGCGAGGCCCCAGTCCTGATCCTGAAGCACCGCGAACGCACCGTGATGCCCGGCGGCTCGGCCAATGCCGCAAATAATTTGGCGGATCTGGGAGTGAATGTTCTCCCGGTGGGCATTGTGGGAGACGATGAGCCGGGCCGGATTTTGCTGAAATATTTTCGCCACAAGCGGATTCCGGTCAGCGGCGTGCTGAAGGACAAAAGCTATACCACGGTTACGAAAACACGCATTCTGGCAGGCATGACGCACACCGCGCGACAGCAGGTCGTGCGGGTAGACCGCGAGCCGCAGCAAGCGCCGAACTCTCATTTGACGCGGGAACTCTACCTGGCTGCCCGGAATTATGCGCATGCGTCGGACGCGCTGCTGGTTTCCGACTACGGATACGGCGCGGCCACTCCCGCGATCGTGAATGCGTTGCGGGAAAAGGGCAAGCTGGGTGCGGTGCCGATCGTCCTCGATTCGCGCTACCGCTTGCTGCAGTATTCCGGCGCAACCGCTGCCACCCCCAATGAACCCGAAGTGGAGGAGGCTCTGGGAGTTCGAATCGGGCAAGACTGGAACAAGGTCGTCGCCGCCGGCGAGCAGGTGATGGCGCGCATGAAGCTGCAGTCCTTGCTGATTACGCGCGGCCGCGACGGGATGGTGGCTTTCAATCACAAGCACAAGCCGGTGGACATTCCGATTGTTGGCTCTGACGAGGTGGCGGATGTAACAGGTGCGGGCGATACTGTGATCGCGGCATTCACGGCTGCGCTTGCCGCCGGTGCGACGACCGAAGAAGCGGCGCAACTGGCCAACTATGCGGGCGGAATTGTTGTGATGAAACGCGGCACGGCGACTGTCTCCTGGAAAGAGTTGCTGTACGCAATTGATCAGACGCCGCCAACGACACGACTCCATTGAGCCTAATAGTTGAACGACATAATTGAACGCACACAATTGAAAGCACACAACAAAATCCTGAGTCGCGAAGAACTGCGCGCGCGCGTAGACGAATGGCGGCGCGCCGGCGAAAGTATCACGCTGGCCAATGGGGGCTTCGATCTGCTGCATGTGGGCCACGTGCGTTACATGCACGGAGCGAAGGCGCTGGGCGGCAGATTGGTGGTGGCCATAAATTCCGATGAATCGGTGCGCGCGCTCAAAGGCGAAGGGCGGCCCATCATGACCGCCGAAGAGCGGGCCGAAATTGTAGCTGCGCTGGCCGACGTGGATGCAGTCGTGATTTTTCCTGAGCTCGATGTGCGAGCAATCATTCGCGAGATTCATCCGGACATTCAGGCCAAGGGCACCGATTACACCGAAGACTCCGTGCCGGAGCGCGACGTGGTTGCGGAATATGGCGGGCGCGTCGAGATTGTCGGCGATCCTAAGCGTCATTCCACCAGCGAGATCATTCGCTCGCGATTGTCGCCGAGGAAATCTTGATTGCTGGAGAGGAAGGCGGTACGAACACCGATCGCCTGCTGATTGTCCGCCTGAGCGCGATGGGCGACGTGATCCATACTCTGCCTGCGGCGCAGGCTCTGCGCGAGGCGTTTCCGCAGGCGATGATTGGCTGGCTGATCGAGGAGCGATGGGTCGAGCTTCTGTGCGCCCCCGGAGCGCCGCGGCGCGGGCCGCGATCGGCGCAGCGACCGCTGGCGGACTGGATTCATACCGTCAGCCTGACGGGATGGAGGAAGTCGCTGTTTACGATTTCGACGGCGCAACAGATCGCGAAAGTGTGGAACGATGTGCGCGCCGCGCACTATGACATTGCGGTTGATCTGCAGGGGGCGATTCGGTCCGCGGTGCTGGCGCGCTGGTCGGGCGCGCGGGTGACGTATGGTGCGGCGGAACCGCGCGAGTCTCCTGCCAGTTTGTGGTATACGCGTCCGGCGATTGCGCGTGGAGCCCATGTGATTGAGCAGAATCTTTCCGTGGCTGAGGCCGTTGCTCAGAGAAAGATGAAAGTGCCGCGCGTGGAGTTCCCTCATAGTATCGCGGCGGAGCAACGGATTGAGCGGCGGTTGATGGAAGCCGGCACTGGCGAATTCGCAATTCTGAATCCCGGCGCGGGCTGGGGAGCGAAGCGATGGCCCGCGGAACGCTATGGCAAGGTCGCTAAAGCTCTGGCCCGCGCCGATGGTCTCCGTTCGATTCTCAACTGCGGTCCGGGAGAAGACGATTTGGCGTGCGAGGCCGAGGCTGCGAGTGAAGGTGCGGCCAAGCCGATGAAGTGTTCGATCACCGAATTGATCGCGCTCACGCGCCGGGCGAAGTTGTTCGTTGGAGGAGATACCGGACCGCTGCACTTGGCGGCTGCTTTGCAGGTTCCGGTGGTGGCGATTTTCGGACCGACAGATCCTGCGCGCAACGGACCTTATGGAGCGCGCAGCATTGTGTTGCGCAATCCGGAGAGTCCGACCACGCTCGCGCGGCGATCGGCGCCGGACGAAGGAATGTTGGAGATCAGCGCCGACGCAGTCGTGGATGCGGCGAGCAGTTTGCTTGCCGGCGCTGCAGCGGAAGGTGTTCATGGCTGAGTGGTCGCGCATCGCGCGGCGCATCCGGGTGCCGCTGGGATTTGTATTTGCGGTGCTTTATTTCTGGCTGGCGTGGCCTTCATGGCGTTCCATCGCACTCGGCGCGAGCGTGATTGTGCCGGGACTTCTGATTCGCGCGGTCGCCTCAGGGCACGTCCGCAAGAACGAGGCGCTTGCGACTTCCGGGCCCTATGCTTACTCGCGGAATCCGCTGTACCTTGGATCGTTGTTGATTGGCATTGGTTTTGCCGTGGCGGCGCGGAGTTGGTGGGTGGGCGTGGCGCTGGTCGTAATGTTTTTTGCGATCTATCTTCCGGTGATCCGCGGTGAAGAGGCCTTCCTGCGGCAGAAGTTTCCGGAGTTCGAGCAATATGCGCGCCGGGTACCGAGAATGTTTCCGCGAATCGCGCCGCGTTCGACGGCAACTGACGAAGGTCCAGCGGGATTCTCCATGGATCTTTATCGGAAGCATCGCGAATATAACGCGCTGCTCGGAGCACTTGCCATGCTGGCGGCGCTGGTGGTGAAGATGATCTGGTTTCGCTGAGGCTCACTTCTTTGCCAGCAATTCTTTGGCTCTGCTGAGCTCGGGGCGCGTCGAGTTCGATCCATCGCAGTCTTTCAACAGGAGCGCGTAGTACTCATTCGCTTCGCTTTGCTTGCCGGCCGCTTCGGCGGCGCGGGCTGCGCCGTAGAGGCCGTTGAAGCGGTTGGGATTCAGTTTCAAGTCCGTTTGATATTCGGCTAGAGCTTGCTGCGGACGCTTTGCTTCCAGCAGCATGTCGGCAATCATTTCGCGGGTAGGGATGCCTTGAGGTTCGTCCCCCAGTGCGTCTTCTTGGTCGGCCATGGGACGCAGAGCTTCGACCGCGTCGTCATACTTGCTTTCGGCAAAAGCCAGCCAGGCTTCGGCTTGCTTTCGATCTGTGTCCACGGCCTCGGCGAAGTCTTTCTTCTTATCCGCAACCAGCTTCTGGTGGATCGCCTCGATCGCGTGAATATCCTTTCGAACTTCCTCGGGCTGGTGAAGATGCGCGGCGCCGATCGCCTTTGCCCAATAGCCTGCTGAATCTTCGGCTGTGCCCGGAACTGGTACGGGCGTGAGCGCGGCGGCGGTTGCCCAGTCCCGCATCTCGAGTGGATACAACGCCGCAAAGTGCGCTTCCGTTGCCAGGTGCGGATCAAATCCTATGCCATACATGTCGTGCATCTCAGGCATGGCTTTCACTTCGTCCACTAGCGCGCGGGCGTCGGCTTCGCGGCCGCTTTGCAAATAGGCATAGAACAGAAAGTCCATGGCGTGGAATTGGTGGCCTTCGCCGCCCATGTGCATGGCGGCGGTTTTGCGGGTAGCGGCGATGGAGGCGAGGTTGGAGTTGATGTCGTCCTGCCAGAGGCCGACGCGGGCGAAGATGTGCGAGGGCATGTGCAGGGCGTGCGGAGCGGCGGGCGCGACTTGGGCGTAACGGCGGGCGGCGGGAATGCCGAGTTGAGCTAGTTGCGGTTTGTCGTAGGCATGGATTAGATAGTGCGCTACGCCGGGATGATCGGGCTCTGTGGCGAAGAGGTTTTCCAGAATCGCGGCAGCTGTTTTGCGGTTGGCGAAGGTCTCGTCGTCGTGCGGCTCTGAAGCCAGCAACGAGAGCGCATAAAACGAGGCCGCTTCGTGATCGTCGGGATAGGACGTGTACACTTTTTTCATCGCGTCGGAGTAGGCTTTGGCAAGGGCCCGGTGGTCTGACTTTTCCGAGTCGCTGTAGAAGGCGCCGGTAGCGGCGATGAAGGCGTTTTCGCGCGACGTGGCTTTCTGGGCCAGCTTCTTGGCTGTGTTCACCTCGGCGAGGCCGCGCGCGATTACCTTGGCATCGGGCTCGTTCCAAAGCTGATGCCAGAGGCTCATGGCGATGCCCCAGTGTGCCATCGCGCAGTTTGGGTCGTCCTTGGCGATCTGCAGGAATTCCTTTTCGGCTTCTTCGTACCAGAACGAGTGCAGCAGTGCGACTCCGCGGGCGAAGGGCTTTTGGACCGCTGCGGCGCAGGAGATGGGAAAGTGGACGGTTCCGAGCTGAGTCTCGGTGAGGTCTTCGTGGTGTTGGTGATCTTTGTCATCTTCGGCGAAGGCGAAGAGGAATACGAGCAGCAGAAGGCACGCTAGTTGTTTCATGACGGACCCCACGAGTGATGTGATCGGGATTTTAGTCAAGGGGCTTGGCGGGGTCAAACGGGATGGAATCGCCAGCATATCTGGCGCAATATTTCTTGGATAACTCTTGGTTAAATTCCTTGGTTTGTTGTGGTTAACCGGGTATTAATTACTTTGGCTAACCCAATTCCTGAAAATCTCATGTTAAGACTGAGACATGCGGTCCCTCTTTGCCGCTGCCGATTCTCCAGTTGTTCCTAAGGCACAGTCCTGCCCGGAGTATTCACGGGTTCATTGTTCTTCTTCCAAGTTCAGTGATAACGAAGTCAGCAAGCAACTGGACCGTGTTCCACGTCTTTATCTGAAAGGTCCAAAGCATGTCGATTGTATCCGTGAACTGCAAAAGGTCTCCTTCCTCGAAGAGTACCGAAATGGAAACCTTTCCCTTCTTTTTGAAGTGCCAACCGAGCGGAATAGGGACGTAGTACGGAGGCTTTTGGGGAGTACCCCATGTGGCCCCCTGTTTAATTTTCCCATGCTCATTTTCCACTTCGATGCCCTGAATAGAGGCGAACTCAAAGATGGGGAGCAACAGGCGGTGTTTATCGTCAATATCCAAGCAATGAATAATCCAGATGAATTCATCCCCTCCCTCGTAAGGCTTTATATCGCGGATGATGAAGTCGAAAAGGCGAGGAACGGCGGTGTCTACTTTAATCCCACCAAGCGCAGCTTTCACGCTGTCTCGCGTCTGGCGAATGGGAAATTTAGTCTGGCCGTTGATGCTGGACGGCAAGAGTTCAGTCAAGGTAGCCATCCATGCATGATCCAGAGCGCAATGAAAATTGTGGACGGTATCCCCGATCACCAAGGCGATATTTTCGAGGAGTTCGTCACGGTTGCTAAGATCATGCTTCAACACTTCATTTCCACCGTCAGGATTTATCTCGACCGTAGCAGTGTAAGCCTGTGGCAGAGCAGAGATGATAGTTTGCAATTCGGCGATGTGCTTCTTGGCCCGTTCGATTTTGCTACGCGCACTGGCGAAGGGATCTGACATGGCACAAATTATTACTGCTCCCCCAAAAGATGTTTTAATTCAGCAATCGCGTCAGCGAGTTCTTGATCTGCTCGAAGTTCACGCTGCGCTCGTAGCAGATCTGCTCGATTCTGCACCAAGCCAAGTTCTTTTGCGTAATTGTCCCAAAGAGGAACAGAGCTGTGAGTCCTCTGCATCGCCCGTTCCAGAGCATTCAGGCGAGTAGCAACTAGCAAGGTGCTTTTGGCATAAGCGGTGACTAACGTGATTAGCTTGTCTGCGTTTGTCATGATGCCGTGGATTATATGCTGCGATTTGTGTAGGAATTGGGTTAGCCAAGTGAAATAGCGACGGCGTATGATGAGAGCATGAAGTCTACTCCTGACCCCAACACGACTCCAGAACAGAAGATGGAGCGCTTCCAATCTGCATTGGGGCGCGTGCTCAAGGTATCGCGCGAAGATATGCAGCAAGCGCTCGCAGATGATGAGCAGATACGCCGAGCGCGAAAAGGAAAACCTGGACCTAAGCCTTCCGCTTCGGCCCACGCTTCAGATAGCGAGACTTAGAAAGGTATTTCTTTGCTCTTGCCTGTGAGTTCGGCAAAGGTAAGACGCTTCCCTGATACCTGCGAGAGCGCCAGCAGGAAACGGTCAGCATCGGTCAGCGGATTGTCTTTCGTAGCACGATTATTGTAGCGAAACACTTGCTCATCGACGTAACGCTCAAGGTGAAACGGCTCTACCGCAACGTAAGTCCCTTTCAAATTCCTTTTCAGCAATGACCAGAAGTTCTCAAGGCCGTTGGTGTGGACCTGTCCGCGAACGTATTCCTCAGCATGGTTCACGACTTCGTGAATGTATTTCTGCTTCAGCCCATCATATGGAACGGCATCGTCGGAATAAACCTTGGAGCCATACTTCACATTGTTGAGAACTTGGGTCTGCAATGTCTCGCGCTTCCAGTTCGGTACTACCTTGGCGCGAATCTTGCGCTCATCGCGGTCTAAGATGCCTTGCACAATTGTCTTGCCAGTAGCGCCGCCAGTGTGTCCACCTTCGGCAGCGAAACGGGTACGCCGGGTGCGGTGCATGTTCTTGAGTTTGCCGCCAACGAAAGTTTCATCGACTTCGACACCGCCGGAATCCTTGCCGCCCATCTTGAATGCATGCGCTTCCGTCTTGAATGCGAGTCTAAGCCGATGAAGCATGAACCATGCAGTCTTTTGGGATACGCCAAGGCCACGGTGAATTTCATAAGAGGAAACGCCGTTCTTGCATGCAGCTAGCATCCACAGAGCGGGGAGCCACTTCTGCAACGAGATCGGCGAATCCTCGAAGATACTTCCGACTTTAACGGAGAACTGGCGGCGACAATCGCGGCACTTCCAGCGCTTCTGGGTCTTGAGGTAATAAGGATTCCGGCCCAATTCGCCGCCGGGGGTCCAGCAGTCAGGGCAACGAGCGCCGTCGGGCCAGCGCATGAAGGCTACTGCATCAATACAGACCTGTTCGTCGCTAAAGTATTGAATCGCTTGCTGTAAGGTCTGTGGGGTTTCCATGCCCCAAATATAGCAAATTGGCGTGGGTTAGTCAAGTTAATTATTACCGTTAACCGTGGGAGATAGGGGAATTGTGTCCGCAAAATATTGAGGTATAACGACTTGCAGGTAAAATATTGCTGAATAAGGACTTAGCTGTGATGGCTGATGGCTGAGGCGGGTTGCTGCCGGGGTTCTGGTGTTGGCGCACAAAGGCGAGTGTGCGCTTTCTGTATTTCACGGGAAAGGTTGTTCGTCACAGAAAGGGTGACTCTGCCTGTGGAGGACTGTGGAAAAGCGTAGGACGGGTGGCTGTCGGAGTGGGCCAGGTGTTTCGCGGCGGCTGACGGGCAACGGGCAGGACCGAGATTCTTCCGCCCCTCGCGTTCTCTCGGGGGTCGGAATGACAAGGCTTGGATGGGGACACTCGCGCTTGTGCTTCATTCGGCGCGGAGAGCGTTCATGGGTTCGATGCTGGCGGCGCGTTTGGCGGGGATGAATCCGGCAATGGCCGCGAAGGCGGAGAGGATCAAGACTGCCGCTGCGAGAGTGATCGGATCGTAAGTGTGCACGCCGTAGAGTTGACTTGCCATCAAGTGACCGCCCAGCAGGGCGACTGGGATACCGATGGCGAGCCCGATTCCGACCTGCCAGGACGCGCCCCGGAGCACGAGAGCAACAACGTTGCCGCGGTCGGCGCCGAGGGCCATACGCAGGCCGATTTCGCTGGTGCGGCGAGCTACAGAGTAGGCCGTAATGGCATACAAACCGACAGATGCCAGCACGAGGGCCAGCAATCCGAACAGGGCGGTCAGGCGACCAATGAGCCGTTCCTGGTTGAAGTTTCCGGCGACCTGATAGTCGAGCGATTTGAAGTCGAGAACGGTGAGATTGGGATTGAGATTGGCGAGAGTGCGGCGAACCAGCGATTCCAGGCTGGCGGCGTCGCCGGTGAAGCGGATGGTCATGGAGTTGGGGAACAGGGAGCGAGTCTCGGCTGTGATGGCGCTGCGCTCTTTGATCGTCTTATTGAACTGAGTCATGGGGCGGAAGTACATGGAGCGCACCGGATCACGCGGGTTGGTGTATTTGGCGTCGGCGACGATGCCGACGATTTCGTAGTCGGTGGAGTACTTCTGATCGAAGGTTCCGAAATGACGGCCGATGGGGTCTTCGTTGGGAAAGAACTTTTTGACGAACGCCTGGTTGACGACTGCAACCATGCGAGACGAGGCGGTGTCCTGTTCGGTGAAGCCGCGGCCGCGAAGGACGGGCTGGCCGATGGTCTCAAAGAAATGCGGGCTGACGCGATCCCACGATGAGCCGTTTTGCGCATCTGGGGCCGGGGCGGGGCGGCCTTCAACAAATACACCTTCGCCCCAGTTATTGCCCTCCAGCGTGCTATACAGGGCCAAGCCAGCGCTCTGAACGCCGGGAAGAGCCGAGAATTCGCGTTCCAGTTGTTCGTTGAAAGCCGGGACTGTGGCGACGGTGTAGCCGGCGCCCGCGGGGTCAAAGTGGAAGACGTAGCGGTTGGCGGTGGCGATGCCGAAGTTCTGATGCTCAAGGTTGCGCAGGCTCTGCGTGAGCAAGCCGGCGCCGACCAGCAGAACGAGCGACAGGGCAGCCTGAAACACGATGAGCGACTTCTGTGGCAGAGAAGATCGATCTCGCGTGCTGCGGTTCACTCCGCGCAAGGCTTCGGCTGGATCGGAGTGCGAGGTGATCCATGCGGGCACGATTCCGAAAACGATTCCCGTGAGGAGCGACAGGGCAAAAGCGAAGCCGAGGACGACCAGGGACGGGCTGGCCTGGATGGGCAGGTGGGGCGAGTCGGGGAAAGCGAGAGCCAGGATCATACGCGCGCCGGCGTAGGCTAGCGCGATACCGACGACTCCGCCGGCGCAGCCCAGCAATAGGCTCTCGACCAACATCTGACGGATGAGGCGGGATCGCGCTGCGCCCAGGGCCATGCTGATGGAAGTTTCGGCTCGACGGTTGGCACCTTTGGCCAGCAGAAGGTTCGCGATATTGGCGCAGGCCACCAGCAGAACCAGGCCGGAGATCGCCATCAGCAAGTGCAGGCCGCTGCCCGCTTCCTGCTGCATGTTTTGGATTCCGGCGCCAGCGGGCGTCACCACAACGTGCTGTTTGGAAATCTGCGTTTGATTTCCGTTGATGGTGTAGGCCGGTTGTGTTGCCAGCCACTGGCGCAGGCTGTTGGAGAGTTTGGCCTGCAGGCTGCCGGGATTGATGCCAGGTTTAAGGCGTCCCAGAACGTAGAGCCAGTTGGTGTCGGGCTGTTTCAGAATGCTGGTCTCGCCTTCCAGAATTGGTTCGTCGTTGAGCGGAATCCAGAGGGCGGGCGGGTTGCTGTCCATCCGGTCACCGAAGAAGCCGGGAGGAGAGATGCCGACGATCGTGATCGGCTTGTTCTGGATGTAAAACGTGGCGCCGATCACGCTGGGATCGGCAGCGTGGGCGGCTTGCCAGGCCTGGTAGCTGAGCACCGCCACAGGCGCTGCGCCCGGGCTGTCATCCGAGGGCAGAAGCATGCGGCCGGCATACGCCCCTAAGCCGAAGGTTGAGAAGTAGTTGCCGGAGACGTATTCGGCGTTTTCTGCCTTCGCGGGCGCGGCTCCGGTCCGGACATTCATGGTGTTGTGTCCGGACTGGAAAGCGGCCGCTTGTTCGAACTCCGGCGTGGACTCCTGGAAGTGGCGATACAGATCGTAAGAGAAGAGGTCGAAATCGCCGTTGTCGTTCATGAAGCCGCCATTGACGCAGCAGTCGTCGAGGTCGCCAATGCGGTACAAACTTGCGGGATTGGTGACCGGGAGAGATTTGAGCAGAATGGCGTGGACCAGAGTGAATATGGCGGTATTCGCTCCGATGCCGAGCGAGATGGTAAGGATTACCGTGGCGGCGAAGGCCGGCGACTTCCGAAATTGGCGCAGCGCAAGTTTGAAATCGTACATATTTTAGGTCCACCCCAGGGGTATGGACGGGAGGATAGCGGAAGAGTGAGCAGGAGGGGTACGAAGAAAAAGCCCCTCGCTTGCGCGAGAGGCTTTTTCCGGGGGAGGGACTTGCGGGCGAGGCGCCCTTTGGTCCCAAACTTAACTTACTTGGGTTGCTGCTGTTGATCGACGGTCGTGGCAGGGGCTCCGGTGTTGGCGGAGAGCTGCTCCAGGTCGTTCTTCAGGAGGCTGATTTCGACGCGGCCTCCGCTGATGCGCTTGGTCTTCGTGGTTTCATCGGTCGTGGGAGCAGGGGCATTGCCCATGCCGACGAGGTAGATGCGATAGACGGGAATCTCGTGGTTGAGGACGAGGTAGCGAACCACCGACTCGGCCATCTTCTGCGAGTTGGAAATTGCGGTCTGCGCCTTGCCGGACGAGAAGCCCTGAACTTCAATGATGTAACCGCGCTGGCCTTTTACGCCGCTGGCCATGGTGTCGAGAGCATCCTTGGCATTCTTGCTCAGGACGGTCTGGCCGGGACGGAAGCGGATTTCGGTCTGGTTCGAGGCCTTGTACTGGTCGATGTTGCCAACCACGGTCTCAACGGTCTGGACGCGGGCTGTGACCTGCTGCGCGCTCTGCTGCGCCGCGGTGGCCTTGTTTCCGGCGTCGACGGCGTGCTGATCGGCTAAATTGGCCTTGTCGGAGGCTAGCTTGATACCTTGCTGAGCGCGGGCGTCAGTGTCTTTGATAGCCCTGCCGTTGGAAGAGGTCAGCTCATCGAGCTCATTCACGCGGTCGCGGATCGGCTCGGTCTGGCGCTTGACGTAGTTCTTGCGGGCAAAGGGATTGACGCGTCCCCAGAAGCCTTCGCGGGACGGGGCGGCCAGAGGCGCTTTGCCGCTTGCGCTGCTAGTGTCGGTCGAGTTCGACTGAGTCTGTTGGGTGGCGGCAGGCTGAGTCTGGTCGGAGGTAGACGAGGTGGTCTGCGCGATGGCGGGGAAAGCGAGTACGGCGGCCAAGGGCAGGGCTAAGAATAGACGGTTGTTCATAAAGGACTTCCTCCAAAGTTTGGGGGAGCGTTTCGGCTCCAGCCCGGCACGCCTAGGCGTGCTTGAATTCGATTGCGCCCCTGAACGGTAGAGAAAGCCAGCAGTTTTGCTGAACTCGGCCCCGCGCTGACGCTACGCTTGGCCTTGAACTCTCGGTGCCCACGACGGTGGCACCTGTCTCTCCTACTACATGTGGGATGCCAAATCGGCCATTAAGGTTGAAAGGCTAAACGCTTGATTACTAAAGACATTGTAGCCGGATTCAGGATGGGAAGGTAGGGTATGTGCAACCGGCAGGGTAATTTTGGGAAACCTGATATAAAAACTGCGTGGGAATCGACTCTTTTGAGGGAGGGACGATTGGGAGCTAATTGGCGACGGGGCGGGGTGCGGTGTGGAGTATTGCTGGGGATTACTGCTTGGATATTTTCTGGGTCGATCTGGGGCCAGGGGTCAGGGATGGCCTCGTCGCATGTTCCTGCGGACCATCTACGACAGTATTCCGACCTGGCAGTGACGTGGATGCAGGAGTACTTGCGCATCGACACGACGAATCCTCCTGGGCATGAAATGCGGGCGGTGACGTTCTACAAGAAGATTCTTGATCAGGAAGGGATTGAGAATCGGGTGTTCGAGTACACGGCGGGGCGAGGCGATCTTTGGGCGCGAATTCCACATACAACAGCCCAGGGGAAACGGCCGATTGTTCTGCTGAACCATATGGATGTGGTGACCAGCGATGCGTCGCACTGGAAGGTGCCTCCATTCAGCGGGGAGATCAGGGACGGGTACCTGTGGGGGCGCGGGGCGCAGGACATGAAGGACGAAGGGCTGGCGCAACTGGTGGTGATGGTGATGTTGAAACGCGAGAAGGTGGCGCTGGATCGCGACGTGATTTTTCTTGGCGTCGCGGATGAAGAGGCGGAGGGAACGGGGAGCGACTGGTTTATCGGACATCAGCGCGACTTGCTGGAGAATGCGGAGTTTCTGATTAATGAAGGTGGAGAGAATCTGCTGGAGAATGGCAAGGTGAAGTTTGTGGGCGTCGACGTGGGCGAGAAAACCACCTACTGGCTGCATGTGGTGGCGCACGGCAGGCCGGGGCATGGGTCGCGGCCGAATCCGGACTCGGCGCCGAACCGGCTGGTGCGGGCGCTGGACCGGATTATTGCTTATCGGACGCCGTTGCAAGTGTTGCCGGTGGTGGATGAGTTTTTGCGGGACATGGCGCCGCAAGAACCGGCGGATCGAGCGGCGGAGTATCGCGATATTCGAAAGGCGATTGAGGACAAGAAATTTCAGGAGGAAGTGGAGAAGGACGAATCTCTAAACTTTCTTCTGCGCGACACGATTTCGCTGACGATGATGGGCGGTTCTGAGCAGACGAATGTGATTCCTCCGGAGGCGTGGGCGAATCTGGATGTGCGCATTCTGCCGGGAGGCGATCCGAAGGCGGTGCTGGCTGAGGTGCGGCGGATGGTGGGTGATCCGAACGTTACCGTCGAGCCGCTGAATGCGGAGTTTCGCGTGGCAAATTATTCAGGGACGAATAACGCGCTGTTTGCGGCGATTCGGGAGGTATCAGCGAAGTATTTTCCCGGGACGCCGGTGGTGCCGCATATCACCAGCGGGTACACGGAGAACCAGCGATACCGGCCGCTGGGGATAAATGCGTACGGGTTCAATCCTTATACCGCTACTGAGAATGAGGGGAACACCGAGCATGGGAATGATGAGCGGATTCGGGTGGAGGAAGTTAGGCGGGGGCCGAGGGTGCTGTTTGATGTAGTGGCGGCCGTGGCGGAGCGGTGAAGCTGCCAGTACCTCCGGCGCTAAGACCCCTGAGAAGTGTCATAAAGCCTGCGTGACGGCTAAATTCCAGCAGCTCGAAACGCTGGCCAATGCATTATGAAAGAGCGCTCCGCTTCGAGCTATCGCAGCGTTGAAGCGCTGCGCCACCCAAAAGCATCCGTTCACACGCATCCGCAGTATTTTTCGTATTGCTCGAAGATGAAGTTGTCGGTCATGCCGGCGATGTAGTCGCAGATTACGCGGGGGAGGGAATCTTCTTTCGCTTTTTCCTGGTAATTGTGGGGGAGCGTTGTGGGTTGGTTCATCCAGAAGGTGAATAGTTCGCCTACGACGCGCTCTGCGTCGTCTTTTTCTCCGACCAGGGCTGAGCTGAAATAGAGATTCTCGTAGAGGAAATTCTTGCTTTGTTTGCGCTCGGCTTCGATGGCGGGGCTGAAGGCGGCGAGGCGTTCGGGGGGATTGCGGACGTCTTCGAGATTTCGGATTCCGGCCTGATTCAAGCGGGCTCGCGTGTTGGTGATCAGGTCGTCCACGAAGAGATTGAGGATGCGCTTCAGGGCCTCGTTGAATTTCAGTTTGTCGGGCGCGTCGGGGTAGAGTTGTTCGACTTCGCGATAGAAGCGCTCAAAGACTGGCACGCCTTCGCGGATTTGCTCGAGCGAGAGGAGATGGGCTTCGTATCCATCGTCGAGGTCGGCGGTGTTGTAGGCGATTTCGTCGGTTAGATCGATGAGCTGGGCTTCTAGCGGAGGGCGCTGGTCGAGCAGGTATTCCGCGAGTTCGGGATGTTCTCGGATGTCGTAGTCGTGCGAGTGCTTGATGATGCCTTCGCGGACCTCGAAGGTTAGGTTCAGGCCGCGGAAGGCGGCGTAGCGTTGCTCGAAATCTTCGACGATGCGGAGAGCGTGGAGGTTGTGGTCGAAGATTAGGCCGTGCTCGTGCATGGCGGCGTTGAGCGCTTTTTCGCCGGCGTGGCCGAAGGGGGGATGGCCGATGTCGTGGACCAGCGCTAGTGCTTCGGCCAGGTCTACGTTGAGGCCTAGGGCTCCGGCGATGGTGCGGGAGACTTGCGAGACTTCTAGAGTATGGGTGAGGCGGTTGCGGAAGTGGTCGGAGTAACGGCGGGTGAAGACTTGCGTTTTCGCTTCGAGACGGCGGAAGGCGCGGGCGTGAATGACGCGGTCGCGATCGCGCTGAAAGTCGTTGCGGTAGGGATGTGGGGGTTCGGGGAAGCGGCGTCCGCGGGAGCGCTCGACGTGCACCGCGTAGGCGGCCAGCATGGGGAGAGTCTAGCATTGTTGATTGATGATTTTTGATTGCTGATTGAAACCCCTGTAGCAGGGCGGAGAGCGTTAGTGCGTGCCCGGAGATTTTCGCGGCGCGGGCAAACACCTAGGTCCCTCGCTGCGCTTGATTGCATAACGATGTTGGCCCGTCGCAGCGAGTAGATTGGTTGCGACAAAACAGACCAAGGCTCGAGAGAAGGAGCCAACGTCATGCTGATTATAGGTTGTGATTTTCATCCGAGTTTTCATCAGGTCGCGATCTTTGACAACCAAACAGGGGAGTATCAACAGCGGCGGCTGGGGCACCGCGAGGAAGCGGAACAGTGTTACCGTTCTCTGGCGGGGCGGGCGGTACGGGTAGAGATGGAAGCCTGCGGGCACTATCCGTGGTTCGAGCGCCTGCTGGAGGAGTTGGGGCACGAGCTGTGGCTGGGGGACGCGGCCGCGATCCGGGCCCAGGTGGTGCGCAAGCAGAAGACGGACCGGCGGGATGCGGAACATCGGCTCGATCGGTTGCGCGAGAATCGGTTTCCGAAGATCTGGGTGCCCAGTCTGGAAGAGCGGGACGTGCGGCAGTTGCTGGTGCATCGGCACCAGCAGGTGTAGTCGCGGACGCGGATCAAGAACCAACTGCAGGCCATGGCTTTGAGCCAGGGAGTGCAGAAGAAGCGCAAGCTATGGACCGAGGCGGGGCGGTCGGAGTTGGAGAAGTTGGAGTTGCTGCCCTACGCGACGGAACGGCGGAAGCAACTGCTGCAGGCGCTGGATGGTTATGACGCCGAGTTGGGCCGCTTCTATCGTCGCCTGGCAGTGCGCAAACAGCGCGCTCTGGCCAAAGTGGCGGTGGCGCGCAAGCTGGCAGTGCGGTTGTACCTGAAGTTGCGCGAAGACTGGACGTTCGCGCAACTGTGCAGGGCGGTTGTGCAGGCGAGCCCGAGTCATCCTGTGGTGGAACGACAGAACCGACCGCTTGAGTAGGCAGCCTGCCTCCCCGAAAAGCGGAGAGTTCGAAGCACGAATCATGGGAGCACGAACCGAAGAGATCGCGCCTCCGGAGAAGTGTCGACGAAAATGCTTGACAGGCACCGGCGTCGTTAGAGACGGGATGACAAGTGTCACGCGGATGACAGGGTGTTGAGGGTGATTACTGTTTGCTGGATTCTTCCTTGGCCAGCTTTACTTTTGCGGCGTCGAGCTTTTGCTGGACTTTGGCGAAGGCTTCGGTGTCGACTTCGGCCGGGACTGTTTTGTTCCACTCTTGGACGGCGCGATCCCAGTGGGCGGCAGCGAGTTTCAGGCGGCCGGTTTTTTGGTAGAGATCTCCTAGATGTTCCTGAACCGTCGGATCCGTGCCCATGTGGGCTTCTGCTTTGGTCAGATTTTGTTCCGCCAGATCGTATTTGCCCAGCTTGAAATAGGCCCAGCCGAGCGAGTCGAGATAGGCGCCGTTGTTGGGCTCGAAAGTTAAAGCCTGCTTGATGAAGTTGAGGGACTCGTCGAGCTTCACACCGCGATCGGCGTTCATATAACCGAGATAATTCAGCGTGGCGGCCGCCTGCGGATCGGTGGGGGCAGTGACAGCGAGGACCTTCTTGAACTCGCCTTCGGCTTGGTCAAACATCTTCTGGCGCTGATATAAATCGCCACGGAGGAAGCTGACGTAGGCCTTATCGTCAGACTTGGTGGATAGCTGCTCCGCTTTGGAAAGAGCTTCCAGGGCATCGTTCCAGCGCTTGGTCCGGGTGTAGATGATGGCCAGACGGAGGTAGACTTCGCGATCCTCGGGGCCGCCCTTCAGAAGGGAGCGAATGTCAGCGACGGCCTTGTCGAACTCGCCGGTGTCCGCCAGTTGCGCGTCGAGCACCATACGAAGGTCGCGATCGTCGGGCATTTTTTTCACCGCTTCCTTGGCGACGGCGGTGGCCTGGGGCCACTGCTTGGCCTCGCGGTAGGTGTCGATAATTTCCTGGTAGCCGCTGCGAACGTTTTCATCGCCCAGGATCAACATTTTGCGGAAGGTCTCGACCGCGGCGGGGTAGTTTTCCTGTTCGCGGTAGACCATACCGAGGCGCTCGACGAAGATAGCGCGATTGTTGCGGTCGGCCTGGCTCGATCCCGTTTCGCTTTTTTCCGTTTTCTTCAGCAGACCCTGCAAAAGCTGGATCGCATCGTCGTACCGGCCCTGCGCCTGGTAAACGGCGGCCATGCTGTAGGGAACGTCCATGGTGTCGGGAACCAGGGTGTCGGCGCGCTTCAAATTCTCGAGCGCAAGATCGTACTTGGCCTGGCGGCGATAAATCTCGGCCATGCGGACGTAGGTTTGGGCGTCTTCAGGATTGGAGTCGGCGATGACTTTGTACTGTTCGAGGGCTGCATCCAGTTGTCCGTCGTTCAATAAGTTTTCGGCCAGGCCGCGAATGGCGTCGAGATTGTCGCGATCGAGAACGATGGCGTGGCGGAAGGCATCGATGGCGCTCTTGTAATCTTTGCGCTGCTCGTAGGCCGCGCCGAGGGCGGCGTAGAGCTTGGCGGAGCGGGCGGAGTCCGGAATGGAGGCCAGAACTTTTAGAGCGTGCGCCGTGTCGCCTTCGTCGGTGTAGAGCATGGCCAGCGTGGTTACGGCTTCTTCCGAGCTGGGATCGAGTTTGATGGCGGTCTTGAGTTCGCCTTCCGCTTTCTGCATATCATTGTTCAAGCGGTAGAGGCGGCCGAGCAGCAGATGATCGTCGACGCTCTCGGAATCGAGCTTCACAATTTGCTCGTACTGGTCGATGGCCAGCTTCAGGATATTGTCGGAGCCGGAACCGCCGGGCATATCGCCGAGGGAGCGCAGATAGATGCGGCCGAGCAGCTTGTGGGCTTCCAGATTTTTGGGATCGCGCTTGATGATGTCCTGCGCTTCTTTCACCGCGTCGGCGATGCGGCCGGTCTTTACGTACAGCTCAGCCAGGCCGGAGGTCAGGAATTCCGACGAGGGATCGGAATCGATGGCGAGGCGGTATTCCTCGGTAGCTTTGGTGGCCAAGTCGCTGCGGCCGTAGGCCGTGACCATCTCCTCATACATGTGCGCCAGGGTGTAATGGTAATAGGCCGCAGCACGATCGACTTTGCGCGGGGAGGACTGGGCCTGGACGTCAGGTGGATTGGATTCCGACGGAGACGATGGGCTGGTTTGGCTTACAGCGGCGGTTGCGGCCACCGAGATCATTAAAAAAATGCGAAAAATTCGATTCATGCTCGACCTGACTGCGCTGGAAGCGCGTTTCCGAAACCTTAGCCTATTTGGATGCAAAGCCACCGGGGGAAAGGTGCTTTTATTCTAACCTGCGGAGCGACGGGATGGAAAAAAACACGGCCTCGACGCGGAAGGTGGAGGAACCGGAAGGTCAGGGACTGTGGGGAGATTGTTGATTGTTGATTTTGATTGCTGATTGAAACCCAGCGCAAATAGATTTCTTTACAATCAGCAATCAATAATCAGGAAATCAACAATTTCTTCAGTGGCGGAAGTGGCGGACCCCGGTGAATAGCATGGCCAACCCTAGGCGGTCGGCGGCGGCGATGACTTCGGGATCGCGCTGCGAGCCGCCGGGTTGAATGATGGCAGTGGCCCCGGCCTTGGCGATTTCTTCCACGCCGTCGGGGAAAGGGAAGAAGGCGTCGGAGGCGGCGACTGTGCCTTGCAATGGGAGTTGGGCTTTCATCGCGCCAATCTTGGCGGAATCTACGCGGCTCATCTGGCCAGCGCCGATGCCGACGGTCTGGCCGTCGCGGGCGTAGACGATTGCGTTGGATTTCACGTGCTTGCAAACTTTCCAGGCGAAGAGCAGGGCGCGGATTTCTTCGGGAGTGGGAGCGCGTTTGGTGACGACCTTGAGATCAACGTCTTGCAAGGGGCGGACATCCGCGTCCTGCACGAGCATGCCGCCGGAGACATTTTTCAGAACCCACTCTTGATTGGACGGAGTTACCTGCACGAGGCGGAGATTTTTCTTGGAGGCGAACTTTTTCCTGGCAGCTTCGTCGAAGGCGGGGGCGGCGATGACTTCCAGGAACAACTTATGCATTTCTTCGGCGGCGTCGGCGTCGAGGGGGCGATTTACGCCGATCACACCGCCGAAGGCCGAGACTGGGTCGCATTCGAGAGCCCGCTTGTAGGCTTCCGCTAGAGTCTTGCCGGTGGCGGCGCCGCAGGGGTTGGTGTGCTTGATGATGGCCACTACGGGCTCGTTAAACTCCTGTGCTAGATCCCAGGCGGCTTGCAGGTCGACGATGTTGTTGTAGGAAAGTTCCTTGCCCTGCAGTTGGCTGGCATTGGCCACGCCCGCATCCGATCCGTCGGAGTACATGGCGGCCTTCTGGTGCGGATTTTCGCCGTAGCGCAGGTCGAGCTTCTTGTGAAAAGTGAAACGCAGGGTTGGAGGGAAGGCGCCTGTTTCCGGCTGCAATCGAAACTGATCTGCGCTGATGCGTGCAAGCGTGGAGGCGATAGCGGAATCGTAGGCGGCGGTAGTGGCGAAGGCTTTTTGCGCGAGACGCCATTTGGTTTCATGCGAGAGCGCACCGGCGGAGCGAGACAGTTCGTCGGCGATGGAGTCGTAGTCGGAGGGGGAAGTCACGATGGCGACGTCCCGGAAATTCTTCGCGGCGGAGCGGATCATGGAGGGGCCGCCGATATCGATGTTCTCGATCAGTTCTTCGAACGCGACGCCCGGCTGGGCTGCGGTTTTTTCGAAGGCGTAGAGATTTACGACCACCATATCGATGGGAGCGATGCCGTGTTCGGCTACGGCGGCTACGTGCTGAGGATCTTCGCGGCGATGGAGGATGCCGCCGTGCACTTTGGGATGCAGCGTTTTGACGCGGCCGTCGAGCATTTCGGGGAATCCGGTGAGTTCGGAAATGTCTCTGACCTTTACTTGGGAATCGCGCAGGAGTTTGGCGGTGCCGCCGGTGGAGATGAGTTCGATGCCGAGGGCGGAGAGCTTGCGGGCGAAATCGGCCAGCCCGGTTTTGTCGGTAACGCTGAGAATGGCGCGCTGAATCTTGGACATGTTTTGAAAAGTCGAAGGAGATTTTAGCAGGATCGCGGGATTGGATTCTCTGAAGCGCGGAGGCTGCGAGATCCCTCAGGGCCTAAACAGCCCAGTTCGTGTGCGGCTCGTGACGGCCTGGCTGAAGCCAGGCCCTTTCAAATCCTCTGCGAGCGGCGTGCTGGAGCCGTGCCTTCCCAAAACCTTACGAGTGGCGGCCGTAGCCGATGGCGACTGGTATTTATCTTTTCGCGAGGGCGTTGGAGTTTTCGAGTGCGGCTTTATGCTGCAGTGATTGGACGATGCGGTTGATCTCGGGCTGTGTGACGCCGGCGAGATTGCGGTAGTCCTTTTGCCAGAACTTGAGCTGGACGCTGCCGTCGTCGGAGTAGAGATTTACCAGCAGGCTATCCTGCCGAATTTGCGGATTGCCCTGCTGAAAACCTTTGTAGCTTCCGTTCTGAATGTTGAAGATTCCAGTTTTAGCTGGCTCCGCGGGCAGGATGGACTTCATGGCTAGCATCACTTGCTCTCGGGAATGAACTCCCGACGATAGAGACCAATAATGCATTTGGTCCGGGCTGAAGTCGTAGATACTCCTGGCAAGAACGTAATCAGAAGTCGCCGCGCCATCCTCAGAGACTGCGTCCAATTTCTGCGAAGACATTTTGATGTCGTTGGCGAACTCGTTGGCGAATTCTTTTGCTGGAACCGCCGTCACCATGAGCCGCAAGCCGGAGCGGAAGGCAAGAACCACCTCGGTCTTCTCCGGTTTGTCTTTGGGATAAAGCGTGGTCTTGGCATTGTCGAGATCGCTCCATGGAACTTCAAAGTCATAGCCGACATAGGAGAGACGGATGCCAGGAGCCTGCGATACCGAGTGGTCTTTTAGATCCGTGGGGACAACTTTGGCGATGGCGGGGACTTTCTTCGCTGCATAAAAGGAAAGAGCGATCGGGGCGATCCAGTATGCGCCCGCGAGGACGACTGCGCCGGGGATTACTGCTGTGACCAGAATGCGTCGAAGGATCGTCGACATTTGTGCTCCTTTAGGTTTTCGCTTTGGCTTTGAGTTTGACCTGACCGTTGGCGAGTTCAACGGAGTATTCGACGTTCTCGCACTTGTACTGCTTGCGAATTTGATCGGTCTTTTTGTGTACGAAGGTGGTGAAGGAGTCGAAGTCGCCCGTCACCTTCTCGCCAGCCTTCTTTTTGGCAGCGACCAGAGTGTTGTACAGGCGTTCGACTTGTTCGCGTTCCGTATTGTCGACGCTGTGCAGCGTGAGGGGCAGAGATGAGGCGTCGCCTGCGGCGGCCGCGGCGGCATGACTCACGCCATACACCGGATGGTGCGGCTTGTTTTCGTCTGCAGTGGTTCGAACTCCCTGAACGGAAAGCAAAGCGTCCTGGGGACGGCGATAACCTTCTTCGCGGATGCGGGACTTCTTGCGCCACAGGTCGCTATATACGGCGTAGCGCTGGGCCATTTCGTTGTAGCGATAACGCTGGGAAAAGCTCATGCGGCCGCCGTCGGAAAATTTACGCAAAAGACTTAAAACCTTCCACTCAACGTCAGTGGGCGGCCTCTTGGTCGGATTGCTGAAGTAGATCTCGTACTCGATCTTCAAACGGCGCAGTTGCGAGTCGAGAACGTTCAGTTCCTCGTCGGTGGTCACAGAAGTCTCCATGCACAGTGTAGTGAGCCGGAGCAACGGGGGCGAGGTGCCCGACGGTCACGGAGGGGCATGGAACGAAAGTAAGCTGTCAGCTCTCAGTTATCAGCCAGACCATTTCGCGAGATGGCCAATGGGCGAACCGATGAGCCGTGTGGTTTAGCTGATGGCTGAGAGCTGACGGCTACTTCCCTGAATTCGACGCCATTTTCTTGACCATGGCGAGAACCAGTTTGCGGTCGCTGTCGTTGAGGTTGGTGGCGTAGCGGCGGATCTGGCTGAGGAAGCGGACTTCGTCGTCGGAGAGTTGCGGGAGTCCTTTAGACCCGTTGTTGTGGCCGGGTTCGGCAAAAAATTGCGACAGCGGCAGTTCCATGGCACCGGCGATTTTCGAGAGAGTGTCGAGCGAAGGGATGGTATGGCCGTTTTCAACGCGCGACAGGTAACAGCGCAGCAGGCCGGTTCGCTTTTCGATGTCGCCCTGGGACATGCCTTTTTGCAGCCGGTAGTTGCGGATGGTCTCGCCGATATTCATGGTAGGGAGCATGACAGGTTGGGTCATAGTAACCAGATCAGTATCTTCATGGCAAGTGGGAAATTCGTGCCAAGGTATCGCACATCGGTGCCACATGAAAATAAAACAGCGGACGGCGGCGCAGGCATCGGGACAGTTATAACTTATACAGCGTACAAGTAATGATCCTGAGGGCTGAAACAGGCGTTGGGGGCCGATTCCAACAGAAGGCCCAGGGCTGCCGGTTCGATGTTATCGCGCTGGTGGAGGCTGCGATTGTTTGTTGGGCGCTTTTCCTACGACCGAAAAATCCCCATCCTATCGCAAAGAGCGCGATCGGATGGGGCACCCGACGATTGATTCTTTCTTACAAAACATCCCGGCCAGCGAAGTTGCCCGAGTTATTTTTTCAGCGCCATCGCCAGAAAGTCGACGGTGCGCTTCTGCGCGTCGGCGGCGTCGGCGGCGCGGTATCCATCTTTGTTGTTGGGATTTTCGAAGGCGTGGCCGGCGTCGTCGTAGATCTTGATGTCGACCTTCTTTCCCAGTTGCTTGAGCTGCTGTTCGAATTTGTGAACGTCGTCGGGAGTGATGCCGCGATCCTGGCCGCCGAAAAGGCCAAGGATGGGAGCGTTGATTTTTTTCAAGGCTTCGGGGTCGGTAGCGAGATGGCCGTAGTTGATGACCGCGGCGGCGAGATCCGGTTCTTGCAACGCGACGTCGAGGGCATAGCCTCCGCCCATGCACCAGCCAATCGAACCGATGCGGTCTTTCTTCACGTTGGACTGCGATTTAAGAAACTCGACGGCGGCGTGCAGGTCGCGTTTGGCGCGGTCTTCGGGGACGCCGCGCATGAGTTCATGCGCCATCTCTGGTGTGGTGGCGACCTTGCCGCGATAAAGATCGACGGCGAGCGAGACGTAGCCTTGGTCGGCCAGCCTTGACGCTTGCTCTTTGACCCAGTCGTTCAGTCCCCAATATTCGTGAACGACCACCAGCGCCGGAAACGGGCCTTTGCCTGTTGGCGCGTAGAGGACCCCGTGCACGGTTTCGTCGCCGCTTTTGTAGGAGACGGGCTTGCCGTCGGCGGCGAAGGCGGAAGCGCCGACGAGCAGAACTGCCAGGGCGAATATGAGAGTTCTCTTCATAGCTTTTATCCTTTCAGTGAATGGGCCGCGGATATTCTTGGCGAAGTGGCGGCGGAATTACAACTGCAGTTCCATGTACAGTGCGCCTGCGATTGGATTGGGTCGATAGGGAGCGATTTCCTTAAAGCCGATTGTACGGTACATCGCGACCGCATCTTTCATCAGCGGTTCGACGGTGTCGAGTCGGATGCGCTGGTAGCCGATCTGGCGCGCCTCCGCAGTGATGTGGTTCGCGAGTGCGCGGCCTAATCCTTTGCCACGGAACTCTGGTCGCAAATACAGGCGCTTCATTTCACAGATTTCCGGCTTGAGCTTGTGCAGAGCTACGCAGCCCGCGAGCTGGTTTTCGTAGTATGCCAGCAGAAGGCGGCCTTCGGGCGGAGCGTAGTCGCCGGGGAGTCCGGCGAGTTCGGTGTCGAAGCTCTGAAAGCACAGGCTGAAGCTGAGAGACTGCGCGTATTCCAGGAAGAGCTCGCGGGCTTGGGTGATCTGGGCAGGCGATTCGGCTTGGGCAGCGGCAAAACCATTCACCGCAGAGTACGCCGAGGAAACTGCGGGCTTTGGTTCTCGGTGCGCTTCGGTCTTCATTTTTCTCGGCGCTCTCAGTGTACTCGGCCGTGAGTGCAGCACTACCCCATCAGCATGCCGCCGTTTACGTTCAGCACGTGGCCGGTGACGTAGGACGCTTCGTCGGAGGCTAGAAACGCCACGGCGCTGGCTACGTCTTCCGGAGATCCCACGCGGCCTAGCGGGATTTGTTTGACGGCGGTTTGCTTGAATTCGTCGCTTAGGCCAGCGGTCATGGCGGTTTCGATGAAGCCGGGGGCGACCGCGTTGCAAGTAATGTTGCGCGAGCCAACTTCGCGGGCAATGGCCATGGTGAGGCCGATCAGTCCGGCTTTGGAGGCGGCGTAGTTCGCCTGTCCGGCCTGGCCCATCTGGCCGAAGACGCTGGTGATGTTGATGATGCGGCCCCAACGCTGTTTGAGCATGGAGCCGATGACTTGCTGGATGCAGAGATAGGCGGAGGTGAGATTGGTTTGGAGGACCGCGTCCCAGTCGGCGCGCTTCATGCGCATGACCAGTTGGTCGCGGGTGATGCCGGCGTTGTTGACCAGGATGTCGATTTTGCTGAACTGAGCGATGGCTGACCTGAGGGTGGACTTGACCTGTTCTTCGTCGGCGACGTCGAGAGCGAATGCGGCCGCCTTCCCGCCTGCGCTGGTGATTTCGCTGACCAGTTCGTTGAGCTTTTCCTGAGTGCGAGCCGCCACGGCGACCGTCGCGCCTTCTTTGGCGAGCCTGAGGGCGCAGGTGCGTCCGATTCCTTGCGACGCTCCGGTAACCAGCGCCACGCGTCCTGAAAGAGACATTAGGAGTTCTCCCGATTTCGTTGGTTGAATGATCGCGGTGGAACGCCGAATTATACCGGGGATAGGGCGGCGGGAGAACGCAGTCGAGCTTCGCCCGACGGACAGCCGAGGCGGTTGTCCCTACGTGGATGGTTTCGCGGAACTGGGTTCGACGAATCGCATTGCTATTCCACAAGGGCGCCGGGTAACATTCCCACACTCATGCCTCAGACTTTTAACAACAATGTGATTGTGATGCCCGAGCCTTCCAATAAGAATTCATCTTCGGATGCGGGTTCCGTTAGTTCGGGACATCGCTCGACGCAAAGGGCTTCGGCTGCCGAGCAGTTTGCTCCCCCCGAAAAACCTGCGTCCGACGCGCCATCGACTGAGGTGTTCGCGGTGTTTGGGGTTGAGCCGGAGATCCAGGCTTATGCCATGGCCAAGTATTCGCGGTCGGCGCTGTCGATGAAGGAGTCGCTGCGGGAGATCAGCACGCAGAAGGCGGAGAAATTTCTTAATACGTTTTATTTTCAGTACGGGCATCGGTCGATTGCGGATTTGGCGCATATTGCGCTGGCGGTCGAGAGGCTGTCGATTCTGGCTGCGATTGAACTGGCGGATGAGCAGCGCTGGGACGGGCAGGAGCGGTCGACGCGCTATCAGGACTTCAAGAAGAGCGGGTATTTCACGCCTGATTTCGGCGCGGATGACGACGCGCGCACGCTCTATCGCGAGACGCTGGATTTTTTGTTCGCCGAATATGAGGTGCTTTCGGCGCACATGACGCAGCATTTGATCAGCATCACGCCGAAGCCTGGCGACATGAAGCAGGACGGGTACGAGCGCACGCTGAAGGCGCGGGCGTTTGACATTACGCGGTATCTGTTGCCGCTGGCGACCAATACTTCGCTGGGCGAGATTGTGAATGCGCGGACACTGGAGACGCAGGTGGCGCATCTGCTGTCGCATACCCACAAGGAAGTGCGGGTGCTGGGCGAGTCGCTGAAGAAGGCGGCGACCGGGGCGGCTTACAACGTGAATGCAGATTCTTTGCGCAAGTTGGTGGAGCAGATTCGGGCGGTGAATCCTGAATTGGGCGCGCGAGCGGAGCAGGAATTGCTGCACGAAGTGCGGGTGGCGCCGACTTTGGTGAAGTATGCGGACCCGAATGCGTATGAGATGGAAACGCGGCGCGAGTTGCGGCAGGCGGCGCGCGAGTTGATGGCTGCGGAGCCGATTGCGCCGGCTAAGGCGATTGTGGACTTGCTCGATGAAGAGCCGCTGGAAGTGGAGATTGCGACCACGCTGCTCTACGAGCATTGTCACCATTCGTACCGGCAGATTCGGCATGCAGTGCAGGTGGCGGGCGAGAGACGGCGGCGGGAGATTATCGACTTGGGACTGCGGCATCGCGGCAAGCATGACGAAATGCTGCGCGGATTCCGCGCGGGGCAGCAGTTTCGCTTCGACATTCTGATGGATACGGGCGGGTTTCGCGACATGCATCGCCATCGGCGGTGCATTCAGGTGATGCAGGGGTTTACCACGCAGCACGGGTACGAGATGCTGCTTGATGTGGAAGACGCGGGCATGCGAGGACAGTTCGACGCGGCGATGCGGCGGGTGCAGACCGCGGTGGAGAGTTTAGCGAAGCGGGGTACGCCCGAGGCAGAGGAGAATTCGCAGTACGCGATTCCGTTGGCGTTTCGCAAGCGGGCGCTGTTCAAGATGGATTTTGCCGAGGCGGTTTACATTTCCGAGTTGCGGACTACGCCGGCGGGGCACGTCTCTTATCGCAACGTGGCTTATGCGATGTATGAGGCGGTGGCGCGGAAGTATCCAGCGCTGGCCAAGTATTTCCGTGTGCACGATGTGACGGCGCCGGTGGATTTGCTGCAGAGGTAGGGGCATCGTTAGGGGCAGCACTTGCCATTCCGGCGTCGCGGCAGTAATCTCTGCGACCCGCAGCGCTACCACGAAAACAAGCGGAAACAAGCGGAAACAAGGAAGGGGTGTGGGGTATCGTTGAAAAGGCTGCCGGGGCTGAGTATTCCTCGTAATCCCCCCGCACGCGCCCATTTCGGAACGATATCCACTGTTAATTTAGTTGATTCGCCTTTTCTTCGCTTCATTATGAATGTATAATCCGGCCAGACTTACTCAGGCACTCATTCCTGCACTCTCAAAAGGAGCCACTCCCATGGCGGATGAACGGGGCAAGGCGATTGAACTGGCGGTCTCTCAGATTGAAAAGCAGTTTGGCAAAGGCTCGATCATGCGGTTGGGGTCGAAGGAAGCGATCGTGCCCATCGCGGTGATTCCGACCGGGTCGATTTCATTCGACGCGGCTTTGGGCGTGGGCGGTTTTCCGCGCGGACGCGTGGTGGAAGTTTTTGGCCCGGAGTCTTCAGGCAAAACCACGATTACTCTGCAGGTAATTGCCGAAGCGCAGAAAGCCGGCGGCATGGCCGCATTTGTGGATGCCGAGCACGCGCTCGATCCCGGCTATGCCAAGAAACTTGGCGTTGACGTGGACAACCTGTTGGTCTCGCAGCCCGATTACGGCGAGCAGGCGCTGGAGATTACCGAGGCGCTGGTGCGCTCGAATGCGATTGACGTGCTGGTGGTGGACTCGGTGGCGGCGCTGGTGCCCAAAGCCGAACTTGACGGCGAAATGGGAGATAGCCACATGGGGCTGCAGGCGAGGCTGATGTCGCAGGCGCTGCGCAAGCTGACCGGGACCGTTTCCAAGTCGAGAACGTGCCTGATCTTCATCAACCAGATTCGCGAAAAGATTGGCGTCATGTTCGGCAATCCGGAAACGACCACCGGCGGACGGGCGCTGAAGTTTTATTCTTCGGTGCGGGTCGACATTCGCCGCATTGCCGCCATTAAAGAAGGCGACGTGGTGACTGGATCACGGACCAAGGTGAAGGTGGTAAAAAATAAAGTTGCGGCGCCATTTCGCGAAGCTGAGTTCGACATCCTTTATGGAGAAGGCATTTCGCGGGAGGGCGACCTGCTCGACATTGCGGTGAACAACAACATTCTGGAAAAGTCTGGGTCGTGGTTCAGCTATAAGGGCGAGCGCATTGGCCAGGGGCGCGAGAATGCCCGCCAGTTCCTGAAAGACAACAAGGACGTGATGGCAAGGCTGGACGCCGAAGTGCGTAAGGCGCTGGGACTGACCCAGGGGCCGGCCCAACCGGCGGTGGCTGCCGCTCCGACGAATGGGTCGACGAGCCGCGTCACTACGATGCCGAGCGCTCCGCCTGAGGCGATCAAGGTGCCGGTGGCGGCTAAGCGCTAGGGTTCGTTATGGCGACCGAATCGCGATTGTTGTCCCGAGCGAAGCGAGGGACCTGGGTGGTTGCTTGCGCAGGCGGTTCTTCTGCAGCAGGCAAAAACCCAGGTCCCTCGCTTCGCTCGGGATGACAAACATTTAATATCACAAGAATTAATTTCGATGACTCGACGTTGTGGAGGTCATCATGCTCGAAGAGCGACGGTATTTTGTGTACATCATGTCGAACCCTTCGCGAACGCTCTACACCGGAATAACGAATGGCATTCGTCGCAGAGTCGGAGAGCACAAGCTGAAACTTACTCCTGGATTTGCTGCGAAGTACAACATTCCGCCACTGGTTCATTTCGAAAGCTTCGAGGACGTGCGTAATGCGATCGAGCGCGAGAAGCAGGTCAAGGGGTGGACGCGGGCGAAGCGGGTTGCGTTGATCGAATCTGCGAATCCGAAGTGGGAGGATCTGTCGAGAGAGTGGGATCAGCCGCAGACGTTTCGTTTTGTGCCTAGAACGGCTTGAGTCTCCAAACTCAGCGACGGCTTGTCACTGCGGCTCTCCAGGCCCGCGGAGTGAAGAATCTTAGGGCTTGCTTGATGCGGGCGCCTGTGCTTGGGCCGAGAAAAACCTAGGTCCCTCGCTTCGCTGGGGATGACGGATAGTCTCGGATGACAGACGGCGTCGGCATGACAAACATTAGGATTTGGCGTTCCTGATTGCCATTGTTGCTCCCGCCCGCATAAAATCCTCTATTGCTTCGCAATTGCTCAAAGTGCTCAACCGGTGGTCTTCCTGCGAGGACGATTGAATAAGGGCATCGCTGTTTATCCCGGTTCGTTTGATCCGCCGACGAACGGGCACCTCGATCTGATTGAACGGGGGAGCAAGATCTTTGAAGAACTGGTGGTCGCGATCCTGCGGAACTCGGAGAAGACTCCGATGTTCACGGTGGCGGAGCGGCTGGAGATGCTGCGGGAGCTGACGGCCGATCTGAAAAATGTTCGCCTGGACACGTTCGACGGACTGATGGTGGAATTTGCCAAGTCCATCGATGCGAAATGTGTGTTGCGGGGCATCCGTGCCATCAGCGACTACGAATATGAGCTGCAGATGGCGCTAATGAATCGCAAGCTTGAACCTACGCTGGAAACTGTGTTCATGATGCCGGCAGACAAGTATTCGTACGTGAGTTCGCGGCTGGTGCGGGAAGTGGCGCAGGCGGGCGGGCCGGTGGGCGGGCTCGTGCCGGATGTGGTGGAGCAAAAGCTGCGGGAGAAACTTGAGCTCGCATACAAACTTCGGGATGCGCAACGGTTGGAAGTCCCAAGGAAAAGGAAGAAAAAGGCATGACCACGGCAACGACGGAAGCTCTTCGACTCACGGAAAGAATCAACCGCATTGAACCCTCCGCCACCATGGCGGTGGTGGCCGAGGCGGACAAGCTGCGATCACAGGGAATCGACGTGGTCGATTTTGGCGCGGGCGAGCCGCACTTCGCGACGCCGCAGCACATTAAAGACGCCGCCATTGCCGCGATTCAGGGGAACTTCACAAAATACACTGCGGTGGCCGGTACGCCCGAACTGCGCGACGCCATCATCCATCGCCACGCTGTGGATTTCAATTCCGACTATCGCCGCGAGGAAGCGATTGCCTCGACCGGCGGCAAGCATGCGCTGTTCAATGCCATTCAAGTTTTGGTGGATCACGGCGACGAAGTGATTCTGCCGGTCCCGTACTGGGTTTCGTTCAAAGACATCGTGCGCTATGCGGGCGGGAATTGCGTTTTGCTGGAATCGGACGAGGCGCAAGGCTTTCGCGTGACTGCAGAGATGGTGGCCCAGCGCATCACGCCTCGTACGAAGGTCATTATCCTGAACTCGCCATCGAATCCTTCGGGAGCGGTGATGAGCGCGGAAGATATGACCGAGGTCATTCGTGTGGCGCACCAGCGTGGGATTTGGGTGCTCTCGGATGAGTGCTATGTGTATCTGAATTACACGGGCAAGAATTTTTCTGTCGGGTCGCTGCGCGAATACAAGGAACGGATGGTGGTGTTGGGCTCGCTTTCGAAAACTTATGCGATGACCGGCTGGCGGATGGGATACGCGCTGGCGCCGGCAGCGGTCGTGAGCGCGATGGCGAAGCTGCAGAGCCAGTCGACGTCGAACCCGACTTCGATTGTGCAGAAGGCTGCCGTTGCAGCCTTGAAGGGGCCGCAGGAGTGTGTGGAGCAGATGCGGCGCGAGTACATTCAGCTGCGAGACTATGTAGTGAAGGGGCTGCGCTCGATCCCGGGCGTGGCCTGTACGTTGCCGGAGGGCGCGTTCTACGCCTATCCGAATATTTCTTCTTTTCTGGGCCGCGGCGGTCTGAAATCTGCATCAGATGTGGCTGGCCGGCTGTTGCGCGAGGCCCACGTGGCTACGGTTCCCGGCGAAGGCTTCGGCACGGGCGATCACATTCGGGTCTCGTATGCCACTTCGAAGGCTGAACTGGATCGTGGACTGGAACGCATGCGGAAGTTTTTCGGAGCGCTGTAAGTCAGGTTGATTTGGATCATTAGGTTCGACAAAGGCCGTTCCGTTTGCGGGCGGTCTTTTTTGTGGAACTAACATTTATATGGGAAATCTTTATCCATTATTGATGCTTCCGGGATTTGATCCTCGTCCGTGGGGCACGAACGATTTGTCGCCGATTTATCCCAATCACAAGTTCGAGGAGAAGATTGGCGAGGCCTGGCTGAGCGGGGACGATTGCAAAGTCGCCAACGGGCCGTTCACGGGAAAAACGCTCGCGCAACTCAGCCAGAAGTACCAGCGGGAATTGGTGGGCGAGGCGGCGCGGGACTCCGGCCGGTTTCCGTTGCTGCTCAAGTTTCTTTTCCCTCACGAGAAACTTTCGGTGCAGGTTCATCCCGACGATGAGCAAGCGGTGCGCCTGGGGCAGCCCTGGGGCAAGACCGAGTGTTGGTACATCGCGCACGCGAAACCGGGTGCGCAAATTGCGCTCGGCCTCAAGCCGGGGGTAACCGCGCGGCAACTGGAAGAATCGATCCACCAGAAGCGGGCGGAAGAAGTTCTCAATTGGATCAATGTTTATGCGGGGGACATGATTTATGTTGCCGGCGGCACGGTGCACACGCTCGGGCCGGGATCGGTGGTGGTGGAGACGCAGCAGCAATCGGATACGACCTATCGCCTGTATGATTACGGACGTCCGCGCGAGTTGCATCTGAAAGATGGCATGGCGGCGGTAAAAGAAAAGGTGAACTCGGGGAAGGTGGTGCGCCCGGCGCCGGAGCAGATTCGTGGTGGCAAGAACCGGCGTGCGCCGCTGGTCAGGGCTCCGTATTTTGTGGTGGACATGTTCGAGGCGAAGGAGCCGCTGGAGCTTGAGACGCGCGACGATTCGGGACGCAGTTCGGTGCAGATCCTGGTGGCCGTCGAAGGCTGTGGAGTAATCGAGGCCGCCGGGATGGATCCCGTTACTTTGGCGAAGGGTGATGCGGTCGTTATTCCTGCTTGTGGTGGCAAATTCGGTGTGCGCCCGCAGTGGGCGTTGGAGTTCTTGAGGGCGTACGTGCCCGGAAAGCCGCTGCCTGAGCCGGAAACGAGAATGTAGCTGCGCTCGAAAGGTTCTTACGTTTTAGAGGAGTTCCTGAGAAAATCCTTGGCGAAAAACCTGAATTTCTATCCCGTGATTCTGGCCGGAGGGCGCGGTACACGCTTCTGGCCGCTCAGCCGCAAGAAGCGCGCCAAGCAATTGCTGGCGCTCGACGGGAAGCAGACGATGATTCAGCAGACCGTGGCGCGGCTGTTGCCGCTGGCTCCGGCGAAGAAGTTCTGGATCATCACCAACGAAGATTTGCAATCCGCAATCGCAAAGCAACTTCCGAAGCTGCCGAAGGCGCAGGTGCTCGCAGAACCAGCGGGACGGAATACCGCGTCGGCCATTGGGCTGGCGGCGTTTCTGCTCTTGCGGGAAGATCCCGACGCGGTGATTGGCCTGTTTCCTTCCGATCACGTAATTGCCGATGAGCAGCGCTATCGCGAGACGCTGGAGCGCGGGATCGAGCTCGCGGCCGCGGGGGCGAACATCGTCGTGCTCGGCATCCGGCCTAATCGGGCAGAGACCGGGTACGGCTACATCGAGACGGGAGGATTGTTTCACGGCGACGCACTGCGTGTACGTCGCTTCACGGAAAAGCCGAATGCCGAAAGAGCTGCCGAGTTCGTTGCGGCGGGGAGTTACTTCTGGAACAGCGGAATGTTTTTGTGGAGTGCGCAGACTCTGGTAGAAGCCCTGAGAGAACATTTACCCAAGACGGCGTCGTTGCTGGAAAAAATAGCGGAGACCTACGGAACGCGCAAATTTGCGACTACTTTCAAGCGGCTCTATCCGCAGTGTGAAAACATAAGTGTGGATTATGCGGTGCTTGAGCCGCGCTCGGCGAAGGGTGAACAGGCAGGAAATATTTTCTGCCTGCCGGCAGATTTTGGCTGGAACGATCTGGGCTCATGGGCGGCGCTGCATGAGCACCACACGGCCAAGAGCAGTCCGCCGGAAGGCAACCTGGTGGCGTCTTCTGGCGTTTTTCTGTTGAATGCTTGCGGCAACTATATTCATGCTCCCGGTAAATTCATTGCGGCGGTGGGCGTAAGCGATCTGGTGGTCGTGGAAACTCCAGATGCTCTGCTGATCACGACCCGGCAGCATGCGCAGGATGTAGGCAAGGTGGTGAAATATCTTGATGAGAAGAAGATGCACAACCTGACTTGAGTCGTTGGCCCTCAGTCGTTGGTCGTTGGCCTGGGCATAAAGATATATTCTGAACGAACGATTAGGGACGAACGACTAGCGACGAACGACGACCATGGCGCAAGAGATCAAATTCGGAACCGATGGCTGGCGGGGCATTATCGCCGATGACTTCACCTTTGACAATGTGCGCCGGGTTGCTGGCGCGATCGCTTCTTACGTATTGAAATATGAGGAGGCGCAACGCGGAGTGGTCGTCGGGTACGACGCGCGGTTTGCCTCGCCGCGAGCGGCGCAAATTGTGGCTGAAGTGATTGCTGCTGCCGGAATCCCTGTGAAGCTCGCCAACGATTACACGCCTACGCCCGCAGTTTCCTACGCGGTGAAACATCAAGGCGCTGCGGGCGGGGTGATGGTCACTTCGAGCCATAATCCGTGGAACTGGAACGGGGTTAAGTTCAAGGGCAAATTCGGCGGCTCGGCTACTCCGGCGATCATGAAAAAGGTGGAGGAAGAACTTCGCGCTGGTGCGACGCCGAAAGGCAGTAAATCGACGGTCGAAGAAGTTGATCTCGAAAAATCCTATGTTGCTGCCGTTTGTAGTTTTGCCGACATGGACCTCATTGCGAAAACGAAGTTCAAGTTTGCCGTAGATGCCATGTATGGCTCTGGACGCGGCGTGCTGGCCGGAATATTTGCCGAGCGCGGTGTGCAGTATGTGGCGATTCGTCAGGAACTCAATCCGCTGTTTCCCGGGATCAATCCGGAACCAATTGAACCGCATACGGCGATGCTGCAGCAGACGGTGGTTCGCGAGAAGTGTGACGCCGGCCTCGCGACGGATGGCGACGCAGATCGCATCGGCGCGGTGGCCGAGGATGGCAGCTTTGTGGACTCGCACAAGATTTTCTGCGTTTTGCTGCGCTGGCTGCTGGTCCGCAAGAAATGGCCGGGGGACGTGGTGCGCGCGTTCAATACTACGCGCATGCTGGACCGCATCGCCGCAAAATATGGGCGCAAGCTGCACGAGACTCCCATTGGGTTTAAATACATTGCCGATCTGATGATGGAGGGCGACATCCTGATTGGCGGGGAAGAGTCGGGCGGCATTGGGTATTCGCGATTTCTGCCGGAACGCGATGGTGTGCTGAATTGCCTGCTGCTTGCTAATGTGATGGCAGAGGAAGGTAAGCGGCTGGGGCAATTGGTCGCGGATTTGCAGCGCGAGTTTGGTCCGCATTACTACGGGCGTCGCGATCTGCACATTCCGGAAGAGATGAAGCAGAACGCGATTCAACGTGCTCGCGCCGAGAGTACGCAAACTCTGGGTCGCTATCGGGTGCTCAGGAAAGAGTATCTCGATGGGGCGAAGTTCTTTCTCGATGCCCCGACCAACGGGAATGGGGCGGAAGCCTGGGTATTGTTTCGCGCGTCCGGGACGGAGCCGCTGTTGCGGCTTTACACCGAGGCTTCCTCGCCGGAACTGGTCAGCGAACTACTGGCGACAGGCGAGAGTTTCGTGAGGAACAATTAACGCCTACCGACAGTTAGACTTTCATGGCAGACGATCTCAATCCGGTTCAGCCCGATTCGCCTGCGGCGCGCCGCTACAATCGCATCCGGCGGTGGCTGGGCATTGCCGATTTCTTGGTTGGGTTCCTGTTTTTGATTGTTTTGTTGGTGACAGGATGGTCGGATTGGCTACGCGACTTGGCCTATCGTCTTGGATTTCAGAATTATTCGCTGTCGCTTTTCATGTACCTGCTGCTGTTGCTTGTGATCAGCAAAGCAATTGGCATTGGTCTCGACTACTACGGCTTTTTGCTGGAGCGTAGATTCAAGCTTTCGACGCAGAGATTCCGCTCCTGGGCATGGGATGAGGTGAAGGGCTTTCTGGTCGGATTGGCGCTGGGAAGCATCGTGGTGGAAGTGTTGTACCTGACGATCCGGCAATGGCCGCAGCATTGGTGGATGTTGGCCTGGGCGCTGTTCATGGGCCTGTTCATCGTACTGGCTCAGTTGGCGCCGGTCGTTCTCCTTCCCATCTTTTATAAGTTCGAGCCTCTCGATAACGAGGACCTGCGGCGGCGTCTGGTAGTGTTGAGCGAGCGCGCCGGGACGCGGGTGCGCGGCGTATACCGCTGGAAACTTTCGGAAAAAAGCAAGAAGGCGAATGCGGCTCTGACGGGGCTGGGCGCGACCCGGCGCATCATTTTGGCCGACACTTTGCTCGACAACTACACGCCGGAAGAGATCGAAGCGGTGCTGGCGCACGAACTCGGTCACCATGTGCACAGCCATATTCTGAAGAGTATTTTCGTGCAGGCTGTAATCACGCTCTTCGGGTTCTATGCGGCAAACTGGGTCCTGCACTACGCGGTGGACCAGCACATGTTCGAGGAACTGTCGGACTTCGCCAACCTCCCCCTGCTGGCGCTGGTTTCCGTAGTGTTGTCATTTTTTCTGATGCCTGCGCTCAATGCGTATTCGCGCTTCAATGAGCGGCAGGCGGATCGGTACGCCTTCGAGTCCATCTCCAGCGTGGAGCCGTTCATCACCTCGATGAATAAGCTGGCGGAGCAGAACCTGGCGGAGCGAACGCCTTCGAAGTGGGTGGAATGGTTTTTCCATTCGCATCCTGCCATCTCAAGGCGTCTGGCGGCCGCGAAGGAATGGCGCCGAAAGCATAACCTGACTGCGCAGATTTGAGCGGACATACTTGTCAACCCGAGCGAAGCGAGGGATCTAGGTTTTCGCCTGTTGCCGAATGCAGCGCTCGCGCAAGCAAGAACCCAGGTCCCTCGCTTCGCTCGGGATGACAGTCTGGGGCGCGGGTCAGCGTTTCCCCAGGATCTCGATCACGCGCTGCAGGTCTTCTTCGGTATCGACCCCCACGCTGTCGTGCGGAGTCTCGCCCACGAAGATGGGGATGCCATTTTCCAAAAAGCGCAGTTGCTCCAGGCGTTCGCTTTTTTCGAGCGATGACTCCGGCAGTTTCACAAAGCGGTCCAGCGCCGTTTTGCGATAGGCGTAGAGCCCGAGGTGCTTGAAGTAAGGCGGCCGCGTGCCGTCGCGATCGAAAGGGATGGTGGCACGGGAGAAATACAGCGCACGTCCGTTGAGATCCGTTACCACTTTCACCGCGTTCGGATTCGGGATATCGACCTCGGCGGCGGGAGTCATCAGTGTGCCTACCTGGGCTGCAGAATTTTCCATGACCTGCAGCAAGGTGGCGATGTGCTCGGTTCGAGTGAGAGGCTCATCGCCCTG